>OBLT010002125.1_pt1 | contig 12469 bp, 13 predicted proteins | sample 1518721 | NCBI WGS metagenome assembly OBLT01 (sample SAMEA3539307, study PRJEB22396) | soil metagenome | biome: tundra; feature: field; material: soil | place: USA | collected 2010-05 | depth 0.15 m | reverse complement strand
CGGGGGCTACCTGCCAACGGGCTACAAATTCGACCCGATTGTGTTGAATGCCAACCTTCCCCTCGAGTTCTATGAGGCGCGCAACTCGATGCGCATTGCTGAATCCGAAGGGGCGGAGACCTATGCAGCTGAAAGCTACAAGCACGCGGTCCAGTTGATGAAGAGCGCCGACGACTACGCGATCAGCAGACATTTGGATAGAAAGCCACTGATTGCGGCAGCGCGCGAAACGGTGCAGACCGCGGAGGACGCGCGAGAGATCGCGGTGAAGAAGATGGAAGAGGGACGCACCGCCGAGCAGCGCCAGGTGGCGCTTGATGCACAAGCGAAGGCGCAAGCTGAAGCCGATGCTGCCAACCGAATGAATGACAGAGCCCAAGCGGATGCGGCCAATGCCGAGGCCGCCACAACGAGGGCTCAAGCCGACTTGGCGGCCAACCAGGTTGCATCCACAGTTGCAGTTTCGGCCGCACAGTCTGACGCGGCACAGGCCCAAGCTGATATGGTGAATAACAGGGCAGCCTCATCAGCGGCAATCTCGGCAGCCCAATCTGACACAGCAAAGGCGCAGGCCGATATGGCCGCGAACCAGGCTGCTTCGTCCGCGGCGCTGACTTCAGCACAGTCTGAAGCAGACCAGTCCCGACTAGTTGCCGAGCAGGCACGGCAACACGCACATCAGGCCGACAGTGAAAAGGCTGCGATGCGTGTTCAGTTGTCAATTCAGTTGAACAAGATCCTGGAGACGCGCGACAGCGCCAGGGGACTGATTGTCAGTATGTCCGATGTGTTGTTTGACACCGGCCAATACACGTTGAAGCCTGGAGCGCGCGAGAAACTGGCTAAGGTTGCCGGAATCCTGCTTGCCTATCCTGGGCTGAACATCGAAGTCGGCGGCTACACAGACAATGTGGGTGGCGATGAGATGAATCAGAAACTGTCGGAAAATCGCGCAGGATCCGTGCGCAGCTATCTCCTCGAACAGGGCGTATTGACCGGATCGGTAAGTGCCAAAGGCTTCGGCAATACGCTGCCGGTAGCCTCAAATGACAACGCCAGTGGCCGCCAGGAAAACCGCAGGGTCGAACTCGTCGTTTCCGGCGAGGCAATTGGCAGCCCGGTGAACGTAACAACAGGCAGTTTGCGCTAACGGATTCGAAGTGGCAGGGCGGTCTCAACCCAGGCCGCCCTAGTCCATGGTTCTTCCCGGCTGCGCGCTTCCACCCACCAGTAAGATGCGAAAGCAGGCAATATGGCTCTCATAGATACAAATCATGATTCAGAATTGTCGGGTGGACCTCCGCCTGTATTCTTTCCTGCTCCAGGTGCAAAAATCTCCAGCCTCCCCTTGCCGACGCGCATTGCATTTGTAGGAAACTATCTTCCCCGCCAATGCGGTATTGCCACCTTCACCACAGACCTTTGCACCGCGGTCGCGGCTGAATTTGGCATCGGCCGATTATTTGCAATCCCGGTAAACGACCCGGAGTCGAAGTACGAGTATCCGGAGCAGGTGCGCCTTGAACTCGAACAGGATGATCTAGCTTCTTACGAACGTGCCGCGGAATTTCTCAATTTCAATGGCAATGATCTTGTCTGTCTCCAGCATGAATATGGCATCTATGGCGGGATTGCGGGCCGCCACATTCTTACATTGCTTCGAAAATTGAAGATGCCGGTAGTGACCACGCTTCATACGGTTCTTCGCGACCCCGACCCGGAGCAGCGTCGTGTGCTTGAAGAAATTGCACGCCTTTCCGATCGCCTGATTGTCATGAGCGAGCAGGCGGCTCAGTTCCTGCGCGAGGTCTATGCGGTCTCGAGCTCAAAGATCGACATCATCCCACATGGCGTCCCCGATTTCCAATTCATGGACCCGAACTATTTCAAAGACCGCTTCGGCGCCGAAGGCAAGTCTGTCTTGCTGACGTTCGGGTTGCTTTCTCCAAACAAGGGCATTGAAAACGTGATCCGCGCGCTACCGGCGATTCTGGCGAAGCATCCAAACGTGGTGTATATCGTCTCCGGTGTGACGCATCCGCATATTCGGCGACGCGAGGGCGAGCGCTACCGCGAAGAACTCCAGGCTTTGGCAGAACAACTCGGGGTATCCGCAAACCTACTCCTCGTCAATCGGTTTGTCAGCGCGGAAGAACTGGTTGAGCACGTTGGCGCAGCGGATATTTACATTACGCCTTATCGCCAGGAGTCGCAGATCGTCTCCGGCACGCTGGCCATTGCACTTGGCGCAGGAAAAGCTATCATCTCTACGCCGTACTGGCATGCGAAAGAGTTACTGGCGGATAACCGCGGCGTGCTTGTGCCCTTTGAGAGCCCCGACGCCATTGCAGAAGCGGTGCTTCGACTGCTGAATGACGATGGCGAGCGTCACGCCATGCGCAAGCGCGCCTACCTGCACTCGCGCGAGACAATTTGGCCCAAGACGGCGAGAAAGTATATGGCGAGCTTTCAGCGCGCGCGGTTCGAGAGGACCCTACAGCCGAAGGCAGCCCAGAAAGACGATATTCCTGCAAACGCTCCCAACGAATTGCCCGTGCTCGACATCGCCCACATGTTGAATATGACAGACGACACCGGGATCTTGCAGCACGCCATTTTCTCCCTACCAAATCCGAGCGAAGGATATACGACCGACGACAATGCGCGGGCGCTGATCGTATCCATGCTTCTGGATGAAGATCCATTGCATGATTCCACCAGAAAGAATTCGAATCACAGCAACCGCTACTTGTCATTTCTCTGGTTAGCTTTTGATTCCGATAAAGGGAGATTCAGGAATTTTCTCGGCTACGATCGCCGCTGGCTTGAAGACGTTGGCTCTGAAGACAGTCATGGTCGAGCGCTCTGGGCTCTTGGCAACGTGCTGGGCCACTCGCGTAATGCAGGGTTGAGGGGAGCGGCAGGGCGGCTCTTTGAAGCGGCTGTTCCAGCTGCCCTGACCTTTACGAGCCCACGAGCTTGGGCGTTCAGCATTCTGGGGATGCAGGCCTATCTCGATTGGTTTCCTGGCGACAGGGCCGTCCAGGTCGCCCGTAATGCGCTTGCGAACCAGCTCCTCGATATCTATGAGCGCTGCCACTCCACGACCTGGCACTGGTTTGAAAAGAGCCTTTCCTACTCGAATGCCAGGCTTTCGCAGGCTTTGATTCTGGCAGGGTGGCGCAGCAACAATCAGCGTATGATCGAAACGGGCATGGATTCACTTAAATGGCTGGTCGCCGAGCAGCACCGCGACGATCCTGAGGTCTTCGTCCCCATCGGGTCAAACGGCTTCTTTATCGAAGGAAGTGAGAAAGCGCGGTTCGATCAGCAGCCGGTGGAGGCATGTGCCACAGTATCAGCCTGCCTTGAGGTATACAGGCTGACCGAAGAAACCCAATGGTATGAGGAAGCTCAGCGCGTCTTTCGCTGGTTTCTTGGCAAGAACGACTTGCGGGTTTCGCTTTACGACAATACGACCGGCGGCTGTAAGGACGGCCTTCATCCCGACCGGATCAATGAGAATCAGGGAGCGGAATCGACGCTTTCGTTCCTGATGGCTCTGCTTGAAATGCAGGCGGCCAAAGCGGCAAACGCAGAACAAACGCAACCTGAAATGAGCGTCACCCCCTGAATTCACCCATCGATCAAGCGGCGCTTCTTGTGTCTGAAAGCACTGAGGTGCCCCAGGCGACTGGATGTAGCGATCTTCCTCTCTTCACCCGGCATCCCGGCAATCCAATTCTCAGCCGGGAGGATTGGCCCTATCCAATCAACAGCGTCTTCAATGCCGCTGCCGTGAGGTTGCCAGACGGAGAGACATTGTTGCTTTGCCGCGTTGAGGACCGGCGCGGCTTGTCTCATCTGTGTGCCGCTCGTTCTACAAACGGAATTGATCACTGGCGCATCGACTCTCAGCCCACGATGCCGGCAAACCCGCGCGACTATCCAGAGGAGCTTTGGGGAATCGAAGATTCACGTATCACCTACGTGCCGGAACTCGGCAAGTATGCGGTAGCGTACACATCCTTTGCACGAGGTGGTCCCGGCGTGTCCCTGGCTCTGACCGAGGACTTCAAGAGCTTTGATCGGTATGGTGTCATCATGCAGCCTGAGGATAAGGATGCAGCGCTCCTGCCCCGGAGAATCGGCGGCAATTGGGCTCTCATTCACCGGCCAGTGACCACACTCGGCGCGCACATGTGGATCTCCTACTCGCCCGATCTGCGCCATTGGGGAAGCCACAAGGTGATTCTCGAGGCGCGGCGTGGGGGATGGTGGGATGCAAACAAGATCGGCCTTTGCTCTCCACCGATTGAGACCGCCAAAGGGTGGCTCACAATCTACCACGGTGTGCGGCAGACGGCGTCGGGCAGCATTTATCGCCTTGGCCTGGCCCTTTTCGATATCGAGCATCCGGAGATTTGTCTGCAGCGTGGCGATTCCTGGATCTTTGGCCCAGAGGCTCCCTATGAACGTGGCGGCGATGTGAAGGATGTTGTTTTTCCCTGCGGCCAAACCATTGGAGCGGACGGGGATACTATCTATCTTTATTACGGAGCTGGTGATTCGTGCATTGCGATGGCAACGGGAAGCATACGGTCACTGTTGTGCTGGCTGGACAACAACTCATCAGCCTCTGACGGAATTGAACAATTACGCGACCTGATTTCCGGCCGTTAGGAGCGCATGAGATGGACTTCTCGAACCGGGACTGGCCCGCCTGGATACCACGTTTGCTGTGGATCCGTCGCGAATGCCCCAAGTGTAATTCGTTGAAGTTCAAGCCGGCCGAACTTCGGTCGTTTGATGGGCTCCTGAGCATGTTCGCGCTGCGGCCGGTTCGCTGCATGTTTTGCTGGCGGCGCTACTACTGGTTTGGATTGCATTCCGTGAATGCGCAATAGTTCAATTACTCATCGTTTCATTCCTACACCACAAACATCGCAACGCCGGCGGCAAACATCGCGACTGTGGTGATTGCGACCACAATCCATCCCAAACGAGAGCTCGGTTGTCCTTGCATGAGCTTCTTATCCGCAGCGACAATCAGAATGGCTACAAGCAGGAATGGCGCCAGCAGTCCGTTGATGACCGCCGTCCAATAGAGGGCTTTCACTGGGTTGATCCCGATGAAGTCCAGCGCAACGCCGACCGCGGTTGAAACTAGAATCAATGCATAGAACCAGCGAGCCTGCCTTAGTTTCTTGTTCAGGCCCTGGCGCCATCCCAATGTCTCAGCGAATGCATATGCTGCAGAACCGGCCAACGTGGGAATAGCCAGAAACCCTACGCCGACAATGCCTGCTGTGAAAAGGGTCGCGGCCAAATTTCCAGCGAATGGCCGCAGTGCTTCGGCTGCCTGGCGGGATGTTTCAATGTTCACGATGCCGTGCTTGTTGAGAGTGATGGCTGTGGTGAGAATGATGAAATACATGACAATGTTCGAGAAGAAGGCGCCAACCCCGACGTCAATATTCCTTAGTTGAAGCTCCTCGAGCGAGGCTCCTCTGCGTTGTGCAATCGTGTTTTGACCTCCCGCCTTCTCTTCCTCAACCTCTTCACTCGTCTGCCAGAAAAACAGGTAAGGGCTGATGGTGGTGCCGAGAATTGCGACAAGAGTTGCCCACTCCCCCCTGCTATGCGGAACCGATGGAATCAGCGTATCGCGCAGGACTTCACCCCAGTTCGCCCCGACCACGAACGCCGTAATCGGATAGGCCAAGAGCACAAGGACAAGCCACTTGAGCGCATTCGCAATCTGCTTGTACTGGAGCCGCACTGTCGCCCATGAAATGAGAATCGCGAACGCCACAACAAACCAGTGGGAATTGACACCCGAGAGCATTGCGGCTGCATCGGCCATCCCCGCTAGATCCGCGGCAATGTTGATGGTGTTCGCAGCCAGAAGGGCGATCACGAAAGCTAAGAGCAGCCACTTTGGAAAACGCAGTTTGAAGTTTCCGGCAAGACCTTGTCCTGTGACTTTGCCGATGCGGGCGCACATCATCTGCACCGCGGCCATCAACGGCCAGGTCAGGAGTGCAGTCCAGAGGAGTTTGGTCCCAAGCTGCGCACCAGCCACCGAATACGTGGCGATGCCTGAGGGGTCGTCGTCTGCTGCACCCGAAATGATTCCTGGGCCGAGCGACTTCAGGAGCGATCGAATCCAACGGGATGGGGAGGCTTTCGGCAACGAAGGATTAGATGCAGATTCCCTGGGGATCAGCGCGCAAATCGCAGCATCATAATGGCCAGCGCCTCAAGTTCGCGCCAAGCCACGGTGTGCCACGGCGACAGACGCCCAATCTTCATCTTCATCTCCGCTGCCCACGGCAGAGCCTGCCGGTTAAACATCTGAGGCCGGTGGCTTCACAGTCTTCTGATTGGATTCGCGGGCCGCTTCCTTTGCCTGACCCCAAGCACCCTCGACCTTACCCTTGAATTCCTGAGCAATCCCCTTCACCCGGAGTTGGGAGTTGCCAGTCAGTTTGCCTGCCTTCTGCTTGGCGATGCCAACAACTTCATCAACCGTGCCCTTCACGCGATTATGATCCATCATTTCTCCTCTGCAAGTTCAATCCTTGTAGCTTCGAACCTACGTGCCCAGCTCCTGACCGTCTGAGCAGTTTCGACCACATGTCCTGCGAGTGATGCAGCCCGCCTCACGATTGTTACCCTGAGCGTTCTTGCTCAGACCTTGCTGCTACGCACCGTTACTGTTGGAACTACCTGATGCGCCTTTACTGGGCTGAATTCAAGTGACGCTACGCATAGGTAGAAAATGGTGAGATTCGTGAAGAAAATCATGACGTGTGTGGCACTACTTAGCATGACCAGCATCGCGTGGGCAGGATCCGACCGCGCGCAAACGATCGACCGGATGGATCATGCAGGCGCAGTGCTGCATGAGATCATGGCGGCGCCGGACAGAGGCATTCCTGAAGAAGTCCTGGAACACGCAAGGTGCGTTGCCGTTGTCCCCCACCTGCTCAAGGGCGGATTCGTCTTTGGCGCTGAGAATGGCAGAGGTGTTGCTACTTGCCGCACAGCTAATGGCTGGAGCGCTCCCGCGTTCTTTACGATTACCGGCGGAAGCTGGGGCGCCCAAATCGGCGTCGAAGGCGTCGACCTGGTGATGATTATTCAGAACGATCGCGGCATGCGCGACCTGATTGGCAGCAAGTTCGAACTGGGCGGTGACGCCTCAGCGGCAGCGGGTCCAGTCGGACGCCATGCTTCCGCCGATACTGATTGGAAGCTCGAAACCGAAGTGCTGACCTATTCGCGCGCCAGGGGCATCTTTGCCGGCCTCACGCTGACCGGTGCCGCAATTCGCCGCGATGACGATTCCACAGACGCGATTTATGGGCAAGAAATATCGACAGGCAGAATTCTGCGCGGTGAAGTCGCTGTGCCGGACTCGGCGCATTCCTTTCTCGACGCTGTCATGAATGCAAAGGCGCAATCAATTGCCTCCAACTAGTAAGTGAATTTGATTGCTTGCAGGCCTCCCGGGAAAAACTGTGAGTCCCGGGCGCCTCTGGCAAAAAGGGGAACAAAATGCTTTGGACAATCTTTGTAATTCTGCTGGTGTTGTGGCTCCTCGGCTTCACGCTCCATATCGGCGGCGCCCTGATTCACCTTCTCATCGTTTTGGCGGTTATCGTTCTGATCTTCAACCTGGTCACCGGTAGCAGACGCGCCCTCTGAAAAAAGCAACGGGAAGCACAAAGCGAACCGTCTACAGTCCAAGGGGTGTCAACACGGGTGCACGCAGAGGCGTAGTTTCGATTTCGATGCGAGTGTCTTTGGGGAACACGACATCGCGACCCGATCGCAGGAAATTCTCATAAAACGAGAGCGCTGCGGCATAGTAGCCAATGCCTGCTGCCAGATTGCGATTGGCCGCAGTAATATCGACGATCCGTCCTAGCAGCCCGAAGTCATTGGAGGCGACACCGGTGCGAGCTGTAAGATTCCCCGTCAGAATCGAGAGCGCGCCCGGCCAGCATGGTCAGCAAGATCGGCGCGATGGCACTCGACTGATTCCTGGGGGTGATCGTGCCCTCTGCGTCGAGCGAAAGATTCTGTGTCTTTTCAGTCGCTGCGCCGGCCAATGAACCCTCCACAGGCCGCTTGTATCCCTGGGGGAACTCGACCTGCTGAAACGTGAAGCGGAGCTTGCCGTTGCGGCCAAGCGCGCGCGCCGCGCGCGCCGAGGTAACCTTTCCAAAAAGGGTGGCGCCCTGCGGCACAACGAGCTGTTTGTCTTTGTCGTAGACGGGCTCGACAACCAGTGCCTGCACCGGATCACCCGATTTGGCGCGAGCTGAAGACAGTTCGTCCGTCAGCAATGCATGGACCGACCACGTTTCAAGATTGCCTGCCGATTCTTGATTGCCAGCCGTGGCAGATGGTGCAGGCTGGGGCGGATCGGGCATGGCAGGGAGTGAGAGAGGCTGCTGTAACTCAAATGACCGTGCGGTATGCGCCTCGATCCGCTCCCGGTGATAGGGCAGTTGGTGATAGAGCATTTTCATGGCCCGATCTTTCTTACCGGGCGCCGTGAAGACGGCTATGTGGTCATGCAGACTTACTCTTTGCCTGTACCCACTCGCGTGCAAGGAACGACCGTTTTGGCGAGGCGCCGGGCGTAGAAAGGTGTAGCACCGGTGCGCCATTGGTTGCAGTGGAACCGACAATCGGCAGCGGCCCGGATGGCAGCATCAACTCATCGAATTGAATCCGGACGGTATGAAACGGTGTGAAATCTCCGCGCAGACGCGCATGCCAACGGGTCTTGGTGTCCGCTTCAAGAGTCACCACCTTGCCGTGGAGCATCGTGTTTTCAGGCACGGCCAGCTTGCCATCGGCGTAGATTGGATGGAGGAGCCTGCACTCAATGGCCTCGCCCGCTTTGACTGGATAGGACCTCGGAAACTCAACCTGCAGACTTGTCCCCTCGGGGAGCTCAGGCTTTCCGTCAACCTGCAGCGGCATCGGCTCGACAGCGGGAGCAGCCTTTGCTGCAGGACGCTGCTGCAATGTTTGTGCCGCTGAAAGTGCGGCGGTTGCGATGGCCGCGGCAGCAAAAAATGAGCTGAATCGGCGGTGAAGACAAAACAACATCGAAGGAAGTCTCCTGCGTGAAGATTCCAACGTCTAAGACGTAATACCTGGGTAAACGGAAGCGTTCTGGAACATTCGCGCGCCTCCTCGAGACATTTGAGCCTGAAGGGCCCTTTCGATAGCTTTTAAATTCTTCGATAGCTTTTAAATTCTTGGAGCTACTATACCGCGTACTCACTGCCTGGGACTTCGGTTTCCCGGTCCTAGTACACTGAAAGGTTCCTCTATTCCTTGGCAGTTGAGCGGAGGCCCCAAAAATGACATCGGTGATTCTTCCAGCGGTACCGTCGGAATCGCGGGCGGGGCGGTTTGGCGTGTATGGCGGGCGCTACGTGCCAGAGATGCTGATGGCGGCGCTGGTTGAGCTGGAGCGCGAGTATGAAGTGGCGAAAAATGATGCCGCGTTTCAGGCAGAGCTGGCGGGGCTGCTCAAAAACTATGCGGGGCGTCCGACGCCGCTGTATTTTGCCAAGCGGCTGACGGAACAGCTGGGCGGGGCCAAGATCTATCTGAAGCGCGAAGACCTACTGCATACCGGGGCGCACAAGATCAACAACGCGCTGGGCCAGGGATTGCTTGCCAAGCGCATGGGCAAGAAGCGCATTATCGCGGAGACCGGCGCGGGGCAGCATGGGGTGGCTACCGCAACTGTGTGCGCGCTGCTGGACCTGGAGTGCGTGATCTACATGGGCGATGTGGACATGGAGCGCCAGGAGCTGAACGTGCTGCGTATGCGCCTTCTTGGCGCGGAAGTCCGCGGGGTCAGTGCGGGGTCGAAGACACTGAAGGACGCCATCAGCGAGGCGATGCGGGACTGGGTTACAAACGTCAGGACGACCTATTATCTGTTGGGGAGCGCGCTGGGGGCGCATCCTTATCCGACGATGGTGCGGGACTTTCATCGCTGCATCAGCATGGAGATGAGGGAGCAAATTCTGGAGAAGGAAGGCCGGCTGCCGACGGCGGTAATTGCGTGCGTGGGCGGCGGTTCAAACGCCATCGGCGCGTTCTATGAGTTCATTCCGGAGCGGCAGGTCAGGCTGATTGGCGTGGAGGCGGGCGGGCGCGGGACGGCGCTGGGCGAGCATGCGGCGCGGTTTAGTGGCGGCGCTCCAGGGGTGTTGCAGGGGACATATTCCTACGTTCTGCAGGATGAGAATGGGCAGATTGCGCTGACCCACTCGGTGTCGGCCGGGCTGGATTATGCGTCGATTGGGCCGGAGCACGCGGCGCTGCACGACTCGGGGCGGGCGGAGTATACGTCGCAGGACGATGCGGCGGCATTGGATGCCGTGGTGAAGCTGGCGCGGACGGAAGGAATATTGCCGGCGCTGGAAAGTGCGCATGCCGTGGCGGAGGCGTTGCGGCTTGGTCCGACGATGGCGGCCCATGACATACTGGTGGTGAATCTTTCAGGACGCGGCGACAAGGATATGGGTATCCTGGCGCGCGAGCTGAAGCTTTAAAAAGATTTCCTGGCAATCGGTACTTTCCCAGTAGTCTCGAGACTTTGATGGCGATTCATTTTGAACATAAACCCGGGCTGGTGGTGTACCTGACGGCCGGGGACCCGAGCCTCGAGGTGACTCGCGCGATTGCGCTGGAGGCCATCGATGCGGGCGCGGACGTGATTGAGCTGGGCGTGCCGTTCAGCGATCCTTTGGCGGACGGCCCCGTGATCCAGAGGGCCAGTGAGCGGGCAGTAGCGAAGGGAACGCGGCTGAAGGATGTGCTGGGGCTGGCCGCTGAGATTCGCGCGGCGCGGCCGGCGGCGGGGCTGGTGATCTTCAGCTATCTGAATCCAATATTGCGCTATGGGATGCACAGGTTTGCCGATGAAGCCGCTTCGGCGGGTGTGGATGGCGTACTGGTGATCGACCTGATTGTGGAAGAGGCGGCCGAGTACCTTGCGGAGATGGAGCGGGTGAAGCTTGCGCCGATATTTCTGGCAGCGCCAACGAGTCCCGACGAACGGCTTGAGGCGATCGCGACGCACTCGAAGGGATTTGTCTACGCGATTTCGCGGGTTGGCATTACGGGGACCCAGCAGAACCTGACGGCCGACGCCGCATCTCTGGTGGCGCGGATCCGGCGATGGAGCACGCTCCCGGTAGCCGTGGGGTTCGGCATCAGTAACGCGGAACATGTCGCCAAGGTGGCGGAGTTCGCGGATGCCGCGGTGATCGGCAGCGCGATTGTGGAGTTGATTGAAAAATCGACTCCCGAGGCAGCGCCCGGCGCAGTGGCTCGATTTATCAAGAGCCTGCATCTGCCTGAGGCAGCGCTGGCCCGATAAAAACACCCCGCAGGCGGCGCTCGAGCCGCATAGATGGATTTCAACTCTTGCTCCTATGCATACTGGATGCGTCGAGTCTTCAATCAGGAGAAGGCCGGAGTTCCACAGTTGGGAGCGCAACACGAGGATGGAATGACGCTGGAAGAATTGCGAGACCAAATTGATGTTCTGGACCGGCAGCTTGTGGAGTTGCTGAGTGAGCGGGCCCGGGCGGCGCAGCAGATAGGGCACCTGAAGGCTGCTACTTCACTGCCGGTGTACGAGCCGGGGCGGGAAAAGGTGATCTACGCCAATGTGCGCGCGGCGAACAAGGGCCCACTGCCAGACATTGAATTGACGCATATCTACGAACGCATCATCGACGTGATGCGAGCCCTGCAGAGGGACGAGTTGGCATCAGAGAGAAACGCCCAGGCGCACGCGCCGGGCCAAGGCACTGGCGGACAGATTAAGACAGTCGCGCCCGAGACAGGGAACAAGCAATGATCGTAGCCATGCAGGAGAGGGCCACGGAAGACCAGATCGATGCAGTCATCGATGCGATGGTGGAAGCCGGGGTCAACGTTCATCGAACTACAGGCGCAACCCAGACAATCCTGGCCGGAGTGGGACCCACTGCCGGCGTAGAGCTAAGGAGATTTGAGTTGCTGGCGGGTGTGCTCTATGTGCACAGAATCACCGCGCCCTACAAGCTGGCCGGGCGGGCATTTCGTCCGGAAGGCACGGTGGTGGAGTTTGCCAACGGGGCAAAGATTGGCGGCGAGAAAGTTGCGATTATCGCCGGCCCCTGCGCCATTGAGAACCGCGAACAGATCTTCACGATTGCGGAATGCGTGAAGGCGGCGGGAGGCGGATTTTTGCGCGGAGGAGCCTTCAAGCCGCGCAGCTCGCCGTATGCATTTCAGGGCCTGGGCATTCCCGGGTTGCAATTGATGCACGAGGCTGCGGAAGCGAACGGCCTTCTCACGGTGAGCGAGGTAATGGAGATTTCGCAGATTGAACCGATGCTGCCGTATACCGATTGCTTCCAGGTAGGCGCGC
>OBLT010002124.1_pt1 | contig 12470 bp, 12 predicted proteins | sample 1518721 | NCBI WGS metagenome assembly OBLT01 (sample SAMEA3539307, study PRJEB22396) | soil metagenome | biome: tundra; feature: field; material: soil | place: USA | collected 2010-05 | depth 0.15 m | reverse complement strand
CAAAGTGATCGATGAAATCGCGTTTCAAACCAACATTCTGGCGCTGAATGCCGCGGTGGAAGCCGCGCGGGCCGGCGAAGCGGGCATGGGCTTTGCGGTGGTGGCCGACGAGGTCCGCAACCTGGCACAACGCTGCGCCCAAGCCGCCAAGGATACGGAAGCCTTGATCGAGGAATCGATTACCCGGTCACGCGAAGGCAGCACGAAGCTGGATCAGGTCGCCGGCGCTATCGGGACCATCACGGGGAGCGCGGCCCAGGTGAAAGGGTTGATCGATCAGGTTAGTAACGGCGGCCAGGAGCAGTCCCTGGGCATCGAGCAGATCTCGCGGGCGCTAGTCCAGATCGAACAGGTGACCCAGAAAACGGCCGAAAACGCGCAGGAGAATGCGGCCGCCGGCAAGGCACTGACCGAGCAATCGGAAGCTTTGCAGGGAGTCGCGGAGAGGCTGTCCGCGCTGGTCTGAGTTAGCGCTCAGCGATCAGCTTTCGGACAGCGGTGCCGGCGCCCGGCGGTCGGGGTTTGACGCTGAACGCTGAAAGCTGAGCGCTGATAGCTTGCCTTCCTACACGCTAAACGAACTGCCGCAGCCGCACGTGGACTTTACTTGCGGATTGCTGAACTTGAACCCGGAGCCTTCCAGGGTCTCCACGAAGTCCACTTCGGCCCCGTCCAAGTACAGCAGGCTGGCCTGGTCGACGAAAACCTTCAGGCCGCTGAAGCTGTAGGTCTTGTCCAGCATGTTGGGCTGGTTCTCGAAAGCCATCGAATAGCTGAAGCCCGAGCATCCCCCGCCCACCACTGCGATGCGCAGTCCGGCCGGCTTCGGCTCTTGCGAATCCAAAATCTCCCGCACCTTGCCGATTGCTTTTTCCGTCAATTGCACCATTGAAGTCTTAACTCCTCCCTGAGAACTTGTCCCGCGCCTGCCATTATACCCGAGCCAGACCTGGACAGCCAACTAAATGGATGCCCCCAAAGCGCTTAAGTTGCGGGAATCTGCTATTTTTGGGGTGGGAAGTTGAAACCGCGGATGAGCGGTCCGCGTCGGAATCGGTGTATGGGAACACTGAGCGGCGCGTTACCACTCCCCGCCTTCGGTACCGGGATTGCGACGAAAACCAGAGTGGATTACCTGAACACCCAGGAAGGCGCATTGGTCCGCCGCGCGCAGTCGGGCGAGGAGGCGGCTTTCCGCGAAATCGTGGAAAAGTACCAGTCCAAAGTGTTCTCCATCATTCACGGCATCGTGCGCCAGCGCAACGACGTGGAAGACATTGCGCAGCAAGTGTTTGCAAAGGTTTACGTGTCCATCAGGAATTTCGATTTCCGGAGTTCCCTGATCACCTGGATCTATAAGATCACCGTGAACGAGTGCTTCGACTACTTGCGCAAGAAGAAGGTGCGCAAGCTGGTATACGAAAGCGATTTAAGCGAAGACGAAGTGCGCCGCGTGGAGAACGCCGATCCCGCGATTGATCGCCAGCCGGCTGCGGACCTGAATCTGGCGCGCCGGGATTACGTCCTGAAACTCCTCAGCCGGGTATCGGAAGAGGAACGCATGTTGTTGATGCTGAAGGAGGTTGAGGGGTATTCGGTGGATGAGTTGGCGTCCATGACGGGCATGAACGAAAACACCATTAAGGTGAAATTGTTCCGGGCACGGCAGAAACTGGTGAAGGCGGCGCAGCGTCTGGATAGATCTCCCGGCTTGGTGGCCGGGAGGGCCGATTGAGCGGATGCAACCGGGTTGCTCCGCCGGGACGAGTTGAACCCTGAAAGAGGGTAGTTGGATCCCCAGAAGCGGGCAGGGCACGAAAAGACTCGCGGGGGGAAGAGTTGAGAAGTTTAGTTTTGTAAGGGAAGAAGGCTATGCACGCGGTAATCGTTAATGATCTTGAGCAGTACTTGAGCGGTCGTCTGCCGCCTTCGGCTCTCGACCGCTTCCAAGCCCACCTGGCAACCTGCGGCAAGTGCCGCCGGGAAGTTGACGAGATTCAGGAGTCCATCAGGCTACTTGCCTCGCTGAAGCCTGCCGGGGTTGTGGACCCTCCTCCGAGTTTCGTGGCGCAAGTCATGCAAACCGTCGCGGAACGGCTGGCGCCGTCCTTCTGGAGTGCTTTCGGGGATTTCGCGTTTGGGCGTCGCGTGGTGTTCGCTTCCTTGCTGACCCTGGCGGTGCTGGGCACTATCCTGGTGTCTCGCGAAGAAGCATACGCGCCCAATCCGACCACCCCTGAGGCGGTGATGGCCAACGCCGCGGGCTCTCCGAACGCCGACCAGATGCTGGCGACGCTGGCAAGCTATGAGCCATAATCTGCTCGCGAAGCCCACCCAGATCCAATTCTGGGAGTCTCCCAAGTTCGCCGGCGTAGGCGTGTTGCTGTTGGTGTTCCTGTGCGGGGCCGTGGCCGGATGCGTGGCCATGAACCTGGGCGCACACACCATGCTGCATCCACATCCTTTTTGGGACAACAGCGCCAAAACCGAATACCTGAAGAGTGTGAGCAGGCAGCTCGATCTGACTCCCGATCAAGCGGCCCAGATGTCCAGCATCCTGGACGATTTCGCGAAATACTATCAAACCGTCTTGTCGGACGGCAAAGCCCGTATTTTTAACATCTTGACCGGCGAGCAAAAGCGCAAGTTCGAGAAAATGCTGAAAGAACGCCCGCAGTAGTTGATCCGGCCTGCCTACGCGCGGCACCCCGCTCCTTGACAGCCGGTTGCTCCGCGGCGCAATATTCCTCTATGCACACTTTGCAGTCATCTCTGGCAGGCGCCGCGCTCGTCTGCCTCGCGGCCTGGACCGCGTGTACCCCCGCCGTGCCGCCCGAGGCCCAGCTTCATCGCATGGGAGAGCGCGTGACCGTCGGTTCTCTCGTCTATAACGTCTTTGAAGATCAGTGGAAAGCCCAACTGGGGCAGGGCTCCGGCACCCGCGTGCCGAAAGACCGCTTTTTCCTGATCCGCCTGAGCGTGGTCAATGGCGGTTCCACCGACCTCATGGTCCCCGCGCTGACCCTGGTGGACGATGCCGGCCAGACCTCCCAGGAGCTCCCTGACGGCGACCAAGTCCCCGAGTGGACCGGTTACCTGCGGCGGGTGAAGCCGGCCGAAACACTACAGGGCAACGTGGTCTTCGACGTCCCGCCCAAACACTATCGCTTGCGGGTAACCGATGAGACCAGCCAGAAGAGCCGCGATATCGATATCCCGCTCCACTTCGCATCGGAAACCCCCGACATGCCGACGCAGCAATGAATATGCTTACTCACCTCACCCCGCTTCTAGTCCTCCTGCTAGCCGGCTCCCTGTTAGCAGCTACGGCGCCCTTGGCCGTCGTCCGGCCCACCGTCTCCGATCGCGACGGTGGCGTCGCCGTGCCCAGCAGTTTTGTGCACGATCCGGGCGAAACCATGTTCTTCAGCTTCCAAGTGGATGGCTTTGCGGCCTCGTCCGCCGACCGGGTCCACCTCAGCTACAAGCTGGACGCCTTCGATTCGCACGGCGTGCGCATCATGGAGCCGGCCGCAGCGGAGATCGAAGAGACTCTCGCCCCGGAAGACAAGAACTGGAAGCCCACTGTCCGCCAGGAAATCGTGATCCCGCCCCTGGCGGATTCGGGCAACTACAAAATCGCCATTTCCGTGACCGACCTGATCGCCAAGGCCACGGCCACCAAAGAGGTCCCCTTCGAAGTCCGCGGGCGCCGCGTGGACCCCAGCGACACGCTGGTGATTCGCAATATCCACTTCTACCGCGGAGAGGAGGACCGGGAAGCTCTGTCGAAGGCCGGTTACCGGCCCGGCGACGCGGTCTGGGCGCGCTTCGATATCATCGGCTACAAGTATGGGGACGGCAACGCCATCGACGTCAGCTACGATGTATCGGTGCTATCGCCCAGCGGGAAGGTGCTTTACACCCAATCGCAGGCGGGCGCCGATCGCAGCCAGTCGTTCTATCCCAAGCGCTACGTGCCCGCCGTTTTTAGCCTGGCCACCAAGCACGACACACATCCCGGCGAGTACACCGTGTCGATCACCGCACATGACGGCGTGGGCAACCAGACCTGCGAGGCCCGCCAGAGTTTTACAATCGAATAATCGCACCGGTCGTCGAATATAATCATGCCAAACAGTCTTGTTCTGGGCCTTCGCCCGATCTCTATCGAAGATGTGGAAGATGTAGCCCGCCGCGAGGCGCGCGTTGAGTTTGCCGAGCCGGCGCGATCCCGTATCCGGCAAGGCCGCGTGAAATTGGAGGAGCGCCTGGCCGCGGGCGACCGGATCTACGGCGTCAATACCGGCGTGGGCGGCAACATCAAATTCGCGCTCGATGCCGAACAGACCGAACGCTTCCAGCACAACCTGATGAATCACCTCTCCTGCGGCACCGGCGCGCCCTTGCCGCGGGACGTGGTGCGGGCGGCCATGCTGCTGCGCCTGGCCACGTTTTCCCGAGGCTCTTCCGCCGTGCGCTGGGACCTGGTTTCGGCGCTGGAGGAGTTGCTGAATCACGGCATCGTCCCGGTGGTCCCGCGCTATGGATCGGTCGGCGCCAGCGGCGACCTGATGCCTTCCGCCTACATCGCGCGCACGCTGTTGGGCATGGGCCTGGCCGATTACCAGGGCCGCCGCATGCCGGCAGACGAGGCGTTGCGGGCCGCCGGTCTCGCCACTATACGCTTCGCCCCCAAGGAAGGCTTGGCGCTGATCAACGGCACCACTGCGATGACCGCTTTCGCCGCGCTCATCTGGGTGGACGCGTGGCGCGTGCTGCGCGCTCTGCTCGGCGCGGTGGCGCTGTCCATTGAGGCGCTCCAGGCGCCCTCCGAGCCCTATCGGCCCTGGGTTCACGAGAGCAAGGGCCATCCGGGCCAGATCGCCGTGGCGGCGTACGTCCGCGATCTGCTCGATGGCAGCGGATTCGTCACCGAATCGTTTATTCAAAGCTGCTACTCGCTGCGCTGTGTGCCGCAGGGCCTCGGCCCGGCCTGGGAAGCGCTGGATGCGGCGCGCGCCGTCGTCGAGCGGGAAATCAATTCGGCCAACGACAATCCGCTCATCGACCCGGAGACCGGCAATCTATACCGCGCCGGCAACTTCTATGGCGGCCACATCTCCCGGCTCCTGGACACGTTCAAGCTGGATTTCGCGATTGAAGCCAACTGGGCCAATGCGCTGTTCGCCCTGCTGGTGGACGACAAGTTCAATGGCGGCCTGCCCGCGAACCTGGTGCCCGACCCGGGCATCAATTCCGGATTCAAAGGCATGCAGTTGAGCATCACCAGCCTGACCTGCGCCATTCGCCAGATGGCCGGCCCGAGTTCCATCCATTCCCTGCCGACCGAGCAATACAACCAGGATGTGGTGAGCCTCGGCATGCACTCGGCCGTGACCGCCGCCGAAGCCCTCGAGTGCCTGCGCAACGCGGCCGCCATGGTGCTGCTGGCCGCGGCACAGGCGGTGGACCTGCGCGGTGGCCCCCAGCGGCTAGGGCAGGGAAGCCGCCGCATCTACGACGCCGTGCGGCAGGTGGCGGCGTTTCTGGATCGCGACCGGCCCATGGAAGGCGACATCGCCGCGCTCGCCGAGGAGATCCAATCCGGCCGCGGCTTCTCCTGCGTCGCCGTGCTAATTCATTGAGCGGTGCAAGCTTTCTGTCGTATAATTGACACGCAACGCCGGAGGCCCGAACCGTGGGAATTCTGCCGGATCTGAGCGGTAAGCTTGAGGAATTAGAAAAGAAAGTCGCGGAAGGCGGCGAGAAAGGCAAAAAAGCCGAGGGAGCCTGGGCGGCATTTGCCGCTATTGGATCTTTCGTTCTGTATTTCCTCGGCTACCTCACGCTCCGTTTTCACCTGACGGCCTTCGGTGTCTCTACGGACCTGGCAGTGCTGGATGAGCGTTACCTTTTCGCCGGCGCGCAATTTCTGGTCTACCTGGTTTCTTCGATTCCGACCCTGGTCCTGATCCTGTTTCTCCCTGCCATAGTCGCGTATCTGCTGCGCCGCCGTTGCCAGTCCGTATTCCATTGGTTCGATGTGCGGCCCAACCTGGTCTTGGGTGCTGGGGTTATTTTTTCCGTCTTCCTGATCCAGTTCGTTGTTCGGCAATGTCTGGTGTTCACGAATCTGCTGCTTCGGCAGAGCCTGCCTGAGCCGGCCTGGATGGCGCGGTATCTATTGCTCGACCCGGATGGAGGGATACAAGCCATTTACTTCAGCCTGTTGCTAGGCGGCTGCGCGGTTACGCTGGGGCTGTGGCTGATGGCTCGCCGCCACCGGTCCGCCGCTTCCCGCGGAGGCAGTCTCCTACTTGCGGCGCTTGCGGACATTCAGTTTCTCTTTCTGCCGGTAACCTTCGGCATACTGATCGCGGATAAAGAGGTCCCCCGCGTTACCACCCTCAACGGCAAAGATCCATTGCCGGCCGGCCAAGCGGCCTGGCGGATCTGGGAAGGGAAGGAGGGTGTGGTCTTCCTGGTCCGGGGTGAAACGGATTCCCGCATCCTGAGCACTATCGATAAGAAGGAGATCAAGAGGACGGACATCATCGGCTACAATCCGATTCTGAACGTGCTGTTTGGAGGCAAGCAATGAAGCGGCCCCTGCTGGCATTGGCCCTGCTCGGGGCGGCGCTCTGGGCCGAAGATCCGCGCCTGGTGATTGAGAGCGGGGGGCATCTGTCCCAGATTAAATTCGTGGCGTTCACCCGCGATGGGAAGTACCTGGTTTCGGCAGGCGACGACAAAGTTGTGCGGGTGTGGGATGTGGATACGGGGCAGATGGTGAGGGCCCTGCGCGGCCAAATCGGGGAGGGTAACGAAGGGAAGCTCTTTGCGGCCGCGCTCTCACCGGATAATCGCTATCTGGCTGTAGCTGGATGGCTCGCCGGCGATGGTAAGTCTCGGGATTCCATCCGGATTCACGATTTCCGGACCGGGGCGGTTGTCGCGTTGCTGAAAGGACACGTGAACCTAGTCAACAGCCTCGCTTTCTCGCCAGACAACCGTCATCTGGCTTCGGGAAGTGCCGATCATAGCGTTCGTATCTGGGACATCGCAGCAAAAACCTCGGTGGAGTTGAGGCCTTGGCACCGGGGTGATATTTACGGACTAGCCTTCTCCGAGGACGGGAAGCGGCTGGTTTCAGGGAGCGAAGATCACTCGCTGCGCCTGTGGGATGCGTCCAACGGTAGGCTGATCCAGGAGATGCCCGGGCACCAAAACAGCGTGATGACGGCTCTCTTCTCGCCGGATGGGAAGTATATCGTCTCCGGCAGCCTCGACAAGACGATTCGCTTGTGGGACGCCCGAACCGGGCAATTCATCAGGCAACTCGCGGAAAACGAGACTCAAGTTCGCGCCCTGTCGTTCAGCCCGGACGGGCATCGCCTGCTGGCGGGAACCGACCGCTTCCCCTATATGTGCGCGGTTTACGAATTCCCATCCGGCAAGCTGCTGACCCGCTTCGCGGGGCACACCAACGTGGTTCTGGCAACCGCCATTTCGCTGGATGGCGAAACGGCAGCCACTGCCGGCGGTGATCGCAACGAGATTTACCTATGGAGCTTGAGCACGGGCCAGGTAAAGCGAAAACTGGTTGGCGCGGGACAGCCGGTTTGGTCCGTGGCTTTCTCAAAGGACGGACAGTCCATTGCATTCGGGAATGAGTTTGATCACCAACGTCCCGCGCTACAGATCCCTCTGCCGAAGACCATCCTCTTGCGCACGGCCAGCGAGACCCCGGTGAGCCTTGGTAGGGCAGTAAGGTCGGAAACGGATTTCATTCGCGCCAGCGATCATAACGGCGACCTACAATTGCGGCCAAAAGCAGGGGAGAACTACCCGGAGGAGGCGCTCGAAATCCTGAAGGACGGAAAGACCCTGCACGAGATCGATCGCGACTCCACATCCGGGTATAGGCGCCGGTGCTATTCGCTTACGCCCGACGGAAGATACGTTGCCAGCGGCGGCAATGGCGGCGTGCTCACCCTGTTCTCCACCGAATCGGGCAAGCCGGTCGCGGACCTGGTTGGGCACACCTCGGTCGTGTGGGCAGTGGCGGTGTCGCCCGATGGGCACACTCTGGTATCCGGCTCCGATGATCAGACGATTCGCCTGTGGGATATCCCGTCCGGGCGGAACCTGCTGTCGATCTTCGTGGGCGAAGATCAGGAATGGGTGGCATGGACTCCCGAGGGCTACTACACCTCCAGCGTGAACGGCGATAAGTATATCGGTTGGCACGTGAACCGGGGTGTGGCCCAATTGGCCGATTTCTACTCCGCCGCTCAGTTCCAAAAGCAGTTCTACCGCCCCGATGTCATCTCGGAGTACCTCAAGACCCGGGACATTCAGCTTGCCGTGCGCAATGCGAACACCGCGCGAGCGCCAAACAGCCCTGCTCCAGCAGCGCTTGGCGCGCAGGACGTAATCGCGATGCTGCCGCCCATGATCTCCATCAGTTCGCCCGATAGGGACGGAATCACGGTCCAGGAAGCCACGCTGAGCGTGCGCGCGGAAGCCTTGTCGAACACGCTGCCGATCACCGACGTAAGGGTTCTCCTGAACGGAGTAGAGGTGAGCGGCGGCGCCGGTGGCACGGCGAAGGGCGACCCGCGGCACCGGCGGGTGGAAGTCGAAGTCCAGCTCAGAAAGGGTCTAAACCTCCTCTCCATCTTTGCCTCGAACGAGAAGGCCATGTCGGAGTCGGAGACTCGCAGGATCTACTACAAGTCGGCTTCTGGGGCGGGGGTAGACAGCAAGCCCGCGCTGATTGTGCTGGCTATTGGAATATCCAAGTACGACAAGCCGGCTTTCAAGCTGAACTTCGCGGCCGCCGATGCCACGGACGTTCAGAATGCTTTCGAACAGCAGAAGTCGGTCGCCAAGAACCTGTTCCGCGAGGTAAAGACGCGCCTCATCACGGATGAACAAGCCAGCCGAACCAATATTCTCAGCGGTTTGAAGTGGCTCAGTCAGGAAGGGACTCAGGGCGACTTGCGGGTTCTGTTTCTCTCCGGCCACGGCGGCCTGGAGGGTGACAGTTACTACTTCTATTCGCGCCAGCACGACCCCGAAGGAGATCCCGAAGACAACGATATTTCCTGGACCATTTTGATGAAACGGCTGACCGACGCGAAGAGCAAGGTGGCCTTGTTCGTAGACACCTGTCACGCGGCCGCCGTAACGGGACCGCAGAAAAGGGGGGAAAAGACAATCTCGCAAATCATCAAGGATATGAAAAACGATTACTACGGCGTAGTTACATTCGCCGCCGCCACGGGTGAGGAGTCCTCGGTCGAGCGTCCGGAGTGGGGGCACGGCGCGTTCACCGAGGCCCTGCTAGAAGGATTGCAGGGCAAGGCCGCTCGAAACGAAGACGGCGTAGTCGAAACAGCGGAGCTGGGCGCCTGGATTGCGCGGAGGGTCCGGGAACTCACGAACGGTGACCAGCATGCCATCTTCAGCCCCAGCCCTGGCTTGCCGTCGTTCGCTTTGTGCCAGGTGGACGCGCGATGAACCGCCGTCTTTTCCTGGTCATTTGCAGTTCTTCCGTTCTCCGCGCCTTCCAGCGGAAAAGCCCCAAGCCGACGCAAGAGCCGTTGTGGAAATGGATACTTCGGGTCACAGGTATTTCCGCGACCTCGAAGGATCTCAGGGGATCCCCGGGATCGCCCCGAGGGGACGTCTGGATCATGGCCTCAGACGGAATAAACAAGACCCAGCAAAGACTGACGTTCGATGGCGAATACCATTCGCCCGTGTTTACCCCTGACGACCGGGAAATACTGGCGCTAAGGGGACAAGGCTTCGTCTGGATCTCACCGGAAAACGGGGCGAGCGAGGCGCTCCCGTACAAGCTGGAAGGTGTCCTTAAGCTCGTCGGGTTGGAAAACCACACGCCAGGCGGAAAGCCGCGCGTCGTTGCCATTACCCAAACCTCGATCGGCCTTTTCTCTCCCTGGGACGGCAAGTTTGAGCCCTTTCTGGCAGCGGATAACGATGAAGAAACCAGGCAGCAGCTCCTCCGTGGGCAAATACAATCTGGGGACGTCTTGCTCCAGGCGGGCGCTGCCGGACACGAACTTACCTCGCAGAAGGACAATCGGGAACCGGTCGTGCTCACCAGTTCGCCCAAAGTCATCTACGCCGATCCCGCGCTGTCTCATGACGGACGGAGACTCGTCTTCATTCGTACGGACACCGAGATTCGGTAATCCGGCGCGAGCAATCAGGCGATCACGCATGTCATCTCCCCGCGCACTAATTGAGAACAAGCGCCAAACGGCGAACGGTCCACGGAATTCCTGCCGCTGCCATGCTAAGGCTTCGTCGGAGCCCTATCGTCCCTGGCTGCACGAGAGCAAGGGCCATCCGGGCCAGATCGCCGTGGCGGCGTACGTCCGCGATCTGCTCGATGGCAGCGGATTCGTCACCGAATCGTTTATTCAAAGCTGCTACTCGCTGCGCTGTGTGCCGCAGGGCCTCGGCCCGGCCTGGGAAGCGCTGGATGCGGCGCGCGCCGTCGTCGAGCGGGAAATCAATTCGGCCAACGACAATCCGCTCATCGACCCGGAGACCGGCAATCTATACCGCGCCGGCAACTTCTATGGCGGCCACATCTCCCGGCTCCTGGACACGTTCAAGCTGGATTTCGCGATTGAAGCCAACTGGGCCAATGCGCTGTTCGCCCTGCTGGTGGACGACAAGTTCAATGGCGGCCTGCCCGCGAACCTGGTGCCCGACCCGGGCATCAATTCCGGATTCAAAGGCATGCAGTTGAGCATCACCAGCCTGACCTGCGCCATTCGCCAGATGGCCGGCCCGAGTTCCATCCATTCCCTGCCGACCGAGCAATACAACCAGGATGTGGTGAGCCTCGGCATGCACTCGGCCGTGACCGCCGCCGAAGCCCTCGAGTGCCTGCGCAACGCGGCCGCCATGGTGCTGCTGGCCGCGGCACAGGCGGTGGACCTGCGCGGTGGCCCCCAGCGGCTAGGGCAGGGAAGCCGCCGCATCTACGACGCCGTGCGGCAGGTGGCGGCGTTTCTGGATCGCGACCGGCCCATGGAAGGCGACATCGCCGCGCTCGCCGAGGAGATCCAGGCGGGGCGGGGTCCCGGCGCGGCGTAGTCCCGATAGGTTAATCGGCCAGTCCCGCGAAACAGCGCCGTGCTCAGGTAGCGTTCGCCGAATGACGGGATGATCACGACCATCAGCTTGCCCGCATTCTGCGGCCGGCGCGCCACCTGCAATCCGGGCCACAACCCGCGGTTACAGCTTCCAATGGCCTCGTCCGGCAAGGACGCTGTGCAAGGGCCGTGCGATGCGCGCGAAGCGCTTGCCTTAAGGCAGCGCATGCGGGCGCTGGTGTACAATTCCCCAATACGGAGGAGACCGAATTGTCTATGCCCGACGAACATCCGACGCCTGAACACATTCTGCAAGTGGGCATGGGCTTCTGGGCGTCCAAAGCGCTGCTCAGCGCGGTGGAGATCGGGGTATTCACCGAATTGGGTAGGCACCCCGAGGATCTGGAGACCCTGCGCGGCCGCCTGGGCCTCGATCCCAGAGCGGCGCGCGACTTTCTCGATGCGCTGGTAGCGCTCGGGTTCCTTGTCCGGATTGATGGCACGTATCACAACACGCCGGCTACGGACCTGTATCTCGACAAACGCAAGCCTTCGTATCTGGGCGGAATCCTGGAGATGGCCAATCATCGGCTATTCGGCTTCTGGAATCGTCTCACCGAGGCGCTCCGCACCGGCAAGCCGCAGAATGAGGCAAGAACCGGCGAGGCTTCCGCCTTCGAAGCGCTGTACGCGGATCCCGCCCGGCTGCGCGAGTTTCTCGCCGCCATGACGGGAATCAGCCGCGGCGCCAACCTGGCCATCGCCGCAAAGTTTCCTTGGACCCGGTACCGGACCTTCACGGATGCCGGTACGGCCCAGGGCGACACGGCCGTGCAGATTGCCCGCGCGCATGCGCACCTGTCCGGCATGGGATTCGACTTGGCCGAAGTCGGGCCGATCTTCGAAGACTACGTCGAACAGAACCAGCTATCCCAACGTCTACGCTTCGTTCCGGGCAACTTCTTCAGCGACCCATTGCCGCAGGCGGACGTAATCGTCATGGGCCATATCCTCCACGATTGGGGTCTGGCGGACAAGCGCAGGCTCGTGCAGAAAGCGTATGCGGCCGTGCCGGCCGGCGGCGCCCTGATTGTATACGAAAGCATTATCGACGACGAGCGTTCGGGGAATGTCTTCGGGCTGCTCATGAGCCTCAACATGTTGATTGAAACCGCCGAGGGATTCGACTACACGGGGGCGGACTGCATCGGCTGGATGAAGGAAGCCGGATTCCGCGAGGCGCATGTCGAGTACCTGGTAGGCCCGGACTCCATGGTGATTGGGATCAAATAGGGCGCCACGCGGCCGCTCGCCCCGTTAATTAACAAA
>OBLT010002122.1_pt1 | contig 12474 bp, 10 predicted proteins | sample 1518721 | NCBI WGS metagenome assembly OBLT01 (sample SAMEA3539307, study PRJEB22396) | soil metagenome | biome: tundra; feature: field; material: soil | place: USA | collected 2010-05 | depth 0.15 m | reverse complement strand
ATCGAATCTTCGAACATATTCGGCAAACCCGCCGTCGTGATCCACACCCATGCCGTAGCCGGTGACCAGAACCGCATCGCCCGCCTTGAAGCGTCCGTCCTCGGAACTGACCACCTCGCCTGCCACATCCACCCCGCCCACGCAGGGAAAACGGCGCACCACCTTGCCCATGCCGGTCGCGGCGAGCGCGTCCTTGTAATTCACGCCGGAGTAATGCGCCTGAATGACGACCTCGCCGGGATCGAGATCGTCCAGCGTCAGCTCGACGAAACGCCCGGCGGATTTGCCGTCTTGCTCGAAGATTCGATAAGCGGAGAAATTTTTCATGGTGTTTGTTGTTTGCAACTTATTCATGGCCTGTCAAAAAGTCAAAATCAACTTCGCCGGGGGTAGCCCGACAGCTAGTCACTTTCTTTTGCGTCGCCAAAAGAAAGTAACCCAAGAAAAGGCGACCCCGGTTTGCCGCCGCTGCGCGGTACCCTCGATCAGCCGCAAGCAAGCGGGGCTGCGCAACTCGACCTGGCGGGGCGCACACCCCGCGCCCCACTGCTGGACTCGAACAGTGCTCGCCTAAACCTCCGCCTGCTTGCGCCTAATCGAGGCGGCGCACAGGGGAAGAAAAACGGAAACCCAAACCTTACAATCGTTGGGTGAGCACGTTGAGCTCACCCCTTGCAGACATTCACGAATAGCCGCAACACAAAGCTGCCCATCAACCCCAGGCCGCAACACATACCATTCTATAAGCAGCCAGTATCAGGTTTTTGATAAACCTTACTATCAGTCTGCTTCAGCAAAATAGCTTCTTTTGGAATAATCCATGAAAAATGATACTTGGGGTCGCTGTCTTGCTTCGTCACTTTCCAATACAACTTGTTTTTTATCACTTTAATTGTAGCTTCCCCAGTAGCTCCTTCACTACTATGAAATTCAATCGTAGCTGAGTTGTTATTGATATTTCCATTAATCGAAGGATTTTCTGTATCTTCATCCTCATCAACACGATTACCAAGTTGCGCTGTTGCAGCATGAACTCCACAAAGATGGTTGCCAGTAGACCATAGATAAAGTTCGAAATGGTCACGGTCGCCATTGCTGCATCGCTCAGCGTAAATCCCGGTTGCTCCTTCGCATGAATAGACTATTTCCCAATCCCCATCGATTACGTCAGAAGCTTTTGGATGAGTTGTCATTTCAATTTTATGGATGCGTTCCTTGTAAGCCAATTTCAAGCAGTCTGCATCATGGCAAGAATTGCGATTTTCTTTTAGCCACTGTCTTTGTTCTTTGATGGCCTTTGTTCTGTCTTCGCTTTGCTCGACCTCCTGTTGGTATACTTTGCTCAAAGCTTCATCCAACTTCGAGAGGTCGTCATCGCTGCAGATCAACTTTTCAATGGTTGAAGCTGCTTTTGCGCAATCAAAGCTTGCTGCTTGTACTGTTGTCACCAACGCCAGCCAGCCCAGAGCAATCCATGTGATTTGTTTCATTCTGCCCCTTTGGCGATGGAATTTGGTGATGAAGTTACGCTATGCGAAAGATTTATGACATTCCAGTATTGGCACATGGCTGCCCATCGAGCCTTGCAATAGCCTACCTGAAAGCTGCACTTGGTGCTTTGAATGCAGCACGCGTGGGCATACTATTCCCGCACGGTAATTCAAAAAATGGTGGGCAACAAGTTGCCCACCTGCTTTTCGCTTTTATTCCCCTGTGCGCCGCCGAGTCGCGCAGGCTGGTCAGGGGATTTCGGCGAGGACTGTCTGAGCGCGTAGCGCGAGTTCCGTAGCCGCCTGACCAGTCGAGCAACGCAGGGTACCGCGTAGCGGCGGCAAACCGGGGTCGCCTTTTCTTTGGCTACTTTATTTTGGCGAAGCAAAAGAAAGTAGCTTGCTGCCGGGCAACCCCCGACGAAGTTGATTTTTATTTTCCACGCACATCAAAACATACAGCGAAGAATCAAAGTTTCTACCCCCACCCTGGCCCTCCCCCTGCAAGGGTGAGGGGATAGTTTTGCCCCCTACAAATCCAGCAACACCCTGCCCGGATATTCCAGCGCTTCCTTGATGGTGGACAGGAACAGCACCGCTTCGCGTCCGTCGATGATGCGGTGGTCGTAGGACACCGCGAGATAATTCATCGGGCGTATGACCACCTGACCGTTCTCCGCCACCGGCCTGTCCTTGGTGGCGTGGATGCCAAGGATGGCGGCTTGCGGCGGATTGATAATGGGGGTGGAGAGCATGGAGCCGAACACGCCGCCGTTGGAAACGGTGAATGTGCCGCCGGTGAGTTCTTCCATCGTCAGCTTGCCGACCTTGGCTCGCGCGCCGAAATCGGCGATTTGTTTTTCGATGTCGGCAAAGGAAAGTTTGTCCGCGTCGCGGATGATAGGCACGACCAGGCCGCGCTCGCTGCCGATGGCCACGCCGATGTCGAAATAGCCGTGATAGATGATGTCGGTGCCGTCCACAGAGGCGTTGACGATGGGGAATTTTTGCAATGCCAGCACCGCCGCCTTGACGAAGAACGAGGAGAAGCCGAGCTTGATGCCGTGCTTCTTCTCGAACGCATCCTTGTAGCGGTTGCGCAGATCCATCACCGGCTGCATATTGACTTCGTTGAAGGTGGTGAGGATTGCGGCGTTCTGTTGCGATTGCAGCAGGCGTTCGGCGATGCGCTGGCGAATGCGCGTCATCGCCACGCGCTGCTCGGGACGATTGCCGGAGGGTGCGATGGCGGGCACGGCTTGCTGCGGATTAACTGGCTGCTTCGCATTCAGCACGTCCTCTTTGGTGACGCGCCCGCTGGGTCCGCTGCCGTGCAAGTTACTGGCATCGACCTCTTTTTCGCGCGCCAGTTTGCGCACCGAAGGCGGCACGGCGGAACTGACTGCTGCGTGCGGTGCGGCAGGCCGGGTTGTGGCTGCCTGGGCCGCCACCGCTGCAGTATCGATTTGCGCGATCACTTCTTCGCTGGTCACTTTTTCGCCATCAGCCTTGATGATCCTGGTCAGCACACCGCTGTTGGAAGCGGGCAGTTCCAGCACCACTTTGTCGGTCTCCACGTCGATCAGGTTTTCGCCCTCGATGACCGCCTCGCCGACACGCTTATGCCAGGTCAGCAGAGTCGCTTCGGATACGGATTCGGATAACTGGGGGACTTTGACTTCAATGATGCTCATGGTGTGTTGCTCCCGGATTAGGTTTGTTGTCGAGATCGTCGCGGAAGGCGGCTTCGATTACCGCTTTCTGTTGTTCCTGATGTACCGCCAGATAACCCGCTGCGGGCGCGGCGGAAGAAGGACGCAGCGCGTAATCGAGACGCATGCCCTTGCGCAAATGGCGCAGCAGATAATGCTGGATGCGATGCCACGCGCCCTGATTGCCAGGCTCTTCCTGGCACCACACCACCTCGCTGGCCTTCGGATACGCGGCGATCTGCGCCACGAAGTCATCATGCGGGAACGGGTAAAGCTGTTCGAGGCGGATGATCGCCATGTCGCTGATGCCCCTGGCACGGCGTGCCGCGAGCAGCTCGTAATACACCTTGCCGCTGCACGCGATGATGCGGCGCACCTTGTCGGCATCCAGCGTATCGACTTCGGGTATCACCGGCTGGAACTTTCCCTGCGTAAATTCAGTGAGCGGTGAAGCCGCATCCTTGCTGCGCAACAGGCTCTTGGGCGTGAACATGATCAGAGGCTTGCGATACGGACGCAACATCTGACGGCGCAGCAGATGGAACATCTGCGCCGGGGTGGATGGAATACACACCTGAATGTTGTAGTCGGCGCACAGTTGCAAATAGCGTTCGATGCGTCCCGAGGAATGCTCCGCGCCCTGCCCCTCATAACCATGCGGCAACAGCATCACCAGCCCGCACAACCTGCCCCATTTCACTTCGCCGGAAGCGATGAACTGGTCAATCACCACTTGCGCGCCGTTGGCGAAATCGCCGAACTGCGCTTCCCACAGCACCAGTGAATCCGGCTCGGCAGTGGCGTAGCCATATTCGAAACCCAGCACCGCTTCTTCGGACAGCAGCGAATCGATCACCACGAAATCCGCCTGATCGGGTGCGAGATGTTGCAACGGCGTGTAAGCACCTTCATGCCACTCCACGCGATTCTGGTCATGCCAGGTGGCGTGGCGGTGGAAGAACGTGCCGCGCCGGCTGTCCTGCCCGCTAAACCGCACCGGATAACCTTCCGTGAGCAGCGTGGCGTAAGCCAGATTTTCCGCCATGCCCCAGTCCAGCGACAATTCACCGCGCGCCATGGCGATGCGATCCTCGACGATTTTTTGCACGCGCGAATGCAGGATGAAATTTTGCGGCACGGTGGTCAGTGGCACCGCCAATTTCTGCAAGCGTTCCAGCGGCACGGCGGTGTTTACCGCCACATCCCAGGTTATATCGTGCCGGAACGGGGTCCAATCGACAGCAGGTTTGCTGCTGCTCTTCTCCAGCGCAGGTTGAATCGAATTGCGCCCCTCATCCATGGCCTTGCGATAGGTCGCGATCATCGCGTCTGCCTCATCGGCCCGGACCACCCCTTGCTCGGCCAGACGCTGCGCATACAAGGCGCGCGTACCCGGATGCTGGCGGATGAAGCGATACATGAACGGTTGCGTGACCAATGGCTCGTCCTGTTCGTTGTGTCCCAATTTGCGGAAGCACACCAGATCGATCACTACGTCCTTGTTGAACTGCATACGGTAATCCAGCGCAATTTCGGTGATCAGCAATACCGCATCAGGATCGTCCGCATTCACATGAAAGATCGGCGCGTCGACCATTTTCGCCACGTCGCTACAATAGGTGCTGGAACGGGTGTCACGCGAGTCTGAAGCAGTGAAGCCGATCTGGTTGTTGATGATGATATGCACCGTCCCGCCGGTGCGATAGCCGCGCGTTTGCGACATGCTCAGCGTTTCCATCACCACACCCTGTCCGGCAAATGCCGCATCGCCGTGCAACAGGATCGGCAATACTTTTGATCCGTCAAAATCCTTGCGGCGATGCTGGCGCGCTCGTACCGACCCTTCCACCACCGGATTGACGATTTCCAGATGCGAGGGATTGAACGCCAAAGCTACATGCAGCTCGCCGCCCTTTGTTTCGATGGCGGCGGAAAAACCCTGATGGTATTTCACGTCGCCGGAAGTCAGATGCTCAGCATGGATGCCTTCGAATTCGGCGAACAACATGCCCGGCTGCTTGCCGAGTATGTTGACCAGCACGTTCAGCCGTCCGCGATGCGCCATACCGATCACGGCTTCCTGCACGCCTTGCGCACCACACCGTTGCAACAGATGATCGAGCAACGGGATCAGCGTCTCGCCGCCTTCCAGCGAGAAACGTTTTTGCCCGACGAACTTGGTGTGCAGATAGCGCTCCAGCGTTTCCGCAGCGGTGATGCGCTCCAGAATGCGGCGACGCGTCGCCCTGTCATATCCGGCTTGTCCGCGCACACTCTCCAGGCGATTCTGTATCCAGCGTTTCTGCGCCACATCGCTGATATACATGTATTCCGCGCCGATGCTGCCGCAGTAGGTCTGCCGCAACAGCCTGAGAATTTCGCTCAAGGTCATGCGCGCGCTGCCCACCAGCGAACCGGTGTCGAAAGTGGTGTACAGGTCGGATTCGTTCAGGCCGTAGTACGCCGGATCAAGCTCGGCGATCACCGGTTTGGCATGGCGATTCAACGGATCGAGATTGGCGACACGCACCCCGAGGAAGCGATGCGCGTTGATGAGTTGCAGCACATAGACCTGCTTGCGCTCCAGTTCGGCATCCGCTGCCAGCACAGGGCTGGCAGCGGCCTTTGGCAATGCCGCAAAGGCGCGCTGAATCTGGCTGTGCGCTTGGTCATGTGCGCCGTTTGGCAGGGATGGCAACGCATCGAAATAACTGCGCCACGCGACCGGAACGGTGTTCGGATCAACGAGGTATTGCTCATACAACTCCTCGATGAAAGACGCGTTGGCTCCGAACAGCAGCGAGCTGTCCTGCATCAACTGCATAAAATTAACAGGCTCGTTCAACGCCGCCCCACCGGTACATAATCGCGCTTCACCGCACCGCGATACAACTGGCGCGGACGACCGATCTTGTGTTCGGCATCGCCGATCATCTCATTCCATTGCGAGATCCAGCCGATGGTGCGCGCCACGGCAAAGATCACCGTGAACATATTGCTCGGGATACCCAGCGCGCGCAGCACGATGCCGGAATAGAAATCCACGTTCGGATACAGCTTGCGCTCGATGAAATACGGATCGCTCAAAGCGACGCGCTCCAGTTCCATCGCCAGTTCGAACAACTTGTTGTTTTCCAGCTTGAGCTCTGACAATACTTCATAACAAGTCTGACGCATCACGGAAGCGCGCGGATCCATGTTCTTGTAGACGCGGTGGCCAAAGCCCATCAGGCGATATTTCTTGTCCTTCACGCCCTGCACATATTCCTTCACGCGCGACACGTCGCCGATCTCTTCCAGCATATTCAGCGCGGCCTCGTTGGCACCGCCGTGTGCCGGGCCCCACAGCGCAGCGATGCCGGCAGAGATGCAGGCGAATGGATTCGCACCACTCGAGCCGGCCAGGCGCACCGTCGAAGTGGACGCATTCTGTTCATGATCGGCGTGCAGAATGAGGATGCGTTCCAGCGCGCGTACCAATACCGGATTGGGCACGTAATCTTCAGCCGGTGTGGCGAACATCATGTACATGAAGTTTTCCACATAGCTAAACTTGTTCTTCGGATACATGAACGGAAAACCGGTGTGGTATTTGTGCGCCATCGCCGCGATGGTTGGCACTTTGGCGAGCAAGCGCAGCGCGGAAATATCCCGGTGTTCGGGATTGTTGATGTCCAGCGAGTCGTGATAGAACGCAGACAGCGCGCCCACCACACCGACCATCACCGCCATCGGGTGCGCATCACGGCGAAAGCCCTGGAAAAAACGCGCCATCTGATCATGCACCATGGTGTGATTCTTCACCTTCGCCGTGAACGCGGCTTTCTCCGCCGCACTCGGCAACTCGCCGTTCAACAGCAGATAACTCACCTCCAGAAAATCGGAATGCTCGGCCAGTTGTTCGATCGGATAACCCCGATAATAAAGCAGCCCTGCATCGCCGTCGATAAAGGTGATCGCCGAGGTGCAACTGGCCGTAGAAAAAAACGCCGGATCGTAAGTGAATACGCCAAGTTTGCCGAGGGTGCGCATATCGATCACATCCGGCCCCAGCGTGCCGGACAGGATCGGCAGTTCGAGACTACGCCCGTCATCCATGGTCAATGTTGCGATACGATTCTTTTGGCGAAACTCACTGCGTTCGTTTTCCATAAGGGACTCCCTGAAATAACTACTGATAGTGCAACTAGCCATCTGACTAACCCAGCAAAAAACGCTAGGCAAGTCATTGGTTATAGCCATTCGACTAGGCTATCAAAAGGCTTTGCATAGCCATCTGACTAAGTTGTCAAACTACGCCAACCAAGTCATTGGTTAACGATAGCCAAGTCGCTGGTTACAATGTTATGCGGCTTTTTTAAACAGCCCTGATCTTCTCCAGCAACGCCTGCTGTTCGCCGTGCGTCGCCTCCTGCCTGCCCGCAATCATATCCCAGAGTGGGTTGTCTGGCATATCCAGCAATGCTTCGAACGCTTGTTTCCCGGCCTCGTCCAGCTGCGCATAATGCTTATCAATGAAGCGTCCCAGCACGATATCCAGCTCCAGCAACCCGCGCCGGCTCCGCCAGCGCACGCGCTCCAACCCTTTATCCACTATTCCTCCTGTAGGAGCGGGCCATGCGGGTGCCCGGACAAAAGTTTTTCGTACCCGCGATTCATTCAATACATTCGCGGGCATGGCCCGCTCCTACACCAACCTCTTGACCATCATATCCTTGATTTTTCCGATGGCCTCGGTCGGATTCAATTCTTTCGGGCACACATCCACGCAATTCATGATGGTGTGACAGCGGAACAAGCGGTACGGGTCTTCCAGATCATCGAGACGTTCGCTGGTCGCCTGATCGCGGGTATCGGCGATGAAGCGGTATGCCTGCAACAATCCGGCCGGGCCGACGAACTTGTCCGGGTTCCACCAGAATGACGGGCACGCGGTGGTGCAGCAGCCGCACAAAATGCACTCATACAAACCATTCAGATGCGCACGTTGCTCCGGCGATTGCAGGCGCTCGGTTTCCGGCGGCGGATCGTTGTTGATCAGGTACGGTTTGATGGAATGGTATTGTTTGAAGAACTGTGTCATGTCCACGATCAGATCGCGGATCACCGGTAGCCCGGGCAGGGGGCGCAATTCCACCGGTTCCTTGAGTGAAGACAGCGGCGTGATGCAAGCCAGCCCGTTGCGCCCGTTGATGTTCATCGCATCCGAGCCGCACACCCCTTCGCGGCAAGACTTGCGCAATGACAAACTATCGTCCTGCTCCTTAATCAGCAGCAGCGCATCGAGCAACATCTTCCCCTGAGTGCTGTCATCAAGCCTGATGTCCAGTTCATAGTCCTGCATATACGGTGCAGTGTCAGTGTCCGGGTTGTAGCGGTAAATTTTAAATTTCATGGCTGTTCCTTAGCTAGTAGCTGGTAGCGAGTAGCTGGTAGCAAGTAGTTGATTGGCTACCCGCCACCAGCTACCGGCTACAAGCTCAATAAACCCGCGCCTTGAGCGGGAACGAATCTACGGTAAGCGGTTTCAGCCGAACCGGCTTGTAATCCAGCCGATTCCCTTCGCGAAAATACAGGCTGTGCTTGAGCCAGTTCACATCATCGCGCTGCTGGAAGTCATCGCGCGCATGGGCACCGCGGCTTTCCTGGCGCGCTGCCGCAGCGACCATAGTCGCCTGCGCGACTTCGATCAGGTTGTCCAGTTCCAAAGCCTCGATGCGCGCGGTGTTGAACACTTTGCTCTTGTCCCGGATTTCGGTGTGCGCGACACGCTCGGCGATCTGCTTTATTTGTGTCACCCCTTCGGCGAGCAGTTCCGGGAAGCGGAACACACCGCAGTGCCTTTGCATGGTCTTGCGCATCGCATCGCCGACCTCGGCGACGCTTTCACCCTTAGTCTGAGACTCCAGGCGCGCCAAACGCGCCAGCGGACGCTCAACGGCATCTGTTGGCAAGTGCTTGGGATGCGGATTGCGTTGCAGGTCATCGATGATCTGCCTGCCCGCTTCACGTCCGAACACCATCAAATCAAGCAAGGAGTTGCAACCCAGGCGGTTCGCGCCATGCACCGATACGCAAGCGCATTCGCCCACCGCATACAGGCCCTGCACCACTTCGTCAGGGCCGGTCTTGTAAGGCGCGACAACTTGCCCGTGGTAATTGGTGGGAATGCCACCCATCATGTAATGCGCGGTGGGCACGACCGGGATTGGGTCTTTGGCCGGATCGACGTGGGCAAATTTCAGCGCTATTTCGCGGATACCGGGCAGCCGCGAGCGAATCACGTCATCGCCGAGATGGTCGAGTTTGAGCATGACGTGATCGCCGTGCTTGCCACAGCCGCGCCCTTCGTTGATCTCTATGGTCATCGCGCGCGATACCACGTCGCGGCTGGCCAGATCTTTCGCGTTCGGCGCGTATTTCTCCATGAAGCGTTCACCGTTCTTGTTGACCAGATAACCGCCCTCGCCGCGTACCCCTTCGGTGATCAGCACCCCCGCGCCATACACGCCGGTGGGATGGAACTGGAAGAACTCCATGTCCTCCAGCGGAATCCCGGCGCGCGCCGCCATCCCCAGTCCGTCGCCGGTATTGATGTAGGCGTTGGTGCTGGACTGGAAGATACGCCCCGCACCGCCGGTAGCGAGCAGCGTGGCGCGCGCCTGAAAAATCATCACCTCGCCGGTTTCGATTTCCATCGCGGTCACGCCAAGCACATCACCGTCTTCATCGCGTATCAGATCGAGCGCCATCCACTCGATGAAGAAATGCGTGTTGGCTTTCACATTCTGCTGATACAGCGTATGCAGCAACGCATGTCCGGTGCGATCGGCAGCCGCGCAAGCGCGATCCACCGGTGTCTTGCCATACTCCTGCATGTGCCCGCCGAACGGGCGCTGGTATATTTTGCCGCTGTCCAAACGGTCGAACGGCATACCGAAATGTTCCAGCTCATACACCACTTCCGGTGCGGCGCGGCACATGAACTCGATGGCATCCTGATCGCCCAGGTAGTCCGAACCCTTCACCGTGTCGTACATATGCCAGTGCCAGTTGTCTTCTTTGACGTTGCCCAGCGAGGCAGCGATGCCGCCCTGCGCAGCGACGGTGTGCGAGCGCGTGGGAAACACCTTGGACAGCACCGCCACTTTCAAACCGGCTTGCGCCAGCTGCAACGCGGCGCGCATCCCCGCGCCCCCCGCGCCCACCACCACCACATCGAAAGTTCTTTTCGCAACAGCCATCACATTCCTTTTTCCGTCATTCCGGCGCAGGCCGGAACCCAGTTGATTGACATATCCCGCGTAGCGGGATAACGCTTTGGTTTTGTCCGCTGATGAACCGACTAGCCATTCGACTAAGCTGGCAAAAAACGCCAGCAAAGTCGCTGGTTATACGCGGAGCCTTTGAACTGCTGGATTCCGGCCTGCGCCGGAATGACGAACCTTGAATCATTTCAGAATCCCCACAAAATCTGCACCGACCATATTGCATAAAGCAGCAACGCCAGAATCACCAGCACATGAATCACCAAACGCACAGCGGCAGAATTGACGTAATCCATCACGATGTCGCGTATGCCGACCCACGCGTGATAGAACAGGCTCAGCAGGAACAACAAAGTGAACGTGCGCACCGTCTGGCTGGAAAACAGCGCAGTCCAAACGTCATAATCCAGATCGGTTTGCAGCAGCAGATAGCCGGCCAATGACACGATATACACCGCCATGACCACCGCCGTGACGCGCTGAATCAACCAGTCGCGCAATCCGTAATGCGCACCGACGACGACGCGATTTACCATAGCTTTATTCCAATCAAAACGGTCAGCACCAAGCTCACCACCATCACTACTTTGCTGCTGTTGCGTGCCTGCGCGAGATTGCGCACGTAGTGCATATCAATCGCCAGAAAACGCAGCCCGGCGCAAAAATGATGCAGGAATGCCCACAGCAAGCCCAGCAGCAGCAATTTGAGCAGCGGATTAGCCAACACGGCCATTAGCTGGGTGTAGGTCTCGATTGAAGCCAGGCTGTATTGCAGCATCAGCAACAGTAACGGCAGTGCAAAAAACAACATCAGACCGCTGATGCGATGAAGAATGGAGACGATACCGGGAAGCGGTAATTTAATGAGATGCAGGGCGAGGTGTATCGGACGTTGTTTATTCATTACTGATCTCTGGCAAGCCATAAAACGAATAGCCGCCATGCTACACCTTTGCATGGCGGGAGAAAATCAAAAAGACCTCTGTACAAACATTGTGCCAAGTGATACTTCGCCGAAAAGCGTCTCAAAATCCGGGGACACGAAGCGAAGGCCGGTTTGCGGGTACAGGTGCGGGCGGGCATTCCATTCCCGAATGCTGCGAACACAGTGTCATGCCAGCACCTGCGCTCGCTACGTTGTGCAAAGGCCAATTTATAGAGGTGTTCTTTACAGAAACAACACCGATTGCTATGCTGATTACCCATCAAACATTTGTTTGATTTATAACCATCACGTAAGGAATGACCATGCACAAGTCACTATTCACCGCCCTCGTTGTCTCCGTTGCGCTGCCCCTATCCGCCTTCGCTGCTGACAGCTATACGGTAGACCCGAATCACACCTTTCCGCATTTCAGCATCAACCATTTAGGCTTTTCGACCATGCATGGCCGCTTTGACAAAACCAGCGGTACTGCAACATTGGATCGTGTGGCAAAAACCGGTTCGGTTGAAATCGCCATTGAGTCCGCATCGGTCAGCACCGGTTTTGCCAAGCGCGACGAACATCTGCGCTCGCCGGATTTTTTTAACGCAGCGGAATTTCCAAACATTACCTACAAATCCACGGCGATGCATTTCAAGGGTGATACGCCCGCCAGCGTTGACGGCAACCTGACCATATTGGGTGTCACCAAACCCGTCACATTGACGATTGATGCGTTCAACTGCGGCGCTGACCCAATGGATCCACTGAAGCAAAAGCAAAAATGCGGTGCCGGCGCCAGCGCCCAAATCAAACGCTCCGACTTCGGTGTTAAATTTGGGCTACCGTTAGTTGGCGATGACGTGAAGCTGGTATTTGAAATCGAAGCCTTCAAAAACTAATCTGGAGTTCTATTGCAAAAAAGGCAGTCCGTATGGATTGCCTTTTTATTTTTGGACTACGTAATAGAAGGGTCGCTCTTTCTCGACACTCTCAGTTTTCTGATGAGGCATCGCCTCCTTCCGGGGACAAGAAGCAAAGGCGTAGTTTAGAATTGCACTTTCGTTTGCACCAACAAC
>OBLT010002121.1_pt1 | contig 12478 bp, 13 predicted proteins | sample 1518721 | NCBI WGS metagenome assembly OBLT01 (sample SAMEA3539307, study PRJEB22396) | soil metagenome | biome: tundra; feature: field; material: soil | place: USA | collected 2010-05 | depth 0.15 m | reverse complement strand
CGAGATTACAAGGTGACTGGAGTTCAGACGTGTGCTCTTCCGATCTAATGAGAAAACTGGCACGGCTCGCGATTCTGGCGGCCGCGGCGCTCGGAGTTGCCGCCGCGCAGACCAAAGTGGGTATCGTCAACTCGCAGAAGGCGATGGTGGACACGGTCGAGCTCAAGAAGGCCCAGGCCGATATGGAAGCGAAATACAAGCCCCGCATCGACAAGATGACCACCATTCAGAAGGACCTCGCCGGCCTTCAGGCGCAAATCCAAAGCGGCAAGCTGACTCCCCAGCAGCAGCAGGACGTGACCGCTCAAGGGACGCGCAAGGAGCGGGATCTGCAGCGCATCCAGCAGGATGTTCAGGAAGAACAGGACCGCGACCGCAACGATATCCTGGGGCGCATCCTAGGGCGCATGCGGGAAGTGGTGAACAAACTGGCCGCCGAGAAAGGCCTGGACGTGGTGATCGACGCGGCAAACACGTTCTACTACAAACCCGCCCTGGACCTCACGGCGGAAGCCACCGTGGCCTACGACAAGGCCTATCCCGCGGCGAAATAGGAGGCCTCCATGGCCAGTTACCTCGATCACTATGGGGCGACTGCGGATCGCAAGGCCAAGAAACTCAAGCTCGTCAAGCGCGTGATATTCGCGCTGATCGTGGCGATCGCCGGCGGGCTGATCCTGTGGTGGCAATTCAAGAACTTCAGCGAAGAGCAGGACGCAAAGACGTTCCTGCAGCGGCTGCGCGATCGCCAATATCAGCAGGCATATGCCATGTTTGGCTGCACCGAAAAGCAGCCCTGCCCCACCTACAGCCTTTCGAAATTCATGGAGGACTGGGGACCGAACAGCGCGCATGCCGATCACGGCAACGCCAAGGTCGGGTTATCGCAATCCTGCGGCGAAGGCGTGTTCCTGCGAATCGACTACCCCAAATCCGAGCCGGTGACGCTGATGGTGGACCGCAAGACCGACGTGATCGGCTTTGCGCCGTCCGGCTGGATCGAGTGTCCGGGGAGGCACTGGCACTTCTGGCGATTCGTGAAATCGCTGTTCGGAAAATAGTTTCTGGCGCCCGGTCACTTCAGATATTTCTTCACGTCGGGATAAAGCAGCTCCTTGATCTCCGGCTTGTCCAGGTCCGCCCTCTCGATCACGTGCGGCGTCAGGTCGATCCGCTTCGCCGGGGTGATGCCGTGGAGCTTGTCGACCAGGACCTTCACCGCCTCGAATCCCATCTTGAAAGGATCCTGCACCACCATGGCGCCGATGACGCCGGCCTTCAGATCCTCGATCATGCTCTCGGTCGAATCGAAGGCCACGAACTGGATCTTCCCGCCCAGCCCGCGCGATTTGATCGCCAGCGCGGCGCCGACGCTGCTCGGCTCCGACGAGGCGAACATGCCGTCGAGCTCAGGATGCGCGGCCAGGATGTTTTCCGCGGCGCTCCGGGCCTTCGACCGGTCCGAATGGCCGTACTGGCGCGCGACCAGATTGATGCCCGGAAAATCCTTCGCCATGAGGTCCTCGAAGCCGCGCTCGCGGTCCATTGTGGATGCGCTTCCGGGCTCGTGCATGATGATGGCGACGTTTCCCTTGCCGTGCAGCAGTTTCGCCAGCTCGCGGGCGCCCATCTGGCCCGCATCGTAGTTGTTGGTCGCGATGAAGGTCAGATAGTTGGTGCTGTCCACGCCGGAATCGAACACGGCAACCGGGATGCCGAGCGACACCGCGCGATCGATGGATTGGACCAGCGCCTTGCGCTCCGCCGCGGCGACGGCCAGACCGTCGACGTGCCGCGCGATCATCGAGTCGACAATCTCGATCTGGCGGTCGTATTCGGTCTCCTGCGCGGGTCCGTTCCACAGCACATTGACACCGAGTTTCTCGCCGGCGGCGAGGGCGCCGGCTTGTACGGAAACCCAGAAAGCATGCGCCGTTCCCTTGGGCACCACCGCGATGGTCTTCTTGCCGCTGCCGTGACACGAAGTCAGCAGTAGCGGCAGCAAAAGGGCGGTGATCGGCCGCGCCTTCCTATCGCGCACACCAGCCTCCGTCGATCAGCACGTCCGTGCCGGTTATGAATGAAGCGTGATCGGAGCACAGAAACAGCGCCAGTTGCCCGATATCCTCCACCTTCCCCCAGCGGCCCAGGGGAATGCTGCTAATGAACTGCGCGTTCTTTTCCGGATCGTTCATCAGCGGAAGGTTCATCTCCGTCGCAAACGGGCCGGGGCTGATGGCCACCACGCTGATTCCTTCCGGGGCCAGTTCCAACGCGAGCGCGCGGGTGAATCCGAGCAGGCCCGCCTTGCTGGCGGAATAGGCGGCGCGTCCCGCGAGCGAGACGTGGCTCATGATCGACGTCATGTTGATGATCCGCCCGTAGCCTTGCCCTTTCATATGCGGGACGAAACCGCGGCACATCAGGAAGGCGCTGGTGAGATTCGTCGCGATCACGCTGTTCCATTCCGCGAGCGTGAATTCCGGCACGTTCTTGCGGATGTTGATGCCCGCATTGTTGATCAGGATGTGTACGGGACCGAAGCGCTCGATCGCTCTGCGCTCGAGATCGCGCACCTGCCGCTCATCGGTAACATCGGTGCCGTAGACCTCGGCCTCGGCGCCGCCGCGCCGCGCTTCTTCGGCCACGCGATCGAGACTCGCGACGTCGCGGCCAACGAGTGCGAGCCGGGCTCCAGCGGCGCCGAGCGCGAGCGCCATGGATTTTCCCAGGCCGCGGCTGGCGCCCGTGATCAGGGCGACTCGGCCACTAAGATTGATGTCGGGCATGTGTTGTAGATCCGTTCTACGTATACTTGCGCTCCAGCGCCGCAATCTTGGCGACGCGCCTGCGGTGCCGCTCCTCGCCGGAGTAGCGGGCTCCCAGGAACGCGCGCAGCAGGTCCTTGGCCAGCTCCGAGCCAACGATCCGGGATCCCAGCACCAGCACGTTCGTATCGTCGTGCTCGACGCCTTGATGAGCCGAGTAGGTATCGTGGCACAGGCCGGCTCGAATCCCCGGAATCTTGTTGGCCGCCACCGAGGCGCCCACGCCGCTGCCGCAAATCAACACGCCCCGGTCGGCGCGGCCTTCGAGTACGGCTCTACCGACGGCTTCCGCGAAATCGGGGTAATCCGAGGGGCTGGCGTCGAACGCGCCCACATCGACGATCTCGTGACCCAGATCCGCGGCCGCCGGCATGAGCTTATTCTTCAAGTCGAAGCCCGCGTGATCCGAGCCGAATGCAATGCGCATCTATTTCGCTCCTTGGCCGCGCAACCCGTTATTGTACGACGCCCGCCGTGTGCCGGGCGCGATTTCAAACCAAACGGCAAGCGCGAGTTGCATTTGCCCCCCCAAATGAGGCAAGCTAAAAGGTTTTCCACTCTTATGGAACCTGACAAATGCGGGTGAGAATCCTGTACCACGATCACTGCTTCGACGGAGCGGCCTCGGCGGCGTTTTTCAGCCGTTTTCACGAAGATAGATTTTCGCCCGGAGCGCAGTTCGACTTCACCGGCCTCGCTCACAAGGCCACCCAGTTGTTCGAGGAAGGCTGCTTCGACGGCGACGTCAACGCCATCGTCGACTTCAAGTACTCCCCCGATCCGCGACTCACCTGGTGGTTCGACCATCACCAGAGCGCCTTTCTCAGCATCGAGGACGCCGAACACTTCCGCCACGATCGCAGCGGGAAAAAACTGTACGACCCCAGCTTCCGTTCGTGCACCATGTTCATCGCCACCGTGGCTCGCGAGAGGTTCGGATACGAAGCGCCGGATCTCGCGGAGTTGGTCCAGTGGGCCGACATCGTGGACGGGGCGCAGTACGAAAGCGCCGCGGCCGCGGTGGAGCTGCGCGAGCCCGCCATGAAAATTACGCTGGTCATCGAGAGCGCCAAGGGCTCCGAAATCGTGCATCGCATCATCCGGCTCATGCGGAACCACCACCTCGCGGAGATCGTCGAGGATCCCGAGATTCAGAAGCTGTACACGCCGCTTCATCGACGCCACCTCGAGTCCATCGACGCGATCCGCCGCGGCGCGGCGTGCCACGATGGCGTGATTTTCTTCGATCTGATCGGGCAGGGGATGGAGGGGTACAACAAGTTCATCCCTTACTACCTGTTTCCCGACAGCACCTACACGGTCTCGGTGAGCACGTCGAGTTTTCGCACCAAGGTTTCGGTGGGCTCGAATCCCTGGTCGCGCAAGGAGCCCACTCACAACCTGGCCAGCATCTGCGAGCGCTATGGCGGCGGAGGCCACCCGCGGGTCGGCGCCATCAGTTTCGACATCGGTGCGGTGGAACAGGCGCGCAGAGTCGCCGCCGAAATCAAACACGAACTGGAGACTACGTAAGATGTGCAAGTCGCGTGCTTCGATCCCGGTACTCCTTGTGGCGTGCCTGCAGGCGCAATCCGGCGGGACGAAGCTCCCGGGTGAGGACTGGGTGCCGTTGTTCAACGGCACGAACCTGACCGGATGGACCGAGATCGGCCACGAGAAATGGGTGGTGGAGAACGGCTCCATCCACGGCTTCGCCACCACGAAAGAGTACGGCTATCTGCGCACGGAGAAGAACTACGTCGATTTCCAATTGTCTCTCCGGTTCAAGTGCGAAGGCGACGGCAACAGCGGCGTGTTCTTTCACGTCGAGTTCAAGCCCGGCACGGCGGACGTGACGCAAGGTCCGCAGTTCGAAATCGATTGCGGCGTCAACAAGCACACCGCGGGAATTTACGATGTCCATCGCCACTGGATCGTCTGGCCGGCTCCCGAGAACGAAACCGTGATTCGTCCGGACGATTGGAACGAGTACCTCCTGAAGGTGGTGGGGAACCGCTTCATCGCGCGCCTGAACGGCGTTCAGATGGTGGACTTCACCGACCCCAAGCCGGAAAGCTCGGACGGCGGCATTGCGCTGCAGTTGCATTCCGGCGGGCACGGGAATATGAGGTTCAAAGATATTTGGATCAGGGATCTTTCGAAACGATAGCTGGTGTGGTTGTAGCTGGTGTGGTACCACGTGCTACGTACTACGTACACAATCGGTTTTGTACGTAGCACGTAGTACGTGGCACGCGCCCGGGCAGCGACGACTGGCCGGTCCTCCCTAGGTATAGGCAATCAGCAGGAGACACCCGTCTTCCGAGTACAGCGGATGATGGGAGCTGCCGCGCGGCATGTAGGTGAAGTCGCCGGCGTAGGCCGTCACACCTTCGCTGCTGACGCTGCCCTCGAGCACCAGGCATTGTTCGGCGGCATGGTGGTGATCGTGCGCCGGGAACCAAGTCTTCGGAGCCATGCGCACAAGCAGGGTTTGCTTTTCGAAGAGCGGCCGGGTTTGCACGCCGGGGATCGGGGACGGCTCCCAAGCGGTGTCGCCCGCGCGTACCAGCGTGCCCTCCCCCATGATCGATTTCATAGGCGGACGATCGCTGCCCGCAATGCTCGCGAGCAAGCGGGCGCGTAGACCGGGCGGTGGCGCGACTTCGAAGGCGCTTAATGGCAGCGCCGTTGCTGTGACCTCGCACTGCCGCAGCTCGGCTTGGCAGAGTGAGCAGCCCGCGGCGATGCGCTGCTCAAAATGCGCGGTCTCGCCGGGCGTCAACGCTCCGAGCGCAAACAGCGCGGCCTGTTCCTCGATCTCTTCGATGTGGGCTCTGTCGGCCATCAGTTGTTGCCCTCTCTGTATGCCAGCGGCGCAAGCGCCTCGCGTAGTTTGCGCATACCGATGCGGATCCTTGTTTTGATTGTACCCAGCGGCATGCTCAGGGAGTCGGCCACCTCGACATGCGTCAGCCCCCGGAAGAACGCCAGCTCAATGGCTTCCCGCTGTTCGGCGGCCAGCGTCCCGAGCGCCTGCCGGACCAGCTTGCGTTCCTGCGCGAAGATGCTTTCGCTATCGGGCATGGGCGACCCGCTGGGCGCCTCCCACCCGCTCTCCAGCGGCAGCTCGCGCGTACGGCGGACGCCCCCGCGCCGCAGCTTGTCGATCGCGCGGCTGCGCGTCATCATCGTCAGCCATCCCCACACGCTGCCTCGCGACGCATCGAATGTGTGCGTCGATTTCCAGACGTGCTGGTAGACATCTAGAACGACCTCTTCGGCATCCGCCGGATCGTTGAGCACTCGCAGGGCGAGACCGTACAGAATCCCGCTGGTTTCGTCGTAAAGGCGCGCGAGCGATTCGGAATTCCCCGACCGGATTCCGTCGAGGTACGCGCGCCAGCGTTCCTCGTTTTGCGTCCCCTTGACGAGTGGCGAATCTGCTGGGCCAATCATACGTTCACAACCATTACGCGCCGAACCGGTAACGGTCGACGATAACACCGCCGCACCCCGTGCGACTGCGGAGCCGTTCCGGCAAATGCCGACAACAGTAGCCATCTTTGATTCATACGAGTCGAGGGGCCTCCACGGATTCATGGGGCGCTTCAATCGTACCAGTGTTAGCATCGAAGAAAGAGGGAGAGCCATGCCGATCAAGATCCCCCGTGGTTGGGAAATCCCGGAGCGTCTCGCAACGCCGGAGCACGTCTACCTGAACCGCCGCGATCTGATCGCAGCCGCGGGATTCCTCGGCGCCGCGGGCCTGCTGCGGGCGGGCGCCGACAACAAGAATCCCTATCCGGCCAAGCGCAATCCCCAGTTCACGCTCGACCGGCCGATCACCGAAGAATGGGCGGCCGAAGGCTATAACAACTTCTACGAGTTCGATCAGGAAGACAAACAGAACGTCAAGAACCTGGTCGGCAACTTCAAAATCAGCCCCTGGACGTTCGAGGTCTCGGGCCTCGTGAACAAGCCCAAGACCTTCGACGTCGAGGAGCTGGTCCGCGCCATGCCGCTCGAGGAGCGGCTCTACCGGCACCGCTGTGTCGAAGCCTGGTCGATGGCCGTGCCGTGGACCGGCTTCCCGTTTTCGGAGCTGATCAAACTGGTGGACCCGAAGCCGGAGGCCAAATACGTCCGCTTCGTTTCCGTATATCGGCCGAAGGAGATGCCGGGCCAGGTGAAGTACGGCTTCTATCCCTGGCCGTACTTCGAGGGCCTGCGGATGGACGAAGCCATGCATCCCTTGACCCTCATGACGACGGGCCTTTACGGCAAGCCGCTTCCCAAGCAGAACGGCGCGCCGATTCGCATGGTGCTGCCCTGGAAATACGGCTACAAGAGCGCGAAGTCGATCGTGAAAATCGAGTTCGTCGCCAAGGAGCCGCCGACTTTCTGGAACAAGGTGGGGCCTAGCGAGTACGGTTTCTACTCGAACGTGAATCCGCGCAAGGCGCATCCGCGCTGGTCGCAGGCCAACGAAAAAGTGATTCCAACCATGGAGCGCCGCCCCACGCTTCCTTTCAACGGCTACGAGAAGTACGTCGCCCAGATGTACACGGGCAAAGAGTTCTAGCTAGCTGCTAGACCGGAGACTCTTTGCAGCCTGCAACGAATCCAAATGTGGGGCAGGTTGGCAACCTGCGGCCGATTGTCAATCGGCCTGCCGCTGCCGTTAACTCGCCGTACAGCGGCGTTGACAACGCCGCGCAGCTTGCCAAGCTGCCCCACAATTCCGGCAAAGATTCTCAAGTCTAGTAGTACAAGACTCCGCTACCATGGTGTCAATCGCAACGGTGAGGAGTAACACTACATGAAAAGACCAGCCATCCTGATGGGACTGCTGTGCGGTAGCCTGTGCGCCGCGCAGTTCAACGTCCCGGTTGAGAAATTCCGCCTCGATAACGGTATGAAGGTCGTGATGTCCGTGGACAACACTGTGCCGGTCGTGGCCGTTTACATGATCTACAATGTTGGGGCGCGATCGGAAGAAAAAGGGCGCACCGGTTTTGCGCACCTGTTCGAACACATGATGTTCGAGGGCTCGCAGAACGCTCCCAAAGGCGTGCACGGCAAACAGGTTCAGATGAACGGCGGCGTCCTGAACGGCTCGACGCACCCAGATTTTACGGACTATTTCGAGGTGCTGCCGTCGAACAAGCTCGGGGTCGCGCTGTGGCTCGAGTCGGATAGAATGCGCAGCCTGGCGCTGACGGCGGAGAACCTGGCGAATCAAAAAGAGGCCGTGAAGCAGGAGCGGCGCCTCAGTTTCGACAACCAACCGTACAACACAGCTATCGTCGATGTCTGGCCGACGATGGTGTTCAGCAACTGGCAGAGCTCGCATTCCCTCATCGGTTCTTTCGAGGACCTGAATGCCGCCACGATCGAAGACGTCACCAGGTTCTTCAAGACTTACTACGCGCCGAACAACGCGACGCTGGTCCTGGTGGGCGACTTCAGGGCCGCGGAAGCCCACAAGCTGGTGCAGACGTATTTCGGCGACATCGCGTCGCAGCCTCAACCGAAGCGCCTGGACATGAGCGAACCGGCGGAGCGGCTCAAGGGGACGCAGACCCACAAGGACGCGCTCGCGAACGTGCCGGGAGTCGTGATCGGCTATCCGGCGCCGCCGCGGCGCTCGGCGGACTACTACGCTTTGGGTCTGATCGACGCGCTGCTGACGGGAGGAGAGACGGCGCGACTGAAACAGGATCTCGTTAAGGGGAAGAAGTCGATCATACAGTATCAGGGCGACGTGGGCTGGCCGTTCTCCAGCGTGGCCGACTACAAAGACCCGGGCGACTACGCGGTCTTCATGTTGTACAAGCCGAATTTTACCGGCGCGCAGATCGTGGAGCAGTTCCAAGAGGAGATTCAGAAGATTCAGAGCGGCGGCGTTGACGCCGCCGAACTGGACCGCGCCAAAACGCTGCTGCGTTCCGATCGCATCAAACAGATGCAGAGTACGCTCGCGCGCGCCCGAGCGCTGGGGACTTACGAAACATTCGACGGAGATGCGAGCCTGATCAACTCCGAGTTGGACCGCTTTCTGGCGGTGACCCTGGAACAGGTGCAGGACGCGGCGAAGCGCTACCTTGCCTCGGACAAGCGCACGGTGCTTGAAATCGTGCCGGCGCCCAAGCCACCGGCGACTTCGGAGAAGAAGGGGGACCACTAAGATGAAACGGATGTCGATCGCTTTCACAATGCTCGCTGCCGCGGCGAACGCGCAGCCTGTGGACCGCACGAAGCCGCCGCAAACGCCTCCGATTCCGGACTACAAGCTGGCCGCGACTTATGAAACCAAGCTCCCCAACGGGCTCTCGATTGTCTTGGTCGAGGACCGGCGCTTTCCGCTGGTCACGGCGCGGCTCGCGTTCCTGGCCGGCAACAAGTTCGATCCACCGGGCATGCCGGGTCTGTCCGCCAACCTCGCGGCGCTGCTCACGGAAGGCACCAAGAGCCGGACGTCGAAGCAGATCGCCGAAGAGCTTACGACAATCGGCGGCGACCTGAACGGCCAGGCGGGCGCGGATGGACTGACGCTCGCGGGCAGTGCGCTCTCTGAGAATTTTTCGAAACTGCTGAACCTCATGTCGGACTGCGCGATCAACGCCAGCTTCCCCGACGACGAGGTCCAGTTGCGGAAGCAGAACGGCAAGGAGGAGCTGAAGTCGAACCTCGCACAGCCGAGCTTTCTGGCGCGGCGTGAGATGGCGCGGCGCGTGTTCGGCGACCATCCCTATGGCCAGAGCGATACGCTGGAGAGCTTCGACAAACTGGATAGGCAGGCGCTGGTCGATTTCCGCAACAAATACCTGGCGCCCAACGACGCCACGTTGATTCTGGTCGGGCAACTTCCGTCGCGCGAGGCGACGCTGAATCTCATCAAGCGCGAGTTTGGTTCCTGGAAACAGGCAAGTGCCGCATCCGAGCCGGCGAAGAAGTTTCCCGATCCCAAGCGGCAGTTGGTGTTGGTGAACCGGCCTGGATCGGTGCAGGCGGACGTACACATTGGACAGCTTGCCGCGACGCGTTCGAGCAGCGAGTATTTTCCCGAAATGGTCGGCAACATGATTCTGGGCGGCGCCTGGGATTCGCGCTTCTTCAACGATATCCGCGAGAAGCAGGGTTTCGCATATGACGCGCACTCGGAGGTTACGCCGCGAAAGGACACGGCGACCTTTACCGGCGTGATGCAGGTGCGCAACGAGGTGCTGCAGCCGGCGATTCAGTCGATGCTCGATCACATGACGCAAATGACGAAGGAGCGCGTGACGGCCGAGGAACTGAGCAGCGCGAAGAACTTCATCGCCGGCATCTACATCCTGCAGCTCGAGACGCAGAACGGCCTGGCGGGACAGATCGGCTCGGTGCGGATCGCGGGGCTGCCGATCACCTACCTGGAGAACTACGTGACGCGCATCCGCCAAGTGGAGCCGGACCAGTTGCAGAAGGTCGCCGCGAAATACTTCGATCCCAGCCGCGCCGCGATCGTCGTGGTGGGCGACGCCGCGAAGATCCAGCCTACACTGGAGAAGTTCGGAACCGTGCAGGTGGTTCCGGCCCGCTAGTGGCTGACTATTTCCGCAACGGGCGCACGCTGATCTCTTTGAACGAAATCACCGCCTCGCCGTCGTGCTTCTGAAGCCCGATGTACCCGGATTCCGGACGCGGACCCCGGTCCGGCTCATAGCTCTTCTCCTTCGGCGGCACCGGCGACACGCCATCGTAGTCGGTGACAAGCACGCCGTTCACCTTGACGATGGTCCGCAGGCCGTCGAGCGTGATGTCCATCGTGTTCCACTCGCCGGCCGGCTTGTAGGGCCGCGCCATCGCCTTGGTCATGGAGTAGAGGACGCCCGTACAGTGCCAGTCGTTGTCGCGGTTGTCGATCTGCACCTCGATGCCTTTGTTGATGGCGTCGCTTTCCGCTTTCGGGGTCGCGGGAATGCGGATGAACACGCCGGAGTTGCCTTTGTCGCTCGACATCTTGTACACGACATGAATCGTGGCGTTGCCGATTTTCTCGCGGGTGTACCACAGCATGCCCTTGCCATCGCTGGTATGCATCACCCCGTCCTCGACGGCGAAGCCCTGCTGGCCGGGCTCCCGTCCCAGGAACTCCCAGCCGTCCAGGTTCTTTCCGTTAAAAAGCTGCTGAGCGCCAGCCGTCATCGCGATCGCCAGAGCCGCCGCTGCGGCGCGCCCGCCGATAGTAAAACGCTTGCACATGGTTTATTCCTTGGCCCCCATTTGAGTATCTTCCTTATGAGTCTCCGCCGGCGCCTTGTCGCCTCCCGTGATCAGTCGCGCGCCGCGGTTGAACGTGATGTAGAGGAATCCCCAGTGGACAAACACCAGCAGGCGATTCGAAAACTCCACCAGGTACATCAAGTGTATGAACAACCAGATCAGCCAGGCGACGAACCCGGAGAGATGCAGCCCGCGGATCTTCGCCACCGCCGCCGCCCGGCCGATAACCGCAAGCTCGCCCTTGTCGAAATAGCGAAACGGCTTTCCAGCGCCGCGCCCTTGCAGCCGTTTCTGGATGAGCCTTGCGGCATATCGTCCCTGCTGCATCGCGACCTGCGCCACCCCGGCGAGCGGTTTGCCGTCCTGCTCGAAATGGGCTAAGTCACCGATGATGAAGATCTCCGAATGGCCCGGCACGGTGCAGTCGGGATTGACGATCACGCGCCCGCCGTTGTCCAACTGCGCGCCAGTTGCACGCGCGACCGCGGCGCCAAATCCGGACGCCTTCACGCCGGCTGCCCAGATCACCGTGCGGGCGGCAATTCGCTCAGTGCCGTGGCCCGAATCCAACGTCACACCGTGCTCGTCGATCCCGACCACCTTGACGTTGGCGCGGACGCGGACGCCGAGTCGGATCAACGCTCTTTCGGCCTTCGTCGAGAGATCGGGCGGGTATGGCGGAAGCACGCGCGGCGATCCATCGAGCAGCAGAATGCGTGCTTCCTGGGGACGTATGGAGCGGAAATCGTTCTTCAGCGTGTCGTTCGCGATCTCGCCCAGCGCGCCCGCAAGCTCCACGCCCGTCGGTCCCGCGCCGACCACCACGAATGTCAGCCAGTCGCGCCGCTCTTCCGGATCGCTCTCCCGCTCCGCTGCTTCGAACGCGTACAGGATCTTGTGGCGGATCTCGGTGGCTTCTTCGATGGTCTTCAAGCCCGGGGCATGGCTCTCCCACTCCGGATGATTGAAATAGAAATTGCGGGCACCCGCTGCCACGATGAGCGTGTCGTATTCGATAGGCCCGATGTCGCAGGTCACGCGCCGGTTCGCTGCGTCGAGTTCTACCGCTTCGCCAAGCAGCACGCGGGTATTCTTCTGCTTCCGCAGAATGGCGCGCAACGGCGATGCGATCTCACCGGGCGACAGCGCTCCCGTCGCGACCTGATAGAGGAGCGGTTGAAACAGGTGGAAGTTTCTTCGATCAAGAACGGTCACATCGACCGGCGCACGCCTGAGAGACTTAGCCGCGTACAGGCCGCCAAAACCTCCACCGAGTACGACAACGCGGTGCGGAGCGCTCACACCTTAATGGTGGCACAGGGCGCAGACCGGAACACAGGACGGGGGCCTATTCTCGACGGCCTGGCACAACGCTTCAATCG
>OBLT010002120.1_pt1 | contig 12481 bp, 13 predicted proteins | sample 1518721 | NCBI WGS metagenome assembly OBLT01 (sample SAMEA3539307, study PRJEB22396) | soil metagenome | biome: tundra; feature: field; material: soil | place: USA | collected 2010-05 | depth 0.15 m | reverse complement strand
ATCCAAACGCGCCGGCACGCCGGTGGAGTTCCCGGCCGCGGCGCTGGTGGTGTCGGGCGGCCACACGCACCTGTTCGAGGTTCGCGAGGGTTTCCAGTACCGGCTGCTCGGCAAGACGCGGGATGACGCGGCGGGCGAGGCCTTCGACAAGGTCGCCAAACTTCTGGGCTTCGGGTACCCGGGCGGGCCGATCATCGACCGCCTGGCCCCTTACGGAGACCAGTCGGCCGTGCGGTTCACCTTCGCCAAAATGAAGGGGAACGCGCTGGACTTCAGCTTCAGCGGCCTGAAAACCGCGGTCCTCCGCTGGGTGGAATCGCAGGATATGGAGACGGAGATCGAAGCGCGCCGCGCGCTACGCCGCGAAAACCCGGTGCCGTCAACGGAGGAATGGCTGGCCGTCACCCCTCAGCGTACGCTGGACCTGTTGGCCTCTTTCCAGCACGCCGTGATCGTGGAACTGCTCACGCGCGCGCGCGCTTCGGCCGAGAGCGTGGAGGCTCGCACCCTGATCGTTTCCGGCGGTGTGGCCTGCAACTCGGGCCTGCGCGCGGCGGCAGAATCGGCGCGGTTTCCCTACCCCGTCTACTTCCCTTCCCCAGGGCTATCCACTGACAACGCAGCGATGATCGCCGCGGCCGCGTTCCCGAAGCTGGCGCGACGGGAATTCGCATCGCTGGATATCGCCGCGCAGGCCAATCTCCCGCTGGCGTAAGAGTTGCTGGTGGCTACGGCTGCGCGACTGGAGCCGGCGCGGGCTTCGCAGCGGGGGCCGCGGCGCTCGCCTTGACGGCTGGCTTGGCCGGCTCGGCCGCCGCCTCCATGGCGCGATGGATTGCATACATTACATACATTCCGAACACCACGGCGGTCAACAATGCGGTCAAAAACAGGAAAAGACCGTCGACGGTCCCTGCCTGACCGGTGAGGATGAGCCACACTGCCGCACCCACTCCGCCCACAATCATCAAAATACTGAAGAGAAATAAGAATCCGCGATCCGACATAGCCCGTCGTTTCAGCTCCCTCTGGCAGGGGTTAACAACCGCCCCGCAAGCTATTGTATAGCAAATGAAGCGGGTTTCGGGGAGCTACACCACCAACTCGCCTTTTTCCAGGTGCTGCACCTGGCTGGCGAACTGGGCGGCGTGCGGATCGTGCGTCACCATCATCACGGTCTTGCCGTAATCCTTGTTCAGCTTCGAAAGAATGGTGAGTACCTCCAGGGCCGAGGCCGCATCCAGGTTGCCCGTAGGCTCGTCGGCCAGAATCAGGGCCGGGTCGGTCACGATCGCCCGGGCGATCGCCACGCGCTGCTCCTGGCCGCCGGAAAGTTGCCGCGGGAAATGGTGGAGCCGGTCGCCCAATCCCACCAGCTTCAGCGCCGTGGTGGCGTGATCGATCCGCTCCGCCTTCTTGAGATTGGTGAGCTTCAGGGGCAGTTCCACGTTCTCCAGCGCGGTCAGCACGGGAATCAGGTTGAATTGCTGGAAGATGAAGCCGACATTCTCGTTGCGCCAGTGCGCAATTTCGCGATCGCTCAGCTCCCGCAGGTTGTGGCCCAACACACGGATATCGCCGCTGGTGGGCCGGTCCATCGCCGCGGCCAGGTGCAGCAGCGTGGATTTGCCCGAGCCCGAAGGCCCCATCAGCGCCACGAACCCGCCTTGACGGACCTGCAGGGTCACATCCTTCAGCGCGATCACGTGGAACTCGGCGCGCACGTACTCCTTGGTGAGATTGCGTGTTTCAATGACGACATCGCTCATAGCGTTTCAAGCACCGTCCAAATGTAATCCCTACGCGCCGGAAACGCGTCGAGACAAGTCTCGACGCGGCAGACACGAGTGTCCGCGCCACTTAGGCCTTCCGGCGAACCTTATCTCCGTCCTTCAAAGCCGCCGGTGGACTCACAATCAGATCCTCTCCCCCGATCAGCCCTTCTTCAATCCGGATGCCCGACCCGCTGGTAGACCCGGTCTTGACCGCCCGGCGCACGGCCTTGCCGTCGAGGACCACAAACACCGCCCCATCGCGCACCGCGGTGGAGGGCACAATCACCACCGGCTTGGCAACCACGGTGGCGGTGGCCGTCTCGGCCGGCTTCTCGTCCGAGAGGAACACCACGCTGGAGTTCATCTCCGGCCGCAGAAAATCGTCCGGCTCCACGATTTTCACCTTGATCTGCACCGTGGCCTTCTGGCGGTTGGCTTCGGGCGAAAGCTCCTTGATGAAGCCCTCGTACTTGCGGTCCTGGAACGCGTCGGTGGTCACGATGCCGCGTTGCCCCAGGTGCAGCTTGGCGAAATCGTTCTGGCTGATGTCCAGCTCCACTTCCAGGTCGTTGAGATCGGCCAGCGAGACCACGTATCCCTTGGCGCCACGATCGCCCACGAAACTGGTGGTAACGAATTCGCCCTTCTCCACGGCGCGCTCCAAAATGGTTCCCGTGACCGGCGCGCGGATGATGGTGTTCTCCAGGTTGGTCTGGGCGTATGCCACCATGCCCTGGGCCTGCTGCACCTGGCCGCGCATCGCATCGATCGCCTCCTGCCGGGGCCCAAGCTTCACCAGCTCATAACTCTTTTGAAGCGAGTTCACCTTGTGGACGGCGGAATCGTAGCGCGCCTGGGCGTCATCCAGCGACTGCCTGGACGTGACCCCATCGTTCATCAGGCTCTGGGTACGGCTCAGCGTGACCTTGGCGTTGTCGAGATCGGCCCTGGCCGACTCCAGATTAGCCGACGCCTGCGCGATCTCTTCGGGGCGCGAGCCGTGCAGCGCCTCATCCAGCCGGGCCTGCAGGGTAACCAACTGCCCTTTCGCCTGTTCCAACTGCGCCTGGTACTCATCGTCCTCCAGCCGCACAACCGTCTGGCCCTGCTTGACGTGGTCGCCCTTGTCCACACCGATCCATTTCACCTTGCCGACCACTTTGGCAGCCACTTCGATCTTGTGCGCGGCCACGATGTAGCCCGTGGCATTGAGGATCACTCCCCGCGGTGCGCTGGCGGCGCTGACCGATTTCACGCGCTGGACTTCCACCTCCTGCGCGGCGTTCAGCTTTTCCGAGAGCACACGCCAGGCGCCGAGCAGCAGGACCACCAGCACCCCGACGACGATCCAGCGCGTGGCCCATTTCGAGGGCTCCTTGGAGCGCCTCTGGGTGCGATCGATTTGTAAGTTCTTGAGTTCCTCGTCCATAAATTCCAGTAGGGCGGGACCTTCCCCGGCCCGATCGATATTTGCGAAAGGGCCGGTCACGGCCCAACTCCGCCAGGACTAAACTTCCCGCAAGGCGGTGAGGATCTCCTTCTTAGCCGCCATCCGGGCCGGCAAGAGCCCGCCGACGCAGCCCAGAACCACAGCGAAAGCGATGCCGCCGAGCATGATCTGGGGCGTTACGCGAAAACTGAAAGAGGTTTCCGCGAAGTTGGAGTTTCCGATCCCCGTGGTTTGGCCGTTGATCCACAGCACCATCAGACAGCCCACTACGCCTCCCAGCCCGGAGAGCAGCACCGATTCCAGGAAGAAGCTGAGCAGAATGCTGCCTTGAGAGAACCCCAGGACTCGTAACGTACCGATCTCGCGCGCCCTGCGCGAGACCGCCGCATACATGGTATTCATGGCAGCGAAACTGCTCCCGATCGCCATGATGATGGCGACGAAGATTCCGGTGAATTCAATCGGCGCCGCCGAGTTGGTCTGAGCCTCATAATACTCCTGCTCGGACTGGGCGTTCATGTTGAGCCGCTGGTCGTTATTGATGTCGTTGATCAGGGCTTTGGCGGTCACCGCATCGGTGGCCTGAACCAGCGCGGAACTGAGCACCTCCACGCGCTGGAGGTCGGCGCTGACCTGGTTCAGATCGCCCCAGATCTCGCTGCCCTGCTCGCCGCGCCCGGCATCCATTACACCCACTACGTCCCAATCGCCGCGGCCGAACCGGATCTTCTTGCCAATTCCCGCTTCCGGATAACGCGCTGCGATTGGCTTGCCAACTACCAATTCGCGTTTGCCCTGGTCAAACCATCGTCCGGCGGCGATGTGGATGCCGCGCCGCATCTCAATACCCGCCGGGGGCAGTCCGCGCACGGTCACGTTAATGCCTTCCTGGTTCTCCGAGGCGGAGAGATTGATGACCGTCACCACTTCGAGCGAGGCCAAGGGCTGGCCGTCTTTCCCGATTGCGATCCCAGGCTTGAATTTCAAATCCTGAAACTGGGCGCGTTCGAAGTTGCTCACGATCTCGGACTCCGAACCTTTGCGGAGCACCAGCAAGTGGAGCGGGTCGCCCGAGGTCGCAAGCGTCGCCTGCAGTCCGTTCACCAGCGCCAGGATCGCCAGCAGCACTGCCACGGTCAGGGCGATTCCCAGCGCGGTCATGATGGTGGTGGTCTTCCGCACCACCAGATTTCGCAGATTGTAAGCAAGCGGGATGGCCATGGCTAATCCGTGCTCCGAAGCGCCTCGACGATTGGTATCCGCGACGCGCCCATCGCAGGCGCCAGGGAACTGAGGAAGCCGATACCGACAGCGGTCAGAATACAAGCCGCCGCCACGGTGGGCTGGAACGGCGGGATGGGCGGCAGAAGCGATCCCGCGGGGCTCTTGCCGACGCCCGTGGTCAGCATCGTAGATAACAGGAAGCCGATCGTTCCACCCACCAGTGAAATGGCACAGGCTTCACCCAGGATCATTCCGAGGATGGTGCCGGGCGTGAAACCCAAAGTCTTGAGCACGCCGACTTCGCGAACGCGCTCCCGCACCGACATCGCCATGGTGTTAGCCGAAACCAACAGGATGGTGAACATTACGGCTGCCGAGATGGCGATCAGGAACGCCTTGACGTTCCCGAGGAGGGAGACGAAGCCCAGCAAGTAGGCCTGCTCCGACTCGGTCTTGGTTTGCGCGGTGGAGTTGTGGAATTCGTTGTCGATGGTTTGAGCGATGCGAGTGGCGGAAGAAGGGGTGTCGATGACCGTAACGAAGGTGCTGAGGTTGCCGCGCCGCCGTTCGGGCAGGCTCTGTTCCAGGTAATCCCGGCTGATGTACATGACTTCGCTGGCGCGGGGGCTGTCGAAGATGCCGGCGATGGCGAACTCATAGTCACCGGGATAAATGTCTCCCACCAGGTGAATGCGCTCGCCCACGTGGAGGTTGTACTTGTTGGCCAGGTCCCTCCCGATGACGCAAGCCGTGCGATCCCGAACAAAGGCTTTTCGCCGATCCTCGGGAATGCGGAGTTCGCTGTAGACGCTGAACAGCTTGTCGGTATCCACAATGAAGCGGGCGAAGAAGTGCTTGGCATCGATGTAGGTGCCGCCGAACCAGCTCGAAATCATGACCTGCCGCACGCCCGGCACCTGCTTGATGCGGGCCTCGTACGATTCCGGGATCACCTGCGTGAGGGATACACGGTTGCGGGTCACCAGACGCAACGCCTGATCCGGGGTGGCGTCGCTCAAGTACAGGGCGTGGAACATGGCGATCATGACCCCCAGCAGGCACATGGAAACGCCGATGCTCGCGATCGTCAGAATGGTCCGGCGCCGGTTGCGCCACGAATTCCGCAGGATTAACGGCAGGTAGCGAAGCATGTACCTCCCAGTTTACGCATGGAAACGGTTCCGAGTTCAAGTAGTTGCCGACCAGTTGCCGTTTTGGGAGGACAAGCTGCGGTTTCGACCGGCGAAAGCCGGGAATCCACCGGCCCACCGCCTGCCGCGGCAATTCCCGCCTCGGAGAGCCGGAGTGCTGCCGGACGCTGCGCTATCGTGGAGACATGTCGCCCTCTCCAGAGGATGAAGCCGGCTCTCCCTTTCCCATGACTCGCCAGGCACGGGCCCGGCAGTGGAGCCGGGCTGCATGGGCGATGGCGATTCTTTTCGCGAGTCTGCCCGTAGCGTGCCGGGTCTTCGTGGGCGCCTGGGGGTTCGAGGGCGCCTTCGAAATATCCTGCCTGTGCCTGGTTCTCGGAACGTACCTCCACCTTCTCAGCCGAAGGAGCCTTCCCGCCATCCCCGATGCCGCCACCCTTCTGGATCGAGCCATCCGGCTGGCGCTCGAAGGCCAGACCGATCGGGGAATCCTCCTGCTCACGGACGCGATCCGCCTGAACCCCCGGCTGTGGCAGGCGTTCCAATACCGCGGTGAGTTGTACCTGCTCCAGTCCCAGACCCTGGACGCGGCTCTCAACGACTTCACCGAGGCGATCCGTTTGGCGCCCGAGGAGCCGCACCTTTACGTTTTGCGTGGGCAGGCCCATCGCCTTCTCGGCGACGAAATATCGGCCCGGAACGACTGCGAGATGGCTTCCCGTTGCCCAATCGGAGTGCATCCCACGTCACCGCGAATTGAGGATTCCCGCGAGGGGGGCAGTCCTGTCAGCGGCAGGCCGGCTTAAGACGTGTGGCGTCCCGCGTAAGAGTTGACAGTGCGCGCCAAGCGTCGACACGAATGTCGACGCGGCAGACACGAGTGTCTGCGCCACAAGTTACCACAAACCGGGCTGCGGCGCGGTGCCGCTCAATTGATCCACTCGTCCTCTTCGTCTTCCTCGTCTTCGTCCTCTTCCATGGCGGACGCTCCTTGAGCCATCGCTATGGCCTCGTCGGCTGCGTCAGCGATCTCTTCGTCGCCGGAGTCGACCAAGTCCATCAGGACTTCCGGCGCCTCCGCGGGACGGATACTGCCGACGGCGGCGATGGAGGCGAGCAGTAAGGGCTTTGGGGTGTGAGCGTCATGGACCAGTTTGACGATGTGAGACCAGGCCGCGTCCAGCCCCCAGTTGCCGGCCGCGCGGACTGCCTCGTAGTGAATCTCAGGGTCGGCGCTCTTCAGGGCTGCCAGTATCCGATCGTCAAAACCGCGAACATAGCGCATCGCAAACACAGCCGTCAGCATCCACTCGCGGTCTCCGCTGGAATATGCGGACCCGATCGCGTCCGGGTGCCAGGGCTCGGGGGCGCGCACTGATGCTTCCAGCATTCGCCGCCGGACTTCCTTGGGAGTGCCGGTATCCAAGTAAAGCTTCTCAAGCGAGTCCTGGATGTCACGAAACGTGAGCTCGGTAATCGGTACTTCATCCGGATCCTCGAATTCATACATGTTCGCCAGTTCCAGGACCGGCCCAAAGGAAATCGCCGCCCTGACGCGCAGTTGCTCTGGCTCGCCGGCATTTCGTAAGACCGCCAATAAGGCATCGGCCAAACCGTCGTTGATCACAACAGAATCGCCCGCCAGCTCGGCGGCGATCAGGCGGTCGGATGCAGTGGCCCGTCGATCCATCAGAACTTTCCGAAACAGCGTCCCGGCGTTAGTTGGCCACGCCCATGGAGGTGTGTCGAGCAAAGTTTTAAGGTCCATTCCGTTCCTCGGGGGATTCGGTCACTGCAAGCAATCCCGCTTTATAGCATAGCCTCTGGATTTGCTTCCGCAAAGGGCAAGTCGATGACCTGCCCTACGCTGCGGGCGAACACGAAATCTTCCACCACCCGTCCGCCGATCAGATGCTCCTGGATGATTCGCTCTAACACCTCGGGCGATGCCGAGTGATACCAGATGCCCTCGGGGTAGACCACCGCGATCGGCCCCTGCTCGCAGATGCGGAGGCAGTTGGCCTTAGTCCGGTAGACGCGGTCGAAGAGCCCCAGTTCGGCAATCCGCCGCTTCAGATACTCCCAGGCTTCCAGTCCCGCCTCCTTGGCGCAGCATTTCGGTTTGGTCTGGTCACTGCACAGAAAGATGTGCCGGCGGACTTGCGGAATCGACAGGTCCGCAGCCAGTTGCGACAGCCGCTCCACGTCCGCCATGGCGCTATTCCACGATGACCGCGGGATTGGTCAGTTCGCCGATCTCCGCGACCCGGATGGTGACGATATCGCCGGGAGCCAACGCAGCCTCGCTGGGCACGATAATACCGGTTCCGGTCAACACCACCGTCCCGCAGGGAACGTGGTTGGCGCGGGTGAGAAACTGCAGCAGGGATTCCACGCGGCGGTGCAGCTTGGAGGTGGAGATGCTGCCCGAAAAAAGCTCCTTGCCTGCGCGCGTGATGGTGCAGCTCATTTCGAGCCCGTACGGGTCGGGCAGAGCATCCGCGGTGACCATGGCCGGTCCCAAGGCGCAGCAGCAATCATAGGTCTTCGATTGCGGCAAGTAGAGGGCGTTCTCGCGCTCGATGTCCCAAGCGGAAACGTCGTTGGCCAGCGTAAAGCCGGCGATGTGCCCGCAGGATCCCAGCACCACGGCCAATTCCGGCTCGGGCGCCGTGAAATGGGAGTCGGCGCGAATCCCGATGGCCTGTCCGCTGGCCACGCAGACCCGCGCCGTGCCCTTGAAGAAGATCTCGGGCCGCGCTTCGCGGTAGACGTACGCGTACATGCCCTCACGCGTGCCGTGCTCCCCGTCGCGGAAAGAGGCGCTGGTCTCATAGGTGCACCCGCAGCCCCACACTTCGGGCGGAGTAATCGGGAGCACCGGGGTATGCTCTTCCGGATGGCGGCTGGCGAGCTCGGCAGCCAGCTTCGCGAGGGGCATTTTTTCCACCTCGGAACGGCGGATCAGCGCGAGCATGCTATGGCCCGGAATCGGCCGGGCCAGTCCGTTTTCAAACACGGCGGCTATTACGCCGCCTGGCGATTTAATTTGTCCTAGATGCATCAGTATTTCAGGTAAATGGTTTTGTAGTCGCTGTAGAATTCCAACGCCGCGGGGCCCTGCTCTTTCGGCCCGAAGCTGGAATCCTTGGATCCGCCAAATGGAAGCTGGTACTCCACTCCGGCACTGGGCAGGTTGACGGTCAACAGGCCGGCCTCGGCGCGGTAGATGTATTCGAAGGTGCGCGAAAGGCTGGTGGTTTGAATGGACGACGAGAGGCCGAAAGGAATGTTGTTGGCGATCCGCATGGCGTCCTCGAAGTCCGTGGCCCGCATGATCGCGAGCACCGGGCCGAAGATCTCCTCCCGGGCGATAGTGTGCCCTTCCTCGACGTCCGCGAACACCGTGGGCTCGACGAAATAGCCCTTCGCGAGGGCGCCCTCAGTCAGCCGGTTCCCCCCGCAACGCGGCTCGCCGGCTTCCTTGCGGCCGATCTCGATGTATCGCAGCACCGTTTCCATCTGCGCCTGGTCCACGCACGGGCCGATCTCAATGCCCGCTTCCATTCCATTGCCGACCTTGAGCTTTCGTGTGCGTTCCACCACTGCCGCCACGAAGCGGTCGTAGATGGCGTCCTCCACGATGGCGCGGCTGGTGGCCGTGCACTTCTGACCGGTGGAGAAGAACGCGGCATTCACCACGTTCTCCACGGCGGAGTTGAACTCCGCGTCCGCCAGCACGATGGTGGGATTCTTGCCGCCCATTTCGAGCTGGATGCGCAGCCGGCGCTTGGACGCCTCCGCATGCAGCCAGTTTCCGATTTCGCACGACCCGGTGAACGAAACCGCCTTGAGCGGCTGGGCGCTTACCAGGGCCTGCCCCAGTTCACCGCCCGAACCCGCCACGAAGTTGAGCACGCCCTTGGGGATGCCCGCCTCGTGGAGCGCTTCCACAATCCGCCACGCGCTCAGGGGCGCGGCCGACGCCGGCTTCAACACCACGGTGTTGCCGCAGATCAGCGCCGGTGCCAACTTCCACGCAGGGATGGCGCTGGGGAAATTCCAGGGGGTGATCAGCCCCACCACGCCGATCGGCTTGCGCAGCGCGAACATGTGGACGCGATCGCGCTCAGAAGGCACCAGCATGCCCGGCATGCGCGAGCCCTCGCCCGCAAAGTAGCGCAGGATGTTGATCGACCGGCGCACTTCGCCCTTAGCTTCCGGCAGCGTCTTGCCCTCTTCGCGGGTCATGTCAGCCGCCACCTGCTCGAATCTCTTATCGAGAATGTCCGCTGCCTTGTACAGGATGTTGCCGCGCGCCGGACCGGCCATTGTGGACCAACTGGGCAGAGCGGCAGCGGCCGCGCGGGCGGCGTCCTCCACATCCTGCGCCTTGCCCTTGACGAAGCAGCCGACCAATTCCTCGGTGTTCGCGGGATTGCGATTCTCAAAAACTGCGGCGCTCTTCACCCATTCGCCATTGATGTAGTTTGCAAAGGTTTCCGTCATATCCGACCTAAAAGTGCTCCGTTGGGAAATACGCATCGTTGCGTCCGAACCCCGAGATTCTGGCCACCAGGTTGTGGGGGAAGCTCTGAATTCGCGCGTTATAATGCTCCAGCGAGTCGTTATACTTCAGCCGTGCTTCGGCGATTCGGTCCTCGCTATTCTTGATCTCCTCCTCGATCCGCAGGAACACGGGGTTGGCTCGTAGCCGCGGATGGTTCTCGGCTTCCACCAACACCTTCGCCAGCGCGTTGGAGAGCCGGAGGTTAGCCTGGACCTTGTCCTCGGGCGCTGGTCCACCGAGCACAGCCGCACGTGCCTCCGCCACCTGTTTCAGGACTTCGCCTTGGAGCGGCGCGAGTTTCCGCCCCGTGTCCGCCAGGTCTCCGATGAGGCTGGCCCGCTGTTCGAGCGCCTGATCCACGTCCGACCATTCGGAGGCGATGTCCGCCCGCTGCTGCGCCAGGTCGCCGCGGACCCTGACGAATGTAGTCCAGGCGCCGGCCGTGGCGGCCAGCACAACCGGGATGGCGATCAGGGCGGTCCTCACGCGTGGGCTCCTATTTCTCCAGCCGGTCCACGGCGTCGATGATCAGCGCTATCCCCAGCAGATACCCGGACAGCAATGCCACGGGTTCCGCGTCGCGCGGCTTGATCCGCTCCTCGCGTAGATCCAGCAGCCTTTCGAACGGCGCCGCATCGATCCCGAAATGGTCCTTCGCTCCCCGGATCACCTCTCGCCGGACCGGCGGCACGTCCCGGCCGTGGAGCGCGAGGGCGTGGCGAAAGAGCACACAAAAGGTGGAAATGGAATCCGCCAGCAGGCGCCGCAGCAGGTCGGAGTCGGCAAGCATTCCCGCACCCTTTTGGCGCAGCCGGAAGAGCTTGGCTCGCAACTCGTGCTCCACCTGCGCGCGGTAGAACCGGCCGTCCACCTCCAGGGCGCTGACCACATCTTTGCCGAAGAGCACGCGGTGGTAGCGCCGGATGTCGGTGAACTCCATGGGGAAGCAGTCGGTAGAGGCGGCGATTTCGAGCTCGGTGAGCAGCAGGGGAGAGGGGTTGCCCCGCTCGCGCCACCAGCCAAACACCTCCTCGCTGGCGGCGAGCTCGCGGCGCGTGATCTGGTCCAAGACGCACAGAACGTTGAGGTCGGAGAACTTTGGCTGATGGTCGTCGGCCGCCGCCGACCCGTAAAGCACCACCGAGACGAGGCCTTCGCCATAGGCCTTCTTCAGCCGGCCCACGAGTTGGTTCAATAGGGAGTCCATGGATGGAGATCCTACCAATCACGGCAGCAGCCGCCGCCGAAGCCGCCGGATGCGTCCCCCGAATCGAATCCCCCGAAGCCGCCACTGCCCCGGCTGCCCCAGGTGGAGCGCCTCATCGCGCCACGGCGTATCAGCCCGGGCAGCAGGCCGCGGCCGCCGAGCCCGCCATAGCCCGCCGGGTTGCCCGCCCGCATCAGCCAGACCAGCATCAGCAGCCCGCCCGCCACAGCCGCCCACGGGATCGCATCGGAGAGGGACCATCGGGCACGCCGCGAAATCCTCACGGCAAGGGAAACGTTCCGGGCTCTTGCGGAGGCGCTGCCGATGGTTTCCGCCGCCGCCCGCAGGGCTTCGCCATAATCCTTTTTCCGTAGCGCCAGCCGCGTCTCGCGAAGAATGTTGGGCGCCAAACCGTTGGTCATCTCGGGCCTCAATCCGGCACCGGTTTCGACCCAGTCGCGACGGTCCGCCACCGTCAGGATCAGCATCACACGCTCATCCTTCTTCTGAGGAACTCCGGCTTTGGGCACGTCGCTCCACGCACGGAAGATGGTTTTGACGACATCTTCGACCGGCTCCCCTTCGAGCGTGGAGATGGTCACGAGGGAAATCCGAACGCCGGTAGACCGCTCGACCTGGCCGCAGTAGTTCTCCAGTTCGCGCTTGGTCCCCGCGTCGACGACCCCGGCGAAATCGCTGACAAACCCTTGCGGCCTGAGGGCTTTCCAATCGACGGCCCACCCGGAGGAGGCGCAGAATGCCGCGACGGCGCCCAGCCGTAACCACTTCTTCATGTTGATTTTTCAGTGTACTACGCGCAGGCACCTGGATTCCGCCGCCCCGCGTGCGGTAACATGAATGGAAACGTTGGGACGTCGTCTAACGGTAAGACTGCAGACTCTGGATCTGCGTATCGGGGTTCGAATCCCTGCGTCCCAGCCACTCCATCGCCAGCGGCTACTAGCGAGGATTCCCCGAATCCGTTTAAGGCTTCTCAGTTCAGCCCTGCTTCTTGTCCTGGCGCGACTCCAGTGCCTGAACGCGGTGTAGGATGTCCAATTGGTAGGCGTCCTGCGATTCGGACCACTCCACCAGCCTCGTGAC
>OBLT010002117.1_pt1 | contig 12485 bp, 8 predicted proteins | sample 1518721 | NCBI WGS metagenome assembly OBLT01 (sample SAMEA3539307, study PRJEB22396) | soil metagenome | biome: tundra; feature: field; material: soil | place: USA | collected 2010-05 | depth 0.15 m | reverse complement strand
CAGGTCCGCTAGAGGGGTAGCGCAAGACGTGCCGTTTTTTACTGCGGCGCGCCTGAAGCGTAGGGCAGGAGCCTTCACTGAAACGGCAAGAAGGTATCAATGTACATAGATAAGAATGAGTTGCCTTTGGTGACACTTACTATTCTTTACGCGTGTATATACCTCAACCATCACGATGCTGCTCATGATCTCATGGGTTATGCAGTAGAGAATGTGTCCGGCTAAATTGCTCGTCATGCGGAGTGCTCCAACAATACGTTGACACTCATATTCTCTTTGCACATTGGTTCATCCATAACAGAATGCGTAATCGCTCCGCAGTGGCAAGTTGATTAATACGGAACAGACGCGCGCCCCACAAAAGACATGTGGCGGCGTACTCACTAGCACTTAGATCCGGGAAGTTGATCCTCGCATGCTCCACAAGAGATCCGGACGTGTGTCCCCAATATGTATCTTCCGGTAGACAAATTGAAGAGGCCCCCCAATGACTCTTCCACACACGATCCTCGTTCTTGCCTTCACCCAAGACTCCTTGGATAGAATCGGGACACGTTGCCAATCGCAGGCTAGCTTCCAAAGCCGCGAAATCTACTGCCCTCGGTCCGCATCCAGTTCGAAAATAATCGATGTAAATGAATCGTCCATCTTCTTCTGCCACGACCACGTTACTGGCATTCATGTCGCCGTGAACAATGCAGGTCGCCATAGGCTTCCGCATCACAGCATGGCTGAAAGCCGCTGATAGTCTAGCGAGGTTCAACGTGTTTACGTCCTCAAGTGCTGTCGAATAGGCCTGCCCATCCTTGAGCTGAGCCACAAACTTCTCGACTGACGATTCTATCTTCCTCGGATCAAGGCCGTATGTCTCATAGAAGTACCCCGCAAGATCGCGCTCCTGGCCATTCCTACCATACAACTCCCGGTTTTCGAGGGAGAACATCTGATGCAAGAACTGACTAGCATCCTGGCCCGTCTCGAATATTTCATATAAGCTGCATAAAGAATCCGGAGATTTTCCAGCAAAGGAATAGCAGATGGCGCCTGTCGTATCCGCAAACGCTCGGCCAAGCAACTCAACGCGGTGATTGAGTGCTACAGAGTATTGCACATATGAACGATAGCGAGAATATTCCTGCTCAATCTCCTGCCTCGGTCCAATCTTCATTACACACCAAATACCAAGATTCTTATCGTCGTCGAGTGGGCGACCAGCATACACTACAGACTTGCTGCGACCACCTACGAGTTCTTTCAACTCGATAGACCGCATCAGAAGTATTAGGCCACTGTTGTCTCGCTTAATGTTATCACTAAGCTCAGAATCAATACTCTGCCCCATAATCGACGACAGAACAAAATCAATCTCATTGTGTGTCACGCAAATTGGACCGCGAGGCATCTTATTAGAAAGACGATCAGCGATTTCGGCTGTTCCTCCGACTGTTCTCTTATTGGATAGCCAGACGTCAGCGAGGCGTTGAATGACTGCCGGCGCATTGTTACTAAAGTCATGCTTATCAATTGCGCCATCAACTTGTCGAAAAAGAGGATTGAGCAGTGTAAAAAGCTCTTTTTGGTAAACACTCGGGAATTGTGTCAATAGTACGGCCCTGCACGATGGGCGGTCGTTTCGTAAACGATTAAACACTCCCATCCCATCAGGAGTATTGGGGCTAAGTTGCATATCCACAAGGGCTAGGTGAAAGAACATTGTCTCGATGATTCGCATTGCTGTAGGGGCGCTATTCGCCACTTTAATCCTTATTGCCGGGTTGCCCTTGAAGTGATTCTCCACGAGTTCAGTAAGACTCGTGTCGTCATCGACAACCAGAACTTCATACGTATCCATCTCTCGACTCCTCCGTTTCCCGCATTTCAAAGCATGGGCATCTCAATTCCTGTTGTTGTCGCGAGCCCGGCCTTCTTGCTTATCGAAAATGTTATATCGCCGCCTACAGACCGCATCATGGCCCCAGCCAGGAAGGCGCCTATGTGAGGCCGGTCTTCTTTTTGTATCGGAACTCGATACAGCTTTCCAATAATGTCTTCGCCAATCATTACTTGAAGGGGGTTAGATATTAGTATGATGGTGTATCGTCGGCCACCGAGTACGGTCTGCTTGAGAGACACCCGGATCCGGCCACCCGGAACTTTCGTGGCTTGCGAAAAGGAGTTATCAAGGATTTCCCAAAGAACCAATCTGATCATACTGCATGACGCTTCCGGAATACTATCATCCGCGACTTCATCGGGATCGTGCCATTCTATCGTGTGCGCGATATTCCTACTCTCGGAAAGTTGTTGAATTAGTTTGCGATATCCTGTCCGCGCAGGAACTCCATCGTCCACCCGCTTATCACCATGAGAGGGAAGCGCGCACATCGTTAATCGGGTGTGCAAACCCCTCAGCTTTTCCTGAATGTGATTAGGTGCTGAGCGCGCCAGAGTCCCAAGTTCGCTTGTACACTTCAATAGCTCATGGGCATTCATTGTGACGCGAGCGCCCGCAGACAACACAGAATCCTCATGCCGAGTTTGTGCGAACGAGAGTGCCAGTTGCACTTGCCCGAGGACCGCATGCAGGAAGTGCTTTTCCCCCGAGTATGCATCTATATACTCGCTTTCGAGATTAATGGTGCCGACAAGCCGTCCACGGATGATGATCGGCAAACAGTACTCCGAGCGAATTCCCTCCCGAGCGGTCAAGACGTTCAAAAGGCCACGATATGGGAGAAAACTTTTCCGCTTTACTAAGTCCTTCAGGTCGCACGCCTCACCAGTGCGGGCAACAAATGCATTCACGCTATTCGAGCGCGCGATTGGGATGGTCTCATGAGGATGGGCCATCACCTCATCAGGGCAGGCGCAAAAGCGTACTAATTGCAGAGCATCCGTCGAGAGAAGCCGAATGGTTGCTGTCTTACTTCTAGTCAAGTAATAGGCTTGTCGAAGAATATCAGAGAGACGCTCTTGGACTTCGTGGAAATCATAAGGTATTCGATTGTCGACCAAAGTGGTCAATGATTTGACAGTATGAACTTCTTCAACCCGCTCTGAAGCTGTCTCCAGCCACAAAGATCGACTAGCCAAAGCTGCAACAAGACCAAGGCGCCAGAGGCAGAATCGAAGCGCCAACATACGAAGGATGTCGATGTCATGATCGGAGTAGTATCCTCGGTCAATTGGATGAACCTTCTCAACATTCAAGACCCCCAATATGTTCAGAGTGGATGATCCCGGATTAGGCTGGATTATAGGAACAGCTAATTCAGCGTAGGGCTCCATTCCTTCAGTACGGGCTCCAACCCATCTGTAGGAAACATCTGGGTGGGTACGTCGAAAATCTGATAAATTATTTATCAAAAGCGGCTTAGCTGTGAAGTAAACGAAGCCGACCACGGATTGTGGCTTGTCCAGTGGCAGACTGCGGATCGCGCATTCGTTGTTTACCTCTGAGACCAGAGCCAGACTTTGCTTGTCGGACATAGAAAGGTACAAGTTTCCGGTGCTGCTTCCAGTTAAGATTAAGGCCGCCTTAAGGACTGAGTCGCCATATGTTCCCAAAAGTTTCCAATAGTCCTCTGAGGAAATCGAGTCATTAACGAGTCGCTCAATCTCGAATTTCTCTTCATAATGCGCTATTACAAGTTCAGTAAGCTTGATGCGATTCAGATTGCGGTTCGCAACGACCGGGACAGACGAATTTATCATCGATAGGAAATCATCGGTAAGAGGTGCATGGGTATTCTGTAGACCAAGGCTATCCTTAGCGAGAGTGATGAGACAGACTCGGGTGGGATATCCTGCACTGGGCGAAGGCTGACATATAATGGGGTCGCTAATCCACGACGCGTACAGATCTCTGCTTCCACCGCTTGTCAGAAGCGTTCTCCAAGAGGGCGAGATTGGTAATGTGGTTGCTTTCCCAGTTGGTATGGGGCCTTCAGAAGGGGCGGCGATACGACCCGCCGACAGCCGCTCGAAGACGTCACTTGTAGCCGCACTACTTTGTATCGCTAAGTCGCGGTGGGCAAGCAGCGCGAGCGATTGGAAAAACCGGTCTTTCGTAACAATTTCCGGGTTGTCTTGGCTTCCAAATAGCAGTTTAAGAGGCTCTTCTTGGTATACCAGCAACAAAACCCACTCAGCATTAGCGCCGGAGCGAATCAAAGCTAGTTGCTGCTTGATTGCAGAGATCGGGCAGTTCACCCCATTGGTGATGAAGTCTTTGGGCCTCCACACCGCATCGCTCATGGGACTAGCGTCTGGCATTAATGTGACATTGTAAGTATTTGGAAAACCTCTGTCAAGGACTAATGCTGCCGACAATTCAGACGGTTTACAGACTCAGACCAAGGTCGGCGGTGTCTTTGCTGCCGGACTGCACTTGTGTGTTGTCGCCCAATGAGTGAGCCGATTACCCGGTAACTGAACCACGACCGAATAGACCACTGACCCCTGACAAGCGCAAGCGCAGGAAACTCCTTCATTTTCATCGCCTTACGCCTGCATCCTGCTCTTTTCGAGCCTCTTCCACAAAATCACTGTTCAATTCTCTACAACCCTTTCATCCAATTCGGCACTTTTCCAGGTGCCAATTCGACAAATCGGGTGGCCGGAAAGGTTAACCCTTCAAAAAAGTACAACCCTATCAGCGAACATTTGGCGTTTTTACGCACCATTGAAGCGAACATTGGACGCTTGCGCGGCGCCATGGAAGCGATCATTTCACGCTTGCGCAGGCACCGCCTTGACCGGGCGGAAGAGCCACAGGAGCAGCAGCGAGAACAGCAGCCCGCCGACGGTGAACTTGAGCCAGACGTGGGCTTGCGACGGGGAGAAGAAGCCCTCGAGGCAGCCGGCGATGACCAGCAGGGGAATGATGCCGGAGACCAGGCGAGTAGCCTCGATGCCGCCGCGGGCCACCGATTCCTTCCAGCGCAGGGCGCCGGGAAAGAGCATGGCGTGGCCGAGGCGGAATCCGGCGGCTCCGGCGATAAGTATCGAAGGTAACTCGAGCGATCCGTGGGGCGCGACGAAGCTCCACAGAGCTATCGACATTCCGTACTGATGACAGGCCGCGCCGATAACTCCCAGCATCATGCCGTTGACGCAGAGGTAGAAGAAGGTTCCCAGGCCGAAGACGATTCCGCCGGCGAAAGTTACAAAGCTCACGGATAGGTTGTTGGTCATGATGGCGCTGGTGGCCATGGGCGCAACGCTGACGATGGATTCGGTCCACATCTGGTGGCGCTCCATGGTGTCAATCATGGCCGGGCCGACGAAGTGGCGCATGAACTCCGGGCGGGCGTTGGTGAGCGCTGCGCCCAGCAGGCCCCAGGCCACGGATACCAGCACCGAGGCCGCGACGTAGCCGATCTGGCGCTGGAAGATGGCCGGATACTCATCGCGCAGGAAGCGGAAAAGCGTGAGCAAATTCGTTTTTCTGCCGGAATAGATGATATGGTGGGCGCGAGCCAATAACTGATTCACATGCGCGGTATAAGTACGGGCGGTCGAGTCCTGGCGAAGCACCGAGAGGTCCGCGGCGACCTGGCGGTAGAGCAGGGCCATCTCCCGCAGTTCCACGCGGGAAAGCTGGCCGAGGCCGCTCAAGTCGGATTGGGCCAGCAGGGACGACAGCCGGTCCCAGTGGGGCCGTCGCTTGAGAATCCACTGGTTGGAGAGGATTTGCGCCATGGACATGAATACCGACCAGCTTAGCATCGAAACGCCGGAGCTGGTGGCGATCGAGATGCCGCTGGCCGGCATCGGCAGCCGTTTTATCGCGCTGCTGGTGGATTACCTGATCTGGGGCGCCGGGTTGCTGGTGCTTCTGGTGCTGGCCGCCATCGTTCTGCCCGCCATGCACGCCTTCTCGAAGATCTCGGAGCAATGGGCCGTCGCGGCCGTCATCTTTATCGTTTTTTTGCTCAACTGGGGCTACTTCACGCTGTTTGAGGCGTTCTGGAACGGGCGGACTCCCGGCAAGCGGGTGGCCAGGATTCGCGTCATCCAGCGCTCGGGGCGGGCCATCGGGCTGTTCGAGTCGATGGCGCGCAATCTTGTCCGCTATGTGGATCAGATTCCTTTCTTTTATGCGGTGGGCGTGATCGCCATGTTCGTCACCCGCCAGCACCAGCGGCTGGGCGACCTGGCTGCCGGAACCCTGGTGGTCAGGGATCGCGAGGTGGAGAGTCCCCTGTGGGGCGAGTCGGGCGCGCGCACCTTCACCGCACAGATTTTTGCCCCCAGTACACCGATCCCCGAGCCGCACACCGCCCTCACACTGCCCGCCACCGGCATCGCCAAACTCTCGACGGACGACCTGGGGGTGCTGGAAGGGTTCTTCTCGCGGCGGCTGGATATGAGCCTGCCCACCCGTCAGGCCCTGGCGCTGCGGATCGCTTCCGCCATCCAGGCAAAGTCCGGGCTGGAACCGCCCCCAGGCGCCAGCATCGAGACGTTTCTTGAGGCCACGGCGCGGCAATTGCGGGATCTTGCTCGTTTGCAATAGGGGATTTCATCCAATAGGGAATTTTCAGGCGCCTTTACAAGCCAGCTCTCGCCGGAGAGTTGCCCGGTGTGAGGTAAAACGCATGAGTTTTGCGATTATTGCCGGGAGCCGTGCCGGCGGCGCAGCTTTGCCTCCGCAAGTGACGCCATGCGGGACTGGAATCTGCCTCGGGAATTCCGTTGTAATTCGATTATTTACATATATTTACAGGCGATGACGCGATGAGCTGCCCAGATTCGGAAGCGGACGGCTTAAATCCATCGAAAGTTGTACTTGACAACTGTTTGTCTTTGAGCATTAAATGTTTCGCGGCTCAGTGATAGGGTCTTTGCGCGCAGCGAACTTAAACGTTTGAGCACAAGGATTCCAAAAAATGGAGAAGTCGAATTTTCTTCTTCCAAAGCACGGAGAAATCGGGCCGTTTCGAAGCCTCGGCGGGAGTCTTCACAGCCTGGGCAGACGGGCCTGAGGGAACGGATTACCGGGATTCCGGTTCCATACTTACCGGCTTCATACCTAACCGAAGGGGAAGCGATCGCAGTACGAAACACAAACAGAAACAAACTTGAAAAGGAAGGTCACATGAGACAAGCGAGATACAGGTTTTTACTGTTGCCGTTGTTCTTCGTGCTGGCGTGCGCAGGAGCATTTGCGCAGTCCGCCAACTCCGACGTCACCGGCATCGTCACAGACCAGACCGGCGCGTTAGTCGCGGGAGCGAGGATTGCTCTCACCGATGAGGCCACCGGCACCACCGACGCAACCCTAAGCAGCAGCTCCGGCTTGTATGACTTTGGCGGCTTGAACCCCGCACACTACGACCTGAAGGTCACGGCCAAGGGCTTCGAGACGTACATGCTGACCGGCATCGTGGTCAACATTTCCGCGACCGCCCGCGTCGACGTCAAGCTCACCGTCGGCGTCGAAACCCAGACGGTAACCATCACGGCTGACGCCCTGGCGGTGCAAGCCGACTCCAACTTGATCAGCACGCTGATCAGTTCCCAGCAGATCAGCGAAATCGCGGTCGAGAACAACAACATTGTGTCTCTGGCGGCCCTGGGCCTGGGCGTAAGCTCCCAGCTGCCCGACAACAACATACCGATCGCCGTGAGCGGCAGCTACAGCATCAGCGTCAACGGACTCCGCCAGAACCACAACGTCTATCTGATCGACGGCGGCGAGGCTTATGATCGCGGTTCCGGCGGCCAGATAAGCATCATGCCCGCAATGAACGGCCTCGCCGAGTTCCAGGTGCTCTCCAGCAACTATCCTCCGGACTACGGCATCTCCTCCGGCGGCACCATCTCCATGTCGCTGAAGAGCGGCACGCAGAAGTTCCATGGCGCCCTCTGGGAGGAAAACCGCAACACGGATTACGACGCCAACACCTGGTTGAACAAGATGTCCACCCCCGGGACCCCGAGACCGGTGGAGCACTTCAACATCTACGGCTTCAACGTAGGCGGCCCGGTATTCATCCCCAAAGTCTACAACAACGACAGGCAGAAGACCTTCGTCTTCTGGGATGAAGAGTGGCGCAGGCTTCAGGCGCCCGGCGGCAGCAACGAGCAGCCGACCATCGCCACGGCGAATCGTCCGAACGCCGCGAACTTGACCGCCGCGGGGCTGCCCTGGGCGGCTCTTGGCAGCTGGACTGGCGCCGAAACCCTTAAGGTCCCAAGCGCCATCGGCAATACGGCTTACCTCGCCTTGTTGACGGCTGACGGCCTGACTCCAGGCGGGCCTTTCAACAAAAACGCCGCCGGACTCCCCATTATTCCGGCCAACCTGCTTGATCCGAATGCGGAGTTGTATCTGAACGGGCCCGTTCTGCCCCCGGCGAACCTGCCCAACGGCGAGAGCCTCGAGAGCGTGTCGCTGCCCACCAATGCGCGCGACGATATCATCCGCGTCGACCAGCACATCAACGACAAATGGCAGTTGATGGGCCACTACATTCACGACACAGTGGCCTCGAACAGCGGACTGCCAGAACTGGGCTGGCTGTGGGCGAGCTACAACACCATCACCAGCGCCATGACCAACCCGGCCAACAGCGCGACCATCAGGTTGAGCGGGACCATCACGCCCAACATGCTCCTCGAAGCGGTCATCAACTACGACGGCAACGGGATCGCGATTAACAACAGCCCCTCGGGCAGCAAGCCCGCCGGCTGGAACGTAGCGACCTTGATGCCGGGCTTCACGATTACCAGAACGGCGCTGCCCGGCATCACGGGCTTCGGCGGACCTTACTATACCGCGGAAGACACCGGCCTCAATCCCTATAAGAACGCGACTGGGGACTGGGAGCCCAAGGTGGACGTCTCGTACACCAAGGGCAAGCACGCCATGAAGGTCGGGTTCAGCTACATGAAATTCACCAAGGCCCAGTTCATCGGCGGCGATGAGCAGGGCGACTACGGCATGAGCACGAATTCCGGCGACGGCCTCGTGGACATGCTGATGGGCCTCCCCGGCAGCTACAGCCAGTTACAGAAGGCGACCAACAACCACTACGTCAACAACACACTCTCGGGTTACGTGATGGACAACTGGCACATGACTCCGCGGCTGAGCTTGCAGTTGGGCCTCCGTTACGACGCTCTGCCACACGCCTGGGAGCAGAACAACCACATCGCCAACTTCAACCCAGCCCACTTCGTCCCGGGCAATGCTCCCACCACTACTAATTCCCTCAATGTCGCGGCCAACACGGGCTGGCTGTCCAGCGGCGTGCTTTGCGGGCCGTCGAGCCCAGGCTGCACGGAAGCGGCCGGCATCAAGCTCTCCTCGTACACCGGCACCAACTTCTACATGAACGGCCTGGACCTTGAGGGCGTGAATGGCGTCCCCATAGGCCTGGTCACCAACGACTTCGCACACACCTGGCAGCCTCGCATTGGATTCTCCGACGACCTCTTCGGAGACGGCAAAACCATTCTCCGCGGCGGCTTTGGAACCTTCGCCGAGCGCATCCAGGGCAACGACATCTACGGCGTAGCCGGCAACCCGCCGTTTGCCAACGACCCCGGATTCAGCAACACGTATTTCAGCACTCCTGGAGCGAGTTGGCAAAACGATTCTACGATCTCGCCCGCGACTGTTCCGGTCACATCCGACGGTCTCACCGCAATGGCCCCCGCCAACTACAAGGCGCCGATCGTGGCGCAGTACAGCCTGGGCGTCCAGCGTGAGGTGCTTCCCTCGCTCATCTGGGTTGTGCAGTATGTCGGCAACGCCGCATGGCACCAGAGCAGCGCACGGGCGATCAACACCTACCCGGCGAACTCAGACATGTCGATGCGTTGCAATAACGGCGACGGCGGCGACAATTACCCAGGCGACATGTGCCCAGCCGGATCACTGGATCCGGTGGCGGCCAAGCCAGCGTCCATATCCGTTGGCCAGAGGTTTAACACCTACCCCGGCTACAACGGCATCACTGATTTTGAAAACGCCACCAACGGCAGCTACAACGGCTTCCAGACCGGTCTGCGCGCGCAGAACAAATGGGGCCTGAGCGGCGAGATCGATTACACCTGGTCGCACTCGATCGACATTCAGTCCAACGACATTAACAACAACGGTAACTCCATCAGCGATCCCTGGAACGTCAAGTACGACAAGGGATCGGGCCAGTACGATCGCCGTCAGATACTCAACATCAACTACGCCTACAAGCTGCCCACCCTCTTCAAGGACAAGGGCATCCTGCACACGCTCGCGGATGGCTGGGAAATCGCCGGCACCGTTGTCGATGAGTCGGGCAACCCTGCGAATCCCGGCGTATCCCTGAACTACGACCCCATCGGACTGAACGGCGGGTACACCAATCGTCCCAATGTCAGCGGAAAGGTGCAGTACGTCAGCCACAAGCGCACCCCTGGCGTTTCGAGCGTCCCCTGGTTCAACACCGGCCAGTTCTCCAACCCAACGCCAGCCTGGCTGGGCGGAACCAATAACGGCTTCGGCAACGCCCACAAGGACGCGATCGTCGGTCCTGGACGCGTGAACTTTACGACTTCGCTCTACAAGTCGTTCGCGTTCGGCGAGCGGGCTCACTTCGACCTCCGCTTCGAGTCGTTCAACACCTTCAACCACACCGAGATGAACGGCGTCAGCACGAGCTTGAACGGCGGCAACTTCGGCCTAAGCACGGGCACGTACGATCCTCGCGTGCTCCAACTGGGCGGCAAGTTCGTCTTCTAACTCAACCCTCAACCGGGGCGCGGCAGGCAATCCCTGCCGCGCCCCTTTTCTTTGCGTCCAAGTTTGCCGGCGAGACTCACCCGGCGAGAGAATCAAGCAGAAATCGTTTAGCATGACAGTAGAGAGCGAGAAGGGAAACACGTGAGACGAGTTCTGCCCCAGGGAGCGGGTCTGACACTGGCCATAACCATGACCCTGACGATGGCTGCCGCCACCGCCCAGGGGCCGGTGAAAGCGGCGCCCGATCAACAGCGGCAAACGGCGCTTGCGCTGGAGCAGGAGGGCAGGAATCCCGAGGCCGAGGCTGCGTGGCGCGAGGTTCTGAAGACTCACCCATCGAGCCCGGAGCCTTACGCCCACCTTGGGCTGCTGGAAGCGCGCCAGGAGCACTACACCGAGGCCGTGCCGCTCTATCGCAAGGCCCTGGCGCTGGGCCCGCAGATTCCTGGCGTGCGGTTCAACCTGGGCCTGGCGCTGTTCAAGGGCGGCGAACCGAAGAAGGCGATTCAGGAATTCAGCCTGCTGCTCAAGAACGCGCCGCCCTCTTCACCCGAGGCCCAGCATCTGACGATCCTGATCGGGATGGCCCATTATGGGCTGGCGGAGTACGCGGAAGCCGTTCCTTACTTGAAGGAGGCAGCGGCCCATGATGCGCAGAATTCGCCCTTGCTCCTGTCCCTGGCGCATAGTTGCCTATGGTCCAAACAGTACCAATGCGTTCTGGATACCTATCACCAGATACTGATGCTGAATGCGGACTCTGCCGAGGCCGACATGCTGGCCGGCGAGGCGCTGGACGAGCTGAAGGACAACGCCGGCGCCACGGAGCAGTTCCGCGCCGCGGTCAAGGCCGATCCCAAGTTGCCGAACGTGCACTTCGGCCTGGCCTACCTGTTGTGGACCCAGAAACGGTACCCGGAGGCGGCCAGCGAATTCAAGGCCGAGTTGGCCAACGACCCGGATCACATCCAGTCGATGCTCTACCTGGCCGATACGGATATGCAGTTGAACCAGATGGAAGACGCCAGGCCGTTATTGGAAAAGGTGGTGCGGCTTGCGCCTTCTTATGCTCTGGCTCATCTCGACCTGGGGATCCTGTACGCCGAGGACGGCCGCAAGGACGATGCGCTGCGAGAACTGACTGCGGCAGAGAAGCTCAACCCGAGCGACGTAAGCGTCCATTGGCGGCTGGGGCGGCTTTACCGGGCGATGGGAAAGAAGGATGAGGCGAAGGCCGAGTTCGATAAAGCCAGCACCCTGAACAAGGCGGCCGACGAAGACCTCTACAAGAAGATCGCCAACGGCCGCGCACGGCCGGCACAGGCACAGGAGCCGGCAGCGGCGCCGGCGGACAAATAATCGGTTCTAGTTTTGCTGGGCGTGGGATTCGATGAGTTTTTCTTGCGCGAGCAACTCTGCCAGAGCCCTTTCCGGGCAGATGTGCCGGGCTTCAATCAGCTTCAGCTCTTCTTGTGTCTCCACGGAAGAGGCGATGGTCATGAAGCAGTAGAGGCAGCGGGTGTTGTATGTCCCGTTCTCGTTTTGGGTGCGGCTATACATCGCTCCTCGAAAGTGCGCGAGATTTCACGATGCTAGCTGCCCTTGCGTTTCCTCGGCGTGATTCGCATCACCCGCCGTTGTGATGTGCCGACTGGCTCTGCGCTGCTCCTGTCCGTCGAAATATGTCCTCCCATGGAAATATTTAGAGAGTTGTTCTCTGATTCGGGTTTCGCCGCAGTTGCCAGCAGGG
>OBLT010002114.1_pt1 | contig 12498 bp, 12 predicted proteins | sample 1518721 | NCBI WGS metagenome assembly OBLT01 (sample SAMEA3539307, study PRJEB22396) | soil metagenome | biome: tundra; feature: field; material: soil | place: USA | collected 2010-05 | depth 0.15 m | reverse complement strand
ACGAGATTACAAGGTGACTGGAGTTCAGACGTGTGCTCTTCCGATCTACGGGGCCGCGATCGCCGCCGCCCGCTGGCCGGCGTCCGGCACGGGTGCGCTCGCCGCCGACCTGCCGGCCGTCCGGCCAGGCGAACTCGACAGTGGCCTGCGGGCCGCGGCGGGCTGGCCAGAGGCGTTCGTTCCGGATGCGGCCGGCACTGGGACCACGTTGTACACGGCGCGTCCCGGGGTGGCGTTCCGGCCCAGGTTCGGGCCCGGGTCGGCAGGCCGGTACCGCACCGCGGGCGCGGCGGAGCTTCTGCTTCCAGACGCACCCGGCCTGCGCCGGGACGTGGACACCCCGGACGACCTGCGCGGTGCCGCCGCACTGGGCCTCGGGCCCCGGACGGCGGCACTGGAGGCGCGGCTGCGGTAGGCCGGCCGTCAGCCGCTCGCGAGTGACATGCGTGCGCCGGGGCGGCCGGATTCGTCACCCGCGCCGCGAATCGCCCGGTACTGGATAGCGGGGCCGCGGGGGACGCTCCGCGCGATGCTCTCCGACACGACCGGCTACCGCATTGATGGCTAGGCGGCCGCACCGGACAACCGGCCCACGATGCCCCGGACGGAGCCGACTCCCCATGGCCACCAGGATCCGCGCCCCGCTGATCCTCGCAGCGCTCCTGGCCGTCCTCGGCGTGTGCGGCCGCCCGCTCGCCGCCAGCGCGGCGACTCCTGCGCCGGTCACCATCTCCGGGCTCGATCTCCATGACGGCGTGATCCTGCACTACCACTCGACCTGGTACATGTACGGCACCGAGTACGCCTGCGGCTTCACCTGGGGCACCGCCGGGACGCCGTTCTGCGGCTTTGGCGTGTCCACCGCGCCGGCCGTCACCGGCCCGTGGAGCAGGCCCAAGCTGTTGTTCAGCCCGGCGGCCGTGGTGCACAACACCGGCTGGCCGGGCGACGCTGGCCAGACGTGGACCTGGGTCTGCGGGGCAGGGGGCGCTGGGTGCTTCAACCCGCGCATGGTGCGGCGCACAGACGGGGTATGGATCTTGTGGTTCAACGCGCCGGGGGACTGGGTGCGGCACCATGTCAACGCCTATTGGGCGATGGGCTGCAACGGCCCGGCCGGCCCGTGCGGGTCACAGGCTGGCGGCCTGCACGGATCCACGCACAAGCCGATTATGACCGATTGTGACAATAACGGGGACTTCTCCATCGTCACCGCGCCTGGCCAACGGCCCGTAATCCTGTGCTCCATGTCCGGCGCGATCTCGGAAGAGCAGCTCGCGCCCGGCTGGGTGGACGGCGACGCCACCGGCACCAAGGACATCCCCAGACTGTCCGGCGAGGGCGTGGGCGCCGCCGAGGTCCCCGGCGGGACATGGATCACCGTCTACTCCGCACCGGGGTGCGGGTACTGCTCCGGCACCGCCTCGGCTGCTGGCGCCGTGTCCGTGCACGCCGGTTACGCGACCGCGCCGACGCTTCTCGGCCCGTGGACCCCGCGCGGGTACCTGTCACCTGCCCCGTGCCTCGGCCAGCCACGGACCGTCGCCGCCGGGTACGAGTGGGTCGACGAGTGGACCGGATCGCCGAACGAGACCGCCGCCAAGGTCCTGCTGGAGCCGATGACCGCCGATCCATGGTCGTGCTCATGACCCGGTCCGGGGTCAACCGGACAGGCCACCTAGATGTGCACGATCGGGCAGGTCAGGGTCCGGGTGATGCCGGATACCGCCTGGATCTGGGCGACCACCAGCCGGCCGAGGTCATCAACATTGGCCGCTTCCGCCCGGACGATCACGTCGTAGGGGCCGGTGACGTCCTCGGCCTGCGTGACGCCGATGATGGCCGCTATCCGGACGGCGACCTCGGCGGCTTTCCCTACCTCGGTCTGAATGAGGATGTATGCCTGCACCATGCCGTCCTCCAGGGGCCTCGTTGCCTGCAGCCGGAATGGCCACGCTACCCTAAGCGACAGTTACCGCCATCGGGCATAGAGCGTTTCGCCGACCAGGTGAGCGGCGTTGCTCATCCGCACCCGCTGCGCCAGTACGGGAGGGCCGCATCACCGTCGCGGATCTGGGCGAGTTCGGACTCATCGCGGCGCTGACCGCCAGGATGCCGCCGGGGCCGGGCATCATCGTTGGCGTCGGCGACGACGCTGCGGTGCTCGCCACGCCGGATTCCCGCGTGGTGGCGACCATGGACCTGCTGGTCGAGGGGCGGCATTTCCGCCGTGACTGGTCCGGGCCGGTCGAAATCGGCGGCAAGGCGGCCGCGCAGAGCCTGGCCGATGTCGCCGCGATGGGCGCCGCTCCCATCGCTCTGCTGGTCGGCCTCGCTGCGCCACGCGATCTGCCGATCGTCTGGGCCGAAGACCTCGCCACGGGCTTGGCCCAGGAGTGCGCGCGGGCCGGGGCCAGCGTGGCCGGGGGCGATATCTCCGAAGCGGCCAGCATCACGCTGGCGGTGACCGCACTGGGCGACCTCGCCGGAGGCGCACCGGTCACCAGGGCCGGCGCGCGCCCCGGTGACCTGGTGGCGGTCGCGGGCAGTCTCGGCCATTCCGCCGCGGGGCTGGCGCTCCTGCGGGCCGGACTGTCGGAGCCGGCGTCGCTGCTAGCGGCCCACCGCTGGCCTCGGCCTCCTTATGACGCCGGGCCTGAGGCGGCCCGGCTGGGCGCGACCTCGATGATCGACATTAGCGACGGGCTGGGGCAGGACCTCGGGCATGTGGCCGCGGCGAGCGGTGTGCTCATCGATATAGATTCAGCCCGGCTGGGCCCTGATGAGGCGCTTCGCGCCGCGGCTGGCACGCTGGGCGGGACGGATCCACTGGACTGGGTGCTGGCCGGTGGAGAGGACCATGCGCTGGCCGCGACCTTCCCACCGGACACGGACCTCCCAGAGCGCTGGGTGCTGATCGGGCGGGTCGGTGAGGGCAGCGGTGTCCGGCTGGATTCACGGGCTTCAGAGCGCGTATCAGGGTGGAATCACTTTCGCTGACCAGGTATGCCCTGGCGGGAGTGGGAAAATGATTAGACTCCTCACACCAGCCCCTTCGGCCAAGCTTGGAATACCCCGCCATGCGACCGCCCCGCCGCAGACCACCGCCACGGCATCGTGCGCCGTCCAGTGCCGCCCGCCCTCAGGCCGAGCGTCCTGGGGCTGGACAGCCTGGGGCTGGACGGCTTGGGGATGGACAGCCTGGGGATCGACAGCCTGGGGATGGACAGCCTGAGGCTGAACGGCCCACAGCTGAACTGCCCGCAGTTGGGTGGCCCGGAGTTGGATGGCCCGAAGCCGGGCAGGCACGTGCCGAGTCACCACGTGTGGACGTATCAGAAGCGGCCCGATCCAGGGGTGTGCAGGTCGGCCCGGCGCTGCGCAGGCTGGTGTTCACGCCGACGTTCGCAGCCGGACTGGGCGTGGTCGTCGCCGCCGGCCTGGCGGTCAGCATGACCGCCCGGACTGTCCTCCACTTCACCGGCCCGGACCAGCAGAAATACTGCACGCTCCAGGTCTGCCCCAAGGGGCCCAACATGCCCGGGGGCGTCGGCACGCTGGCTTCGGCCAAGCCTGGCTTCAGGCTATTGCCCGCCACCCGCGGCCCGTCAGGGTCGTCGCAGCCCCGCTCGACCTCCAGCGGAGGACAAGGCAGCGGGCACGTCGCGGGTAGCCACGTGGTCATCGCCTACCGGACGACCCAGAAATGGTCGTGGGGATTCGATGGCCAGATCATGATCTCCGGGATTCCCGCTTCCTCGCTTGGTAACTGGCGCCTGGCCTTCGATTACCCGGGAACGAGCATTGTCGAGGTGCAGGGCGCGCAGTGGGTACCGACCGGCCAGGATTCTGGCGTGGCGGAAGCCGGAACCTCCACCAGCAGCGCGCCGCCCTCCGGTGGCACTAGCCAGAGCGGCACCAGCCCAAGCGGCACCAGCCCAAGCGGCACCAGCCCAAGCGGCACCAGTTCGAGCGGCACCAGTTCGAGCGGCACCAGTTCGAGCGGCACCAGTTCGAGCGGTGCCAGCCCAAGCGGCACCAGCCAGAACAAGCCGGACGTCAGCGGTGGGAATATGAGCGGGTCCGGGCAGCAGCCAGCCGATCACGGTGGTCAGCAGAGCACCGTGGTGATCACCATCGAGGCGTCCGGGCCGCCCAGCGCACCGTCCAACTGCCGTTTCGACAACGCGCCCTGCTCATTCCGCTGAGCCCCTTTACGCTGAGCCCTTTGACGCCGTAGCCCTTTGACGCCGTAGCCCTTTGACGCCGTAGCGCGCTCCACAGCGCGTCGGAGGCCGCTGGGCGCGGGGATTGGCTCGGTGGATCCACAGCTGGCGGGCCGGCTCCCATGACTAGCGGAGCGGCACCAACGTCAGCGGGTGACTTTGCCTGCCTTGATGCAGGACGTGCACACCTGCAGTCGCTTGGTGGTGCCGCCCACCCTGGCCCGCACGACCTGGATATTGGGATTCCAGCGGCGCGGGGTGCGGCGGTGTGAGTGGGAGACCCTGTTGCCGAAACCCGGCCCCTTGCCGCAGACGTCGCAGACCGAAGCCACGGGATCGCTCCATTGTGTGATCGAGGATGAATGATCAGAAACTCATCAAACCAGCCCGCGCTGAGCCGGGCAGTCGTCGAAGGATATCCGACTGGCGGCCAGTAGCGCGAACTCAGGCCCGATGGCCCGCCGAAAGCTGCCGTGCCGCCCTGTGACTCCCCATCGCCGCTTGCCAAAGCCGCCTATTCTGGGGGGCCATGGCCAGGCTTGACGAGCGGCTCGACCGGGTGTTCGACCCGAGGACGGCGAAGGTTCTCACCGGCGCCCTCGACCTGCGCACCGTCGGCGACCTGCTTCACCACTACCCCCGCCGGTACGAGAAGCATGGCGAGCTGACCGACATGGCCTCGCTCCGTGATGGCGAGCAGGTGACCGTGCTGGCCAAGATCGCCTCCTGCACTACCCGCCGCATGCAGCGCAAGCGCGGCTGGGTCACCGAGGTACGGGTGACCGACGGCCATGGCGTGCTCACCCTGCTGTTCTTCCAGCAGCGCTATCTCGAGGCGAAACTGCGCCCGGGACTGCACGGCCTGTTCGCTGGTGAGGTATCCACCTACGGCAGCCGCCGGCAGCTGGTCCACCCCGACTACGAGCTGATCGGCGCCGCCGAGGCGGGCGCGGAACTCGCCGCCGAATACGTCGACAACCTCATCCCCGTCTACCCGGCCAGCGCGAAGCTCCCGTCATGGAAGATCGCCAAGGCGATCCGGACCGTCCTCGACACGCTGGACATCGCGGACGACCCGCTGCCAGCCGAGGTCAGGCAGCGGCACGGGCTGTCCGGCCTGGTCGAGGCGCTGCACGCGATCCACCGGCCGGTCGACGAGACCGACATGCGGCGGGCGCGCCACCGGCTGAAGTGGGACGAGGCGTTCGTGCTGCAGACCGTGCTGGCCCAGCGGCGCCGCGCGCAGGACGCGCTGCCTGCGACACCGCGCATCCCGCGCGGGGGCGGCCTCCTCGAAGCGTTCGACGCGCGGCTTCCCTTCACGCTCACCGCGGGCCAGCGCGAGGCAGGCGCGGACATCACCACCGCGCTGTGCCGCGACCACCCCATGCACCGGCTGCTGCAGGGCGAAGTCGGCTCGGGCAAGACGGTCATCGCGGTCCGGGCGATGCTCCAGGTTGTTGACGACGGCGGGCAGGCCGCGCTGCTCGCGCCGACGGAAGTCCTCGCGCAGCAGCATTACCGGTCCATCGTCGAACTGCTCGGCCCGCTCGCCCATGCCGGGCAGCTCGGCGGCGCGGAGCAGGCGACCCGGGTGGCCCTGGTCACCGGTTCGCAGGGCGCGAGGGTCCGCAAGGAGACTCTCCGCGATGTGCGATTCGGGGACGCCGGGATCGTGATCGGCACCCATGCGCTGCTTTATGACCGGGCGAAAGACGACGAGCGAGTCGAGTTCTTCGACCTTGGCCTGGTCGTGGTGGACGAGCAGCACCGCTTCGGCGTGGAGCAGCGCGACGCGCTGCGCGGTAAGGCCCGGGACAGCCGCCCCCACCTGCTCGTGATGACCGCGACCCCGATCCCGCGCACCGTGGCCATGACGGTCTTCGGCGACCTCGACATCCTCACCCTCACCGAGCTGCCGGCCGGCCGCGTCCCGATCCAGACGCATGTGGTGCCGGCCGCGGAAAAGCCGCACTACCTGGCCCGTACCTGGGCGCGGCTCAGGGAAGAGGTCGAGAAGAGCGGCGGCCAGGCGTACATTGTGTGCCCCCGCATCGGCGGAGATGCCAGCGAATCGAACAACAGCGACACAACGGAAGATCCCGCCGAATCCTCAAGTACGGACGCGGGCGCCGGCCTGGCGGAGCTCGACGACAGCGCCGCGGCGGCTCGGCCGCCACACGCGGTGCTGGACACGGCGGCGGAACTCAGCAGCGGGCCGCTGGCCGGCCTGCGGCTGCGCATCATGCACGGGCGGATGGCCGCCGACGAGAAGGACGCGGTGATGCGCGAGTTCGCGGACGGTTCGGTAGACGTTCTGGTCGCCACGACCGTCGTTGAGGTGGGCGTGGACGTGCCGAACGCTACCGCGATGGTGATCATGGACGCCGACAGGTTCGGCGTGTCCCAGCTCCACCAGCTGCGCGGCCGGGTCGGCCGTGGCGCCAAGCCCGGCCTGTGCCTGCTGGTGACGGACGCGCCGGAAGGCGGCAAGGCACGCGAGCGGCTGGACCTGGTAGCGGCGACCCTGGACGGGTTCGAGCTGTCCAGGATCGATCTTGAGCAGCGCGGGGAGGGCAACGTGCTGGGTGCCGCCCAGGCGGGCCGGAAGAAGAGCCTGCGGTTGCTGACCCTGCTGAATGACGGGAAGCTGATCGTGGATGCCCGGCAGGAGGCCACCGCCCTGGTGGCCGCTGATCCGGGGCTGGCCAGCCATCCTGCCCTGGCTGCCGCGATCACCGCGCTGCTCGACGAGGAGCAGGCCGAATTCCTGGAGAAGGCGTGAGGCGGTGAGCCGGGTCATCGCCGGCGCGGCGCGGGGTCGGCGGCTTGCGGTGCCGCCCGGGCGGCTCACCCGGCCCACCAGTGACCGGGCCAGGGAGGGGCTGTTCAGCACGCTGATCGCGATACGCGGCCCGCTGGACGGGGGGCGGGTCCTCGACCTGTACGCCGGGTCGGGGGCGGTCGGCCTCGAAGCCCTCTCCCGCGGCGCGGGCCGGGTGCTGTTCGTTGAGGCGGATGCCGGGGCGGCGCGGGTAATCCGCAGCAACCTGGCCGCCGTCGGCCTGCCCGGCGGTCACCTGGTCACCGGCCGGGTGGAGCGGGTGCTCGCCCGGGGCCTGGCCGGCGAGCCCGGATTTGACCTGGTCGTGGCCGACCCGCCGTACGCGACCGCCGACGATGACGTGGCGGAGATGCTGGCGGCGCTGCGGGACGGGTCCTGGCTCGCTCCCGGTGCGGTGCTGGCCGTGGAGCGGGCGACCCGGTCGGAGCCGGTGCGCTGGCCTCCCGGATACGTGCCGGACCGGTCCCGCCGGTATGGCGAGGCGACGTTCTGGTACGGTCTCGCCGCGGGTAACCAGGCGGCACCGGGGTAGTTGAGGGCGGGAGTCTCGTGACCGAAAAGCGTGTCCCCATGCGTCGTGTCGTCTATCCGGGCTCGTTTGATCCGGTGACCAACGGCCACCTCGACATCATCGTCCGGGCCGCCCGGCTGCACGATGAGGTATTCGTCGTGGTCGGGGCGAACCTGGCCAAAGAGGGCCTGTTCAGTGTCGACGAGCGCCTCGCGATGCTGCGCGAGGTCACCCGCGGCCAGCCCAACGTCCGGGTGGACAAGTTCCGCGGCCTGCTGGTGGAGTTCTGTAAGACGCACCACATCTCGGCCATCGTGAAGGGCCTGCGCGCGGTCAGCGATTTCGAGTACGAGATGGAGATGGCGCAGATGAACTACCGGCTCGCGGAGATCGAGACGCTGTTCATGACCGCCAACCCGCTCTACTCCTTCCTGCGGTCCAGCCTGGTCAAGGAGATCGCCAGATACGGGGGAGACGTCTCATCCCTCGTGCCGGCGCCCGTATTCACGCAACTCCAGGAGCGCCTGGGCGCCTACTGACCGTGGTCGGCCGCCCAGCGGGAACGCTCCTGAGTTGGGGAATCCCCGGGCCGCCGGTATGCTGTGCCCTCGAACTTCGCCGTACACCATATTGGTCATGCCACAGCTACGCAGAAATTCCTCACAGCGCCTCGATCCTCGCGGGCCGCTGATCTTCAGCACGCGTGCCCTGGGCCGTGGGGCGGGATCGGAGCACACAGAGACCCGCACCGTCCCGGCCCCAGCAGATCTGCGCGCGGGCCTGGTCGGGGTGCCCGAAGGAGCCGAACTCGAGCTGACTGTCCGGCTTGAGGCGGTCACCGAGGGGGTGCTCGTCACCGCCACCGGGCAGGCGCCGTTGACCGGGGAGTGCGCACGATGCCTGGAACCGCTCGCGCAGCAGATGGAAATCCGGTGCCAGGAACTCTTCGGATACTCGCCGGGCGTCGGCCCCGACGCCGCCGACGGGTACTCTCTGGACGGGGACCTGCTTGATCTCGAGCCGGCTCTCCGTGACGCGCTGGTTCTCGCGCTCCCGTTGGCGCCGCTGTGCCGGGACGACTGCCCTGGGCTCTGCGTCGACTGCGGGGTGCAGCTTGCTAACGCAGGCTCCGAGCACTCGCACGGCCCGGGCATCGACCCGCGGTGGGCCGGATTGCAGAAGTTGCCCCAGTATGAGGCGGCGGAATACCAGACCGAAGCAGACCTGCTGGATCGTTCCGGCCAGGACCTGAATTGATAAAGGAGAGGTGACGTGGCTGTCCCCAAGCGGAGGATGTCGCGGAGTAACACGAGATCCCGGAGGGCACAGTGGAAGGCCACTGCCCCCGTGCTCGTGTCGTGCCCGCAATGCCGCGACCCCAAGCTGCCCCACACGGCCTGCCCGACGTGCGGAACGTACAACCGTCGTCAGGTGATTACGCCCTCTTCCTGAAGCGCTAAGGGAGCGGCGTGAAAGGCGGAGCAGGTAGGACGGACGCGACCGAACCGGAGCGTCTGGAGTTGCTGCATGCCCTCGACGCGGGGCTCAGTCCGGAGTTGCTCGAGCGCGCCCTGACGCACCGGTCCTTCGCTTACGAGAACGGTGGCCTGCCGACCAACGAGCGCCTGGAGTTCCTCGGTGACTCGGTGCTCGGCCTGGTCGTCACGGACACGCTGTTCCGCCAGTATCCCGACCTGCCGGAGGGCCAGCTGGCCAAGCTGCGGGCGGCCGTGGTCAACATGCGAGCTCTGGCCGGCGTCGCCCGCGGGCTCAAGCTGGGCTCTTTCGTACGCCTTGGCCGGGGCGAGGAGGGTACCGGCGGCCGGGACAAGTCCTCGATCCTGGCCGACACGCTGGAGGCTGTGATCGGCGCGGTCTACTTCGAGCAGGGCCTGGGGCAGGCGGGCGGCCTGGTGCACCGGCTCTTCGACCCGGTGATCGCCCGTTCCGCGAGGCTCGGCGCGGGCCTGGACTGGAAGACGTCGCTGCAGGAACTCACGGCCTCCGGCTTCCTCGGCGTGCCTGAGTACCACGTCGAGGAGAGCGGGCCGGATCACCAGAAGTTCTTCCGTGCTTCGGTCTGGGTGGGCGGGCGCAGCTACGGGACAGGGGAAGGGCACTCGAAGAAAGAGGCCGAGCAGCAGGCGGCCGAGGCCGCCTGGACGGCGATCAGCAACGGCCATGCGGCCGCAGCGCCGGATGGCGATGCGGGGGACGCGTCCGCCGCAGGGAACGCCAGCGACGCGTCCGCCGCCGGGAACGCCAGCGACGCTGCCCCCGCCGGGGACTGACCGGACGTCACCCGTGCCGGAACTGCCCGAGGTCGAGACCGTCCGTCAGGGCCTGGAGCGCCATGTGGTCGGCCGCACCATCAGCGCCGTGCAGGTACTGCACCCCCGTGCGGTGCGGCGGCATGTGGCTGGACCCGATGATTTCGCCGCGGCCATCAGCGGGCGCACCGTCACGGGGGCCCGCAGGCGCGGCAAGTACCTGTGGCTGCCGGTGGTCGAGCATGGAGTGGGCGAGCATGGAGTGGCGGAGGACGCGCTCCTGGCCCACCTCGGGATGAGCGGGCAGTTCCTCATCTCCGATCCAGGGGCGCCGCTGTCGCCTCATGTCCGGGCCCGGTTCACGTTCGCAGATTCTGGCCCTGACCTGCGGTTCAGCGACCAGCGGACGTTTGGTCACCTGGTCCTGGCGACCGGCGGGGCCGTACTGCCCGAATTGATCGCGCACATTGCCCCCGATCCGTTGGAGCCCGCCTTCGAAGCGGACACGTTCATCACCCGGCTACGCGGCCGGCGCACCGGCATCAAGCGTGCCCTGCTCGATCAGTCCCTGGTGAGCGGCATCGGGAACATCTACGCCGACGAGGCGCTGTGGCGCGCCCGGCTGCACTGGGCGCGCGACACGGCGACGCTGACCCGCCCGGAGACGGCCAGGGTCCTCGAGGCCGTGCGCGGAGTCCTCGGGGACGCGCTGGACGCGGGTGGCACCTCGTTCGACAGCATGTACGTGAACGTCAACGGGGAGAGCGGCTATTTCGGCCGGTCACTCGCTGTATACGGTCGTGCCGGACAGCCCTGCGGCCGGTGCGGGACGCCCGTTCGGCGGGATCCCTTCATGAATCGGTCCGCCTACAGCTGCCCGCGCTGCCAGCCCCGCCCACGGGTCCGCGTTCGGCCGCTGTGACCTGCGTGATCGCTCAACTTGACCGGATACCCCATGGGTGGGACCCTTAGATACGTCACCTGCGCGCACTCATGCGGGTCTTTGCATGTGCGCCCACTCCGGTCACTCATTGTGGAGGACCCACTACAATGGCGAAGGCTCTACTCGGCCACGTCGGCGGGCTTGATCCCCGCATGGTCTCTGAGATGCGCCGCCTACAGCAGCGAGTGCGTGACCTGGAAGCCGCGCTGGTGCGGCTCCAGGACGAGAATGATGCGCTGGCCGCCGAGGTAGGCGAAGAATTGCTCGTCGCTGATCGGGAGCGCGAGCCGGCGCTCACCTGACGGCGCCACAACCTGCACAACGAACGTGGGTGCCCGGTGGCATCCACGACGGACAGGGACGTCCATTCGGGCGTCCCTTCTTGTTGTGTCGTGGCGCCATCAGCGTTCCGCCGCCTCTCCCCGTGGACCTGCGCATCCCCGGGTTGGGCCACCGGTCGCGGTAAGGTGCGGACAGGCTGGCTGGGCGGCCGGACGGGGAGGAGAGCCCGCAGGTGTACCTGAAGACTCTCACCTTGCGCGGGTTCAAGTCGTTCGCCTCCGCCACCACGCTGCGGTTCGAACCCGGTATCACCTGCGTCGTCGGCCCCAACGGGTCGGGCAAGTCCAACGTCGTTGACGCGTTCTCCTGGGTGATGGGCGAGCAGGGCGTGAAGAACCTGCGCGGCGGCAAGATGGAGGACGTCGTCTTCGCCGGGACCGCGTCCCGGGCCCCACTGGGCCGGGCCGAGGTCACCGTAACCATCGACAACAGCGACGGCGCCCTGCCCATCGATTACGCCGAGGTGACGATCAGCAGGCTGCTCTTCCGCTCGGGCCAGAGCGAGTACTCGATCAACGGTGACCACTGCCGCTTGCTGGACGTCCAGGAACTCCTCTCGGACTCGGGCCTGGGCCGCGAGATGCACGTCATCGTGGGCCAGGGCCAGCTTGACCAGGTGCTGCACTCCGGCCCGGAGGCCAGGCGCGCGCTGATCGAGGAGGCCGCGGGGGTCCTCAAGCACCGCAGGCGCAAGGAGAAGGCGCTGCGCAAGCTCGAGGCGATGCAGGTCAACCTGACCCGGCTGGTGGACCTCACCGCCGAACTGCGCCGCCGCCTCAAGCCACTCGGGCGCCAGGCGGCCATCGCCCGCCGGGCCGCGTTCATCCAGGCGGACCTCCGCGACGCGCGGCTGCGGCTGCTGGCCGACGAGTACGTCACCGCCTCTGCGGACCTGCAGCGGAACGAGAGCGATGAAGCCGCTGCGTCGCTCCGGCGCGCCGCGCTGGAAGCCAGCCTGGCCCAGGCCCGCCAGCGCGAGTCGGCGCTCGACGCGGACGAGCTGCAGTATGCGCCGCGCCTGGCCAGGGCCCAGCAGACATGGTTCGAACTGTCCGCCATGGCCGAGCGCCTGCACGGGGTGGCCAACCTCGCCACCGAGCGGCACACGCACCTGGCGGCCCGGCCGGAGCCACCGCGACCCGGCCGTGACCCGGACGAACTCGATCGCGAGGCCGCGGGCCTGCGTGATCAGGAAGCGGAACTGGGCGAGCGGCTGGAAACCGCCCGCGAGCAGCTGACCGCGGCAACCGGGCGGCGGGTTGCCGCCGAGGCGGCCCTTCAGGACGCGGAACGGCGGCTGGCGGCTGAGGCCAGGGCCGCCGCGGTGCGGGCCGAGCCGCTCGCCCGGCTGCGCGGGCAGG
>OBLT010002113.1_pt1 | contig 12499 bp, 11 predicted proteins | sample 1518721 | NCBI WGS metagenome assembly OBLT01 (sample SAMEA3539307, study PRJEB22396) | soil metagenome | biome: tundra; feature: field; material: soil | place: USA | collected 2010-05 | depth 0.15 m | reverse complement strand
AACCTCGGCGGCAGTTGCGGAAGCGTCGATTGAGGCAGATAGCAAAACTGTTTAGGAGGGGGTTCAGGCCTCGTTCTTCCCAAAGAAAAAAGGACAGCCCGGAGCCCCCCAAGGCCGTCCCGATAAACCCTCCCGGTTAGAAGGGCATCTGGCACTAAGATAGCCTTGGCAGGTTGCGGGATTATTTCAATTTCGTGAAACTAAGATGAATTCGAGTGTGCCTCAAACCCTGCCCCCATTGCTGGATTTGCGGAACGTTTCTGTGATGCGGGGAGGCGTATCTCGGGGCGCAAAGATGGCCCTCCACGACCTCAGCCTGCGCGTCGATACCGACGAACATGTCACCGTACTGGGACCAAACGGGTGCGGCAAATCGACTCTGATCAAGACGATTACCCGCGAGTGTTATCCGATTGTCCGCGAGGGGTCGAGCATGACCATTCTGGGCCAGAGGGCGTGGAACGTTTTTGCCCTGCGCTCGCATCTCGGCATCGTATCGAATGACCTCATGTCTTCGTGCACCGGCGATGCCAGCGGACTTGATGTGGTTCTATCCGGATTTTTCAGCAGCACGCGTGTTTTTCCGAATCAAGCTTTCGATACGCAACAGATCGAACTTGCCGAGGCGGCGCTGGCGCAGCTTGGAGTGTCACATTTGTCCAGCCAGGCGGTCGAGGAAATGTCTTCGGGCGAGGCCAAACGTGTCTTGATCGCCCGCGCATTGGTGCACAAGCCGCGAGCGCTGCTGTTCGACGAACCCTGCAATTCCCTGGATATTTTGGCGCAGCATAGCTTGCGGGAAACGATGCGTGCGCTCGCCCGGTCGGGAATTGGAATCATTCTCGTCACTCACGAACTTTCCGACATCGTCCCCGAGATCGAGCGCGTAGTGTTGATGGAGAAGGGTAGGATCATGGCTGATGGTCCGAAGCAAGAAGTGCTGCGCGCTGAACGTCTGAGCCAATTGTTCGGACTTAATGTGGAACTCGGGCACCGCGACGGCTACTACCATCTGATGTGAGCTGCTGCGCTGCCGGCCTCCCGAGCGCCACTGTTATATTTGATCGGTATCGGAGCGACTCGCCCCGGAGGAAAGAGGAAAGATGACCCGGAAAACCGACCAATCCCGCAAACTGCAGAAGCGCGCCGAAAAGTTGATTCCCGGAGGCGTAAATTCTCCGGTGCGCGCTTTTCGCAGCGTGGGCTGCGATCCGCTCTACATCGTCCGCGGACAGGGCTCGCACATCTGGGACGCCGACGGCAACGAATACGTCGACTACATCGGTTCGTGGGGCCCGCTAATTCTTGGCCACGCGCCGCCAGCGGTCATCGAGGCCGTGATTTCGGCGGCACGCAGTGGCACGAGCTTCGGAGCCTCCACTCCCGCCGAAGCCGATCTCGCCGAGCTGGTGATTGCCGCCTTTCCGCACATGCAAAAAGTTCGCTTCGTGAGCTCCGGAACCGAAGCGACGATGTCGGCAATTCGTCTCGCTCGCGGATATACAAAACGCAAATACATCGTGAAATTTGAAGGCTGTTATCACGGACACTCCGATGCGCTGCTGGTTAAAGCGGGGTCGGGCGTGGCGACTTTGGGCATCCCGGGCTCAGCGGGCGTTCCCGAGGAATTCACGCAGTTCACGCTGGCGCTGCCCTACAACGACACGAGCGCGGTTGAACAAGCCTTCGACAAATTCAAGCACCAGATTGCCTGCGTAATCGTGGAACCGGTGGTCGGCAACATGGGATGCGTGCCTCCCGCGCCGGGATACCTCGAAGCGCTGCGCGCACTTACGCGGCGCGACCAGACGCTGCTGATTTTCGACGAGGTCATGACTGGCTTCCGCCTGGCTTATGGAGGGGCGCAAGAACTCTATGGGATCCAGCCCGACTTAACTACGATGGGCAAGATCATTGGCGGAGGGCTGCCCGTTGGCGCCTATGGCGGGCCGAGCGAGATTATGGATCTGATCGCTCCGCTGGGGCCGGTGTATCAGGCGGGAACGCTCTCGGGGAATCCGTTGGCGATGGCCGCGGGTTACGCGACGCTCAGCTATTTGCGCGAGCACAAAGATGTTTACGCCAAGCTCGACAAGCTTGCCGGTGAAGTGGTCGCAGGAGTAGCCGCCGCTGCCAAAGACTCCGGAGTTACGATGTGCCACAACCGCGTCGGCTCGATGTTTACCTGGTTCTTCACGCAGGGGCCGGTCACGGACTGGGCTTCGGCTGAGAAATGCGATACCAAGGCGTTCGGGAATTTCTTCCGGACGATGCTGGAGAACGGAATCTACCTGCCGCCATCGCAGTTCGAGGCGGCGTTTATGGGCGCTGCGCATACTGAGAAAGATGTGCAGCAGACGATTGCGGCAGCGAAGCAGGCGTTTGCTGCGGTCACAGCGTAGGACGGAGACTGTTAGTGTAATCACGTATTTCACCAACTGAGGCTTTCGCCAACATCTAAACCGAGAGCCATTAGGGCGATGCAGTGGCGGACGAGAAGGATCGAATCGAAGAGTTCTGGGCGTGGTTCGCGACACGCAAGCTGGAGTTTTCAGGACTGCGCCCGGATGAACCCTTTTGGGATGTTGCATTGGAACAGATCAAAAAGGTGGATGAGCACCTCTGGTTTGAACTATCACGCGATAGCCATCCTGCACGAGAGTTCATAGTCACAGCCCAGGGGCACGTCAGTGCATTTCCAATAGTAGAGAAACTGGTCGGTCTTGCTCCTCATCTTGACGGATGGGCTTTTTTTGCCTTGAAGCCTCCACAAGGCTTTCAGTTCACGACGACCTACGAAGGAACCCGGTTTGACCCGCGTGAGATGTGGTACTTGCCGCTAGAAAGCAAATCGCACCCGCGTGATTTGGGAGTCCGGATAGCAGTTCCGGGACTGGATCGCATGGACGAAACCACGGCTCACAGCGCGGTCTTAGTCATCTTGGATACAGGTCTCGGAGAACGCTCCGCCGCGCTGGATCTCCAGCACACGGAGGTGACGGAGCTACCAAGTAACCCTGAATCGGAAGGCTACAGCGAGTTGCCCGAGTTGGCCGAATACATCGAATGGCGAAAGAAGCGCCTCGCGCCTTCATCTGAGCAATTGATGTAATCAGGCGTTGCACTAACTGAAACCACTGTGCGCTATCCGGCGATCAAGGGCTTGCGGACTGAAGGCCCCAACCCATCGACATTCACAAACTCATATCCCTGATCGCGATACCGCCGAATCAGATTCTCTGTCGCGATCAATGTTTGTGCGCGGTCTGCGCCCATCGCTCGATGTCCGCCATCGTGCAATAACACCACGTCGCCGCCGCGCATCTGGCGCGCTACTTTTTCTTCGATCACTTTGGCGGACGGAGCATTCCAGTCGTAGCCGGTCACATTCCACATCACGGTTTGGAGGCCTAGCTCTCGGGCTACGTTGAGAGTTGCTGGCCGTCGCCCTCCAAACGGTGGGCGAAACAAAGTTGAATGCTGGCCAACCGTATCGCTTAGGGCTTGGCGGCAATCGATCAGCTGCTTGCGCGTCTCCTCAATGGATTTGAAGATCAGCAACGGATGGGTGAAGGTGTGATTGCCGATGACGTGTCCGGCTTGCGCCACCGCGCGCGCGATGTCGGGACGCTCGCGCACGTAGCGTCCGATCATAAAGAAAGTTGCGCGGACGCTGTGTTTGGCCAGGACATCAAGCAGTTTCAGGGTGTGCGGGTCGTTCGGCCCATCGTCATACGTGAGGGCGATTTGCTTGCTCCCGGGCGCTCCGCCCGTCAGCGTTCGCCCATACCACTGTCCTGTCGGCGCCATGGACTGGTAGCCTGCCGCGGAGGCGGCCGCGGCCGCCGCTACTCCGAGCAAGGCGGGAAGCATGGTCGCATTGTAAATCGAGGTCAGAGGTTAGAGGTCAGATTGCAGCGGTAAACCCCAAAACCCTCGACGCTCACGGTTTTTACCTCTGCAATCTGACCTCGCACCTCTGACCTCCCCAGAATCCACAATTGCGCCGACGCCCGAAGCGATATATTCTGCTTTCCAGTTCTCCGCGTCTGTTTCCAATCTATGGCCAAGCTTTTCGAGCTTCCCCGTTACATTGCGGTTGAAGGTCCGATACGAGTCGGAAAAAGCACGCTGGCGAGGATTCTCGGGGAACGCCTCGCCGCCCAGCGCGTCGTAGAACCGGAGGATAATCCGTTTCTGAAGGCTTTTTATGACGGCGAACCCGGAGCTGCTTTCCAGACGCAACTGGCGTTTCTGATTCGCCGCTTCGAGCAACTGCGCGGGCTCGATCTGGGGCCTCGTTCGAATAAGACCGTGGTAGCCGATTACATCTTTGAAAAAGACAAGCTTTTTGCCTGCCTCAATCTGAACGATCAGGAGCTCGATACCTACAACCGCTATTTCAATTATTTTCGCGAGCAGATCCCCACCCCGGACCTCGTGATTTACTTGCAGGCCACTCCCGAAGTGCTAAAGAAGCGGCTGAAGAAAAAGAACGCATCCGGGGAAAAGGCGATCAGCGAGAAATACCTGATGGAAGTAGTGAAGGCCTACGAACACTTTTTCTTTCACTACACGCAGTCCGACCTGCTGATCGTGAACACTTCGGAGATCGACTTTGTCGACCGCAACGAAGATCTGCAGGAGTTGCTGAAAAAAGTCTCCGCCCCGATCAAAGGCACGCAGTATTTCCTGCCACTGGGCGGGCAGGATACCGCCAGCGCCTAGGCAGCGGTCGAGGGTTGTTGATCGATAGTCGTTCGCTGAATGGGTAAGCCCACAGCAAGAGACCTCTCATACCAAGAAATATTTGCTCTTGTATTCGCTGCCAAAATGTTATTACAATTGTAATAACATGGAGGCGCGGACTGTGGTCGAGCTCAAGATTCGCAAATTCGGAAATTCGCTGGGCGTCGTCCTACCGAAAGAAGTCATTCACCGGCTGCAAGCCGGGGATGGGGAGCGGCTTTTTCTGATCGAATCGGGCGATGGCGATTACCGCCTCACGCCTTACGATCCGGCATTTGAGAAGAAAATGGCGAAAGCGGAGGAAATCATGGCCCGCTATCGCAACACGCTGCACGCGCTCTCCAAGTGACGAAGCAAAGTAAGAAAAAGGATCCACTTTGGATCAAAGAGCGTGATGTTTTCGCGATCCACGACCGGCTTTTGGCGCTCTACGGCGGCGCGACCGGTTTACGAGACCTGGGTCTGCTGCAGTCAGCTCTTGCACGTCCCCAACAGCACTACGCCTATGCCGATACTTCGGACATCGTGGAAATGGCTGCCTTGTACACCGCGGGCATAGTGCGCAACCATCCATTTGTCGATGGCAACAAACGGACAGGATTTGTGATTGGTATTCTTTTCCTCGAACTGCATGGCTTCACATTTAAAGCTAGCGAAGAGAACGCTACCCAGGCCGTAACAGCTCTGGCAGCCGGCACGCTCGCTAAAACTGGTTACACCGCGTGGCTGCGGGAGAACGCGAAGCGTGGAAAAAGCGCTGGATGATTCTTCCCGAGACACGCAACTGGACCTGATTCTCTTTCGCGTCTAGGGCCTCTGCTCCGCGGGGACGGGGTCAAGCCCCGTCACCACACGCTAGTTCACCAGCGGCTTTTCATTAGGCTCCACGGGCGGCACTTTCGGCTCATTCCGTTTCTCTTCCGAATCCACGGAGAAGAGCAGGTAATGATCGAACGTGTGACGGCGGTAATAGTGGCGCTTGCGGAAGTCGAGATAGATCTCCGCCTTTTGCGGAAGCCATAGTTCCATCGTCTTTCCGTGGAACTGAACCGGGCCATATTCGACGACCTGTTGCTCGTTGTGCAACTGGATCTGCGGCATGGGACTGATCAGTTCCGATTCGATTCTTACGATCTGGAACTTGTCCGCCGTAATCCACGCACGCCCCTTCAGGTGCAGCGAATAAAGGTCGCCACCCACCCTGTAGTCGTGCATGCGAGCGGGGCGGTCTTCGCGCTGCTTGAAGTGCACCAGCCATGCGGCCTGACCGTGCCAGCGCCCCAGCCCCTCGCAGGTCATCTCGAAGTTTTCCCGCATGCTGGGGTGGAAGACGAGTGCCAGTGCCATGAATCCGCTGCTGGAGATTCCGTCGGGAAATTCAAAACGCGTCAGACGCTCGGCCCGGTCCTCGTCGACTTGAAGGAATCCAGGCTTCGGCTCCGAGATGGAAGCCACATAGTTGTAATTTCGAGTTTCCCGCGTAGCCGCATTTCCCATTGGATCCATCTGCTCATGCGTCAGGTGTTCAATGGCGGCAATCCGCGAGACATCGTTGACCAGATCCTTTACACGATCACCCGATTTTTCCATCACCTCGTCAGCGGGACAGTTGACCCCAACCGCGACCGCAGGCTTTTCTTCATCGATTCCCTTGGGCTGCCATGTCTTTACCGAGAGCGGAAGATCGGTCGAAGCGAGCAAAGGATCAACCCCGGCCAGGGGCGCCGCATCTTTCCGGGCTGCTTCTGTGTTGTGGGCGGGATCGGCCATGCGCGCTTCCACCGCGATGATCAAATCGCGCACTTGCGGAACGGCCGGATTCTGAGGCGAATTGTGGATGAACGCTTTGAGATCCTTAACGCCTTCTTCGTACTTGCCCAAGTTCACCAGGGCCTGCCCCAAAGTCAGGTTGGCAGTATCAGATCCCGACTTCCCTGTCTGAAGCGCCGATTCCGCTTGTTCTTTCGCCTTTTCATATTTCTTTTGCCTCAAATAAACGTCGGCAAGTAAGCTATGCGCCATCCAGGACTCGGGGCTGACATCGATGGCTGCTTCCAGCGCATTACTCGCGGTCGGATAATCTTCTTGCGTGAGCGCCACGCGGCCAAGCAAGGTCAACGCCGCCAAGTGGCGAGGATTGATCTTCGTTGCTGCAGCCAGATAACTTTGCGCGTGAACCAGGTCTTTCTCCTGATACGAAAGGTAGCCCAAAAGATAATTCAGGTCGGCATTCGAAGGCGCTAACTTGTCGGCATCCACCAGTCTCTTTTTCGCGTCTTTGAGCTTCCCGGACTTGAGTGCGGAAACCGCCTGCTTGGCGTCTTTGCGCGCTTTAGAAGGCATCTCCGCCTCTGCAATATGCAGGTCCATCGCAGAGGGATCAGGACGCAAGGCAACCGAAATCCGGATGGTGCTGGTGGCTTGAACCGCATTGACTCGCTTGATTTCCGTTAAATATCCAACCGCGCTCACTTCGATATCGTAGACCCCGAATACCAACTCCATGGGCGCTTCAGCGCGATCATCGGTGGTCTGATAACTCATCGTATGCGAGGACTGGTTGGTGGCCTTGACGACGGCCTGCCGGTCCAGCTTGGTCTTGCCATCCGGCCCGTATACGGTAGTGATCAATATCGACCCGCCACTCCGGCTTTCATAGCTCCGCGTCGTGTCGGTCGTCGAGCCGATGCTGTTGAACCCGTCACCACGCTGGGCAAAACCAAGTGCGGCGACAAGAAGGACGAAAGAAAGGGTCGCAACGAAACGGCGGGGCATCATGTGACTAACCTCCGAGGGGCACAACACCGTGGGAGATCGAGTTTCTCATGCGCATATAGCGGGGTCAAGGCTTTATTACGCGTCTTAGCCTACCTGAAGGGCACTGCTCCAGCCCCGACTGGAATCTCGAATCCGACCTCACTTTTCGAGCCGTGCAGCGAATAGTCCGATAGCCCTTTCCCGATTTTCTGGAATTCGGCATAAGTAGTATGCCTGGCAAAATTCGATAAAACCTATAAGGGTCGCGCATCTGGCCAAGGCGCTTTGGCCACTTTCCAACGGCTATCGACGAATGACTTTTGTGCAGCTATAATCCATTTGGCGTCATCTACCACGTGTGTAGCGACGCGCACAGGCTCTATCCGTCTACTTTGCGGAGGGGCACTGGAGGACACTGTGAGTCTCACCCCCATCGGCGGTCTTCGTCCCAGCCATAAGACCACCATCGCCACCATCCGGGAAAAGAAGTTTCATCGGGAACCCATCACTTGCCTGACCGCCTACGACTATGCCACTGCGCGGCTGGTGGACGAGGCCGGCATCGACATCGCGCTGGTCGGCGATTCGCTCGCCATGACCATGCTGGGCTACGAAAACACGCTTTCGGTCACAGTCGACGAGATGCTTCATCACGTCAAGGCTGTACGCCGCGGGGTTAAAGATGCCCTGCTCATTGCCGACATGCCTTATGGGTCCTATCAAATCGACCCTACACAAGCGATTCAAAATGCTACCCGCTTCGTGAAAGAGGGAGGCGCTGAGGCGGTGAAGATGGAAGGCGGCGAGAAACGAGTCGACGTGATCCGGCGCGTGCTGGATGCCGAAATTCCCGTTGCCGGGCACATCGGTCTTACGCCTCAGTCGGTCCATAGGATGGGTGGCTATAAGGTCCAGGGCAAGACGCTGGATGCCATCGAGCAACTCATGCGCGATGCAGTCGCGCTCGATCGCGCGGGAGTGGCCTGTATCTACCTGGAAGGCATTCCGAGCGAAGTCGGCGCCATGATTACGGCCGAAGTCAAAACTCCTACCATCGGTATCGGCGCCGGCCCCGATTGCGACGGCCAGGTGCTAGTGTTCCACGATCTGGTCAACTTGACGTTTGGACACCCCGCAAAGTTCGTCCGCCGTTATGGAGACGCTGCCGCGCTGATCACACAATCCCTGCTGGCCTTCAAGGCTGACGTCGTCTCGCATCAGTTTCCCAATGACAGCGAGTCTTATCATTTGCCCAAGGAAACCGGGGCCGCACTCGAAACGGTACTGCACCGCAAGCGCGCCATGCAGCGATAATAGCGAGGGGAGAAGCCTCGTTGCGACATAACTTACGAGACGATTTGCGCGACCTTCCGCAAAACCAGATAGCAACTGCCGGCGCGATGATAGCCATGATCGTTCTGCTGGGGATCCTCATTGCATGCTCGAAGCCAGCGCCGGCACCCGAGGCCGAGACGCGAACGCCAACGCCAACGCCAACGGGCTTGGAGTCCATTCCCGCCCCCGATCCCTCAAAATATCCTCCCCTGCGTAATATGGGCGGTTGGCAGAATCCGTACCTGGTCGTCCGCGCGGACGGAATTGGATTCGTCGACATGTCCAACCGCGAGTTGCATATTTTGAAGGTGGAAGAGATTCCGGCCGAACTGGTTTCGCTACCGTCCAGCGCGTGGCCCTACGGCCGCGTCGTGCTCATGACGCAAGCCATTCCCAAGGATGCATCCGATCAGAGCAAGGCAGATCTGCGCAAAAATCGCGCTCTGCTGATCGGCACGCTTAAAGAGTTGGACGTGCAATTCCAAGAGGCGCCCTGAGTGTTGGCGAGCGGAGCAGAGCTCCGCCACCACACGCCCTTGGCATAAACCATGAAAATCTGCTCGACCATTCGGGAAGCCCGCGCCGCTTACGGCGCTGCTCTCATCCGCGGCCGCTTGGGCCTCGTCCCCACCATGGGCGCTCTGCATCAGGGCCACTTGTCATTGGTACGCTCGGCCCATTCACAATGTCATGTGGTGGCGGTTTCGATCTTTGTGAATCCGACCCAGTTTGGTCCGACGGAAGATTTGTCGAAATATCCGCGTCAGTTCGAGCGCGATTGCCGGTTGTTGGAACAGGAAGGCGTCGACCTCCTCTTCGCCCCGTCGGTTGAAGAGATCTATCCCCGGGCCAACGAAGCCGTCACCTGGATCGTCGTCGAAGGCCTCAGCGAAAAACTCGACGGACGCTCGCGGCCGGGCCATTTCCAGGGCGTGACCACGATCGTCGCGAAACTGTTCAACATCATTCAGCCCGAGGCCGCATTTTTTGGACAGAAAGATGCCGCGCAGCTAGCCATCATTCGCCGCATGGTGCGAGACCTCAACCTCCCCGTGGAAATTGTCGCCTGCCCGATCGTTCGGGAACCCGACGGCCTGGCGATGAGTTCGCGCAATGCTTATCTGAGCCGGGAAGAGCGCGTCCACGCCTTAGTGCTGCATGAAGCTTTGCTGCACGTCGAGCGGCGTTTTCAAGCTGGAGTAAGAACGGCAGCGGCGTTGATCTCTGCCGCCAAAGAAGTCTTCGTCCGCCAACCGCACGTTTTGCTCGATTATTGCGAGATTGTGCACCCCGACACGCTCGATCCCGTCGAACGGATTTCGCAAGAGACTCTGGTGGCCGTTGCCGCCTATGTTGGTTCTACGCGTCTGATTGACAACCTTCTGCTGAACCCCTAGCTAGGCGTATGGCGCTTCGTGATTCTGGGTCGCGTTATAACCTGCCCTCTTTACCTCGGAGTCACAAAGTCCCGGAGGACTGTGCACTTTAGAAACCAGAACGCGAAAGTTCGGCAAGCTACCGGTTTCCTGAGTGTCTCCGTGACTCCGAGGTAAAAAATCAAATCAGGACGATCCAAATTCTGGGTAGTGGGTCAGTATGATCATACTGACCCACTACCAAATTCTGCATTCCATTGACTTGCCCCCCAGCCATCCGTAAGATTTCATCCCTGTCGAGGTGAAGGATGATAGGCGAGGTTATCTCGCATTACCGCATCGTCGAAAAACTCGGCGGCGGAGGGATGGGTGTTGTCTACAAGGCTGAGGACACTCGCCTGGACCGTTTCGTCGCGTTGAAATTCCTTCCCAAAGATGTGGCTGGAGACCGGCAGGCGCTCGAGCGATTCCGCCGCGAGGCCAGGGCTGCGTCCGCGCTTAACCACCCGAACATTTGCACCATTTACGACATTGGCGAGCAGGATGGCAAAGCGTACATCGTCATGGAGTTTCTCGATGGCGCAACGCTGAAACATATCATCGGCAACCGTCCGATGGAGCTGGACACGCTGCTTTCGCTCGGAATCGAGATTGCCGATGCGCTTGACGCGGCCCACGCTCAGGGAATCGTGCATCGCGACATCAAGCCGGCAAATATTTTTGTGACCAAACGCGGACACGCCAAAGTCCTCGACTTCGGTTTGGCCAAGGTCACGCCCTCCGCATCGCGATCGTCCCACGCGTCGGGAGTTACTCAAGCCACGGTCGCGGAAGAGGACCTCACCAGCGCTGGTTCCGCTATCGGCACGGTTGCTTACATGTCTCCCGAACAGGCGAAGGGGAAGGAACTGGACACCCGGACTGACCTTTTTTCGTTCGGCGCGGTGCTCTATGAAATGGCCACGGGTATGGTTCCATTTCGCGGAGATACTTCGGCGTTGATTTTCCAGGCCATTCTCGATCCCGCGCCGATTTCGCCGATCCGCTTGAATCCCGACCTGCCTGCGAAGTTGGAGGACATCGTCAACAAGGCGTTGGAGAAGGATCGCAATCTGCGCTACCAGCACGCCGCTGACATTCGCGCCGACCTGCAGCGGTTGAAGCGCGACACCGATACCGGACGCGCCGTTGCGGCGAGTTCCGGATCTGTAGCTGCGGCTAAGGATTCGGGATCGACGCCCGCTGTTCAGCAGACGCCACAGCCAGTTTCGTCCGGCTCGATGGCGGCAGCCGCGCCAAGTTCTTCGGCTGCAGCGATGCCTGCGAGTGGAACGGTGCCCGCTGTTGAGAAGAAGTCGCGGACCGCACCCATCGTCGCCGCTGTCGCCGTCATCGCCGCCTTAATCGCCGGAGGTGTATTCTTCCTCTCGCGCTCCCGCCCTGCCAACACGCTGACCGAAAAAGACACAGTTGTTCTGGCGGACTTCGTCAATACGACGGGCGATCCTGTCTTCGATGGAACTTTGAAACAAGCGCTTGCTGTTCAACTCGAACAATCGCCATTTCTGAATATTCTTCCCGAGTCGCGTGTCAACGAGGCGCTTAGTTTTATGGGACGCAAGCCGGGCGAGCGCGTCACCAACGATGTCGCGAGAGAGATCAGTGTCCGCGAAGGCGCGAAGGCGGTGCTCTCCGGCTCGATTGCGAACTTAGGCAGTTCCTACGTGATCACACTCTCTGCGATGAACGCGCAGACGGGAGACTCGCTTGCCCGTGAACAGGTCGAGGCGTCAAGTAAAGAGCAAGTCCTCAAAACGCTGGATAGCGGGGCCTCCGCGCTGCGTGCCAAACTTGGCGAGTCGCTCGGTTCGGTGCAGAAGTTCGCCACTCCGCTCGAGCAGGCGTCGACGTCTTCGCTCGACGCGCTGCAAGCCTACACACTCGGGCATAACGCGCACCAGAATCTGAATGACGCGAAAGCCGTGCCCTCTCTGAAGCGCGCGATTGAACTCGACCCGAATTTCGCCATGGCCTACGCGACCCTCGGCGTCATCTACGGCAACCAGGGATCTCAGAGTTTGCAGCGAGAGATGCTGCAAAAAGCCTTTGATCGCAGAGACCGGGCCAGCGAACGCGAAAAGCTCTACATCTCTTCGCACTACTACGAATCGGCCACGGGAGAAATCGAGAAGGCCGCGGAAGTTTACGAGCAGTGGAAGCAAGCCTACCCGCACGACAGATCGGAAGAGCACACGTCTGAACTCCAGTCACCTTGTAATCTC
>OBLT010002111.1_pt1 | contig 12503 bp, 17 predicted proteins | sample 1518721 | NCBI WGS metagenome assembly OBLT01 (sample SAMEA3539307, study PRJEB22396) | soil metagenome | biome: tundra; feature: field; material: soil | place: USA | collected 2010-05 | depth 0.15 m | reverse complement strand
CGGGAGCGGCGACGACTTCGTGCTGGGACTGAAGGAACTGGTGCTGCCTGACGGGCAGCGCCGCCCCTACTCGATGTGGCTGGCCGGCGTCTATCCGCGCGCCCTCGACGGACTGTGCAAGGTGTTGAGCCTGGACATGCGCGTCATCGATCCGGCCTGGATAGGCATGAAGCTGCGCAAGCTGCTCAACTTCGGCGAACCGCTCGGCGACTTCATGGCACGCGTGCCCGGCGGCATCAAGATGGAAAGCTACCCCTCGACGGTTTCCTACGTCGCCAAGCTGATCATTCACCGTTACGCGATGCTCGGCATCCTCGACGAGAACGGTTATCCGATATCGCACATGGGCGTGATGGAAGTCCCAAAAAAGAAAAGCAAAGCCGCCGGACCCAAGACACTGGCCGGAAAAGTCTGCAAGGAGTGCCACAACGCCACGCTGATCAAGAAGGACGGCTGCGAGTTCTGCACCAGTTGCGGCGCGATCGGGGCGTGCGGTTGATAATGTTTGTGAAAATTCTTAAAGAGGTAAAAAAATGGCCAAATTATTAAGCGACAGAATCACTGAAAGCCGTCGGCTACTGCAAAACCCATACGCCTATTTGAATGATTTGGGTGGTTAAAGTGCATTGCCACATCACAATGAGTATACCGAGGCATCAAGCAACGAGATCACCAAAGATCGTCTCGAGATGCAGAATCCCTACGCCCATCTAAATGATTCGGGTGGTTTCAGTGCTCTGTCAAATGACTCCCACATCCAAGCAAATATTTTTTCCGATGTATCATTGGAAACACATTTTTTACGAGAAATAAACGCACAAAAAGATAGCTACTCACAAATTGAGATAGAACTGCGGGCTAGAAAGCTACAAAAGAGTATTTGGAAATATAGGAAACAGATTTGGCCTGATGCCACACCATCCAATCCAATTGACCTGCTTGACCCCATTGTCGCTCTCAAGCTCATTGGGTACAACTCTGATCTTGACGAGACACTCGGCCAATTTTATAGCGATGGGAAGTTAATTGAGGTTGCTGGAACGATAGATAAATCTTCGAAACAGATTCATATCTCTCGACAGTTCCCACAACATATTCGTAGGTTTACTGCAGCCCATGAACTAGGGCACGCTTTATTGCACGAGACAAGTGGATTGCATCGCGATAGGCCACTAGATGGTGCAACAATATCGCGCAATGCTGTTGAGTTTGAAGCTGATAAATTTGCCGCCTTCTTCCTAATGCCTCAAAAACTCGTTCAGGCTACATTTAAGCGGTTTTTCCTCACTGACAGATTTACCCTAACCGAGGAGACTGCCTTTGCACTTGGCCTTGGTACTTATGAATCACTAATGAAAAAATTCAAGACCCTTCGTCAATTATCAAGAGTGCTCGCTAGTGCAGAACATTACAACGGACTTCAATTCAATTCGTTAGCAAATCAGTTTCGAGTGACAAATGAAGCAATGGCTATTCGCCTTGAAGAATTAGAATTGTTGGAAATATAGGGAACGAATGTCAGTTGCGGTTTCCGTATCATACGGATTTCAGTAATATCCAAACAAACAGTAAGTCTCTCAATTGGGAGGTCGCAAATGAGTATGAAAACCCGTTATCTCTTGAGCCGTAGCGGACGTAACCAATTCGGTGACCGAGGAGATGATCCATTGCCGAGATATGTTCCAAGCCCTGAGACAATGGCTCAAGATGCGTTGATGCGCGCAGAGCATAGAAAACTAAATGATCAGTTCCTTCAGAGGCACCAAGAGCAATGGCTCGCGATATTCAAGGACAAAAAAACAATGAAGAGCGCATGGAGTGTGGCCTTCCCTCATGGCCGTCCATCGTATTCAACCTTCTGCAAAGAGTGCAAAGAATTTGCATCACTTGAAGAATACCTTTGCTACCTCCTGCTCAGTCGTAAGCGACACCTCCTCCTAAGCTTGGGATTCTCAAAGGAAGATGTAACTTCTGATCTAAAAGCTTTTGAGCACTGCGGCAATTACTTCGTTACCTACGGGAAAAGTCCAAGACTGTTTTATACCCCATGCCCCTAATTGCGGTCTGATTATCATTCAGGGGCTAACTATCCATCACAACTATGATAAGAAAAAGGAGCTCGAAAAGTGAACCTAATGATTTCGCAATTATGTCGCGAGATGAGCTTCTTAAATTCTGCCGCAAACTTTACGATAAACAAGGCGTAGCTGCATTTACTTTCTCAGGCCTGAAGTCCATACCTACACTTTATTTCCACCTTTATAACAAAGAGCTTCCACAAAAAACGTTACTCAAGGAATTAGGAATAGCTCAAGAATATAAGCAATACGTTCTATCCACGCCTAAGAAATATGGCTCAACGATTAGAGAGCGATGGACTTGGGATGTGATTTTAGAAAAGTCACGTACGATTATAGAGTCAGAGGGTTACCTGCCGCCCGCGTTGTGGTTCCAAAAAAACGGGCAGGCTTCGTTAATACAAGCCATATATAACCTCGGACACACTTGGGCTGAACTCCGTGAGGCAGTTGGTGATTTTTCTAACAGTAACTTTGTTCAGTCTCGTAATGGCATCCGTTGGCTAAGTCATGCGGAGGCATCTTTAAGTAATTTTCTTTACGCTCGCGGAATAGAACATAAAAAAGGCGAACGATATGATGAATCATTCGCCGACCTTGCTGCCGGTAGATACGCGATCTTCGACATGCACTTCTTGGGTAAAAGAGGCGAATGGTTTGATGTCGAAATTTGGGGTGACAAACCGAACGGGCACAACGAGGAAAAATATGCCAAAACTCGATCTGCCAAAGAGTTTTTCAATATAAGCAACCCCCACTTTCTCGGCATTCATTTTGCGGACTGCTACGATGAAGCAAAGCTCACGGAAATTCTAAAGCCGCATATTGGTGTTATTGCTCCGTTTCAATTTGATAAGCCTACTGACGCTCTGATCTATTCCACACATTGGTCTAATGCGGATGAGCTTTTGGATTTTTGCAAAGACCTGGCTTCAAAGATGCCAAACGGCGAATTCCCTGCTGAGGATTGGTTGCGCAAACGAGGGAGATGGGCTAACAGAGATGGTGAAGTCTACAACACGCTGTCCAATTATATAAAGCAGTGGCTTGGCGGCATACGTAATCTACGAAAATTGATTGGTCAGGGAGAAGTCAGTACGCAACAGTGGGATAGGGAAAGCGCTTTGTCGGCGTATAAGGAGTTCTACGAAAGGCACGGTTTAACCCCTCAGCAGGTGCGGCACAACCATCGTCGTAAAGCGGATTTGATGTTTTCAAAAAAAGATTCTTTGGAAGCAATAAGAATCTCTAGTGCTATCGAGAAATATACTGGTGGTGCAGATGCAGCAAATAAGGTATTGGGGATTAGCCTACAACGGCAAACCAAATGGACAAAAGAAGTCTTGCTTGTTAAATTCAAACAGGTAATTGATGGATATGGGCTATCTCCGAATCAGTTGCTATACGATCATCGCAAAGGGAAGGTTGAATTGTCTGCCGAGAAATTGAAGATGGTAAAGGGGATGATAGATGCCCTGACCAGATTCCCTGGTGGGTTATCTGGAGTTTACAAAGAGCTAGGAATTCAGGCGCCGAAGCGCAAAGCAGTTAAGGGGTCAGCGTTAAAGGGCCACGTTAAAGCGTTAAAGGGGCCCGGCTCGAAATATTTCCCAAACTAAAAGGGTCAGTTTCAAATAATTATCCAAGGGTGACCGCAAAATGAAAAAGTCCCAAAAATAATTCCGATGCTGTCCCCTTTAACACTGAATAGCCGCCACTCGATTGTCAGTTCTATTAGCGGTGATATGAGTACAATGTGTCCAGATAAAACCTGGGGGACATGATGATACATAAACTGCAAAAGCCTTTCTCCATGATTCGCGAGTTCCATCTTGCCGACTGGTTCACACTAGCAAACGCGGTCTGCGGCACGGGGGCATTGTTTTCTATGCTGACATACCTGCAAACGACCGATGTCAGGCACGTCTACTTTGCGTGCGGGCTGGTCGTTGCCGCTTTGATCTTCGATGTCCTGGATGGACGGATTGCCCGGTGGCGGCAGCAGACTTCTGCAATGGGTCGTGAGCTTGACTCACTCGCCGATGTCATTTCCTTCGGCGTAGCCCCGGCCGTGATTGCATACGGTTGCGGCATGCAGGGCTTTTACGACCGTATTGTCCTGGCCTATTTTGTTGCATGCGGAGTATCGCGCCTGGCGCGCTATAACATTACGACCGAGGTGATGTCCGAGGGCGGAAACAAAGTGAAGTACTTCGAGGGAACTCCCATCCCGACATCTCTGCTGCTGGTCGTGTTGATGTTCGCGGCCGCCTCACAGGGCGCATTGGGCGAGTCCCTCTAGTTCGGAAAGGTCGTGTTGGCTGGCTTCACGCTTCATCCGCTAGTACTGTTGTTCGCGGTTTCAGGTTCACTTATGGTCAGTCGCATACGGTTTCCAAAGCTCTGAGCTGCCGCCATGCCCATACGAGATCAGTGACTACTGGAGTGACTACTGGGGACGGAGCCCAATTGATTTTATGAAAAGAATGGAGCTCCGTGAAGGAACCATGCTTACGCTGATTGCCATCACGTTCCGGATCTGCTTCCGATTCGGCCTGTTCGTTTTGGCTTTTCCTCTACTTGCACATGCAAGTCTCCCTCTATCTTCCAATGTACCCGGCGGCGTTGCGATCATTCCGCTCGGCAGCGTTTCGTCTGGGTCCGAAACGCCGCAAACATGGTTGGGCGATCAGCCTGTTCTCGTTACATCCGATCACGAGCTATGGTATGCGGTGGTCGGTCTGCCGCTTGATATGACGCCGGGGTTGCATGAGCTGCGCGTCAAGATTGGCGGCGTAACGAAAACGCAGGGCTTCGAGGTCAACACAAAGCATTACCCAGAGCAGCACATCACCCTTGAAGATACGAGCAAGGTAGAACTATCTGCTGAAGATGAGGCTCGCGCTGACCGCGAGCTCGCGGTCATCACTGAACTGAAACATCACTGGCGCGTTGCGCAGGATACCGATCTGGCTCTTATCATTCCCGTTAAAGGGAGGCTGGCCGGGCGTTTCGGTGTGCATCGTTTCTTCAACGGTGAGCCGCGCTCACCACATGCCGGCCTTGATGTGGCGGTAGCGCGCGGCACACCGGTCAAGGCGAGCGCGCAAGGCCAGGTGCTGGCGGTCGATGATTATTTTTTCAACGGTAGAACGATTTTTGTCGACCATGGCAACGGGTTGATCACCATGTACTGCCACCTTGAGCGGATCGACGTGAAAACCGGCGAAGCTGTAAGCAAAGGTCAGCGAATCGGGCTTTCCGGAAAAACCGGGCGCGCCACGGGCCCGCATCTGCACTGGAGCGTCGTACTTAACGGTGCAATGGTCGATCCAGAATTATTCATTCCGGCAAAACATCGGCGTCGATGACCTCTTCAACAGAATCGCGCGCAGTCCGCAACATGGGAAGAATATCGGCCGTGATCGGGTTGGTTCTGACGGCGCTCACCGTTCCAGCCGGTGATGCCGAGGCGCGTCGCACCGGCAAGGTTCGCACGCAAGTCATCGACATGGTCGTAATCCATTCGACGGGAGGCCCCACCTGTGATGCCGGGACAGACAAGCCCATTTGGGTAGGAGCCGGCACCCTCGAAGAAAACCTGCGACATATAGAAGCGAATCCCAGACTCGGCATCCACTACATGATAGACCGGGATGGGACGTTGCGCGCCAGCGTGCCTGAAGACGAGGTGGCAAATCACGTTTTTCACTACAGCGGTCGTTCCATCGGCATCGAGCTCATCAACAATGGCGACGGGCTCGACCCATTTCCCAACGCGCAACTGGCGTCGTTGGTGAAGCTGCTCCGCGACATCAAGCAGCGCCGTGCCATCACGCGCGATGGCATCAAGCGTCACTCCGATCTCGACCACGCGCTGCTGTCCTGCGACAGAACGCAGCGGCGCAAGGTGGATCCCGGCGCCGCGTTCCCGTATAAATCGATTTTGGATCGAGTATTTCAACCCCAATAGGAAAGACGTTTCGCGAGCTGTATATCATCAGCATCCGCTTCAAGCGATTCAAATAATAAGATCAGATGTTGATTGTGAGTGACGGGTTTCGGGTTGGCAGTTAGTATGTGCGTATAGCAGCTGTGTGCCAGTAACGGACACTGAAGGACAATTAATGGGGTCAGCATGAGCTGACCCCGTTAATAGTAATTTATCTAACCAAATGCAATGATTTGTGATTATGGCCATTAAGATATCTGTACCCAAAGCACCACCTCCCGCACTAGTAATGCCCCCCGGTTTACCTCCCCATCTCTCCATAATTTGGGAACAATATCCCCGCATTGGCGAAAAAATTTCACTGATGTGGGGTTATGTCGAGTTGCAGAAATACCTCAGCACCATCGTTTTAGATGAACGAGGTGGCCGCCTTGGCTTCCCCAAGCCCGTTTTAGCTGCTTTGTTGGAAATACACAGGCGTCACGCCAAGATGGTTCCAGAAGATAACATCAACTAAAGATGTCAGCATCAAATAATTATCCAAGGGAATCGGCGAAATGAAAAAGTCCAGGAAAAGCTTTCAATGTTGACCCTTTTGATACTGTGAGCGCAAACGCCAGCCCCATGTCGCGCTCCTTGCTCATCTTCGCTGTCGTCGCGATTCTTGTATATCTCGCGTGCTGCGCTCTGCTCTTCGCGTTCCAACGCTCCTTGATCTACTTTCCACAACCGCCCTCGCCCGCAAATGGCGCATCGAATTTCACGTTGCCGACTGATGGCGCTCAAGTGCAAGTTACAGCGATGCCAAGGAAAGGGCTGGATGCCGTGGTCTACTTCGGCGGCAACGCAGAAGACGTCAACTTCAGTTTGCCCAGTCTTGCTGCTGCCTTTCCAGAGCATGCCATTTACTTGATGCACTACCGAGGCTACGGCGGAAGTTCGGGGAAGCCCTCGGAAGATGCGCTGGTTGCCGATGCGCTTGCTTTATTTGACAGGGTTAGCACCGAACATCCCAATGTCGTGGTTATCGGCCGCAGCCTGGGCAGCGGTGTCGCGGTTCATGTGGCAAGCTTGCGCCCCGTTTCGAGACTTATCCTTGTCACGCCATACGACAGCCTTGTAGAGTTGGCAGCAAATCAGTATCCCTACTTCCCCATCCGCTGGTTACTGCTGGACAGGTTTGAATCGTGGAGATATGCGGCTCAGGTTACTGCGCCTACGCTGGTCGTCGCGGCAGAGCGCGATGAAGTCATCCCGCGCACGAGCACGGAAGCGCTCTACACACGTTTTCAAACCGGGGTTGCGACGCTCAGAGTTGTAGCCGGCGCGAGTCACAACACAATCTCCGAGAGCCCGGAGTATGCACCGCTGCTCAAGGGTGTGCCATGAATGGAGTAAAAGGTACCAAAATTAATTTCTTTTTCATCCGCGCGAACAACCTCAATAAAATAATTCGACTCAGGTATCTTTGGTTCTGTCCTGCGGTATATGCGGTCGGGCGCGACCTCGGCGAAGGCCAGCTCACGTTGCGTGCCATGAGCCTGCATAGCCTATAATCCTGTTGTGCCGGTATTGTGTGGTGCGCGCTTGATTGCCGCGGAGCATGCATTTTATCGGTCACCATTTTATGAATCTTTGGAGAAACAAATGAAACACTTTAAAGTCGTCCTGCTAAGCCTTGCTATCGGCGTTGCGATAGGAATGTGGTTCGGGGTGAATATCGGGCGCGAAGTGCCCTTCTATTCCAATCCGTTTGACACCGCTGCGTTAAATCAAAAAATTAAAAATGCGACCGGAGAAACGCTGGAAAAAGGCGGTCATGCCCTGGAAAAAACCGGTCAGTCCTTGCAGGACAAGCTGAATAAATAGGCTTGAATGTCGCAGCTTATAGTGCAGGTACACCCCCTACCGGAGATACTTTATGAAACTGCTAGGCACCAATACCAGCCCCTATGTGCGCAAAGTGCGCCTGGTCTTGCTGGAAAAAAACATTCCCCATATTGATCTCGTCGATCCGCCTCGTGAGCCTGGCAGTCAGGTGGCCCGCGTCAATCCGCTGGGAAGCGCTGGCGGATGGCATCATGGACTCGGCTGTCGCGGTGCGCACCGATCGAAGAACTACTTGTCGCCACATGTAAGGTATTACGGCATATGTGCGCTGTCGCACAGTGGTGTTGGGGCCGCAAGTACATAATCATAGTATAGTCGCTCCGGGCCGTGTGGCTGAGACCGTCGAATGTATAGCAGATGATCTCTATGTTGACCACTTGGTGCAGGTAGACAACGGCATGGTGCAGCGTATTGATCTCCCTGAACTTACATTTCGTAACAACAGAAAAGTCATCGGCTCATGTCTTCGTACGTTAATCAAGAACCACTAACAACAGGAGATTCAACATGAAACATTTTCTGATCGCAGCGGCAGTAGCCGCTGCCACCCTTACCACCCCGGCACTCGCCGCCGACGTTGGAGTCTCGATCAGCATCGGCCAACCCGGCTTCTATGGCCGGCTCGATATCGGCGACTATCCGCAGCCACAAGTGATCTATCGTCAGCCGATGGCAATCGAGCGGGTGCCGATGGACCGCCCGCCGATCTATCTGCGCGTACCTCCTGGCTACGCCAAACATTGGCGCAAGCACTGCCGCGAATACAACGCCTGCGGCGAGCGGGTCTTCTTCGTGCAGGACAACTGGTACAACCGCGAGTATGCTCCGCGTTACCAGGAACAGCATCGTGATCGCGGGGATGGCCGCCGTGACGAGCACAAGGATGATCATCGTGGGAACCATAGGGACGACCGCTAAGGCGACGATTACGACCGCGGCCGTGATCACTAAGGCATTGGCGTAACAACTATCCCGGCTCATACCTCCGCAATGTCGCGAGGGTATCTGTGCGCATCACCCGCGTAACGACAAGCAGGCTCGAAAAAAGTCTGCTCGATCTGGCGCTGGTGAGCGCCCTGATCTATCCGGACTTGCGCCAACCCGAACGCGACTGGCGCGGGCCTCACCCCAATCTGGCTGCATGGTTCGCCCGCATCAGCGAGCTCACCAGTGTTCGCAACGTACTCACCGGATAACTACATGCCCCATGTAAGCCTCAACCCAACCACCAATCAAGTGATTCAGACCCACGCCAGTTGGGATGCTCATCGTTTGGCGCAAGCTCTGGAAAAAGCCCACAGCGCGCAGCAAATCTGGGCGCAAACCCCTTTTGCCCTGCGCGCCGAAGTGCTGCGTGATGCGGCGATTCAGTTGCGTGCACAGCATGACCAATACGCGACCCTCATGACTCTGGAAATGGGCAAGCCGTTGCGCGAAGCCCGCGCCGAAGTCGAAAAATGCGCCGGTGTTTGCGACTACTATGCGCAACATGCCGAGGATTTTATGCGTGCCGAGCCGGTGGAATCGGACGCCGGAAAAAGCTATGTCGCGTATTACCCGCTCGGCGTGGTGCTGGCCGTCATGCCGTGGAACTTTCCCTTCTGGCAAGTATTTCGCGCTGCCGTCCCGGCCTTGATGGCGGGCAACGCGCTGGTACTGAAACATGCGCCGAATGTGCCGCAGTGCGCGCTCGCAATAGAAGCGATCTTCCGCGCCAGCGGTTTGATGGAAGGATTGTTTACGGCTTTGATGATTGAAGTCGACCTGGTGGCCGACGCAATCGCCAGCCCGCATGTGCATGCGGTCACGCTCACCGGATCGGAAGCCGCGGGACGTAAAGTGGCGGCGTGCGCCGGCCAGCATCTGAAGAAATGCGTGCTGGAACTGGGCGGCTCCGATCCGTTCATCGTGTTGCACGATGCGGATTTGGAACTCGCCGTCGATATGGCGGTGGCCTCGCGCTTCCTCAATTGCGGGCAATCATGCATCGCCGCCAAGCGCTTCATCGTCGTGCCGCAAATCGCGGATGAATTCCTGCGCCAGTTCAAAATAAAAATAGAGACACTCAAGCTTGGCGACCCGATGGACGATGCCACGCAAATCGGCCCGATGGCGCGCCTCGACCTGCGTGAATCATTGCATAGTCAAATCACCGATTCCATCGCGCAAGGCGCAGTGGCGGTGACCGGTTGTAAATCGGTGGAGCGGGAAGGATTTTTTTATCAGCCATCGATCCTGGATCGTGTCACCGCCAAAACCCGCGCCTACCACGAAGAACTATTCGGTCCGGTGGCAATCGTGATTCGTGCCGCGAGCGAACAGGATGCGCTGCGCATTGCTAACGAAACCCGCTTCGGGCTCGGTTCATCGATTTGGAGTAAAGACGTGGCGCGCGCCGAGCAGTTGGCCGCGCACATTCAGGCCGGCTGCACCTTCATCAACGGCATGGTCAAATCTGATCCGCGTCTTCCGTTCGGCGGCGTGAAGGCCTCGGGCTTCGGGCGCGAATTGTCAAAGCTGGGGATACATGAATTCGTGAATGCAAAGACGGTGTGGATCCGGTAGCTACGTGCGTCGTTGTTGTAGTACCCGATCGTGTCTGATTGACCATTGGCGAATGGTCGCTTGCCGGCCAAAAGAATTCATTCAGGCGATCATCTGTCAATATTCCAGGTGAATCCAGTCTTGTGTCACCGTCACATCTTTGGCCATCTTGACGATTACTCTCTTAGCCTTGCTCCCGCACGCGGAGAATTCTCCAAACTATTTGGCTGCGCGCTCCGTGGCGTGACCGGAGGCCAAGCGATAAATGTTCAGCAGATCTTGTTCGCTTACGTCGATAACGCCGTCCATCTGGGTCAGCGCCCATTCGATGTCCTCTTGTCCAAGCTCGCCTGAACTGCCCGCAGTCTGACGCAACGGGGGCATGACAGTGCTACGCATCGGATAACGCCTGCCGGGAATCAGATTGTTGATGGTAAGTGCCAACAACAGGGAAAGAATGGTATTGGCGAGCACCGTGCTGGCAGCCCAGCCCCAACCATGATGATGAAACTGCTCGGCCCCCAACACCATGATTATCGCAGTCGCCGCACCGGGCGGATGCAAACAATGCAACAGGTGCATGAGAAATATTGTCATACCGACGGCACAGGCCGCGGCCAGAACCGGGTCGGGTATAAGCAGGCTGCATGTCCAGCCGACCATTCCGGCAAGCAAGTTGCCTCCAACCAGCGGCCACGGTTGTGCCATCGGGCTATGCGGCACTGCATACAGCAAAGCTGCCGCCGCCGCCGAGGAGGCCAACATGATCAGCGGATAACCGGACTGAGGCAGAAAACGTAACGCCAACCCCATCAACAAAATGCCCGCCGTTGCTGCCAGGCCGGCGCGGATTTTCTCGGTAAAGGGAACGGGATCGAAACTCGGCTTGAGTGATGGAAACAAATCTTTAAAATTCATGAAGCGCTCCGCAAAAACGTCATCTTTGACGGGATCAGAACAGGGGTAACCGGGCCACACCTGCTGTATTGATGTATGCAGAATGAATCTTACATCTGTTTCGCTCTGCTGGCTATCAGCACCGCCCACACGCCCAAGGCCAGGTAACACAACAGCGACCATTCCGGAATGCCGAGGGTGAGGAAAGTCCAGCCCTTTGCCGCGCATTCGCCGGAGCCATGCAATAGTTCTTTCAGGACGTTAGCCATCGGCATGGTTTCCAGCATGTAATCCAGGCCCGGGCCACAGGCGGGCACCTGGTCTTTGGGCAGGTTCTGGATCCAGATGTGACGTGCCGCGACACCCACACCAGTCAGCGACAGCAGGACGATCAGTGCCGCATAAACGCGCTCTCCCACACGCTTCGGGCCGTGCAGTGCGGCGAGCGCGAACACCGCCAATATGGCGATGAAGATCACGCGCTGCACCATGCACAGCGGGCAGGGATCCTGATGTTCGACGTATTGCAGGAACAGGCCGAAACCCATCAGGCCACTGGCAAACAGGACACCGGCCAGATATAGCCAGCGATTGGAAATGTTTTGCCAAAGCTTACACATATTCATGCGTTCCTCTATAACGACTTCTTTGGAAAATGCATTCACTCCTGCTTCAAAAGCTTTGCTTTTAAAGCCAGTTCATAGTCGTAAGTCGTAAGTTCTTAGTTGGTCTTGTCGCGACTGCGTCGCGGCTTTTAACTAATAACTTACGTCTTCCAACTTACGTCTGCTTCATGAGACAACTCGGCATATCCGCCGGCTTCCCATCCAAACGCATGAGAACGACAGCCGGATTGCCAATTTTTCGATGAGGCAAGGGGAATGATTTTATCCGTCAGGCGCGGGTGAATCAACGATGATTGCAGAGCGATCCATGCAAGAGGATATTGAAACTAACCGCCTCTCGCATGGTTTTTTCTATAACCAGCCACTTGGTTGCCGTTAACCAGCGGCTTATGTCACCGTATTTTGGTGACTTAGCCGAATGGCTATGCAAAGCCTTTGGGCGACCTATAACCAATGACTTGGCTGGCGTTATTTGCCAGCCTAGTCAGATGGCTAGTAGTTTCATCAGTGGAATGG
>OBLT010002106.1_pt1 | contig 12528 bp, 6 predicted proteins | sample 1518721 | NCBI WGS metagenome assembly OBLT01 (sample SAMEA3539307, study PRJEB22396) | soil metagenome | biome: tundra; feature: field; material: soil | place: USA | collected 2010-05 | depth 0.15 m | reverse complement strand
GCACCGATTCTGATGGCTTCACGAAGTAGGCTCGTACGCTTTTCTCCTGAACGGTAGGTTGCCTCCTGAATGAGGCAATCCATATCAAGCATGGCTAGTTCCACGTCGGCGGCATAGATTCCGCGAAGTAGGTGCAAGTCAGGGGACTTGAGCTTCCGTTCCGCGAATGCTCCTTGGAGCCTCGCAAGCACTGAGCGGGGCAGGATGCCCTCATTCTCGGTAAGAGTGCGCCCACCACGATCAAGTAGATCATTGATCCTTCGTCGATCGCTTTCCCTTATGCCAAGCCGATCAAGAAGTTGGCGGGCCTCCTTGACCCTTGTGTCGTAGTCAGTGACCTCAGTCTCTAGAGCACCGATCTGCTTCTTGAGTACTATCTCTTCCGCCGAAAGTTGGTCGCGTTGTCTGGTCAGCGAGCCTATTTGCTTCTGAAGGTCTGCGCTCTGCGTCTGAAGCTCCCTCACCTCTGAAATCAAGACTACGAGCCGCCAAGCCCAGAAAACCAAAACCGACAGAAGAAGGACGACAAGCGGGAGCCCCAATCGACGAATTGGCGTGGTTTGTCGCTCTTCCACTACAGGATCCTTGGCCGTGTTTCGAAATAGAGGATTTGCTCAGAGAAGAACCGCACGTCGTCATCCCTGGCAGCCGTCGTACACAAGAGCCTGCAGAAGGCGAACCCTGTAGCTTCGGCCTGTTCTACAACGGCCCGGTAGCCTTCTCGTTGCTTCCACAGAATCAATGCAGGTATGAGACAACAGCTGACGGTGAGTGTGTCTACGGACGTCAGCGCGCAAGCCGCCCAAAGTCTGTACATCCCAGAGAGGAAGATTATCAGGAAGAGGAAGATGGGCACGGGGAGCATCTTATGAATTCGGCACTTGCTCAGGCACACGCGGCGAAGCCTTTCCAACTCGTGCGCTGCTCTTTGCGTGAATGGAAGGGGTGAGACAGAACGTGCCCGGACTCTTGGGAAGCTGCAGCAGTGCTTTGGTGCGCCCGAGTACGGGATTTGTTCGAAGGGTGGATCGACGGATTCGAGTCCTCCCGATACGGTCGCAGGGGTTGGGCCTCGAAGCAGAAGTGCGCGACAGAAGGCGCCCGCTGCGCTTGCTGCATGCGCGTGCCATACGTCGACCTTGCTAGGATCTCCGGCATCTGAAACGGCCCTAATCATGAAGAAGGCAGGAATGTTCTCGACGGAAAGACGCAAGGCCTTCCAAGTACCAGCCGCTTCAGTCTCAACGCCGAGGAAATGTCGGTATTTCCCATGAAGACGGGCCATTGACTCCGAATCAGCAAGAACTTCGGGAACAGAGATGACAATGCCGTCGTTGTGGCATCTGAACATTGTCGTGCTAGGTGGGGCAACGCGAATGGAGTCACGCCAGGCGGTGGTGATGAGTTGGCATGCAGAATCGTAGAGGCTTTGCGAGATGAGGACGGAAACGGAATCTCGGGCCGTGCCACTGTCGGTCTTTTTGCCGCCAAGCTCGCCGATGACTTCCATGGGCAGCAAGATGTCTCCTACGTTGACTCCACCAGCTGCGTTACCCGCTGCTATTCCAACAAGAAGGACGTTGCGCGGCGACCAACGCGCCAACATCTGCTGCACCTCTGCGGCTGCATTCGATTGCCCTTTTCCGATGAGAGTCGTGAGGGCGATGATGTACTCGGCGTGATCAGTCCTTGATGTGGGGAAGAGGCAAGTCTTGTAGGTATGGGGGTCCTCATGGACCTTGTCGAGACTCGTCGCATTCGGGAAATAGGCACAGAGGGCGTCAAATTCCTCATGCATGGGCGTCACTATCAGGTAGTCGACCTGCATGTAGGCTGCGAAGACGATAGTCTTACCGGAGTTGTGGCGTCAAGCCTCAGAATGCCCCCGTTGGGCTTGGGCTAGCCGGGAAGCATGCTTGCTTGCACAGGACTCGGCCGGGAGATCACCCAGGCCTGTTTTGCCGCTCGCAGCGGCGTGCTCGCGCCTGCCAGCGTCTGGGGCCCCTGGTCATCCCGCAGCCCGAGCCCCCCGCCCGCGGACACGATAGCCGCGCCCACGGCGCATAGCCAGCCACCCTTGGCAGTCTCACTTTCTTGAAAGGGCAAGAATTCAAGCCAACTTGGCTTGAACGCCGAAGACGTTGCCTTCTTCTCCGTCGGTCAGTTCCCCTCGCCACCTCCGCCACGACGAACCTCCACGTGCGCGCGCTCGGCAAGCGCCCGTCCGAGATTGCGACACCGCGACCACGCCGACGAGCCCGAGATGGAGAGCGCGGCCCCAATCTCGGTCCACCCATGACCGGCCATTCGCATGGACAAGAGCGCCCTGTCATCCTCGGGTAGCTCGGCCAACCAGGCTTGCAGGTCTATGGCAGAAACGATCTTCTTGGCCGGGTTGTTGGCCATGATCTCGGCCAACCCGAGCACGTTTTCCTCGTTCTGCTGGTCGGCGGCGATACCAGTGAGCCGAAGCACCTGGACCTTGCCAGAGATGTAGTTGCGTATGTCCATCACGCAGGTCTTTCGAGCAACCCCATCGCACCGAACGATCTGCCTGCCCAAGTCTTCCGCTCGAAGGCGCGCAAAGTGAACGAGCAGGGCATCGTCGAGAATGCGGCCCTGTTCGGCGTGGCGACGATAGAGTTCGTAGGCCAGTGCCAACGCCTCTTGCGACCTGTCCTCGGCCATGTCGGCATGCAATCGGCGGGTGATGGGCTTGAACATGCCTCGGCGAACCTTCTCATCAAATGACGAACGGATTGATTCGAGGGTCATCGTTGCCTCCATGAGCGTGCGCACAGAGGTCCCTTGACCCGCGTGGCGCACAAGAGCGCCAGCGGGCGCGTGGGTTAGCAGCGTGGGGAAGACGCTGGTGACTACGGTGCGAAAGCACCGTGGAGGGCAGAGAAGCTGCCTCTCATGGTCCTTATACCCACGAAAGGGGCGGGAATTTCAGGGCGAACCCATCGAGCGCGAATGGTGGATTGAGACAGAACCTGCGACTACGTAGAAGAGAACCGCCGCGAAACCGCCGTTCGATTTGTCGTTGACGCCTTCAACGGGAAGGTCGATTTGATTCTGTCACGGACGAAGCGCGGCAACGTCGGCACGCTCACCCAACGGAAGCGCCTTTTGGAGAGTGAGACGCACCGGGGCAATAGACGAACGGCAGGCAATTGTCGACTTACTGGCCCTGTACGACCGCTGCATGCCTGTGGAGGAGAGACCATGCAGCGCTTGCCCTCGCGGCCAGCTGACTTTGCGGGGTTGATGGACCGGGAGATCGGGCGTCGAGCCCAATTCCTCATGTTCTCCAGAAGGCCGGCGGCATCGCTTTGCGGAAGCACCCTCAATCCTATGCCGGACACGGCCCCGGTCTCCGCCGTATGATGCCACCCGATGGCCTTACGCATTCTCCACACCAGCGATTGGCACCTTGGGCACGTTTTCCATGGGGTCGAGCGCGAGTACGAGCATCGTATCTTCCTCGACTGGCTGCTTGATACGCTCGAAGCTGAGGCCATCGATGCCCTGCTTATCGCGGGCGACGTCTTCGACGCGGCAAACCCGCCAGCAGGCGCAACCAGGCTTTGGTACCAATTCCTTGGGCAGGCACATGCACGCGCCCCGCGCCTGCAGATCGTTGTCATCGGTGGCAATCACGATTCTGCCGCCCGGCTTGAAGCACCGAGACCGATCCTCAACGAGCTTGGTCCCCTGCACGTAGTTGGTGGGCTGCCGCGGGTGAACGGTGATGTCGATGTGGAGCGATTGATCGTACCGCTCCGGGACCATCGGGACGCGATCGCTGCCTGGGTTCTCGCTGTGCCATTTCTGCGACCGGCGGATCTCCCTACCGTCGGGCAAGAATCGGATCCGCTGGTAGAAGGGACGCGCGCGCTGTACGAGCGAGTCATCGAAGCCCTTCACGCTCGTCGCACGCCAAACCAAGCCGTGATCGCCATGGGGCACTGCTACATGGTGGGTGGCCAGCTATCCGAGTCGTCCGAACGCAAGGTCTTGGGCGGTAACCAACATCCCCTACCCCATGACATCTTTGGCGCGGACATCACCTACGCTGCCCTTGGCCACCTCCACGTTCCCCAGCGGATTGGTGGCAGAGAGAACATTCGATATTCGGGGGCGGTGCTGCCTCTCTCGTTCGATGCCAAGGCCGTTCAACACTCGCTCGTGCTGGTCCAGATCGAGGGAACGCAAGCGACGAGCATCCGCGAGCTCCAAGTGCCTCGCTGTGTGCCGTTGGTGTCCGTGCCCAATGGCGGGCCACTTTCACTCGATGTCGTGTTGGGAACCTTGAAATCGCTGCCCGATCGCGGAGATGGCCCCGACGAGCAACGGCCACTCCTAGAGGTATGCGTCGCCCTGGACAAACCTGAGCCTGCCCTACGCAAGCGAATCGACGAAGCCATGGAAGGCAAAGAAGCCCGCCTCGTCCGCATCGCCCCACCCGTGTTCAACAGCACAGGCGTTAGTCTGCCAGACAGTGGAGCCGTCGGGCTGAGCGAGCTTTCGGTCGAGCAGGTCTTTCTGCTCAAGTACAAACAGAAGCACGGGGACGATCCATCCGCAGAGATGCTCGCCGCCTTTCACGAATTGCACGACCACGTTGCGCAGGAGGGTGCGTGAGAATCCTTGCCATCCGTGGCAAGAATCTGGCGAGCCTGCGCGGCGAGTTCGAATTGCGACTCGACCGGCCGCCTATTTCTTCGTCCAACCTCTTCTCCATCTCAGGACCTACTGGTTCAGGCAAGAGCACGCTGCTGGATGCGCTCTGCCTCGCCCTTTACGGCAAGACGCCCCGGCTGTCTGATGATGGAGGGCATCCCATAGGCGCGCCCGGGGAAGACGAGAAGGTGCGCCTGAGAAGCAACGACGCCCGCGCCCTTCTGTCGCGCGGGACCGCTGAAGGTTTCGCCGAAGTCGATTTCCAAGGTGCGGATGGCAAGCGCTATCAGGCGACCTGGAGGGTTCACCGCGCCCGAAATCTGGGCAGATTCCAAAACCAAACGATGGCGCTGGTGGACCTCGATTCCGGAGACACCATCTCCTCCCAGATCACGGAGATCCGGCAGGCGATCGAAACGCGGGTTGGCTTCACCTTCGAGGAGTTCAAGCGCACGGTCCTGCTGCCCCAATTCGAGTTCACCAACTTCCTTCGCGCGAAACCGGATGATCGAGCCCAGATTCTCGAACACGTCATGGGCGGCGAGGTCTTCACCAAGCTGTCGAAGGCCGCGCATGAACGCGCCGCCACCGAACGAGAAAAGCTGAGTAGACTTGAAGACAAGCTCGGCACACTGGTGACGCTCTCAGAAGACGACCGCGCACAGCTCGACGCCCTCACGGCGGCCACTACCAAAGCCCTTGAAGAAGCCCAGGTAAACATGGAAGGAGCCGGGCGCGACCTGGCCTGGCATGAGCGACAAGCAATTCTTGTAGCCGCTGTCGAATCGGCCACCAGCGCGCTCTCGGATGCAGAACAACGTCTGGCGCTTGACGAGCCGCTGGAAGAGGAAGTCCAGGCCGTTTCGGCTGCGCAGTCGCTTCGAGCGACCCGAGATGCAGCAGCAAAGACAGCGGCCGTGCAGGTCACGGCCAAAGCGGCTCTCGGCGAGATCAGCGGCAAGCTAGAACGAGCTAATCTCGATCTTGAGAATGCCGAGCAAGCGTTCGGCAATGCGGAATCCAAGCTCAGGATAGCGCGCGAGCACGAGGCAACCCTGCGTCCCCAGATAGACGAGGCGAAGCACTTGGATTCGCAAATCGATCCTGCTCAGCGGACCGCCGAAGCAGCCCGTGCGGAATGCGAAAAGCTTCGTGGTCTGGCCGAGCGGGGCCGCAGGGAAGTGGAAGAACTGGACAAAGAGATCACCGAATGTGACGCCGAACGCTCCGAAACGGAGCACTGGCTCATCACCCACGTCGCTGAAGGCCAGCTTTCCGCGGAATGGCCTCGTTGGCAGGCAGAGCTGCGAAAACACTCTGCCCTCGGGCGAGAACTCGGCACCATCGCCACGAAGTTGGCGACCGCCGAGGAAGCAGCCACGGTCGTCGGGCGAGAGCGCGGCAAGGCGGCCGACTTGGCATCCAAAGCCGAGGAACTGTTCAAGACAGCACAAAAGCATTGGGAGGAGAGCGAAGCAGCGTTTGGAGGCCGCGATCTGGCCGAATTGAGGACGCGCACTACGGGCTTGCGAAACGACCTGGACAAGCTCACCGAGCTCGCCACGCTCGTGGAGCGCGCGCGATCTGCCCAAGAGGCAAGCACCACCGCACGCGCGCAGGCCGCCGAGTTTCGCGCGGCCGAGGAACGCTCGCGTCTGGAAGGGGCGGGCCTAGCCGCTGAGCTCGATGGATGTCGCCTCCGCACAACCGAAGCTCGCTTGGCCGTCGATACCACTCGGTCCGCTCTATCCTTCGACGAACAGCGCTCATTGCTCAAGGATGGCCAGGCATGCCCGCTCTGCGGATCGCCTGACCACCCATACGCGCATGGGAGCCCTTCATCAACCGCGATTGAGGTGCTTGAAGAGCGCGTTCTCGAACTGGAGCGCCGCGGGCGGGAAATCCAAGATTCCCGCAGCACGGCCGAGGCAGCGCAGGCGGTGGCGAGCACCAAGGCCTGCAGCGCCGAGAACACTGCCAATGAGTCGGTCGCCGAGGCTGATCGGGCACAGCACGACTATCAATGCCAGGTGGATTCCCTGGCGCTTGACCTGCCGGCATCCGCCACAGAGGCTAGTACAGCCTTCAATACAAGAATCGAAGAGGCGCAGGCCAAGCACGATCAAGCTGAGATGGACGAGCGGCACGCACTCAATCTTGCCGGTGTACGGGACCAAGCTCGCGAGGGACTTGACTGTGCTCGCACAAAGTGGAGTGCGGCCGTCGATACACACGCCGGATACATCAAGCATGAAGAAGAGATGACCGCAACGGTCGCCCGCCTTTTTGAAGACCAGTCCAGACTGGCGGAAGAGTGCGATGGCATCGAAACGCTCCTGACCCCAGTCATGAGCTGGCAGTCAGACTGGGTTGCAGCAGTTCGCCAAGACCCGAATGTCTTCCTCGAAAACTGCCAGGGCCGAGCTCAGGAATTTGAGGTATGCGAACGACTGCTTGCGACCGTGACCGAGAAGCTCACCACGCTGCGTGCAAGCCACGAAACAGATCGGACCCTGCTCGGCGAGCGCCAGGCCAACCTTGAGAGTTTGACTGCGGCCCTGAAGGAGCAAGAGACCGCGTTGACCGACCTGCAAGCGAAACGAACGGCACTGCTCCAGGGCCGGGCCGCGTTGGAGGTCGAAATCGAGTTGAGGACCTCGGTCGAGGATGTAACGAACAGCCACGAAATGGCGCGCAAGGCGCATGCAGAGACAGTCATATCCCGGGCCCTTGCCCAGGCGGCCGAGGAGTCAGCGATCAACAGACTGCACGAAGCCGACCAGGAGGTCGCGCAAGCCAAGCTCGCGCTCGACGTCGCGCTGGCGGGACTAGGCATTGATCAGCAGAAGCTCGAAGAAAGGCTTGTCCACGACGAAACGTGGATTGCTAACCAACGCAAAGATCTGGATTCCCTCCGCGAAGAGGTAACCCGCGACTCCGCAACCTGCGATGAACGGCAGCGCGGCCTCGACGAACACTCGGCCAAGGGGCGCCCCGAGGGCGACCGCGAAGTCGCGCAGGCGCGCGTTGCGAGCGCGCGGGCACAGGTGGACGACCTCGGGCAGAAACTGATCGGGCTCCGGGCAAAGCAGCAGCAGGACGACGACCAAGGGATCGGCCGGAGCAGCGCCCAGGCCGAAGTTCATGCGCAGGAGAAATCGAGCAGGGTCTGGGAACAACTAGACGAAGTGATCGGTTCAGCAGACGGCAAGAAGTTTCGTGTTTTTGCCCAGAGCTTGGCCTTCGACGCCCTTCTCAGGGAGGCCAACGCCCACCTTGCGGATCTCGCACCTCGCTACCGTCTGATGTCGGTGCCGGGGGCTGCGCTAGAGCTGCAGGTGGCCGACCAGGATCTCGCCAGTGAGGTGCGCACCATCAACAGCCTTTCGGGCGGCGAAATCTTCTTGGTGTCCCTCGCCCTCGCCCTCGGGCTATCAGGTATCTCCACTCGCGCCACTCAAGCCCAGACCCTCTTCATCGACGAAGGCTTCGGCACCCTCGACCGCGACACCCTCGACCACGCGATGGTGGCACTGGAGAACCTCCAAGCCACCGGGCGCACCGTGGGCATCATTTCCCACGTGCCCGAGCTCCAAGAACGATTCGGCGCCCAGGTACGAGTAGAACGGGTGGGATGCGGGAAGAGCCGAGTTGTCATTCTGCGTCCGTAGCCACGCTACTCCCGCCTCAAAGACCCTGCCACCTACATTAGAGGAATCATCCTGTCCGCTCCGAGATTCCCATCTCGTGCAGAAACTGGGAGGGACTCTTGGAGTATCCGTTGTATTGGAGTGCGCGAGTAAGGGTCAGTGTCTCTTGCACACGGGTAATGGCTACAAAGCATCCTCGGCGCTCCTCCTCCAATTCACTGCTGGAAGCGCCCTTCTTCAGCGCTTGGTATGAAGGAAGCACTTCTTGTGCCATGCCTATGAGGTAGACATGTTTGAACTCAAGCCCCTTAGATCCATGGACTGTTAAGCATCTGACTGCGTTTGGGCTCGCAATTGGCGACTTCGAAGCCAAGTCGATCTTCTGTAGGTATAGGTTAAGCGTCATGCTGCTGGAGCTGTACTCTTCCATAAGCTGACCGTGCAATTCACGCCACGTTTCGACTTCTTCGGCTACATCGCGGGACTTCTGATCGTCCCAGGTCGTCCAGCCATCAGAGAGAAACCACTGTACTATTTCCAGGAAATCGAGCCGATCAACAAGGCATCTTCGGATCAGATCCAAGTATTCTCTTACAGGATCATCCACGAGCTCCCTGGCCGCCATGTCGATCCAGCTGCGCAAAAAATCCCCGCCCGCCAGCGCCGCAGCTCCAACAGTGTCCTCGACCTCAATAGTCTTGGACGAAAAGTCCTTCCAAGCGACGCACACCCGGCGAAGAAGATCGCGATCGTGGCGGGCATTCGCCAGCCGCATAGCGTTCAGAAGGATCCTCACAACAGGCGAATCGAAGTCCGACTTCCGTCGTGCGACATACGCCTCTAGCCCACAGGCTCGCAACGCGGTCGCAGCTTGCTCTAGAAGCCGCGCGGTTCGGGCCAAAATCACGCAATCAGAGGAAGGTACGTTCCGATTCAAGATGTCGTTGGCGACTACGTTGGTCTCCTCTTCAAGCGTCGAGTAGGTTCCGTATCGGATGACGTCCTTTGAAGTCTTTCCAATTTCGGACGTGCTAAGGGGCTTCTTGTCTGCCGTTCTTAGTCTATTATGGACGATCAAATTGTTTGCGAGGTTAATAATGGCACTTGGGCAACGGTAGTTCTGGGGTAGTTGAATCAGTTCCATCTGGTAGTCAGCGCGCAATGCCTGGAGTCGCTCTGGACTAGCGCCATTCCACTGGTAGATAATCTGGTCGTCGTCCGCAACCACAAAGAGGTTCGGCTCTTCCTTGTCCAGCAGGAGCCGCAGGAGATCGTATTGGGCCTTGTTCGTGTCCTGAAACTCGTCTACACATACGTAAGTCCAAGCCAGGCGAACGATGCGTGCCACGCCGGCATTCTCTCGTAGTAACTTGCGGGAGAAATGGAGAAGGCTCCCGAAGTCGAGGCGATTTCCCGCTAGCAGATCTCGGCAGTACGACGCGAACAGTGAAGGTAACCATTCCGGCGTTTGCACAAATGTTGGAGCTTCAACCCCTCCATCGTAACAGTCAGCAAAAAGTCGGTCTACAAGGGCAAGTAGGTTTTTGAGGTCAGTCGGCACGGGGTGCTCTTCAGCGAGGGATGACTCAGCTAATTCGAGGGCCAAAGGCTCTATCAAGGCCACCCGGTCTTCTTCCTGGGTGAGAATACTGAAGTCAGGTCGAATACCCAGGTGGCTACCATGCTGTCTCAAGATATCGACTGCAAAGGAGTGGAATGTACACAGCTGTGCGCGGTCTCCTCTTTGGCCGAGGAGTTGATCAACTCGCTCTCGCATTTCCGCAGCGGCCTTGTTCGTAAAGGTGAGCGCCAGAATAGAAGCATCGGGCTCTTCCTGAAGAAGCCTCGCTACCCGGAAGGTTAGCACTCGGGTTTTTCCGGAACCCGGGCCGGCGAGCACGAGTAGTGGACCTTCTCCCCAAAGAACGGCCTCGCGCTGATTTTCGTTTAGCGAATCCAGATTGGGAGACATTAGACAGTCCCCGCCAGGGCAACCATCTTCTCCAAGATGCCCTTTATTTCAGCGGTGACTCCGCTGGCGCCTCGCTCCTGCATCTTGGCTGCGATCATAGCCGCTACCCGGGGTTTCGACCTTCCGGGCAAGTTATCAGCGTAGTCAGACCAATAGGAAGAATCACACGGCTTCTTCGAGATCTTGGCTAGATTCTGAGCAGTCATGAATGACGCATAAACATCGTCATATCCATTGCTAAGGAGGTGCGTCTCCATATTTCGGTAGGGGAAGATTAGGCGATCAGCCTCTACCGCGCTCCCAAAGTTCTTCCTGATCGTGTCCTCGTATTTGGTCCGTCCTAAGTCATCATCTGCGACACAAAACCAGGGAATTCCCAACGCGTTGGCAACTTTGGCAATTACACCCACATCTGTCTGGCTATACTCGACAAGGCGGACTCCAGTGCGGGACAAGTCGATCTTCAACGCCCGAGCGGCGCCCGGATAGATCCAGGACTCGGTCTCGCCCTCCACAAGGAGCCAACTTCGAGCGAACAGAAGCTCGCCGCGGTTCCTTCTGACTTGGTAGTTGAATTTCCTGGTTTCCTCGTCAGACAGGAGCCCCTCCGGGACGCGAAACGACTGTATTCCATTGGCCGTCTTGGCAAGCCGGCGGACGTGAAGTATGTCGATTTCCGACATCAAGTCGCCACTGTGCGTGGAAATGATTTTCTGGCCTGGGATGCGGTCTACTATGCACCAAAGGGCTCGCACCGCTGAAGGATGGAGATGTGCCTCTGGCTCCTCAAGTGCCACGATTGGTGAGCCATTGGGCCACGCTTCGAGAAATGCCGAGAACAGCATAAGAACGGCTAGGCTCTGGGTGCCTTCCCCATGGCGACCAATCGGAACCTTGGCGCCGGTTGCTGTTCCAAGACTGACCTGTGCGTTGGACAACATGTCAGAGATGCGACTTGGAACTGCATCGATAGAAACGACGTCTCCCGAGGCCATCGGGACAACATCTTGTACCCGCTGAAGGCGCTCTCGCGCCTTCTCAAAACTACCGTGCGACTGGACGACGAGGTCATTTACCTCGCGAAGCTTCGTCTCGATTTCGACTCTTTTTTCTGGGGACAACTGGCCGTCCTTGAGGAATGGCCGCCAGTAAGGCCCCTTGGCATCGAAATGGCGAGCGGCATCACGGAGCGCCGCCAGATAGTAGTACGCGACTTCTCTTTGGAGGGTCCCAAGCGCAGTCTCAGAGACATTCGTCAACGATTGCCCCTTGAGATTCATGAAGGCCCAGCCTTGTGAAAACTCCTTGGTGCCTGCGTCGAAGCCGAAACTAACGAAAAGCACGACGTGACTACGTCCTTCCCCATCGACTTGGAGAATCCTTTGGCGATTGAGTCGACCTACAAGGTCTTTGTCCCAATCCCCCATCTTTTCCTCGCCGAACGTGAGTTCGATCCGAATTGGTTCGGCCAAAGAAGGATCAGCTGTGGCGCTATCGAGATGGACATCGTAGGTGTCAAAGGCAATTCTTCGACGCGGGCCAACATCGCGCAGACAAATCCGGATTGCCTCAAGGGCGGCCGTCTTGCCAGTATTGTTTTCCCCCAACAGGACCGTGGTGTCGTCAAGCTCCAGTTCAAGGTGCTTGATTCCGCGGAAGTTCTCAATGACCACCTTGCGCAGTTTCATTCGGTCGCCTCCGTCCCTTCTACTCCTCCAACTCTAGCTGCTCCCTCGAAATCCAGGAAACTCCTCGCCACGAACTCCGTTTCCGCCTCAGGCGGGAGGGCTCGCTGGAATTTGCTCAGCCTAAACGGCGGCACTCTGGCTCGGATGGCCGTCCGGGTCTCCCCATTCTCCCAGAAGCCCGCCTCCCCCATCTTCGCCAATGCCGCCTCGACCGTTGCATGCGAGACGCCGTCGCCTTCAATCCGCAAAGCGAAGTTGTCGGCGACCGCCTTCCACCCGCCGATCAGCTCGATCGCGTACTTGAGCGTGTGGTTGATCCGGCCACCAGCGAACGTCCACAGCCGCACGGCGCGGTCGTCTTGCTGGGCGGCGAAGGGGTGGCTGCGACGGAGCAGATCGCCCAGATCGGCTCTCCACGATTCGATGGCGGCAAAGGCGGGCTTATCGAGGTAGGGATACTCGACGGTGTCGACGATGATCTGTCGCACCTCTTGGCAAATTTCGAAGCCGAGGAGTTGTGGCAGGAAGCCAC
>OBLT010002105.1_pt1 | contig 12530 bp, 10 predicted proteins | sample 1518721 | NCBI WGS metagenome assembly OBLT01 (sample SAMEA3539307, study PRJEB22396) | soil metagenome | biome: tundra; feature: field; material: soil | place: USA | collected 2010-05 | depth 0.15 m | reverse complement strand
ACTCGAAGCGGAGCAGGAACGCCGAGATTGCTCCGAATACAAAGAACGCCAGTTGTACGGCGCGCAGAATCCACGTGTTGTAGACGGCGAGGCGGCGTGCGAGACGCCGGGGATCGGGCCAGATCGGCAGTCGCGGCATAGAATATGTACCCTTCACGCTATGCAGATCGGCCGTTTCTTCCATTTCCATTAGAGGGGATGTGGTTTAGCCTGAGGAATGCATGCCCCACCTCATGTAGGGCATAATATTGCGAATGCACATACCCCTGGCAGCGCTGTTCTTCTTCGCCATCCTGACGCTGTGGGTACCCGGGTTTTGGCCGGTTACCGTCTTCCAGGTCGGAATCTTTGCGCTTGCCGGGGTCGCCGTCTGGCGCGCCCGCCTTTCCCCCCCGCCCTTCCGGTGGCCACTCATCCCCCTCGCTTTCGCCGTTCTGTGGGGCATCCTGCAATGGCTCAGCGGCCACACCGCTTACGCCTTTGAAACCAGGCTCGCCATTCTCAAATGGGTCACCTTCCTGTCCGTGTTCCTGATTGGGATTTCCCTTTTTCGCGACGATGCCGTTCGCCGCTGGTTCCGCTCCGCCATGCTCTGGTTCGCCTTCCTGGTGGCGGTTATCGCCACAGTCCAGACCTTCACTTCCGAGGGTAAGGTCTTCTGGTTCTTCCCAACCCCCTACACCGACTATGTCATGGGCCCCTTCCTCTCCCGCAACGACTACGCCGCCTTCATCGAAGCCGTCCTCCCCATGGCGCTCTACCAAGCGGTACGCCGCGAGCGCGATTCACTCCTTTTTTCCGGAATGGCCGCGGTGATGTATGCCTCCGTCATGGCCTCCGCCTCGCGGGCTGGAACCGTCCTGGCTACGGCAGAGATCGTACTCGTCCCACTGCTGTTGTGGGCTCGCGGGGGCACCTCGGGCCGCGCCGCCACGGCAGCGTTGCTTCGCATGGGGATCCTGGTCGCGGTGCTTGCCGCAGTGGTAGGGGTGGGGACCGTGTGGAACCGCTTCTGGGCGCCCGACCCACTGGCCGTCCGCCGCGAATTCGCGGTCTCGACGTGGCATATGGCGATCTCGCACCCCTGGTGGGGTACCGGTCTGGGCACCTGGTCCACGGTTTATCCGGCCTACGCAATTGTCGACGTCGGGGCTTTTGCCAACCAGGCCCATGACGATTGGCTGCAATGGACTGCGGAAGGCGGCTTTCCCTTTGGCATCATGCTCGCGACCCTCTTTTTCTGGTCCTTGCGCCCAGCCTTTCGCTCCGTCTGGGGGCTGGGGGTCGTGAGCGTATTCCTGCACGCTATTGTGGATTACCCTTTCGCCCGTCCGGGCCTGGGATCCTGGCCGATCCTAATCCTTTCCCTGGTGGCTTTTACTGACGGGAGCCCGGTGAGGAAGCCCTAAAACAAGAGGGAGCCGGAAAGGCCCGAAGGAGTGAGGAAGCGGGCAATACCCGAGGGATTTGGGGACCAAAAAACAAAACGGCGGCCACCGTGCTCAAATACGCACGAAGGGCCGCCGGATCAGTTCCCTGCCGGCCTGCTTGGCCAGCCTGGAGGTCAACAGACGAATTAGGTGGTCGCCCTCTTGGCAGTTACGTCGGTGGTGGTCGGATCGCCACCGTTGCGGCCTGGGCGGGTAACTTTGAGCTTCAGTTCATCGCCGGACACCGTGCCGGTGTACGAGACCACCATAGCGTTACCGCCCATGTTCATGGAGGTCTTGAAGGTAACGTTGTCGCCCGCCACTGTGCCTTCGGTGATCGCGGTGTCCACGGCGGCGCCGTCAGGGCCAGGCCTGGAACTGTTGCCCATCAATTTCCCGCCCTCGGCTTTCAGGGTGAGGGTCACTTTGGTGGGGGCTCCACCCTGGCGGCCGGGTTGTTCATAGACCCACTTGCCGTTGACATCGGCCGCCACAGCGGCAAAAGCAAGGGCAAGCAGAAGAGTAGTTACAGAAAGCAGCTTTTTGGTCATCGTAAAAGTAGGCGTCGCGAATGATGCCTATGTTACGGTAGGATCTCGTGGGTTTGTTTCTTACTGTGCGGAGGAATACAGGATCTGAAACCCTGAAAATTTAAAGAACCGAGCGGCCCTCATCCCGGGAGAAGGGCCGCTCCGGTTGGAGGAAACGGTTAGGAAGTCGCCCGTTTGGCGGTCACTTCGACAGGCGCGGGGGGATCGCCGCCGCCCATGGCCGGCCGAGTGATTTTCAACTTCAACGAGTCCCCGTCCAGGGTGCCCTCGTACTTCGTCACGAAATCCCCGTTTGGCGTGGTCCGCTTTACGTCAAAGGAGATGTTGTTTCCATCCACCTTGCCGTTAGAGATTTCCTGGTCGGCCGGGGGTGTACCGCCGCCGCCACCGCCGCGGCCACCGCCGCCGCCGGGCACCGTGCCGGTCAGTTTCATCCCATCGGCCTTCAGGGTCATGGTTGTCGAGCGTCCGGGGTTACCACCCCTGCCCGGGGCTTCATAGGTCCACTTGCCGGTCACATCGGCCGCCACGGCGACGAAGGCGACGGCAAGCAGAATTGTCGTTACAAAAAGCAGCTTCTTGGTCATAGTGAGGGAAGAGGCGTCAAAGACGCGCCCGACGTTACCTTCCCCAGGTGGCGGGTGGGCTGCTTTTTCACACCTGTGAGTGCGGCAAGTTGCCGCCCAGGGGGGCTAGGAGAATAGGATACGGTTGAATTTAAAGCAGTTAGGTTGAGATGAGGCTGGTATCTGGCGTGCCCCTTGGGGACCCGGACGCAAAAAAAGCCAATCCAGGCAAGAATGCCCGTGTCACGGAAATGCTGAAGAACTCAGGCAAGCCGGGAAAGATCGTGTGGACGCTCGCGATCGCGCTCGTCTCCGCGTCCCTGGGCATGCTTGCGGACTGGCGGGCGCCTGGAATCGCCCGGTACGCCCGCGATTGGATGGTACAGGCGCGCGGCACTTTGCCTGCGCCAGACGACATCGCCATTGTAGCCATCGACGAGCCGAGCATCGCGCGCTTCGGGCGCTTTCCCTGGTCGCGCCGGGTGATGGTGCGCACCATCGACGCCTTGTCTGCCGCCCAGCCGAGGGCCATCGCCATCGACGTCCTGTTCACAGACCCTACGACGCAGGATGACGACGACGCCCTGGCGGGCTCGATCGGCAAGGCCGGCAACGTGGTGGTGGCGGCACAGTTGACCGAGTCGCCGGTCCATGGAGGGCCCACCGAATGGCTCCGGCCGCTTCCGGCCATCCAGAACGCGGCGGCCGCGACTGGCCATGTCAACGTGCAGACCGAAGCGGACGGCGTGGCGCGCCAGATCGAGGTTCGGGCCGCCGACGACTCCGGCGGGACCATCCGTGCCATGGCGGTGGAAACCGTGCGCATCGGCGACGGTACGCCCGAGGCGGGAGTCATCAATACCCACCGGACGCTGCTGCTGGGCGGGCGAAGCATCCCACTGGATGTCTCCCAGTCTCCGTTGGTGATCGGGCGGGCGGGGAGCGATCCGGATTCCACCCAGGTGCTGCGCGGCGGCCGCATGACCATCGACTATATCGGCCCCGCCGGTTCGTTTGGCCCGAATACCTACAGCCTGACGGAAGTGATCGAGGGCAGCGTGCCGGCTTCGAAATTCCGGGGCAAGTACGTGCTGATCGGAGCCACGGCCGCGTCCCAGGGCGACCGTTTGTCCTCGCCTTTCGTCCACCAGACCGATGCGCACGCGGACCAGCATGGCTCCCTGATGCCCGGGGTGGAAGTGCTGGCCAATGCGGTGAACACGATCCTGCGGTCCCGATTCTATTCGGACGCCTCGGACTGGGCGGCCTTTTTCTGGTCGGCGCTGATCGCCCTGGCGACTTTAGGGCTGCTGGAGGCCGCCCAGGGCGGAAGCGAGTCCCTGAAACAACTGGCCGTGCTGGCCGGATTAGCTCTCACCATTTTAGTAACGAGCTACCTGGTGTTCACGCGGTTGCTGGTATTCCCGCCGCTGGTGCCCGGCCTGGCCGCTTGCGCTTCGGCCGGCATCCTGGGATTGCTGCGCCGCTCGCTGGCGGCCAGTTCCCGCCTGGATGCCAATCTGGCGGAGTTGGCTGCTTCGGCGGACCTGATGGCGCCGGCCGAGCCGATCGCGCCCGGCTGGCCGCCTCATGGCCTGGAATGGAAGGCCCGCACGCTGGGAGAGTTGAACGCGCGCCTGCTGGAGCGGGCGAAGTTCGTGGACTTCGCGATGCGCTCGGTGGAGGACGGCCTGATCATCGCCTCGCCCGAGGGACGCATCACCTTTGCCAACCGCAGCGCCGCCGCCATCCTGGGCTCCTCGCCGCCCGCGCTGGTGGGCCAGAACGTGTTGCATCGGCTGCTGGAAACCGGCGGCCAGACCGCCGGCGCTACCGGGCCGGATGCCGAGATGCTCTCGCGCCTCATCGTGGACCGCGCCCACGTGGAACGCGAAATCACCTTCCGCGATGTGCGGCCGAACCATTATACGCTGCGCGTGGCCGCGGTTACGGGCGGCGAGAAGGGCGATGGGCCAGTGCTGGGAATCGTGGCGTCGCTCTCCGATGTCACCCGCCAGCACGAACTGCAGCAGACCAAGAACGACGTAATTTCGCTGGTCTCCCATGAAATGCGCACGCCCTTGACCGCGATCCAGGGCATGACCGAATTGCTGGCGGATTACGATGTGGATCCGGCGAGGCGGCGCGAGATGCACCTCGCCATCAACGATGAGGTCAAGCGGCTCACGCGCATGATTACGGAGTACCTGGATATTACGCGCCTGGAATCGGGCGCCACCGAAGTGCGGCTCTCGCCGGTGCGAGTCGAAACCCTGGTGGAGCGCATCCTCCTGCTGCTCGATCCGGTGGCCGCGCGCCGGGGCATCCGCCTGGTTCGCAACTTCGCCCGGGACTTGCCGCCGCTGCTGGCCGATCCGGATCTGCTGTCGCGAGCCGTGGAGAACCTGGTTTCCAATGCCGTCAAGTACAGCCCTGCCAGCACCGAGGTGACCGTCTCCGCCGATAGCGACCCAGCGGCCGTGTGGATCGATGTCGCGGACCGGGGTTACGGGATTTCCCAGCATGACCTGACTCGCATTTTCGAAAAGTTCTACCGGGTACCGCGAGTCGAGGACGCGGGCGTGCCGGGGACCGGACTGGGGCTGGCGCTGGTCCGCGAAATCGCGGAGTTGCACGGCGGATCGGTGACGGTGAAGAGCGAGGTGGGGGTGGGGTCTACGTTCTCACTGCGGATTCCGAGGGGGAGAGAGAAGTGAAGGTGGGGCATGCTTTAGCTTGCCTTAGTGGGGCGGATCCCCTGGCCCGCGGGCGACGCCCTCGCCGGCCTTTTGGCATCGGGCCGGATCTTGATTCCACTGGCGAACAGCGGGTCCGGGGGGACCCGCGCGGACCAGGGGGTCCGCCCTACAGAGTAGTAAACTTATCACTAGAGTCTTTTCGCCCGCGCGCCCGAACGCGCCGCGGGCATTTCGCCCCGTTCGACGGCGATGAAGGTCACGCATGTCCCAACAGCCTCACATTCTGATCGCCGATGACGAACGCTCCATCCGGCTGATGCTCGAGACCGGGCTCACCCTGAACGGTTTCCGCGTGACCTCGGCCCGCACCGGACGGGAAGCCCTGGAAGCCGTGTCCAGCGGCCAGTTCGACGCGGTGCTCAGCGACGTCTACATGCCCGACGGAAACGGCCTGGACCTGGTGGGATCGCTGCGCGCCATCGACGCCAATCTCCCGATCGTCCTCATGACCGCCCAGGGCTCTCTCAAGATAGCGGTGGAAGCCGTGGCCCGCGGCGCCAGCGATTTCATCGGCAAGCCCTTCGAGATTTCGGCCGTGGTGGCGCTGTTGCGCCGCTACCTGGAAGCGCGGCGCGAAGCCCAAACTTCCACCGGTTCGGAGCAGGACGGCGCCAACCTGGCACAGGCCGGGCTGGTGGGCCGCAGCGCTCCCATGGTGATGGTCTACAAGCTGGTCGCGCAAGCCGCACGCACGGAGGCCACGGTCCTGATCATGGGCGAATCGGGTACCGGGAAGGAGCTGGTGGCGCGCGCCATCCACGATTTCAGCACCCGTTCCGCCCGCCCATTCCTTTCGGTGAACTGCTCCGGGCTGACCGACACGCTGCTGGAATCCGAACTGTTCGGCTATACCCGGGGCGCCTTCACGGGAGCCACCGGCGAGCGCGCCGGACTCTTCGAAGCCGCCGATGGCGGAACCTTGTTCCTGGACGAACTGGCTTCCACGTCTCCGGCGTTTCAGGCCAGCCTGCTGCGCGTGTTGCAATCGGGCGAGGTGCGGCGCGTGGGCTCCACCCAGTCGCGGCGCGTCAACGTGCGGGTGACCGGCGCCAGCAATGCCCCGCTGCGCGACCTGGTGGCCGCCGGCAGTTTCCGCTCGGACCTGTATTATCGCTTGAGCGTGCTTTCCATCGAACTGCCTCCGTTGCGCGCGCGCACGGGCGATGTCGAACTGCTCACCACGCACTTTCTACGGCAGTTTCGCGGCCCCGATCAACCGCCGCTGCATCTCACGCGGGAGGCCATGGCGGCGCTCGCGGCGCACGACTTTCCGGGCAATGTCCGGGAGCTCGAAAACGCGCTGCGGCGCGCGGTCGCGCTCTCCTCGGGCGGGCTGATCACCATCGATTGCCTGCCGCCCGAGATTGCCGCTTTGCGGGGGAAAGCCGGGGCCGGGACCAGCCCCGAACATCGCCTGATTGCCGACCGTCCCACCATGGAGGAGCTTCAGCGCCGGTATCTGCAACTGATCCTGGAGGAGACCGGATGGAACCGCCGCCGGGCTGCCGCCGTCCTTGAACTAGACCGCCGCACCATCCAACGGCTCATCGCCCGTTATCAACTGCAAGGGGCTTTGGACCCGGACGGCGAAAGCGAATTGGAAGCGGAGGAGGTCTCCGCGGAAAGGCCACTGGATATCGCGTGAGAGGGGCGGGCGCCATCGCGGGCAGCATGGGGGGTGGAGTGCCCAGACGGGGTTATGCCTTGCTCAAGCGGGGTTGCAGGCCGCCAAGCGCCGAGATGAGTCTCGGCGCGGCAAGCACGAGTGCTTGCGCCACGAAAACCACTGTACTTGCGCTGGCCGCGCTGCTTGCGTGGAGCGCCGCCGCCTTCGCGCAAACTTCTCCCGTGGTGGCCCGCGCCGCCAGCGTCACCGGCCGCGCCCTCCTCTACAATGCCAACAGCGCTGCCTTTGGACTCTCGGCGGGAGCCATCCTGAATCCGGGCGACCGCATCGATACGCGGGGCGGCGGCCGCGTGGTGATCGATTTGAGCGATGGCAGCATGGTGATCGTGCAGCCGGAATCGGTCGTCATTCTGAAAGACTTCCAGCAGGCGTCCTCGCTTCGCGAACTCTTCGAGATCTCGCTCGGGATGGTGCGGGTCAAGATCAACCATTTTTCCGGCCGTCCCAACCCCTATCGGATGAACAGCCCGACGGCATCCATCGCGGTGCGTGGCACGGAGTTCAGCATCGAGGTTGGAATCCAGGGCGAAACCCAGGTGGTGGTGTACGAGGGGGCGGTCGAGGTAGCCAGCCTCGCCGATCCGGACCGCACAACCCTGATCGAAGCCGGGCGGGGGGTGTTGGTGGTGTCCGGCCAGGACTTCCACTTCTTTACCAGTCCCCTGAACCGCGCCGGCGATATAGGCGGCCGCAACGATGCCGACGGCGACCACCGCGGCCCCCCGGTGGCGGTGGCCAGCGCCGCCGGAAACCCGCCTCCGGCGCCTATGCCGGTACAACCGGCCAGCCAGCCGACCCCGCCGCGTTCCGACAGCCATAGCGGTACCGCCCCGCACAGCGACCATGACGACCCTTCGCCGCGGGCCACTGCCAGCACCTACGACCGTTACATCGCCGGCCTTTCCGATATTGCCCAGGTTCCGTTTCTCTTCCGCTACAACGCCTTCGCCGAGTCTCATCTGGATAGCCTGGAAAACCCGGCCTTCGCCACAGGGTTTACCACCGCGGAAGGGCGCGTTTTCGTCCTGCCTTCGTTCAGCGGCGTACGGGGCTTGCAGGAATACCAGGCTGCCTTCGGTCCGAGTGGGACGCTTCCGGGCGACTACAGCCTCTCCCCGCAGGTTTCGATGTTCACGCCGGTCGGCAGCACGAAGTTCACGATCGGTGGGAGTGCCTCGGCGTCGCGCGTGGGCAATACGGGGATCACCGCCATGCCGGTTTTCGATCCCACCAGCTTCAGCGGGTCGGAGACCGGGCCGCCCTCGACCAGCGGGACTTCCACCGGCACGTTCTACTCGGGAGCGTTGGTCGCTGCCCGGCGTTTCGGCTCCAACAGTCTCGGGTTGGAACTGGAATCGCTCAAAGGAACCGGCTCGCTGGTCAGCACCACGACGGCCGCTACCGGCCTGGAGAATCTCTCCACCGAGAGGATTGGCTCCGCCTCCGACGTTTCGCAGACCCGCCTTACCGTGGGGTTCTCGCACGACCTCTCGAAGAACACCAAGCTGGGCGTGTTCTACCGTTACGCGTTCATTCAGGCCACCGATGCCGACCAGAGCCACACCATCGATGGCTCCCCGGCCGGCCTCAACTCGACCCGCACTGCGGGCCACTCCGCCGAGCTCGGCCTGCGATTGCGAGGCGCCATCACGCCGCGGCTTTCCTACGGGGTCACCGCCGCTTGGCTCGGGGTCTCCTTGCAAGACAGCCTGGTGCGGACCAACGCGGTGGTTTCCCACGAGCGCGACCGGGCGCAGCGCGGATCCCTGGGCGTCGGTCTGGGATACGCCTTGACGCGGCGCGTGGTGCTGAGCCTCGACGTCGCCGGCGGCGCTACCCGTACCCAGGCAGCGCGGACCGAAGACGGCACGGGCGCCCTGCTTCAGAACGGCACGGCGAACGGCCATTTCGTCTCGGTGCACGGCGCCGTGCAAGCCGACCTCACGCGGCGCCTGTTTGTGAGCGCATCGCTGCTCAACGTCTGGCAGTGTCACGAGCTGAACGTGGACCTGTTTCCCGACCGGTACGGCCAGAGCACGTTAGTGCAGGATTCCTTCTTCCCGTTTACTCCCGCGGCATTTCAATCCGGCAGCCGCTTCTCGGACTTCGGGGTGGGCTGGCGCTTCTCGCCGAACTTCTTCGTGCAATACCTGTATTCCACGGATTACGGCGCAAGCCCGGCGAGCCATACGCTGATGCTGCGATATACGTTCCACTTGCGGCGCGAGTAGGGGGCAGTCTGACATGCCAGGGACTATCCGAAGCGGCCGCTGAGCATGCCCGGTTACTTCAGGGCCAGCTCGATCAAGGCGGCCATTCCCGAGCTGTCACCGCTCTTGAAGCTCGCGACCGACGCCGCCGTCATCTGCTCGCGGGCCACTTTGCTCCAATCGATCGCAAAACCGGCCCCTATCGCGAGTTCCCGAATGAACTCGCGCTGGGCGCGGCCGTTGCCTTCGCGGAATGGATGGATGGCGTTAATCTCCCCCAGGTAAAAGCCCGCGCGCTTCGAGAACCTTGAGGAATCGGAACCGGCCAGATATTGTTCGCCGGGCAGCCTTCGCAGAACCTCACGCAACGCCGATTCCACGAACCGGGCGACCCCGAATAGATGGCCACCTTTTGAGATATTGACCGTTCGGAATTCACCGGCCCAGGAATAGACATCTTGAAGAATGTGCCGGTGGATGGCCGTCAGGTGCGCGATATCGAACCGGCCCGCTAAAGGCGCCGCGTCGAGCTCGATCAGCCGGACGGCTGTTGCATTCGCCTCGAAAGCTGCGAGTTGTTGGGGATCCTGGATGCCTGGAATGTTCCGAAGGACGTCAGTCCCCGGATACGTGTACGGGTCCTGAGTGTCGGGCATTCAGCGCTCGAATCTCCTCGACCATCTCCTGGACGGTGAGTTCACCGTCAACATACCGATCGAAGACCGCTCGGGCTGCCTGGGTCGGCTCGAGGCCCTCCAGTTGAATAGACGCTACAGCGCGTGTGACGCGAGCCTGACGCTCGGTTCGTTCGCGGTCCGTAATCGGCTTGACGATCCCTGCCAGAAAGACTCCCCTTCTCACATTCTACGCTGGAATACGCGACGGGGATGCGGCCGGGTGCCTGGAATCTTGGCCTGTTCGTTCCGGCAGAATCCCCCTATGCTGTCAGCGGCGGAACCAGCGTCTTCAGGAACTCGAAGGGGTGCCGCTGCAAGTCTCCCGCGTATAACCGTCCCGACGTGGCGCTGACAGGACGCCGCGTATCCTTTACACTGGGAAAGACGCAAGGAACCGCCAATGAACATCGAAATCCACGATACGGCTTTAGAAGCTCGAATCCAAAAACAGATTCAAGCAACCGGTGCCGCCAGCGTAGAGGAAACGTTACTCCGCCTTCTGGACACGCAGGAAGAACAGGATCGCTGGCTCCTGGAAAGCCGCAAAGAAATCAACGCGAAAATACGGCGAGGCATAGAGCAGCTCGACCGCGGCGAGGGAATCCCGGAAGACCAATTGGACACTCATTTAGCTGAACTGAAAGCTCAGCCTGAATGAAGCGTGGCTACGTTCTTGCCCCGGAAGCGGCGCTCGATCTTGTCCAGATCTGGCTCACATCAAGAGGAATGCGAGCCTTGAAATCGCCAATCGCGTTGAATCGGCGATTCGCGGCAAAATTGCCCTTTTGGCAGGCTCGCCAGGCGCCGGACACTGGCGGATGGAATTGACGGATGAGCCGGTGAAGTTCTTTTCAGTCTACTCCTACCTGATCGTCTACCGGCCCGAGACTAAGCCTTTGCAAGTCGTCGCCATTCTCCACGGCAACCGCGATGTGGAGCAACTTCTCAAGGATCGGTTGTAAGCCGAGGGACGGTTCCTTTGCCGTTGCCCGCAATGTTTCACAAAGGGTCGTCTGCGCAACGCCACGAGAAGAGACTTCTTCCCGAGTGCCCGACAATCCTGAGCCGAATGGCAGGTCCAATTTGACCAGCGAAAATTGACGTAGCATCACGGACACATGAAAATGGCAGAATCCCGTTTCAAAATCTGATCGGCCCGGAGAAGGGCGATGGTGACGTTTTTTGAGCGGCTTCTGACACTGCCCCGCTATGCCGTCAGCGGCGGAACCAGCGTCTTCAGGAACTCGTGCGCCAGGTGGAAGCCCCGCTTGTACTGCTCCGTGAAATTCCCCTGGTTGTAGGCCGGATAGTAAAAGTTGTCTTCGTTCTCGATGTTCATCGCGCCCGAGTAGCCGGCCTCCGACAACACCGAGAAGAAGCCCTTCCAATCCACCGACCCGTAGCCGGGGATCCGGAAACGCCACCAGCGCACGTTGTCGATCGGTTGAATCCCGCTGCGGCGCAGAACGTGCCAGAGGATCTCGGTGTCCTTCAGATGAACGTCGTAAATCTTATCGACGAACTCGCGCGCGGCCGCCACCGGGTCCATGAACTGCCACACCAGGTGCGACGGGTCGAATTGCAGGCCCACATGCGGGCTGTTGTTGAACGCTTTGAAGAGCGCCTCCCAGCCCAGTGGTCCGGTGGCGATATTGGGCCCGCCGGCATAGGGCTCCCACAGAATGCGGACGTGGTTCTTCTCGCAGGCCGCGAAGTACTTCTCGTTGTACACGCGGACGATCTCGTCCACCTGCTGCTGCAACCGCTGGCCTTTGATGGTGCCGGACTGCCCGCCGATGTTCGGTATCCCCAGCTTGCCGCACAGTTCGATGCACTTGAGCGCGTAGGTATTCACCTTCTCGCGCCCGGCCGGGTCCGGGTCGATGTGATTCCCGTCGACGGCCAGGGAGGACACGTAGATCCCGGCGCGCTGGATCTTATCTTTGATCGACGCGATGGCGGCGTCGTCCAGGCGGTCCGGGTTGAGACGGAGTTGCATGCTGGTGAAGCCTTCGGACTTGACGAATTCCAGGTTGGCATCCGAAAAGTCGCACAAGACGCCGAGTTTGGGTTTCCAGTTGGGAGGGGGACCGGGGCGCTGTGCCTGGGCGGCAGCGGCGGCGGAGATGGCGGTCAGGACGGTGCGTCGCGAGAGGGTCACGTCCTGACGATACTGCGGAACGGGGTTCGGCTGCAAGCATCGCGGGGTTCTCCGCCCGCTACTCGCACTTCTTGCTGTCCGGGCGGGGGAATTGAAACAGCATGCCCACCACCGCGGGATTCAGTTTCCGCATGGCGGGAGTGCTGGAAGAGATTGCCCGGTCGCCTCGGACCGCGTGTACCTCTTCCGGAGTCATGAGGACCGCGTAGCGGGCGGCGCCGGAGCGCTCGCCATCCAGCGTCAGCACCATCCGGCCGCCGCAATCGAGTTTCGCGAGCTTGCCGCCGTCCCAGGAAAGCACGTTGCCGCCATAGTTGAATCCGAAGCCCGATAGCGTGAAGGGGCCGGCATTCAGTGACTCCAACTGAGTCAGATGCGTGCCGAACTGGATGCCGCCGGAGGTCTGCCAGCGGCACTGTCCACGCCGGAGACCATGGCATACGAAGACTTGCCTGGGGTGCGCCTGCGGCCCTTTCGCATAGATCGGAA
>OBLT010002104.1_pt1 | contig 12535 bp, 6 predicted proteins | sample 1518721 | NCBI WGS metagenome assembly OBLT01 (sample SAMEA3539307, study PRJEB22396) | soil metagenome | biome: tundra; feature: field; material: soil | place: USA | collected 2010-05 | depth 0.15 m | reverse complement strand
CGTCTGAACTCCAGTCACCTTGTAATCTCGTATGCCGTCTTCTGCTTGAAAAAAAACAGACCAATCAGTATTATTGCATTCTCATTTTTAGTATATACATTTTTTTTAATGATACGGCGACCACCGAGATCTACACTCTTTCCCTACACGACGCTCTTCCGATCTCAGGTGGTGGGCCGCAGCCACCGGTGGTTGCCCCCGAGGCCGCGCTCGCCGCCACCGTCGCGTAAATCACCTTGGGGTTGCTCGGAGAAATCGCGAGATTCGCTTCGATGATGGGCGGCAGACCGCCGGTCAATTGCTTCCACGTGGTGCCGCCGTCGGTGGATTTGAAGATGCCTCCATCGGTGCCGCCAAAAGCGCAGTTCTCGTAGAATCCTTGTTGCTGCTGCCAGAGCGCGGCGTAGATCGTATCGGGATTGCCAGGATCGATGCGGACGTCGTTGCCGCTGAGGTATTCGTCCTTATAAAGCACCTTCTGAAAGGTGGCGCCGCCATCGGTCGAGCGGAAGATGCCGCGCTCGGGATTGGGACCGTAGGGATGTCCGAGGGCGGCCACAAAGAGCCGGTTCGGGTTCCTTGGGTCGACTTCGATGTCGGCGATCATTTGCGTATCGCGGAGGCCGAGGTGCGTCCAGGTCTTTCCCGCGTCGGTGGACTTGTACATGCCGTCGCCCACGGCGAGGTCGGGCCGGATGATGCCCGCACCGCCGCCGACATAAATGGTGTTGGGGTCGGACGGCGATACGGCGATGGCGCCGATCGACCCGGTGGGCTGATTGTCGAAGAGCGGCACCCAGGTGGAGCCGAAGTCGGTGGAGCGCCAGACGCCGCCGTTGTCGAAGCCGATATAAAAGACGTTGGGCTGGCCGGGCACGCCGGAGAGGGCCCGGGCGCGTCCGGCCCTGGGCGGTCCGATGGAGCGCCAATGCATCTCGGAATAGAGCCTGGAGTCGAGCGATTGGGCCGACGCCAGCGGCGGCAGCGCAGCGAGTGAGAAAGCGAGGAACGTCAAACAGCGAATCCGTACGCGCGGAGTAGACAAGGTGGCAACTCTCCTGATCCCACCGAGTGTAATACGATTCGGATAGTTGCGGAAAGGAACGAACCGCCGCGAGCCGCCGGAACCTTTTTGGTAAGAGGAATTAACCCTGCGAGGCACTACGATTCCAGCGGTATCCTCCGCGGAACGGATTGGGAAGAAGGGCGAGTTGTTTTCCGGCGAAGCACTTGAGCTTCCAAGGAAAAGCCCGGGTTGACGGCCCGGGCTTCCCAATCTACGAAGCAGAGGAGGTGAGGCCTCATGCTCACTTTGTGGCTGAAAATCGTCACATTAGTAGTGACGGTAAGGATGAAGCTAACGATCCGTAAGGGCCGGTAGCCGAATCCCGGGGCTGGGTGTACTCCGCACTCGGCCCCGTAGGCCACATTATACCGCGGATGGGCGATCTAGACCCTACTTCTTTTTCGCCGGATTCCCCAGTGCCTTCTCGATCACCGTTTCCCGATCTCCCTTTTCCCAGCTTTGATGGATCTCAGCCTCCGCGAGTCCCGCCACCCGGCCCAATAGCAGAAATGGCGGCAGCGCATACCGAGGCGTCTTCCAACGCGCCATCTCCGCCAGCGCCGGGACTCCGCGCTCCCGGATCTGCCCGAGCACCGCCCGATCTCCGCGGTCCGTCAAAGTCAGCAATGCTTTGGCCGATTCCACCCGGTCGGTGAGCACGATCGAGTTCAACAGCTCGATGAACCAGGTAGGGGAGATCTTGATCCCGAGGCCGGGTTGGCTGGCGGCTAGTACGCCGATCGCCGTCAGCGACCGAATGGCATTAGCGCGGACGGATTCCTCCGGATCCTGGACCGCGTACTGGAGATCGTCGACGATTTCCTTCTTCTTGGGAGCGTAGTTGATCACTGCGGCGGCAGTGGCGCGCTGGTCGGCTGCGGCGGCATTCCGCAGCACGGCGCGCAGTTGGTCCAGGTGGCTGGTGGCAAAGGAAATGAACTCCTGCTCAAAGGCCCGGGCATTGGCATCGGCCATCATCGGATGGCCCGCCGTGAGGTCTTCAGCGGTTTCGCCCCGGCTGGCCGCCCGCTCCACCGCCGTCACGAACTGCCGATAGGAGGAGAGCAGATCCTCCGGCAAGGTGGCCTCGCCCGCGGGCTCCGAACGAAACGAGGCATGCGGAGCTCCCCTCTCTTCAATTCCGATGAACAGGGTGGCCCGTGGACCCTCGCAGCACACCGCATCCACTCGCCCCACCACCACTCCCGGGATCTTTTCGAGGGCGTCTTCCAGGTCGCCTTTCGAGGGGGGGAGCGGGTCGCCGGTCTTCACGTGGAGGACCCTGAGGATGTGCTCCGCGGTGATCTTGTGAAGCCCGTAGAAATCGATTTCGCCGATCGCCGGCGCCTGGGCCACTGCCGCGGATACGGCAGCCAACACTACGAGAGTTCGCGTCACACTGATCAGACGCGCGCCATCCTGGTTGTGTTGCCGCCCGCCGGCGGATTTCGCTTAGGCCTGTTTCTGGGCGAGCGGTCCGATGATCGGCAGTACCACAGTCTTGCCCTGGTAGGCCGAGATCACCAGGTAAAGCCAGGCAACGAAGAACAGAAGCCCCACCAACTGCGCGAGGAACGCCAGGCCGAAGATGTGCATCACCGAGAGGACGATGCCGAGCACCAAGGAAAACACGAAGTAGAAGAGGATACAGGCCACATGGAAAAAAATGGATTGGAACGCGTGGAAACGTATCGTCTTATTCTGGTTGTAGGGCGCCAACACCAGGAAGATGATACCCGTAATGAAACCCACCGCGTAGCACAGTGCCGCAGCGACATTATCGGCCATGGGGGCCGCCGCGGCCATAGGCTGCGGACCTGGGCCGGGAGCCACCGAGCCCGCCGGTGTGGAACTGGTGGCTACCGTACTGCCGCACTTCCCGCAAAAACGTCCTTCGACTTGAGCACCGCACGTCGCACAAAATGGCATAATAGCCTCCCTTTCCCGATCTACGGGTGGGATTATAGCATGGCAAGCCCATGGCACATACCAATAAGGTACTAGGCATTACGCTCCTGCCGATTGCGCGGCCCCGTATTGGTGGTTTTAACCGAAGGATACTTGTCCGCGAATTAAGATCGTGCCTAAGCTGAGGAATCAGGACCCCATGCCCCATCTGTTTGCCATCGCTCTTTGCATCTTGATCCTTGCCGGCCTCGCGGGATTGGTGAGATTGGAATACCAGCGTTCCCGAAAAGGCCCCCGGATGTCATCCGCTGCATTCTTCCGAGGAGGCGAGGACCCGCAACACAGGGATGCGTCCCTGGCTCCACGGTCCGGGGATCGCGCGATACGGCACGAAATAGGATACTGATTCCGGCGGGGAATGTATCGCCACTTTTCGGGCCGGCATGTGGAAAGGACGCGTTCTGCGAGCCTCTTCAGAACTCGTAGCGCGCCGCGAACTGCATGACCCGAGCGGCGGCGCCGGAAGCGTACGCCGTTATTTCACCGAACGTCGTCGGGCTGGCAGTGCTCAAGCTGGGGTTGCCGAAGTTCACTCTGTTAAAGGCGTTGAACGCCTCCGCGCGAACCTGCAGCCGATGCCCTTCCTTGGGCAGCTTGAAGTATTTCGAAACTGCCAGGTCGGTGTTGAACAAATTCGGCCCTCTCAGGATACCCCTGCTTCCCACGGTGCCGGGGTAAGAGGCCACAAACGAGTTGACGGCGCTGGTATTGGCGAAAAGGCTGGGGATGCCGAGTTGGTCGACGGTCAGTCCGTTCACCGGCAACGTACCGCCCTCCTTCAGAATGGCGAACGAGGAATACTCGTAGTTGGTGTTGTAAACGCCCGATACCCCAACCGTGATCGGCGTCCCCGTGCGGAAAGAGGTCAGCCCGGACACCTGCCATCCGCCGATGACATAGTCCAGAGCCTTGGGGATGTGACTCAGGAGAGACTTGCCCTGTCCGACGGGCAGTTCCAACACGAAGTCGGCGACCACGGCGTGCCGCGCGTCGAAGTCCGAGGAGCCGCGATAGGCGTTGGGGTTGAAAGCGTCCTGAAGGGCCGCACCGCCGCTGGTTTCGGAGGACGACCCGTTGTCGAGCGAGTGCCCGAACGTGTAGTTGAAGTCGAAGCCCCAACCGCGGGTGACCGCGCGCCGCAGCACGATAGTGGCGGCGTGATAGGCGGACTTGCCCGCGTCCGCGTATGCCAGAAGACCCGAGTTCTGGAGCGGGAAGAACGTGTTGCATCCGAAAACCGAAATACAGCCGCCGCCCGGCTGGCGGATCCGGTCCATATCGTTCAAGCCATCGAGAAAGCTGCCGCTATAGGAGTTGTACACGTCGTAGAAGAAGTTAGCGCTGGCGCTGCCGGTGATCTTGTAGTTCTTCGCCCCGGGGAAGATATCCTCGAAGAACGGCTGGGTGGGGATCAGGCTGGGGTTGGCCTTCACCTGCGCCGGGGTGATGCCGGAATTGTAGAGCTGTGCAATGACGGTGCCGGCTTGAGACCAGGTTTGGCCCGATTTGGCATCCTTGAACTGAGTGAGTGGCTGGCCGAAATCCTGCTGCACAATGCCCCTGTGACCGAGACGCCCCACATAGCCCAGTTCCAGGCTCAGCTTGTGCGGCAACGGCCGGGCATAGGTGGCGTTGAACACGTGTTCGTAGGGAGCTTTCAAATCGCTCGACACTCCGCTGAAGGTGGTGAATCCGCCCTGAATCACCGGAGGCGTATAGGGAAATGCGCCGCCCGCGGGCGCAGCGTAGGCGGGAAACCCGCTTCCGGCATAGCGGAACGAACTCGTGAAGTCCGTGTTCACCGGCTGTGCAACCACGCTGGCGAGACCCGGAGATCCGGAGGAGGCGAAAGACTGTGCCATCGCGGCCCCGTAGTGGTCATAGACGATCCCGGCCCCGGCGCGGAACACGCTGCCCTTACCCGCGATCTTCTCCAGCAGCGAGTCGCTTTCCGGAGAGTACGCAATCGACAAACGTGGAGCGAAGTCCTTGTAATCCGTGGGATAGTAACCCGGGGCATTATGGAGCGAGCCGCCCAGTTTATATGAGACCATCGCCGTGGATAGGATGGAGTTCGGAATGCCTGCCGCCTGTGCACCCACGCGGTCGGCGAAGAACTGGCTCAGCGGGGTTTGCGGAATTACCTCGGTGCCGTTCTTTTCGTACGGTACGCCAAAGATGGAGTACCGCAGCCCGTAGGTGATGGTGAGGTTACGCTTCCACTTGAAGCTGTCCTGAGCGTACGCCTCGTACTCATTGGAGGCGAAGGCCGTGGTAATCGGGTTGCCGAACGGAATCACCTGGCCGGCCGCGCTGAAGTTGTAAGTGGCCGCGAAGTTGTTGAGCACTCCAAACAACGCGCCGAAGGCGTTGGTTACATTGGTGGTGGAAGCCAGCGTCGCGCTGCTGCCGTAAATGCTCTGCACGTACGCCTGCACGTCGTTATCGATGTCGTTGCCGAGCCCCAGGAGCGTGTTGCGGCTGAAGGCGTAGGCAGGCTGGTTATTGAACGACAGGCGGTCGTTCTCGATGAATCGCATATTCACGCCGAACTGCGCCGAATGCCGGCCTCTCGTCCAGTTCAGGTCGTCGGCTACATTCGTGGTGGGCGAGACACGCTGGGAAGCGCGGGGAGTCGCCTGTAACGTCGTGAACCCGATGCTCGGCAGCACCGTCGAGTTGCCCGTGGAAGAAGTCCCTAGCCGGGTGTATCCATAGGTCAACGCGTTCACCAGTCTGGGCGTGAGAACGGCGGTGTACCGCGCGGCCATGCCTCGGGAATTGTCGAGTTGGCGGGACGCCGCCGCTTGCCCCGGGAATTGCGCGAGCCCATTTTGCGCATCCTGCCCGGATCCATTAAGGGTGCCCCGCAGCATTAAGGTGTGCTTGCCGGCCGAGTCGATGTTGTAGTCCATTCTCGCCACCTGGGCGTGGTTGTCGAGCGTATTCGGCGCGTTGAAAAGCAACTGATTGAGATTCAGTCCCTTGTCGGATGCGCCCAGCGGATTGTTGCCGGCCGGATACTGTTTCATCAGGCCGAGTACGTACGGGTTCGCTCCCAGGTGCAACGGGTCGATATTCACAACGTCCTGGGGAGTGAGTTGAATGGTCCGGCCGTCTTTCAACAGGACCTGCACGATACCTTGGGCGAAGGTGCTGCTGGGAACCGTGGCCGTCTTGGAAGAGGCGCTGCGGTCCTTGCGGGCTTCGTAATTGTAGAAGAAGAACAGGCGATTCTTGAGGATCGGGCCGCCCAGGGAAGCGCCGTACTGATTGCGGACCAGGGCCGAGCGGGGCACGCCCGCACGGTTGCTGAACCAGCTATTGGCCGAAGTCGGCGTGTTGCGGTTGTACTCATATGCCGATCCGTGGAAATAGTTGGACCCGCCTTTGGTCACGATCGAGACCTGTCCGCCCGAAGAACGGCCCATATCGGCGCCAACACCCGCGACGGTGGTGCGGAATTCCTGCACCGAGTCGAGCGGGATCGGAAGCACCGCGTTAAACCCGTCCTTGCCCTGGCTGTCGTTCACGTCGACGCCGTCCAGCAGGACGTTGTTCTGATCGGGCCTCGCCCCCGTCACCTGTCCCGTGGAGGCCACGCCGGGCTGAACGCTCAAGAGCGCCACCACGTTGCGGGTCTGCAGGGGAATCTCTTTGACCTGCGTCTCCGTGAACGGATTGCCGACGGCGGCGTTCTCGGTGTTCACCACGGCAGCTTCGCCCATGACGTTCACGGTCTCGGTCACCTGACCGAGATCCAGCTTCACGTTCAGGGTTGCCGGCGTGTTGATCTGCAGGACGACCTCGGCGGTATGCATACGGAACCCCGCCTTTTCCACGACGATTTTGTAGGTCCCTGGTTGAACCTGCACGAAGGTGTACTCCCCGGTGGCATCCGTCAGCGCTTTGCGCGAGGCGGAGGTGCCGAGGTTGGTGGCGGTTACGACGGCCTCAGGGATGGCTGCGGACTGCGCGTCGGTGATCGAACCCTGTAAGGAACTCGTCTGGGCCGCCAGAGGCAGTGTCGCGAGTACGAAGGCGATGATGGATCGTGTCATCGGGCAAACTCTCCTTTACGTTGATACCCAAAGTTATCGGTGGACGATAGCCGAGATCTCAACAAGGAGGTCGCCGACGGGGCGAATTGCCCGATTTGTGTTTTAGTAACCCTGGAAAAAGTGTATTTGTAGCAGTTTAAGTGCAATGCCGCGGGAAGTCAAATCAAAAAGCGCTATAGGGCTTATGGAATGACTCAGGCTTATCACGCTACCAAATCGTGTAGGACGTTCCCGGAAACATCCGTCAAACGGAAGTCTCTGCCGCTATACCGGTATGTCAGCTTGGTATGATCGATGCCAAACAGATACAGGATCGTCGCGTGGATGTCGTGAACATGCACGGGCTTCTCGATGGCTTTGAAACCAAAGTCATCGGTAGCGCCGTAAATGGTTCCGCCTTTCACCGCGCCCCCGGCCAGCCACATCGTATAGCCGAAGGGATTGTGGTCGCGGCCCCGCTTGATGCCGCCGCCCGCGCCGCCGACTTCGCGGACTGGGGTGCGGCCGAATTCCGAGCCGCAGACCACCAGGGTGTCATGCCACAGGCCACGCGACTTCAAATCCTTAATCACGGCGGCGAAGCCCTGGTCGGAATTCTTGGCGTTGGTCTTGTGGGCGAAGATATCGCCGTGCGCGTCCCACGGGTCGCCCTGGGAATAGTAGACCTGGGTCATCCGAACGCCCTTCTCCGCCAGGCGCACCGCGGTCAGGCAACCGCGGGCGACCGGTCCGGGGCCATAGAGGTCCAGCGTGGCTTGCGATTCCTTGCGCACATCGAAGACTTCCGGGGCATCGGTCTGCATGCGGTAAGCCACTTCCATAGACTTGATTACGGCTTCCACCTGCTGGTCGGTGCCGGTTTGCGTTTCCCTCAGTTTCTCCAGTTTTTGCAGTAAGTCCAGTTCGCGGCGCTGCTCCACCAGCGAGAACTTGGGGTTATTGACATAGCTGACCAGCTTCTTCGGATCGAAATTGCGCTCAATGACGACCTTCTTCGGCTTGTCTTTTTCGTCTTTGTCTTTGGCCGCGTCCCTGGGCAGGTCGGGCGGCATGTCATCCCCAGGCATGCCATCGGGGTTGTCGGCGGCCGTCTGGACACGGTTCGAAATGTAAGTTCCCTGGTTGATCGCCGGCAGGAAGCCATTGCTCCAAAGGGGAGGACCAACGGTCGTCGGAACGTTGGGACACAAGACCACGTAACCGGGCAGGTTCTGGTTTTCCGTGCCCAGGCCATACGTGAGCCAGGCGCCCATGGAGGGCCGCCCGGCCTGGTTGGCGCCGGTGTTCAGCATGAGGCAGGAGGGCTCATGGTTGGGAATATCGGTGTACACCGATCGCACCCAGCAGATGTCGTCGGCCACCTCGCCCAAGTGCGGCCAGAGTTCGCTGATATCCATGCCGCACTGGCCGTACTTCTTGAACTTGAACGGCGACTTCATCAGCTCGCCGGTGCGCCTCTCTGTCTTGACGGTTCCGCCCGGCAACGGCTGACCGTCGTACTTATCCAGAGCCGGTTTGGGATCGAAGCTATCGACGTGCGACAGTCCCCCGTTCATGAACAGGAAGATCACTCGTTTGACGCGCTGGGGGTAGTCGAGTTTGGCCACCCCTACGGTGCCGTCCGGCTTGATAATGGTGTCGGCTTTGGCCAGCGAACGGCCCAGCATTCCCACGAATGCCATCATCCCGAAGCCGTTGCCTACGCGGAGTAAGGCTTCCCTGCGGGTCACGGGGTTAGAAGACTTGTGTAAAGACATATAGGTTGCGATCTTACGCGGCCAAGCCGGCTAAGGGCCGGCTTGAGACAGGCGAAACCGCCTGTCCCACAAGAACACTTCACTCCACCAAACACTTCGCTCCAGGGCCGGCTGAGGCCGGCTGACAGACGACGAAAAACAATCGTCTGTCCTACTAGTTAATAAAGACAAATTCGCTGGCACTCAGCAGCACCTTGATGTAGCGGCCCCAAGCGGTGGGTTCGTACTTCACCTCGGGTGGTGGCGCGGCGCCCGGACCACGCCGGCCGCCGGCGCCGCCTGCGAATGCGCCCATACCTCCCATCATTCCCACCCCCATGGGCATGGGCGCGGGCGCTGCGGCCGCGGCCTCGGTTCCGTCGGCGACTGCGCCGCCTTCGGGAGTGTCGGGCTTGGCGGCGTCGGCAGTCGCAGTGGCCGGCGGCCCGCCTGCTTGCCCGCCGCGGCCACCTCGGCCGCCGCGACCGCCGCCTTCCGGCGGCTTGTTCTTGTTTTCTTCGTATTCGCGCATCGGCTCGGAATGCAGGTACTCGATACCCAACTTCACTTCTTCTTCGCTGGGATCTCGGCCATAGGCCAACAGGTAAACCTTTCGAATGCGCGCGCGATTGTCCGCCTCCGTGGCCACACGTTTGGCGAGCTCTTCGGATTCCGCCTGAATGAAGTCGCTATTCATCAGGAACAGCCGCTGCAGCGGCACGGTGGTGGTGAAGCGTTTTTCCGCGCTGATGTTCGGGCTGGGGAAGTCGAATAACTGGAGATACTCATCCAGCTTGTAACGACTCACTTTTCCGTACACCGTGCGGCGCGTGAAGCCCGTGGTGAGATCCTGGCTGGGGCCTCCCAGCGATGGATCCAGATTACCGGCGACCATCAGAACCGCGTCGCGAATCTGCTCGGCGTCCATGCGCTTGCGGTCCATGCGCCAGTAGAAACGGTCGCCCGAGTCCTTGGCGTAGTTGAACTCGTCCTGGTCGGTTGAGAGCCGATAGACCGCGCTCAGCATGATGTCGCGGTGCAGCTTCTTGATGGACATGCCGTTCCTGACGAAGTTACTGGCCAGGTATTCCAGCAGCTCGGGGTTGGTGGGGCGCTCGCCCGTCATGCCGAAGTTACTGGGAGTATCCACGATGCCGGTTCCGAAATGGCCTTTCCAAACGCGGTTCACGAACACCCGCATGGCGATCGGCTGTTTCAGAATGTCGTCGGCCAGTTCCAGGCGGCCGCTACCCTTCTGGAAAGGCTGCGGCTCATCCTGGGAGAGCATGCTCAGGAAATGCCGCGGCACTTCCGGCCCGAGGTTGTTCGGATTGCCGCGAAGGGCGAGCGGCAGGTTGACCGGTTCCTTGGCGTCTTCCACGCCGTGCAGGAACGGGTAGGCGGGCTCCAGCTTTTTCCGGGCCTCATCCACATCGGCTTTGATCGATGCCATCTGCGCCTGCGCCTCGGCGCCGCTGCGGCTCTCGAGTCCCCAGCCGCGGAAAAGCAGCACGCCGGGCTTGGCCGCCCGGCCGCCTGCGGCCATCATGGCGGCGGGGTCATCGGCATCGGTCAGCTCACGCTGGAAGATCTCGGTCCAGAAGCTGCTTTCGTCTTCCGGCATGGTTTTCAGGCGAAGGCCGCAATTCGGGCAAAAGTCGTCATTGGTGATGAACTCGTTGGGCTTGTTGGCACGCTTCTTTTTCTTAGTGCCTTCCAGCGCCTTGGCCGCGATGATGTCGTTCTCCTCGGTGAGGTCCTTGCGGGCGAGCATGACTTTGACCACGTTCGCCTGGAACTCGTCGGCCAGTTTCTTGACCTCCTGGTTGCCGCCGCCACGGCCACCGGCGCCCCCGCGGCCACCACCACCGCCGCCGGCCCCGCCAGCGAAGCCGACACCGCCGCCCATACCTCTGCCACCACCACCCGCGGCTGCCGGCGTCGCCTTCTTCATGAGCGCCTGCCAGGCTTCCTTATTGTGGTACTTGTCGGTGGGTTTCCCCATGTAAGCGATCCAGCGTTCCAGTAACTCGTAATCCAGTTTTCTGGACTCCACCACGGTCTCGATTTCCCTCTTCTGGCCGGCAACCTCATAAACCCCCTGGAGGTAGTTGGAGGTCTTGAAGACCAGGGATTCCGATAACTGCGCGCTCAAGTTGTTCTGAATCTCCTGCAGCACCTTCTGCTTCTTCTCCACCTCATCTTCGAGCTTGGTGTACTCGTCCAGGACCGACTTGGGGACGCGCGGATACTCATGGTACGCGGTGTTCAGGAACACTCCGGCCAGGGAATAGTAGTCCTTCTGCGGGATGGGGTCGTACTTATGATCGTGACAGCGGGCGCAAGCAACTGTTAACCCGAGGAATCCGCGGGTCACTACATCCACGCGGTCGTGGCGCTCGTCGGCGCGGGTCACTTCCACGGCGCCGTTGTCGTAATACCAGGGCCCCAGGCCAAGGAAGCCGGTAGCGGGCAGCGTCTTATAGCGGGTCTTCTCTTCCAACAGGTCGCCCGCGATCTGCGCCTTCACGAAGGCGTCGTAGGGCATATCGTCGTTGAACGCCTGGACCACCCAGTCCCGGTAGACATAGGCGTTGGGATAGGGGTGGTAGCCGCGAGGATTGGGGTTGAGGCTGCGGTAATCGTCTTCGCCGTAGCGGGCCACGTCGAGCCAGAAGCGGCCCCATCGCTCGCCGTAGTGTGGGGAAGCCAGCAAGCGGTCCACCACCTTGGAAAATGCGTCGGAGGAGGCGTCCTTCTCGAAGGCCGCAATCTCCTCGGGGGTCGGCGGGAGGCCGGTCAAATCGAGGGTCGCGCGGCGAATCAGGTCGTGCCGGTTGGTTGGGCGGACTGGCTTCATCCCGTCCTTTTCCAGGCGCGCCAGCACGAAGCGGTCAATCGCAGTCCTGGGCCACCGGGCGTCCTTCACTTGCGGCGGCTGTGGATCTTTCAAGGGCAGCAACGACCAGAAGCTTTTCCGCTCGGGCGCGATCACATACTTTTCGGCGCTCGCGGCTGCGGCTGCGGTTGGGGCAGCGCCACTGGCTGGCCACACAGCGCCGGCTTTGACCCACGACACGATGTCTTCGATCTCGGAGTCTTTCAGCCTGCCGCCCATGGGCATCTTGAGCTTCGCGCCGGTCTGCCGGATGGCCTCCACCAGAACACTCTTCTCGGGATCGCCCGGTACGATGGATGCGCCACGGCCGCCGCCTTTCAGCAGGGCCTCGCGGCTATCGACGCGCAATCCGCCCATGGCGGTAGCGGTGTGGCAGGAGTAGCAGTTGTTGGCCAGTACCGGCCGCACCTTGGTTTCGAAGAAGTCCGGTGAGACCGGGGGCAGGGTCTGCGCGTGGGCCGATTGGACTGCCACTGCGAGGACGAGCAATAGAGCTTCCAAGAGAGAACTTTTCGAGCGGCGCATATGGCTTTCGCCTGGGATCTCCGAACCCGATTTGGGGATCATTCACCCCTCAACGGACCGGGGGTGGGATTAGCGGGCAGCAACGAGGCGCCTCCAGGTACGCAAACACCGAAGTGACGTGCAGCCGAACAAGGGCGGAAACTCAGTGGCACAGACGAGGCCACCTCCGAGTGATGTAGTTTTTTACCATTTACGGGGGCTAATGTCAATGGGGGACGGGCCAGTCGGACCTCCAGGCGGCCTCAGAGCTAGCGCTGCGCAACCTTCGCAACAGTTTTGG
>OBLT010002100.1_pt1 | contig 12538 bp, 11 predicted proteins | sample 1518721 | NCBI WGS metagenome assembly OBLT01 (sample SAMEA3539307, study PRJEB22396) | soil metagenome | biome: tundra; feature: field; material: soil | place: USA | collected 2010-05 | depth 0.15 m | reverse complement strand
GGGCACGAGGTAGTCGAGTGCGTAGACGGGCACAGCATCACTTCCTGAGCTGATCAGCGGTGATCTCGCGGGCCGCGCCGCGCTGGATCTTCCGGGTGGCGGTCTTGAGCAGGGCGTCAGTACCAGTACCCGTCGTGGTACCCGATGACCGCGCACTCGGCCCCCGACGCGTGCTGGATCAGCCGGGCCCCCGCCTTCCTCGGCGAACCCAGCCACTACCTGGCTTGATCATGTCATTTGACCAGCCCTTGAATGTACAGAAACGGCCCGGAAAGCGCAGGTACGTGCCAGGCCAGAACCTTCCCCAACGATCTCCGGCCGCATACCCACCCGGCAGCACCGGAGCCGGGCCAGTGGCTGGATCGCCGCCGCCCGGGGCGCCCGGCCTGACCTCCGGGGTCAGCGGCCGTCGGCCAGCCCGCGGTAGATCCGCATCGCGTTGCCCGCCCGGACCTCGCTGAGCGTGTCCTCGCCAACATCCAGCGCGGCCAGCGCGCGGGCGTTGCGCGCGATGCCGGGCACCCCCGGCCAGTCCGTGCCGAAGATGAACTTGCGGGCCAGCCGCCGCAGGTCAAACCGGGTGTAGTACTCGGGCAGCTTCCGGGGCGGCAGCCCGGACAGCTCGATCCACACGTTCTCGTGCAGCAGGGCCAGGGACGCGGCCGCCTCATACCACCAGCCCCGCCCGCCGTGCGCGAGCACGACCGTCAGCCCGGGGAAATCCCGGAGTACCGGGCTGAGCAGGCCGGGATCGGCCATGGCGTTGTCCGAACCAGGGAATGAGCTCGTGCCGCAGTGCACGACGACCGGCAGGCCGTCGGCCTCGCAGGCCTGGTAGGCGGGATAGAGCATCGGGTCGGCGGCACAGAATCCGCCGTGCACCGGATGGATCTTGAGCCCGGCCGCGCCCATCCCGGCCTGCCGGGCGAGTTCCGCGGTGACCGGGTAGTGCAGGTGCGGGTTGATGTTCGCGAGGAAGGTGAAGCGCTCCGGATTGTGCTTGATGATCGGCAGCAGGTCCTCGACGGGCTGGATCCCGGTGACCTTGGGGCTGTACTCGCAGAGCAGGACGGCCCGGTCGACGCCTTCGGACTCCATGAGCTCATCGAACGCGCGCGGGATGACCACGCCATCGCTGTCGAACACCGACCGCCAGCCCGGCTGGCCGAACTGCTCCGCCCAGCTGTGCCAGGCCGCCTTGAGCGTCGGCAGGCGTGCCGGGTGGAGGTGGGCATCGACGAGCAGCCGGCCGTCCAGCATGGGACTCCTCCGGTCACCGATTCTGGGGGGCCCAAGTCTATGGTGCGCACCTTGGCTCATGATGCGGCTGCCCACTCCCTGGGCTGAGCGCGTGTCAATGACAAAAGCGGTGCGGTATTATTCAGATCTTCCGGCTGATTCACGAAATCTTTCTCGAGGCATATTCTCGCCGGCCTGTCTACAGGCGTGAGGCAGCATTATCAGGTCGCAGGTCAGCAAGAGCAGTGACCTAAGTCCTCTCTTTACGTCAGTTTCCGTGAATCTGCCCATGTGCTGTTTCTTTTTGTGCTGCCCAGATGATATGAGTAAATAATCGGCCAAGAGGGGACACCGACGACTCCGCAGGCATGGCTTTCATATCCGGGACCCCCGTCCTTCATGCGAAGACTGCTCCACGATCGTCCCCGGCCGCAACCCAACCGGGAGGACGCGCGATGACAGACACCATGGAAAAGCAGCAGGAAACAGCAGGCCAGCTCCGCAACCGGGTGGCCCTGGTGACCGGCGGGGCCCGCGGCATCGGGGCGGCCATCGGCCAGCGACTGGCCCAGGAGGGCGCCGCCGTCGCCGCCGGGTACTGGCGCCACGAGGAGCCCGCCCAGAAGTTCCTCGAAGTCATGACCGCGGAGCACCCGGGCCGCCGGATCACCCTGCACGAGGGCAACATCGGTGCGGCCGACGACTGCCGCAGGGTGCTGCAGGAGGTCATCGACCAGCATGGCCGGCTCGACATCCTCGTCAACAACGCGGGCATCACGGTCGACAGGACCGCGGCGAAGATGACCGACGAGGACTGGCAGCGGGTCATCGCCGTCAACCTGTCCGGCGCCTTCTTCATGGCCCAGGCGGCAATGGAGCACATGATCGCACGCGGCACCGGGCGGATCATCAACGTGTCCTCGGTCATCGGCGAGACCGGGAACATCGGGCAGGCCAACTACGCGGCGTCCAAGTCCGGCATGTTCGGCCTGACGAAGTCGCTGGCCAGGGAGTCCCTCTTCCAGCTCAACCGTGCGCAGCGGCCGGTCGGCGACGGGGTCGGGCTGACCGTCAACGCGGTGACCCCCGGCTACATCGCGACCGACATGTTCGCTGAGATCCCGGAGAAGGTCGTTGACCGGATCCGCGGCCAGATCCCGGTCGGCCGGCTCGGCAGGCCGGACGAGATCGCCCGCGTGGTCGCCTTCCTGGCGGCCGATGAGTCGGCCTACATCACCGGGCAGGTCTGGTCCGTCAACGGCGGCCTGGACATGTGAGGCAGCAACCAGTGAGCGAACTGGAGGGGCGCGGTGCCGCCTGGACTGAGGAGCGAGGGACGAGCGACGAGGGAAGGCGGCGCCTCAAGGCGCCCTGGAGGCGAGCGGGTATTGCAGCTATGAATCATGTGAGGGAGCAGTAATGAATGACACACATAAGCAGCCGGAAGTTCTGGTCCTATCCGCAGTGCGGACGGGGATCGGCAAATACGGCGGCGGTCTCGCGACCGTGCCGCCGTGTGACCTCGCCGCCGCGGTGGTGCGTGATGCGGTGACCCGGGCGGAAGTGGATCCCGCGGACGTGGGCCATGCCGTGTTCGGCCACGTGATCCACACCGAGGCCAGGGACATGTACCTCGGGCGGGTGGCCGCCATCAACGGTGGCCTGCCGGCCGGCACGCCCGGGCTGACGGTGAACCGGCTGTGCGGCAGCGGACTGCAGGCCATCATCTCCGCGGCACAGGCCATCATGCTCGGCGACGCCGACACCGCGGTGGCCGGCGGCGCCGAGTCCATGAGCCGCGCCCAGTACTGGCTCCCCGACATGCGCTCGGGCAAGCGCATGCAGGACGCGGTCGCCGTGGATGCCATGGTCGGAGCGCTCACCGACCCATTCGATCACTGCCACATGGCCATCACCGCGGAGAACGTGGCGGCCGACTACGGGGTGTCCCGGGCTGACCAGGACGCCCTCGCCGCCGAGAGTCACCGGCGGGCGGCCTTCGCGACGGAGGCAGGCTATTTCGCCGAGCAGATCACGCCCATCGAGGTGGCCACCAGGAAGGGCAGCACGACGTTCGCCTCCGACGAGCACATCCGGCCCGGGGTCACCGTTGAGGACCTGGCCAAGCTGCGCCCCGCCTTCGACAAGAGCGGCACGGTCACGGCGGGCAACGCCTCCGGGGTCAACGACGCCGCGGCCGCCGTGGTCCTGGCCAGCGCGGCGTACGCTCAGCAGCACGGGCTGCACCCCATGGGACGGCTCGTCGCCTACAGCCACGCCGGGGTCGAGCCGAGGGTGATGGGCATCGGCCCGGTCCCCGCGGTACACAAGGTGCTCGACCGGGCCGGGCTGAAGCTGGACGAGATCGACGTATTCGAGGTGAACGAGGCGTTCGCGGCGCAGGCGCTGGCCGTGATCCGCGAGCTGGGCCTGCCCGCCGACCGGACCAACCCGAACGGCAGCGGCATCTCACTCGGGCACCCGCTCGCCGCGACGGGCGCCATCCTCACCGTGAAGGCGCTGCACGAACTGCAGCGGACCGGCGGCCAGTACGCGCTTGTCACTATGTGCATTGGAGGCGGCCAGGGCATCGCCGCGATCTTCGAACGGATATAGCCAACGATGGCGGGGCACAGACACTCAAACTAGGAGGTGCCGCATGTCCGAGCATGACATCGCGCGACGGGTGGCAGAGGACGCTGCCGAGGTCCTCGCGCCAGAGGCCGATCTCATCGCCGAATTCGACATGGCAAGCTTCGGCGGCTCAATGGTCGAGGTGCTGAACAGGGCGCGGCAGCGCCCAGGCGAGTTCGCCGAGGCGGGATTGCGTCTCGGCACCACCCTGACCAGGATCGCCCAGTTCATGGTGGCGCGGTCGGCCGGGGTGAGCGCCGCGCCGCCCATCCCGCTCAGTGCGGACAAGCGGTTCAAGGACCCTACCTGGGAGGACAACCCCGGGTTCGCCGGACTCCGTCAGGCCTACCTGGCGTTCCGACAGTTCAACGACGACCTGCTCGACGCCGGGGGTGGCGATCCGGTCAGCGACGGGAAGGCGCGGCTGATGAGCGGATTTCTGCTCGACGCGCTCGCCCCGACCAATTTCCTGGCCACCAATCCGGCGGCGATGAAGCGGGCGTTCGAGACCGGCGGCGGCAGCCTGGTCGCCGGGGCCCGCAACTTCCTGGATGACCTGACCAACAACGGCGGGCGCCCAAGCCAGGTCGACACGCGGTCGTTCGAGCTGGGAAAGAACATGGCGGCGACCCCCGGGAAAGTCGTCTACAAGAGCGACCTGATGGAGCTCATTCAGTACGCACCGCAGACCCCCAAGGTCCGGGCGATCCCGATGCTGATGAGTCCGGCATGGATCAACAAGTACTACGTCATGGACCTCGCGCCCGGCCGCAGCTTCATCGAGTGGGCCGTGCAGCACGGACATACGGTCTTCGCGATCTCGTACCGCAATCCAGATGAGCACATGCGCGGGGTGAGGCTGGATGACTACCTCATCGAGGGACCGCGAGCCGCGCTCGACGTGATGACCGACATCACCGGGGCTGACAAAATCAACATTACCGGGCTCTGCCTGGGCGGCGCCCTGACCGCGATGCTCGCCGCCTATCTGGCCAAGACCGGTGATGACCGCATCGGCTCGATCACCCTGCTCAACACGCTGCTCGACTACAGCGAGCCGGGCGTGCTCGGGGTCTTCACCGACGAGAAGACGGTGGCCCGGATGGAACATCACATGGAGGCCAAGGGCTTTCTTGAAGCGTCAGACATGAGGACCGCGTTCGACATGCTCCGGGCGAATGACCTCATCTTCAGCTACGTGGCGACGAACTGGCTGATGGGGCAGCAGCCGCCCGCTTTCGACATCCTCGCCTGGAACTCTGACAGCACGCGCCTGCCAGCGGCCATGCACTCCTTCTACCTCCGCTCGCTCTACCTCCACAACCAGCTCGCGAAGGGCGAGATGGAACTGGCCGGGCAGCACTTGTCCCTGAAGGAGATCAAGGCCGACACGTATGTGGTTAGTGCGGTGAACGACCACATCGTGCCGTGGACTGCCTCGTACAAGACCATCGGGCTGCTTGGCGGCCAGGTGCGGTACGTGCTGTCCAGCGGAGGGCACATCGCCGGCATCGTCAACCCGCCCGGGCCCAAGGCCTGGCACGAAGTGAGCGAGGACGGCCATGGCTCCGCGGCGCAGTGGCGCGAGGGCGCGAAGATCATCCAGGGTTCATGGTGGGAGAACTGGGCCGACTGGGCGAAGCAGCGGTCCGGCGCGCAGGTAAAGCCGCCGTCCATCGGCAGCAAGCGCTACCCGGCGCTTGGCGACGCGCCCGGCGACTACATCCACGGCTGACGCGCGGCGCCAGCCCCCCGTTCTCCGCGCTTGACAAATCAACCAGAGCGCGTAGTATAGTAAGCATAGAGACCACCCCCAAGGAGGAAGAAATGACTGATACCCGCACCGTTGGCCATGAGATTCAGGGCCAGATCCTGGACACCGTTCGCAAGAGCCAGGACGCCGTTGTCGATGCCATCAAGACCTGGACCGAGGCGGTCCAGTCGATCACGCCGGCGATCCCGACGCCCAGCCTGCCCTTCACTGACAAGCTGCCCAAGCCCGAGGAGCTCGTGGCCAGTGCCTACGACTTCGCCGAGCAGCTGCTCTCGAGCCAGCGGAAGTTCGCCGAGAGCGTGCTCGAGGTGACCGGGCCGGTGACCGCCAAGAAGGACAGCGCCGCCGCTTCCGCCAAGAAGGCCGACTCCCACGCCAAGTAACCAACAAAGCCGCGCGGCGAACCAGGGTTTCCCGGTTCGCCGCGCTCGCACGTTCCTGGCGGCCATGCCTGATGCATACTATACTTAGCGAATATCTTCCGCTCGAACCGCACTGCTTCACCAAAGGACGGGGGTTTCCGGTGCCAGATCCGTGGGCGGCGCAGACGGAGGCCCTCGGCGCCTTCATCCGCAGCCAGCGCAAGCTCGCCAACCTGTCCCTGCGCCAGCTGGCGGAGCTGACGAGCCTGTCCAATCCGTACCTGAGCCAGATCGAGCGCGGGCTGCACCAGCCGTCCGTCCGCGTCCTCAAGCTCCTGTCCACCGCGCTCAACGTTTCCGCGGAGACGCTGCTCGCGGAAGCGGGATTGCTGTCTCCGGACGGCTTCGCCGCGGCCAAGGCCGCCGACGCTGGTTCCGCGCCGTCCGCGCCGGACGCAGAAGCGGCTATCCGCGCCGATCAGCGGCTGAGCGACGAGCAGAAGGCCGCCTTGATCACCGTTTACCAGAGTATGCTTCGACCGACGTAGCTGGTTGCCGCCGCCGCCGCGCGGCGTGGCCCGAGCAGCGCGCTGCGGCACGGCGCGCGAGGCCTGGACGCAGCACACGTCACCGGATGTTGCCTCCCGGCCCGGGCGAGGAGCCGACTATGTCTATAATTCCTATATGCTTATAGGGGAATCCGGGCTTCCCGCTGACATCCTGCTGCCGGAGCCGCAGCGATCCGTGGTGGCCATCGAGCCCCCGGGAAGCGGGACCGGTTACTGGGCGGGAGCGCCCAGCGCCGCGCTCGGCGATGACGGCATCTACCTCGCCTACCGGATGCGCCGCCCGATCGGCCACGGCCGCGGTTACGCCGTGGCCATCGCCCGGTCCGCCGACGGCGAGCACTTCGAGACGCTGCTCTGTATCGGCCGCGAACTCATGAGCACCGACTCGCTGGAACGGCCGTCGCTCGTGCGCACCCCGGAGGGGGCCTGGCGGCTCTACCTCAGCTGCGCTACCCCGGGCACCAAGCACTGGCGAGTTGAGCTGATCGAGGCGGCCCACCCGGCCGAATTCAACCCGCACAGCAGCCAGGTTGTGCTGCCGGGCGACACCAAGACGGCGGTCAAGGATCCGGTGATCGTGCACCGGGACGGGATGTGGCAGCTCTGGGCGTCGTGCCATCCGCTGGCCGATCCTGACGAGGCGGACCAGATGGCTACCGACCACGCCACCAGTCACGACGGCCGGGAGTGGACCTGGCAGGGGACCGCGCTGAACGGCCGGCCCGGCCTGTGGGACTCGCGGGGCACCAGGGTCAGCGCCGTCTGCTACCTGGGCGGCACCATCGTGGCCTACTACGACGGGCGCGCCAGCGCGGCCGAGAACTACGAGGAGCGCACCGGAATCGCGACGGGGACCGACCCTACGGGCCTGTCGGCGCTGGGATCCGTCCCGTGGGCCCGGTCGCCGCACGCCAACGGCGGGCTGCGCTACCTGGACATTCTGCCCCTGCCCGACGGCTCGCGGCGGCTCTACTACGAGATGACCGGGCCGGACGGCGCGCACGACCTGCGTACCGAACTCCGCTTATCCACTGAACCGGCCCACCCGGCTGGCCGCGGCACGCCGCGGCCTCCTGCTCAGGGCCGGCCCTGGGGACGGCCGTTACGCGCCTGCCGCTGGCCTGGAGGCCGCTCCCCCACCAGGCCGCCGGAACGCTCCCTGGGCTGCAGCCAGTCGCTGAAATCCGACTCGGTGACCTTCCCCAGCAGCCGGACGTCGGTATCGAAGTACGGCAGCAGGGCCTGGCGCTGCTCCCAGGTGAGCGGCTGCCGGCTGGGTGCCTTCTGCTGCAGGATGCGCTCAAGCGGCCGGGCCATGGCCGTCGCCGCCGTCCCCGGCAGGTGCCGGCCGGCCGCCGTGATGGCCCGGACCGCCTGGGAAACCGCCAGATGGCTGAACGAGCGCTCAGGGTGAGCTGTGACGTTCTCCCTGGGCACCTCGGTGACGACCCCCGGCGGAACGCCAAGGAAGGCGCAGATGGTGTCCAGCGTCTCGGCCGGAGAGTCGACCAGTGCCCCGTACCGGAGCACCAGGACGTGCTCCCGCGGGAACAGCGTGTACAGGTGCTCTAGTTGCTCGCCGTACCGGCCGAGCCTGGTGTAGTGCCAGAACTGGGCCCAGCCAGCGGCGATCCGGCGGTCCTCGTCCGCGCAGGCCGCGACGAAGTCATCGATGGGGTCGAGCCCGGCCGACCATAGGTGGGTCCAGTTCGAGTGCGCGCGTTCCACCGGGTCGCGCAGCATCGCGATCATCTTGACATCCGGGATCAGGTCCCGGATCCGGCGCTGCGCCTGCCTGTCGTAGAGATAGAACGGCGTCGACTCACCGCGCAACGCGCCGGCCGGGGCGCCGGCGAAGAGTGCCTCGTAGTCCGCTCGCCGCCAGATGTGCTCGCGGTAGGTCGGGATGTCACCCGGTCCCCCGCCCCGGGTGGGCGGCGGGCCATCGGTCAGGAAGAACTTCGGCTCCTTGACCGGCGACATGAAGAGCGCCTGATGCCGGGCGAGGGCAGCGTGAAGTGCGGTGGTGCCCGCCTTCGGGGCACCGATGATCAGGAAGTCCGGCAGAGCCACGGAGGCCTCCTTCGCGCGCGGTACAGCTACGGATGAATAGTAACATATTATCTCGATCTGTTTAATAGGTTAAGCAGGTGCTGCCACATTACCCCGGCCATCTTCCCTGTCCCGCGCCACTTACTCCGGTGCGGTGCCGCTCCTGGAGGCGCCCCGCTCCTGGGGGACGCCCGGAGGTCAACTAGGCCTTGCGGCCCACGCCCGCGTAGCCCGGGGCCTTGCCGCCGGGATCGGCGTCCGGCTCGGGACGCCATTGGTCGGTCTGGACGACGCCCGGGTCGAGCAGGTCCAGGCCGTCGAAGAACTTGGTCACCTCGGCCCGGCTGCGCCGCGTCTGCGGGGTGGTGACCAGCTTGTTGTAACGCTGTGCGGCCCTGGCCGCAGCCGCGGTGTCGATGTCACTGGCCGGGTGGGAGAGCACGAGGTAACTGCCGGACGGCACGGCGTCGAGCAGCCGCCTGACAATCCCGTACGGGTCATCCGAATCCGGGATCAGATGCATGATCATCAATAGCATGACCGCGACCGGCTCGCTGAAGTCCAGGGTTCGCTGAGCGGCTTGCAGGATCGCCGACGTATCCCGCACGTCGGCGTCGATGTAAGACGTCGGGCCGCGGGTACTGATCAGCAGCGCCCGCGCATGAGCCAGCACGATCGGGTCATTGTCCACGTAAACGACCCGGGCCGCGGGCAGCACGCCCTGGGCCACTTCATGAGTGTTGTTGGCGGTCGGGATGCCGGTGCCCAGATCGAGGAACTGCTCGATGTGGGCCTCCACCGCCAGGTGCCGCACCGCCCGGCCAAGGAAGGCACGGTTCGCCCGGACACCATCCAGGATCGCGGGCTGCGCGGCGATCACCCGCTCGCCGGCCTCCCGGTCGGCGGCGAAATTGTCCTTGCCGCCCAGCCAGTAGTCATACACCCGGGCCGGATGGGCGACGCTGGTGTCGATCTCCGGCGGCGCCTCCCTGCTGGGGGAAATGCCGCGGAACCATTCGCCGGTCACGATCACACCCTTCGGCACGATGATCCTGTTATGAGTTCCCGGCGCCAGCGTAACCGGAAACTACGAGGAAGCTATCCGCGGGCTTTCATCATCTGGCAGTCAACGGTCCGCGCGGATAACGACCCATCCCCGTTCAGCCTCGGAATCACCGTCTCCGGGCGGAACGCGGGCAGCTACCGGATCGACGTGGCCGACAAGGGCATGTCCTACGGGCAGGGCGACGTCAGCGACCTGCCAACGGTGATCGACTTTGACCCGGGCAGCCTGGTCCTCACCGCGTTCGGCCGGAGCAACTCCGGCACCGTTCGTGGTGACCTGGACGTCGCCGACCAGTTCCTGAACCTGTTCTTCCGCATCTGACCAGGTAACGCGGCCGCGGCGGGGCACTCGGCTAAGCACGCCCCGCCGCGGGCCCGCGAGGGCCGTCACCCTATGACTGTTTCGGCATGGCTGTGTCGGCCTGTTCGCCGCCGGCGCCAGGCTCGCCGAGTTCGCGGGCGAGGTGCTGAGCTAGCTCACCCAGTTGCGCGGAGTCCAGGCCGCGCACCCGCTTGGCCGACAGCTCGACGGCCGTGCCGCGGCTATGGAACCTGGATCCTGGCCGCGCGGTTCAGCGGCTCTGCCAGGCGCTGCGCGGGCCATCGCTGGCCGGGCAGTGGGCGGCCCTGCACGCCGGCGTCGGGCCGCCCCCCCTGCTGACTGCCGACCCAGTCAGCCGGGGCCGGCCTCGGCGTCGTATTCTTCCGGCTGGTGGCCCTGGGGCAGGCGGTGCTTGGCCACCCGCGCTGTCGGGGTGCGCGGCAGATCGTCGATGAGCTGCCAGTAGCGGGGCACCTTGAAGGCGGCCAGCCGGGCGGCCGCGTGTGCCCGCAACTCGGCGAAGTCGGGACTGGTGCCCGGGGCCGCCACGATGAACGCCTTGACCTCCTCCTCGGACAGTTCCGAGGGGACCCCGACCACGGCACACTCGAGCACCGACGGGTGCCCGGCCAGCGCTTCCTCCACCTCGGCCGGGGAGAGGTTCTCGCCGCGACGGCGGAGTACTTCCTTCTTCCGGGCGACGAACGTGTACGTGCCGCCGCCGTCCACGGTGACCAGGTCGCCGGTGTGCAGCCAGCCGTCAGTGATCGCGCTGGCGGTCTCCTCGGGCATCCCCCAGTAGCCCGGCGTTACCACCGGGTTGCGCAGCAGCAGTTCACCGGTCTCACCCGCGCCGAGATCCCGGCCGTCGTCGCCGGTGACCCGGACCTCGTTGACGGTGCCGAGCGCCGGATGCTGGCGCGGCGCGCCCAGGGTGCCGAACGGGCGGGTGCCGCGGGGCCAGATCAGCCCGTACGGGCTCTCCGACATGGCGTACCCGACCACGATGCGCAGGCCGAACCGGCGTTCCATCTCCTCCTGGCGCTCCCTGGCCGGCGCCGGGCCGGTGTAACAGAGCCGCAGCGGCGTGTCCGCGTCGTCGGGCCGGGCCGGCTGGCGCATGAGGATCTCCAGCATCGCCCCGATGGCATTGAACTCGGTGGCCCCGTGCTTGCGGGCCGAGTCGAGGAACCCGCTGGCGGAGAAGCGCGGCAGCAGGATCAGCCCGGCCCCGCTGGACAGCGAGCCCATCACCGAGTAGGCCGGGGCGTTGATGTGGAACAGCGGCAGTGAGGTCATCAGCCGGTCGGCGGCAGTCAGCTCCATCCAGTGAGGAAAGCCCTCACCGGCCATCACGTACGCGCGGTGGGTCTGCATGACCAGCTTGGAACGGCCGGTCGTGCCGGAGGTCGGGATGAGGACCGCGAGGTCATCTGGTTTCACCGCGGCGTCCGGCAGCTGCCAGGGCCCCGTGCTCGGGCTGGCCCAGTCACCGGTCAGCTCAGCCACATCCAGCCGCCCCAGTGGTGGCGTGCCGCCGGCCTCCGCCTCGGCCACCAGGGGCGCCAGGTGCTGGTCGGTGATGATCGCGCGCGGCTGCGTCTGCCGGATGAGACCAGCGAGTTCAGCGGGCGCGCTGCGGGGATTGACGGACACGGTGACCGCGCCGAGCGCCGCCACCGCCAGCCAGCAGATCAGGTACGGCGGGGTGGTCCGCGCCGTGACCATGACCAGGTCCCCGTGGCGGACCCCGGCATGGCGGAGGGCCCGCGCGGTCCTGGCGACCCGCGCCGCCGCTGCGGAGAACGTCAGCGAACCCTCGTCCGCGCGCACCCAGACGCCGTCCGGGTCCCGGCTGGCCGCCGTGAGCAGCATTTCCGGGATCGTGCGGGACGGCGCGATCCCGTCAGCCATGCCTATGACGATACGTCGCCGGGTGCCGCGGGCGGCGGCAAGCCGCGGCGCAGGACCTCCAGGAGATCGTCCAGCACGTCATCGGGAACCTGGCCGCCCGCCGTCCAGTCAGCCCAGCGCATGCCCACGAAGTTGCCGATCCCGGTGTACATGAAGGCGATGACCTCCGGGTCGTAGCGCGCGTCCACCTCGCCATTGAGCTGGGCCTGGCGCACTGCGCGGGCGTAGCCCCGCGCCAGGTGCTCGTAGTACTCATGGAACAGGCCCGGCGCCACGAACTCTGACTCCCGCACGATGCGGTCCATCCACGGGCGCGTGGACAGCATGTCGAAGAAGGCGCGGAACGAGGCCCGCTCGATCTCCCGCTGCCCGGGGCCGGCCTGCTCGATGGCCTGCTTCATCGCCGTCCGGAGGTCCGCGTTGAGCTGCCGGACCACGGCGGCGAAGATCTCCGCCTTCGAGCCGAAGTGCGCGTAGAAGCTGCCGGTCGCCATGCCCGCCCGGGCACAGATGCCCGCCACCGTGGTCCGCTGGTAGCTCCGCTCCCCGAACAACCGCTCGGCGGCCCCGAGCAGCCGCTCCGCCGGCGGCTGCTCGGGGCCAGCGG
>OBLT010002096.1_pt1 | contig 12547 bp, 9 predicted proteins | sample 1518721 | NCBI WGS metagenome assembly OBLT01 (sample SAMEA3539307, study PRJEB22396) | soil metagenome | biome: tundra; feature: field; material: soil | place: USA | collected 2010-05 | depth 0.15 m | reverse complement strand
GTAGCTGAAACTGGCGCTCGCCGAGGAATAATTGGTGAGTTGAATATCCTGCGATGAAACGGGGCCGTTGGTGCGCACGGCCTCATCCTGGGGTATGCCGTAGAAACGGATGTCCGCGCCCGGCCAGGGGACAAAATTTGTGAGGACGAGCTGCGCGTTAAAATTCGTGGTCGCATCCTTGTTGATGACGAGCAGCGTGAGCGCACCGTTGGTCTTGCGCGCCGCATAAGCGGCCAGCGGGAGGTAATCGCTTGAGGCGTTAAGCACCGTGTCACCCGGACGCACGAAGTATTGCATGAGTTTTTCAGCGTAGAAAGTTGGATACTTTCCTGACACACCATCAATCATTCCCTCGTCACCATAAGTGCGCCAGCCATAGAGGGTGGAATCAAAAGTGCCTGTGCTATTGTGTCCGTTTCTCAAATCCCACCACAGATACGCGTTAAACTCGGTTTTCATGAGTTGGCACACGCTGTCCGCCAGATAAAGCCCGTTGACGAGGCTGGTCAATTGTCTTCCAAAAGCGGCACTGGAGTCGCTGTTATTCTCGGTGCAGACGATTTCGATGTCCGTGCCGCCAGCCCCGAAATAACCGTTGATCTGCTGGCGCAAGTCTGCGGCATCACGCGCCCAGTTCGCCGCCGCTTGCAGCAGCAGCGGATCACTATCCGCCACGGGTGGAGGAGTAATGCCAGGATCAGTCCATTCGGGATAAACATGATGAACGATAAAATCCGGGGTGACACCCAGGCTCTTGAGCGTGGCCAGGAGCACCGGAGTCCAGCCGTAATGTATCTGGCCATTCAACAGGTTGGTGGCCCGATGGCTGGTGTATCCGTTCGCATAGCTGTCCTCGCCCGGCGCGACCACCACGCCGACCTTGATGCTCGAATCGGCGGCTTTCATTTGCTGAATGTAATCCCTCGCGCGCATGGCGTAGCTCCAAGCTTCATTGGTATGATAGGGCGCATTGGTATTGAAGTCGGTCTCCCACGTGCCATAACACTCGTTGCCGATCTCCCAGTATTTGAAATTGCAGTGGTTGGTGAGGTTCGCCGACTTCACCCAGGCGGCGGCTTCGTTACTTGTGCCGGAACCATAGTTGACCGTGATGAAGACTTGAGCGCCTAGATTGGTTGCAATATTTCTAAAACGCGCATTCCCGCTGCTATCCGACGCCCAATGGTATGCATCGGATGTCGAGCCCCCGGGCCAGCGCAATGTCAGGCAACCCATTTCCTGAAGCAAACTGATCGTGGTTGCTTGCTGGCTCAGATTCCCATCCCACATGGCCGTATTCACGCCGAACCAGCGGCCATCGGCCGCTCGATTTGTCTTGGTAACATCCACGTTCAAATGAACCAAGGCCGGCGCGGGAATGGGGTTGACTTGAATGTCGTTGAGGTAAAACACACCCGTGAGTCCGCCGTTGGGTTGAAATGTGATTTTTGCGAGATTGGCCTTGTTCGCGGCGTTCAGCGCGCTCAACGGGATCGTGTACTGCTGCCAGGTGTTGGCGAGGAGTGCCGGCAGGTTCGTCCCGGTTTGATCACTGGTGCCGAGGGTTACAAAGACTTTCACGACCTGCCCGCCATTGGTCCCGCCATTAATCCAGAATGACAAGTTGGCGTAGGGGGAAGTATTGACATCATTTTGATGAAACGAGACTCCTGGATTACTGGTTGGACTGACGCTGATGGAGTTGGTGCTCGTATGAACCGGCGACGTGTTGGTAAAATTGGGTTTGCTCGGGGTGCCCCAACTCCAATCTTGAAATCCGTTCACGATGCGGTCGGTGTAGATAAGCAGCGGAGCTTGCGCGCGAACGTTCAAGTTCGCACAAAGCACGTCAGCGAACACGACGAACCAGCATGACCGGCGAACGATATGCGAAAACGGCATAAATTATGAGGGAATATCAGTCGCGCCCGACATCTTAGCAATAAATGTCGGGACGTGATTAACGGTGCGCCGAGGTGCGAAACTGCAGCCAGGCGATGTCTTGATTGTTCGCTGATGGAACCCCGAGCGGCAGGAGTGTGCCGCTAATCGGCGGCTTCGTGCGTGCATCCAACCATTTGTGGATTTCGGAGTGGCCATCGGCAAAGGCGATACCGCAAGCGCCATTATGATAACTGGCCGGATAATCAACAATGATGGTTGCCGGACCAGTCAGACCAGTTTCAACTGCCAGAGACGGATCATTGATACTGTCCGGATGTTCGTCCATGAGGACCCAAAGGTCGGAAGGTCCAGGTCTGAGGATTTGACTCGACTTACCATAGGTCAACCAAGCGCTTTGCGGATCTGAGTAACTACCCGGCAACCAGCCGCCGCCAATCGGCGAACCCAGCGGGCCGATGGTCGGGCCGCCGCCCTGGCCTGCCGTGTACCAACGTGTGCCAACCGCCGAATTCATGGACATGCTGCGCGCGTGGAATATTCCGTTCACCGGTGTTGCGTCAGCGGGGCATTTGTACACAAGTGCGTTTCTTATGTAATTGGCCACCATGGAATAGTTGGGATTCACCATGATCGCCGTGTTGGTCCAATCGGGACCCACGATCATGGTGCCGACTACCCAGTTGCGCATAGTGCCGTTGGCAACGAAGGCAGATGTCCAATTATAATCATTCGGCGGCATGACATCCGTATTGTCCACCGGATACATCAACACGCCGAGCATTATCTGGTGCGTGTTGTTCATGCAAGATATCCCCTGCGCCTTTTGTTTGGCCTTTGTCAACGCCGGCAGAAGCATGGCCGCCAAGATGGCGATGATGGCGATGACAACCAGGAGTTCGATCAGCGTGAAGGCCTCGGTTTCAGAAGCCGCAAGATGCGACTTGTGGTTGACTTTTCGTTTCATAATCGGTCGAACTTGCACCGCTCTAACCGGCACTTCGCGCGCCCTGCTCAAATCAGTCTGTTGCCAAAGCCACAGCGTGCGAATTCACCAACTGAAGGCATGAGAACGCGCAATCATATATGTTGCTCTTGACCTGGCGCTGTGAGCATTACGTCAAAGCAGACCGGGACGCCGCCATGGAGCAGCGTCCCGGTGAGCATCCATACCAACCAAAAAACATCCTTACTGAGCCAGAGTTGGCGAACCGGTGTTGGCCGTCTTGGTGCCATCGGTGACGTCAGTGGCGGTTACCGTGAACGTGCCGCTGGTGCCGAATGTGACGCTGAAGGTTGCCGTTGCGCCAGCCAGGGCAGCATTGGCAGGCAGCGTAGCGGTGCCATCCGTGCTGGTGATTTGGATCGTATGATCGCTATTGTAGGCGGCGAGATTCCAATTCGCGTCAACTGCGTTCACTACGACGTTGAAAGGAGTGCTGATGGATTGCGGGTCAGGCGTGCCAGTCTTGCCTGTGGCAGTCCCCGGCGCGGCTGTCTCACCCGGCATCAACAATTGCAGTTTCGCGAACTTCGGCGTGAACATCCGGAAGTAGTTTTGGTTCGGACCCAAGTTGGCCGAAGGCACCAAGCCAACGTGAAAACCGTTGAGGCTGAAGTTAGTAATGGAGGTGACGGCTCCACTACCCGACAACGCGGTCCACGGTCCTAACAGACTAGTCGCGACTTGCAAGCCAAAGGAAGTGTCTGGAATAGTCCACTTCACGAGTTTTTGTCCCGGATCCACAGGGAAAAGCTGCAGATCGGCCGAACTTGCCGCGGATATTGCCCATAGGGCAGTATTCAAAGCACCGTTATCAGCGATAAAATCATCGTCCAACAACGATCCGCTGGCACTGTTGCTGACGCTGGCATGAGACAGGATGACTGCCTGGCCGGTAGCGGGAGGTGAGTTGTTGGGTTGGGCGCCGAAGAGCACCTGCATCGGATCAGCGAACTGGGCTGCCACCGCAGGATCAATGCTGAAACTGGTGGTGGCACCGCCCGGTCCATTGAGCGTCACATTGGTATCCTGGTCAAAGGTCATGCTCCAGGTACCAGTGGGCGATGAAGCATTGAGAGCAGCCAACTGTCCCGCCCACGCCGTGCCATTAGTGAAATTCGCGCCAAACATATTGGTGTTTGAGCCTGGCTCGTTGATCTTATAGCGGAAATAGGTGGTAGCCGTTCCGTCCGCGTTGCCTTGGACGTTGAGCCAGACCAGATTCGGGGTATTGTAATCCATGGAGGAGGCGCCATTCGGGGTTCCGACGAATATGTGAGCCTGATTGTTAGGATAGGTTGCTCCGCTAGGAAAGCTCTGGATCGTGAATGAGTAGGTGGTATCCGGCTGCCCAATCCAGCCACGTCCGGTCTGTTGAACCGCTGAAAGACTTGTCCGATCGTACTGGTTGTTAAAAATCAAGTTCAGGCCAGGGGTCGCATCTACAATGGCAGGCGACATGGTCGGCGGCGGAGTCACAGTTTTCGACCTGTTCACTTGGATGTTATCAATCCATAAATACGTATTGTTCGCGCTTCCAGGCAAGTTTCCATTGGGACCGCCGTAACAATTGATATTGAAAGCCCATCCTACAGCGAACGTGCTAAGTCCGGGGTCGGCCTTGTTCACGGCCGCCACGACATGATACCAGCCATTCGTCGCACTGGTCGGAATATTAACATTTGTTGAACCACCTAATTGCGACCCACTAAATCCTACGAAAAACCCTACATTGAGCCGGCATATATTGCCCTGAGTATTCGTCGGCGCATCTGCATTCGCATGAACATCAAAGGTGATGGTGTCATACTTGGTGCCATCAATAGTTTGAGAGAAATCGTACTGGCTGCCGCCAGTGTGCGCAAAAGTCCCCCAGATTTGGCACTGTTCTCCGCCCGTATGGCCAGCCCACAGGTTGGTGAAGAGAACTGATCCTGAACCGGCAGCGCCGCCATTGTTCATGGTGCCATCCCAGTCCAGTATTATCGAGTTATACATCCCGTTGTATGCGTCATACCAATAGGTCCAACCGGTGGCGGAATTGGCGGCATCGAAATTGTTGGTGATGCTGGTGGTAACGGTTTGTGCCTGGCTCATCGTCACAGCGCCGAAGAATGCCGCGCCCGCCGTGAGGGCAATGCATAGCCGGTGTGACCAACGATTTTTAGGGGATGATTTATTCATAGATTTCTTCAAGGATTTGTTTTTGGATACTGCGATAAGATTTCATACATTCTCTAAAAGCGCAAGCAGTCTTTACTGCCGTTGCTCGAGCCGTCCCGGCTCGTTTTTCTGTCCGGCCAACCTCGCCTGCCGGGCAGCAGTGGCGAAACAGTTGTCTGTGCGGTGTTCATGGGGAACGGTTCAATTATCATATCTCACCGGGCAGTTATTGCATGTCATCTAAACTCACGACAATCTGTCGTGACCGGGTTCGTGCGCTAATCCCCGCTCTTTGCCGTCCACATCCCCTTTTGGGTTGCTCGTGGTCGCCGTACCGACAGTTTGCTCGATGGTGAATCCCTACGACACTATAGGATTGCCTGACTAAATTTGCAGCAGAGGGGCGGCGCGAGTTTCATTAATTCGTCCGGCAATCGCTCGAAGACGGCCGGCGCGGAGGACAGAACCTTGCGGACAATTTGACGTCATGAAAAACTTCGGGAGACAATCAATTATTCACTTCAGTGCGGTTGTCCGAAGTTGAAGCCATTTCAAATCTCCACTACTATCACCCGCCTGATAATTATTGCCTCCCTGTTTTACTCTGGAACCGAGCCATTTATGAATTTCAGAATGCCCATCGGCAAAGGCAAAACCACAAGCGCCGTTATGATAACTGGCAGGTGAGTCAACGAATAAAGCATAGTTTGCGTTGCCGTTCCCATCATCAGTGGGACCCATGCCAACACAAAAAGCAGGATCATTGATGCTCAGCGGATGCTCGTCCACGATCACCCATGTCATCGAAGGGCCGGGTTTGGTCAAAGATCCCATTTTCCCAAACGTCCTCCATGCCGTACTGTTAACCCCGCTTGAGTCATAACTTCCCTTAAGCCATGTGCCGCCGACGGCATCTCCTCTTCGGGGGGATCCTGTCGCGCTGGCGGTGTTCCAAATCGTGCCGATAGCTGAATTCATGGAGACACTGCGCAACCGCAATCCTTGGCCAGGAACACTGCTGCTGTCGGCCGGACAATGGTATGCTTGATAGCTTTTGTTGTAGCTGCCCAAGGCGGCCCAGGCAACCAGACAGTTGATATTTGTGTTCTCGTTGTTGGCTGCAGAAAAATCCACGCCGCCGCCGACCCAATTCAGTTGGCCCGGCAGGCCGCGTGTGGGCCCATAGTACGGTCCAGTGGGAGCGCCACCGCCTGAATAAAAGTCATTGGGTGGCAGCGCATCGTTGTTATCTCCTGCGTACAAGTTCCAAGCCAGCATGACTTGGTGACTGTTGTTCATGCAATAAATGCCCTGGGCCCTGGCTTTGGCCTTGGTTAATGCGGGCAGAAGCATCGCCGCCAGTATGGCTATGATGGCGATGACCACCAAAAGTTCGATCAAGGTGAAGCCGCTTCTCCTGGAACCACCCATTTCTTTCTTTGCACAAACGCTATAGTGCTCAGGAACATTGCTGATAGCCCTGATTTTCATATATTTGGTACCAACATTTAAGACTTTTGGCGTCGGCCTGCAAGCAAGCCGACGCCAAGTGGTTAACTGTTACACTACCTCAGGGATAGGGATTTTTGACGCGGAAGAAATCGCGACCTCCAGGCGGCAGATTGGTGACATCCAATTCCGCATGGAAGTGATCGCCCAGTTGACTGACTTGATTCGTTCCAAAGAAGCCCCAACCGGCTGAATTGTTCAGCACCGAATTGGTCTGCAACCCAAAATTGGGAGCCGGAACGCTCCAATCAACATACCAAATTGTGGTTGGCGAAGTCAGGAAGACGGCTTCGGCAGGGTTGTTAGCATATGAAGCAATGGCAGCGGGAGCCCAAGGGCCACCAACGGTGTTATCTTGTATCACCGCATCGGCCAGGAAATTATCAGAAAAGTCGTTGGCCGAGGAACCACTGCCATTGGTGATACTGGCGCTGGACAATACCACCCGCTGGCCGATCCCGACGCCATTGTTAAATCCGCCGAAGAGAGCGAACATGCTGCCCCCTCCAAAGAAGGTCGTCACGTCACTGGCAGCAAAACCAAGCGGGAACGCAAGATTGGTGGTGGAACCATTGGGAGCGCGAACCAGTATATTTGTGTTTTGGGTGAAGGTGAACGACCAATTGCCTTCCGGTGCCGAAGGAGTAGTCCACGTCGAATTAAGAAGAGCAAGGCTTCCGTTGCCGTTGACTTGATTCGTCTTAGCCTGCATTATCACTTGCGATCCGGTACCGCTTCTTTGAATGTTAAGGAGTATCACGTTCGCATCTGCGTAATCGGGGAAAGCATTCGCAGGCAGAGTGGGATCCAGCACGATCCAAGCCCGATAGGCACCGACACTTGCCGGGGGTATCGAGGCGATTCCGATCGAGTAAGTAACAGGGGTGGCGCCTTGATCGACAAATGAATAATTACCGAGAAATGTTACGAGATCCTCACGATCAAAAGGATTGTTCCCCGATCGGCCTGTGCTGACCAAATTAAGGCCGGGAACGGGTTTTGAGATGCTCATGGTTGGCGAGGCTATGGTCGTTGCCGCTCCCAGGAATATGACGTTATCTATCCAGTAAGCTGCAACGCCCGAGATCGCGGGATTGCCGTACTTCTTGAACTGCAAGCCCTGAATGATGCTGGCGGCGACTGTTGTTTTATTCAGCGGAAGGAACATTCGGACCCATCCATTGGTTGCCGCATCCGGTATGGAAGGAGCGGTTGATCCAAAAGCTTCGTTGATGCCGCCGTCATAGACTCCAATCGGAATTCCATTGATATCTCCCGAGGCATTGAAGTTGCTCAGAGTGACCGTGGAGTTGGCAAGATCCCATTTAACATCCAGTTGAACGCCGTCGAACTGGCCGCCCGGGATAACATTGGTCCCGGTGTAGTTGAACGCAGTGGCAACCCAGTTTGTGTCAAAGCCCATGATAAAGATGCTATCATTTTCGTTCGCTCCGAGCGGAGAAAATATGTAGGCAGATCCGGAACTGGCGCTGCCATAGAAGTCGTTGGTGGGATCCTGGCTCACGGCGGTAGTCTGAGTTCCGAACCAGTTTGTATAAGTGCCTCCAAGAAAACTTGGGTCATCAAACACAAATGCCGTGTAATTGGTGTAGGTATCCTGATGAAATTGAATATTATCAATGTAAACTATCGGTGTCTTGGCAGTGGGGTACTGATCATCGTATGGATTGATAAACAGTTGCGAAACAAAGGCAGCGGGAAACGTTCCTACCGGGACGCTGTTGGAAACATGCATCCAAACGCCTGGCGTAAACGGCCTGCCCCACGGCCCGAGCCAGAACTCCGCGAACTTTGCGAATCCCGGGGAATTAAATCCAATTTGAAAATAGAAGGCGTTGCCATTCGCATCCAAGGGTGACGCCGGATCAACCATCAAATCGAACTCGACGGCGGTGACGTTCGGAAGCCGCAGCGGCATCGGTGCGGCAACACTGATGAAAGAACAACCAAGATTGGTCGCAACACCAGCCTCATTGTGATAAGTGATCTGCATTTTCATCGAGCCAGAAGCGCCATTGCCATTGGCGTCTTTGGTGGAATCGAATGTGACTGTGCCAGGACTCCCGTTCCAATTGTTATAGACAAAGCCTCTGGTGCCAGCCGGGGTAACCTCGGCCGCAGAGTTGAATGGGTTGACAATGACTTCGTACGCATGACTGACGCCGATCGAAGCAGCCAGCGCAAGACCGGCTATCCCGAAACGGGGCCACTGTTTTTTGACGTTGGTTTTCATAGTTTGAATGACGGGGGTTGAGGTGGGTGGATTTTCTTGGTTGCTGTTACTGGACTTTGTCATTTCACGGAAACACATGCTCGCTAAGGCTCGATGTTCCATGTGGGTGAACATGACCGGTTGACATTTCTCATGCATGAAAAGTATAGGCTTTGAATTGAGCCTATCCTAGCCTGCCTGCGCGTTTGCGCATGTCATCTAAACTCACGACAACCCGCCGTGAACGGGCTTTGCGCCCTAGTCCCCGTTCTTCACCGTCCACATCCCTTTTGGGTTGCTGGTAGTCCCCGTACCTACGGTTTGCTCGATGGCAAGGGTTTCGACATGGTTGTCGTGGAAGAGATAGACGAATCGTTTGCCATGTGATTTGTAAGTGTAAGCTCCCTGATTGTGGTCGCCATTTGGATCTGATGAATCCTGGGGCTGGGCACTGGCATCAATCTGGTAAAGGCAGCCATTGGCATTGCCCAGTGCGCAATAAGGGCCATTGCAGACGCAAGTCCATTCATCACCGGCAATTTGCTGGCCGTGGGGCTCTTCCGCGAGCAGGATGGTCCCGGCCGGCGCTGCTACGACCGTGGATTTGTAACTCGGCGCATCCCAGTCCGGCTGCGTTCCGGTACTGGTCCAATAGACTCCCACGCCGTGGTCTAGTGGAGGCAGGCTATACTTTCCGTTCGCCACTGGAATTTGATATTCGGAGCCGTACGCAGGTCCAACACCGTTCATGGCATACGATCTTAGCCCGAAGTCGGCCAAGGTCACCCAACTGGCCTTCGGTTGTTTGTCGGCGGGGCACAGCAGGACTTTCGGAGCCATCGCGACGGTCAACGCTCCAGCACTCAAGTCCAGATCAGAAAGTTTGCTGCCCAGATAGCGGTTGATATAACTGTCCCAGGATAACGTGCCGGCACTGTATTTCAAGCAAGCGGGCGGAAACATGTCATTGTGGTCGCCTACAAAAAGGTTCATACCCAACCCAATTTGTTTCGTGTTGGACACACACTGTATCCTCAGGGCTTTGGCTTTTGCGGTCGCCAGCGCCGGAAGCAACATGGCGGCCAGGATGGCAATGATCGCGATGACAACCAAAAGTTCGATCAAAGTGAACGCCCTGCAAGCTGTCATGGGCGTGGAAACTCGCGACGGAAATTCCTGCAATTGTATTTTTGAGTTGTGTTTCATAAGTTTGCGTTCAACGATCCACCAGAACCACGGTGGATTTGTTGATCGCATATTTCTTGCCGGGCGGCGGCGGGGGAACCTTCAAATTGGCTGAGGAAACAAATTCCTCAAAACTTTGCGGCAAGCGTCGGTGGCCTACAATCCAACCGCGCAACTGGCGCGATAGCCCCCCTAAATCAGCCGCCCCATTTGCATCCGTCGCCGGGTTGGAACCCGCGACTGCGGGTGTCGTGGCCGGAGCGGGGCCTTGTGAATTTGCCGGCGCCTGGGAATTATCTGCGGCCGTTGTGGCTGCCTGGTTTTGGGCTTGAGTTTCCGAATGTTTTCCGCATCCAGCCACCAGCAGGGCAAAACCGCCCACCGTTAGCCAGAGAACTGTCTTTGGTTTCATAAACGTTGGCCGACAACCACATCTTGAGTGCAAACACGAACGCACCAACAAGCGCGACGCATGACCGCTGGAACGTTAGAGATTACACTGTCGAGACTACTCGCCACACGGCTTTTCATCAAGTAATCAATATTGAGGACACCGGCTCTCACCGACATTTCGGGCCTTTGCAGTGTCGTTAAAACACACGACGCCCCTGATTTCTGCCGTCGTGTAATCTGTCTCCGTTCGTGGCGGTCAAACAAGACGAGCCACGCCAAAGATTGGATAACCATGAAATATTTTCTCAGCACGAACGTCGTCGGACGAATGTTGCTCCACTTGGGCTGCCTTTTTCGGGGCGGACGATTTCGATTTCACGCGGCTGGAATCCGCCGCGCCGGGCGGGAATTCTGCCGGCTGGAAACGCAACGACGGGGGCGCCGGTAGCCGGACGCCGTGCGCCGGCCCACAATGATGCAATCCAAGCCGCAATGAGCAATGCCCGTCTTGCGGTAATTGCGCTTTTCCTTGGTGTGTTCAGTTTGCGGGCAATGGAAGAAAAAATTGATCCCGGCCTCGCCGTCACCTACGCCGGAGACCCGGTTCCCTGGTTCGACATCCGGCTCCTCAACGTCGAAGGCCGCGGCTGGAACGACACGAAAAACTTTTACGACCGCCTGCCCGCCAAAGCCGAGGGCAAGGTGCGCGCTCCGGTCTGGAATTTAAGCCACCACTCCGCCGGCATGTGCGTCCGCTTCGTCACGGACGCCACCACCATTCGCGCCCGCTGGGTGTTGACGAATCCGTGGCTCTACCTGCCGAACATGGCGGCCATCGGCGTCAGCGGACTCGACCTCTATGTCAAAACCGAAAAAGGCGATTGGCACTGGCTGGGCGTCGGCCAGCCCACCGCGCAAACCAACTCGGCGAAACTTGCCGACAATCTCCTGCCCGGCAAACGCGAGTATTTACTTTACCTGCCTCTGCACAACGGCGTGCAATCCGTCGAAATCGGCATCCCGACAAACGCCATCCTCGCCAAAGCCGGCGCGTGGGGAACTGGCGAACGCAAGCCCATCGTGTTTTACGGCACCTCGATCCAGCACGGCATTGCCGCATCACGGCCCGGCATGGTTCACAACGCGATTCTTTCCCGCCGATTCAAATGGCCCACGATCAATCTCGGTTTTTCCGGCAACGGCAAAATGGAAATTGAAATGGCCGAACTGCTCGCCGAACTCGACCCCGCGATTTACGTGCTCGATTGCCTGCCGAACATGGTGGCGGACGAAATCAAAGAACGCGTCGAGCCTTTCGTAAGGAAACTCCGCGCCGCGCATCCCCACACGCCCATCGTGCTGGTGGAAGACCGCACCATGCAGGATTCATTTCTGATCGCCGGGCGCATGGAATATTATCATCTCAAAGACCGCGCCGAGTTGACGGCGGCTTGCGAGCGGCTGAAAAAATCCGGTGTCGAACAGCTCTACTACATTCCCGGCGAACATCTCCTCGGCGACGACGGCGAAGGCACGACCGACGGCTCACATCCCAACGATCTGGGTTTTATGCGGCAGGCGGATATCTTCGCCGAAACGCTCGGCCCGCTGCTGCGGGAAGCCCGGTAAAATCGGCCATCATAAGTTTTGACGACATGGCAATCCGGCTCCACCCTGCAACCATTCCGTTTGCAACTGGCATGAAACAACTCATTATGACCATGGCGCTCACGACGCTGGCCGCCACTGCGGTTCACGCTCAAACCTCAAACACGAACCGCGACGTGAACACCTTGCTGGCGTTGCTTTCGCTGGAAGAAAAAATCGGGCAGATGGTGCAACTGGATTTGTCGGTCGTAACCGTGCCCAACTCGTCGCCCATCAAACTCGACGAAAAAAAACTTCGCGAAGCGCTTGTCACCTACAAGATCGGTTCGTTCATCAACAACGGTCTTGGCCGCGCGCTCTCGCTGGACGAGTGGCATTACGTCAACAGATCGGAAGAGCGTCGTGTAGGGAAAGAGTGTAGATCTCGGTGGTCGCCGTATCATTAAAAAAAATGTATATACTAAAAATGAGAATGCAATAATACTGATTGGTCTGTTTTTTTTCAAGCAGAAGACGGCATACGAGATTACAAGGTGACTGGAGTTCAGACG
>OBLT010002095.1_pt1 | contig 12551 bp, 13 predicted proteins | sample 1518721 | NCBI WGS metagenome assembly OBLT01 (sample SAMEA3539307, study PRJEB22396) | soil metagenome | biome: tundra; feature: field; material: soil | place: USA | collected 2010-05 | depth 0.15 m | reverse complement strand
CTACAAGGAGTCCGAGCGCGGCCAGATCCTGCACGAGGGGATCAGCGAGGCGGGCGCGATGGGGTCGGTGATCGCTGCGGGCACGTCCTACGCCACCCACGCCGCGCCGATGATCCCCGTGTACGTGTTCTACTCGATGTTCGGCTGGCAGCGGACCGGCGACGAGATGTGGGCCTTCGGTGACCAGCTGGGCCGGGGCTTCCTGCTCGGGGCCACGGCAGGCCGCACCACACTCACCGGCGAGGGCCTGCAGCACAACGACGGGCACTCGGTGCTGCTCGCCTCCGTCAGCCCGGCGTGCGTGTCCTACGACGCGGCCTGGAGTTACGAGCTGAGCTACATCGTCAAGGACGGACTGCGCCGGATGTACGGGTCCCCGGAGGGCCATCCCGACGGCGAGGACATCTTCTACTACCTGACCGTCTACAACGAGCCGTACCAGCAGCCTGCCCAGCCGGCCGGCTTCCCGGGCGGGACCGCGGCCCTGGAGCAGGGCATCCTGCGCGGCCTGTACCGCTACGCCGCCGCGCCCGCGACGGACGAGCAGCCCGCGGCCAGCCATCCGCGCGCGCAGATCCTGGCCTCCGGGGTGGCGATGCGCTGGGCGCTGCGCGCTCAGGAGTTGCTGCGTGAGGACTGGGGTGTCGCCGCGGATGCCTGGTCCGCGACCTCGTGGACCGAGCTGCGCCGCGACGCGCTCGCCTGCGAGGAGTGGAACATGCTGCACCCCGACGTAGAGCCCCGGGTGCCCTACGTGACCCAGACGCTGGATGGCAGCCCCGGCCCGGTGGTGGCGGTCAGCGACTGGATCCGCGCGGTCCCCGACCAGATAGCACGCTGGGTGCCGGCCCCGTTCAACTCGCTGGGCACCGACGGCTACGGGTTCTCCGACACCCGGGCCGCCGCCCGGCGGTTCTTCCACGTGGACGCCGAGTCGATCACCCTGGCCGTGCTCAGCCAGCTCGCCCGGCTTGGCGAGGTCAAGCCCGAAGCCCTGAGCCAGGCGATCGAGAAGTACAACCTCGGCATCCCCGTCAGCGCCGCCCTGGCCAAGAACTAACCCGCCCCGGAAGCCTCTCCAACGACACCAAAGCCACTCCGGTGCCGCTGGGACGACCAGAGCCACTCCGGTGCCGTGAGCCCGGAGCCGCGATGCGTTCCGGGGGGCTGAGCGGCGGGAAGAGGGCGGCGCGCGGGTGTGTCGTGGCAGGCTGATGGGGTGAGTGCAGCGGACCGGGCAGGTGAGAACAGCGCGCCGGAACTGCACGGCCACGTCCGGGAAGAGACGATCCAGCGGCTGGAACGGGCGATGGGGTCGCTGGGCACCGACGCCATGGCCTCCATGGACCAGCGGCTGGCCTGGTTCCGGGCCATGTCAGCGGAGAACAGGTCCTGGATCGGGCTGGTCGCCCAGGCCGGCATCGCTGCCTTCGTGGACTGGGTGAAGCACCCCGGGCGCGGGCGCCCGTCGGTGGCCGGCGAGGTGTTCGGCACCGCCCCCCGCGAGCTGGCCCGCGCGGTCAGCCTGCAGCAGACGGTGGAGATGGTCCGCATCACCATCGACGTGGTGGAGGCCCGGGTCGACGAGCTGGCCGCACCGGGCGGCGAGGCCGAGCTCCGTGAGGCGGTGCTCCGCTACACCAGGGAGATCGCGTTCGGCGCGGCGCAGATCTACGCCCGGACGGCGGAGGCCAGAGGCGCCTGGGATGCCCGCCTGGAGGCGCTCGTCGTCGACTCGCTGGTACGTGGCGAGATCGACGAGGGCCTGCAGTCGTGGGCGTCGGCCCTGAACTGGTCATCTTCTCCGGTCGCGGTGATCGTCGGCTCGGTGGACGGCAGCGAAGCGGAAGGGCTCATCGACGAGATGCGGGCCATCGTCCGGAGATCCGGACTCGACCTGCTGGCCGGTGTGCACGGCAGCCGGCTCGTGGTCGTGCTGGGCGGCACCGCCGACCCGCTCGCCGCCGCGCGGCAGCTCGCCGGGCGGTTCGGCGCCGGGCCCGTCGTGGTCGGCCCGGCCCTGGGTGACCTGCAGTCGGCGACCCGTTCCGCGGCCGCGGCCCTGTCCGGCCTGCGTGCCTCCGCGGGCTGGCCCGACTCCCCCAGGCCCGTCATGGCCGGCGACCTGCTGCCGGAGCGCGCCCTGGACGGCGACGCCGAAGCGCGCGCGGAACTGGTCTCGGAGGTGTACGAGCCGCTCCGGCGCGGGGGGTCCGCGCTGCTCGACACGGTGATCACTTACCTGGAGCAGGGTTCCTCACTTGAGGCGACCGCGAGGCTTCTCTTCGTGCATCCGAACACTGTCCGTTACCGGCTGCGCCGCGTCAGCGAACTGACCGGGCTCACGCCCACCGAGGGCAGGGCCGGATTCACCCTCTGGGTAGCCACTGTCCTAGGACGCCTGATTCACAAGAGCACATAGCTTGTATGGATCACACAAACACTTGCCGCTAAACTTCGTGCGTTATTCTGCGCATGTAGCGGAGTTCTACAGGCAGTGTTAAGAGCATGCTCGTCATTGCCGCACCGGGCCAGGGCGCCCAAGCCCCTGGCTTCCTCGCCCCCTGGTTGGAACTGCCTGGCGTCCGGGACCGGATCGCCGCCTGGTCCGACCTCGCCGGATGCGATCTCATCGCGTACGGCACGACGGCCAGCGCCGAAGAGATCAAGGACACCGCGGTGGCCCAGCCCTTGCTGGTGGCGGCCGGGATCGCCGCGGCTGAGGTGCTGTTCGGCGACCTTGACCAGGCGCAGCAGCAGGTGGATATCGTGGCCGGCCACAGCGTCGGGGAACTGACCGCCGGGACTATCGCGGGAGTGCTGGCGCCCGAGGACGCCATGAACCTCGTCCGGGTCCGCGGTCAGGCCATGGCGCGTGCCGCCGCGCTCGTGCCGACCGGGATGACCGCCGTGCTCGGCGGCGACGAGGCAGAGGTCCTCGACGCCATAGAAAAGCACGGTCTCACCCCGGCGAACATCAACGGCGGCGGCCAGGTCGCCGCGGCCGGCACCCTGGAGCAGCTCGCTGCCTTCGCCGCCGACCCGCCCGCGCGGGCCCGGCTGCGCCCGCTGTCAGTGGCCGGTGCCTTCCACACCACGCACATGGACCCCGCGGTTGATGCCCTGCGCGCCGCGGCGGCAGGCACGGCGGTAGGCGAGCCGGCGGTGGTGCTGCTGTCCAACCGCGACGGCGCGGCCGTCCAGTCGGGTTCCGACTGGCTGGACCGGATCGTCACCCAGGTGCGCGCCCCGGTCCGCTGGAACATGTGCATGCAGTCCATGACGGGCCTCGGCGCCACCGCGCTCATCGAACTGCCACCCGCGGGCACCCTGACCGGCCTGGCCCGGCGCGGGATGCCGGGGGTCGCGCTGGCGAACCTGAAAACCCCGGATGACCTTGACGCAGCCCGGTCTCTCATCGCCGAGCACGGGACACTTGATCCCCACCAGGACGGGCACGTCCCCGAGTGGCGGCTGCTCGTTGCCCCGCTCGCAGGCACGTTCCGGTCCGGGGCAGGGGATCCCGCCGCGGCCGCGCCGGGCGCCACGATCACCTCAGGAGCGGAGATCGGGCATGTCGAGCAGCGTGGCGGCCGGCATGTCATCATCCCCCCATTTCCCGCAACGATTATCGAATGGCTGGTCGAGGACGGTGACCCGGTAAGTGTGGGGCAGCCGCTCGTCCGGCTCCAGCCAGCCGAATGACATCCATGTCCGCGCGGACGGCCAGTACCTGGAGATCCTCAGGAAAGGGGACATGCTGATGCGACTCGCCGAGGGTGCCGCGGGTGCGCGGATTCTGGCGTTCGGCGGCTACCAGCCGGCGAGGGTGGTGACCAACGACGAACTCGCGGCCACGATGGACACCGACGACGAATGGATCCGCAGCCGGGTGGGCGTCGCCAGCCGGAGGATCGCGGGCCCGGACGAGAGCCTCGCCGACATGGCCGCCGCCGCGGGCGGCAAGGCCCTGGCCGCCAGCGGCCTGTCCCCCGCCGATGTCGACCTGGTCATAGTCGCCACCTGCACCCCCGAGGCGCCGATCCCGAACATCGCCGCCACGGTGGCCACCAGGCTCGGTATCTCAGCCCCCGGGGCGTTCGACGTCAACGCGGCCTGCGCCGGCTTCTGCTACGCGCTCGCCGTCGCCAGCGACGCGGTCCGGGCCGGCTCGGCCCGCAACGTCCTGGTGATCGGGGCGGAGAAACTCTCCCAGTGGGTCGACTGGACCGACCGCTCGACCGCCATCATCTTCGCTGACGGCGCCGGTGCCGCCATAGTCGGCCCGGTCACTGACCCCACCGAGGGCCCGGGCATCGGCCCGGTCGTGTGGGGCAGCGATGGCGGCTTGGCCGACAAGATCGCCATCAAGGATCGCGATTCGTTCATCGTCCAGGAGGGGCAAGCCGTATTCCGCTGGGCGACCACCGCGCTGCACCCTGTCGCGAAGCAGGCCTGCGAGCGTGCCGGGGTCGATCCGGCGGACCTGGCGGCCTTCGTCCCGCATCAGGCGAACCTGAGGATCATCGAAGCGATCGCGAGGAAGGTCGGGGCGCCGCAGGCGCTCGTCGCCGATGACATCGTGACGGCGGGCAACACGTCGTCGGCGTCCATCCCGCTGGCCCTGTCCAAGATGATCGAGCGGGGAGAGGTTGCCTCCGGCGCCCCCGTCCTGCTGCTCGGCTTCGGCGCGGGCATCTGCTACGCAGGACAGGTGATCACGGTACCCTAGCCGCGCCTTCGCCCCCTGGCCTGCGCCAAGGGGCGGATAACCACAACACAGAAGGAGAACACGCATCCCATGGCAATGACCGAACCGGAAATCCTGGCAGGCCTCGGCGAGATCATCGACGAAGTCGCCGGCGTCCCCGCGGATGAAGTCACCCCAGAGAAGAGCTTCGTCGACGACCTCGACATCGACTCGCTGTCCATGGTCGAGATCGCGGTGGCAGCCCAGGACAAGTTCGGGGTGGAGATCCCCGACGACCAGCTCAAGAACCTCAAGACCGTTCAGGATGTCGTGAACTTCGTGCGCTCAGCCGAGGTCTCGGCCTGAGCGAGCCAGCCCCGCGCCAGGCGGCCCCCGGCCACCCGGGCATCGGGTAGCCGGGCCATCCGGCGCAGTTCCGCGGCACGACCAGAGGAGCGATTCACAGTGCGGGCAGATCAACCACGCGTCGTCGTCACCGGCCTAGGCGCGACCACGCCGCTGGGCGGGGACACGGCCTCGACCTGGGAATCAATGCTTGCCGGGCTGAGCGGCGCGCGGACGCTGCCCTACGAGTGGGCGGCCGAGCTGCCCGTGCAGATCGCCGCGCCGGCCGCGGTCGACCCGACGACGGTGATCGACCGCGTGCAGGCGCGCCGGATGGACCGCTGCGAGCAGCTGGCTCTCGTGGCGGCCCGGGAGGCGTGGGCGGACGCCGGAGCTCCCACGGTGGAACCCGAGCGGCTCGGCGTGGTGGTGTCCAGCGGTATCGGCGGCATCGCGTCAACACTGGTCGCCTACGACACCCTGAAGGACAAAGGCTGGCAGCGGCTGTCCCCGTACACAGTCCCGATGCTCATGCCGAACGGCTCGGCCGGGTGGATCGGCATAGAGCTGAACGCGCGCGCCGGAGTGCACACCACGGTGAGCGCCTGCGCGTCCGGCGCCGAGGCGATCGGGTACGCCATCGAAATGATCCGGGTCGGCCGGGCCGATGTCGTCCTGGCCGGCGGGACAGAGGCAGCCATCCTCCCGCTGAACATCGCGGCGTTCGCGGCGATGCGGGCGCTGTCCACCCGCAACGACGAACCGCAGCGGGCATCCCGGCCGTTCGACAAGGGCCGGGACGGCTTCCTGCTCGGCGAGGGCGCCGGCATGGTCGTGCTCGAGTCGGAGGAGCACGCGGCACGCCGTGGCGCCACCGTATACGCGATCGCGGCGGGCGCCGGGTACTCCTCCGACGCGCACCACATCGCCCAGCCCGACCCGGCTGGCACCGGGATCGTCCGGGCCATCGAGCGGGTGCTCACCGACGCTGGCCTGGTCCCGGAGCAGATCGTGCACGTCAACGCGCACGCCACCTCCACCCCAGCCGGCGACGTCGTAGAAGGCCAGGCGATCGCCACCGCGCTGGGCCCGGCCGCCGCCGGCGTGGTCGTGTCGGCCACCAAGTCCATGACCGGGCACCTGCTCGGCGGCGCCGGTGCGCTCGAGTCGGTCGCCACCATCCTGGCCCTGCGCAACCGGGTTGCCCCGCCCACCATCAACCTCGACGACCCTGACGACGAGGCCGGGATCGACATCGCCACCGAACCACGGGAGCTGAAGCCCCGCACCAGCGCCCCGATGGCGGCACTGAACAACTCATTCGGCTTCGGTGGGCACAACGTCGCCCTCGCCTTCGTCGCCGCCTGACAGACCACTGGGGTCATGCCCGGCCCGGGGGGACCGGCAGCAGGCCGCAGATCTGGACGCGGCCTCACCCGCGCTCTCCCGCTACCGCAAGGAGACATCCCGTGACCGTACTCGACAGCAGAACCCAGGCCGCCCCGGCGCAGGCCGCGAATCCCGCCGCCGCAGCCATCGCGCGCGACCCGGAAGTCAGATTGGCGGCCCTGTTCGATGCCGGGACGCTGCACCTGCTCACCCCGCACGACGCGAGCGGGGCCCTCGCGGCCACCGGGCGCATTGACGGGATGCCCGCGGTCGCGTTCGCCAGCGATCCGCGGGTCCAGGGGGGTGCCACGGGCAGCGCCGGCTGTGCCGCGATCGTCGCCGCCTACGACGAGGCCATGGCCATGGAGGCTCCGGTGATCGGCCTGTGGCACTCGGGGGGCGCCCGGCTCCGCGAGGGCGTGGAAAGCCTGCACGCCGTGGGCACCGTGTTCGCCGCGATGACCCGGGCCTCCGGCATCGTGCCGCAGATCTCCGTGGTGCTGGGCGCGGCCGCCGGGGGCGCGGCCTACGGGCCAGCCCTGACCGACGTGGTAGTCATGTCCGATCATGGCCGGATCTTCGTCACCGGGCCGGATGTGGTCCGCAGTGTGACCGGCGAGGACGTCGACATGGCCCGGCTCGGCGGCCCCGAGCCGCACAGCCGCCGTTCCGGTGTGGTGCACGTGGTGGCCGCGGATGACGCCGAGGCGCTGACCCAGGCCCGGCGGATCGCCCTGCTCCTCGGCGACCAGGGCGCCATTGACCTGACCACGGGGGACCTGGACCCGGGGGGCCCGCTGGGCGACCAGGCCGGCGCGGACCTCGCCGCGCTGCTGCCCGAGTCGCGGCGCCGCGCCTACGACGTGCATCCCCTGCTGGCCGGGCTGCTGGACGAACCGGGCATCGAACTGCATCCTCGGTGGGCGCCGAACGTGGTCACCATGCTCGGCCGCCTGGCCGGGCGCTCGGTCGGCCTGGTCGCCAACAACCCGCTGCGGCTGGGCGGCTGCCTGGACGCGATCTCGGCCGAGAAGGCGGCCCGCTTCGTGCGGATGTGCGACGCCTTCGGCGTGCCGCTCGTGGTCGTCGTGGACACGCCTGGCTACCTGCCCGGTGTCGGCCAGGAGTGGGATGGCGTGGTGCGCCGCGGGGCGAAGCTGCTGCACGCGTTCGCCGAGGCCGTGGTGCCCCGGGTGACGCTGGTGACCCGTAAGGCGTACGGCGGCGCGTACATCGCGATGAACTCCCGCTCGCTGGGCGCGACCAGGGTGTTCGCCTGGCCCGGCGCGGAGGTCGCGGTCATGGGCGCGGTGGCGGCCATCCGGATCCTGCACCGGCGCACGCTCGCCGACGTGCCCGCCGACCAACTGCACGAGGCCGAGACCAGGCTGGCCGAAGAGCATGAGCAGGAGGCGGGCGGCCTGGAGCGGGCGCGGGCGCTCGGCGTCATCGACGAGATCATCGAGCCTGCCACGACCCGTGCGGCGCTGGCCCGCGCCATTGCCGAGGCACCCCAGGTGCGCGGCAGGCACGGCAACATCCCGCTCTGACGGGAGGCGACCCCGATGCGCCTGCTGGTGATCGAGCACCAGCCTGACGCGCCGGCCGGCCTGGTGGCCAGCTGGGCGGCCGGCCGCGGGCTGGCCGTGACCACCCTTCGCCCCACGGCCGGCCAGCCGCTGCCGCGGTCCTTCTCGCCCGGCGACGCCGTCGTCGTGCTCGGCTCCGAGGAGACCGCTCTCGACGATTCGAATCCCTGGCTCGCCGACGAGCTGGCGTTCGTGGGGACCGCGCTGGATGGTTCCGTCCCGGTGCTGGGGATTTGTTTCGGGGGCCAGGTGCTCGCGCGGGTCCTCGGTGCGCGCGTGTACCGGCTGGACGTTCCCGAGATCGGCTGGGTGTCGGTGACGAGCAAGCAGGACGAGCTGCCTGAGGGACCCTGGCTGGCGTGGCACCGCGACGGGTTCGAGCTGCCGGCGGGCTCCCGTGAACTGGCCACGGGCGTGGCGTCACTGCAGGCGTTCAGCCTGGGCCCGCATGTTGGCCTGCAGTTCCATCCCGAGGTGACCCGGCCGATCGTGGCCGCGTGGATCGCGGGCGCTGACCCGCCGCTGGACCCGGCCCAGGCTGAGCGGATCCTGCGCGACGGTGACAGCGCCAGGGAGGCGGCCGCGGCCAACGCCGCGACACTGTTCTCGGCCTGGCTCGACGGAGCCTTCGCGACCTCCTGACCGCGCCGGGGAACGCTGGCGCGTGAACCGGGGCGCCGGCTGCGCAGAAGTACGGGGATCGGCCGCAAGCCCTGACGGCGCACGGAGCGACCCAGGGCCGCGGCTCCAGGTCAGCGGTCGCCGCCGGGCTGCTCCCCGACATGGCGGGAGAGAGCGGCTGCGATCTCGGCCACGCGCCCGGCGCTGACCTCATCCACTTCCGGCACGCCCAGCAGGCCGAAGATCCTCGGCCCGCGCAGGCTGTCAGCCAGGTCGGCTGGGCGCGGCATGATGTGGAAGTGGACGTGCCCGAATCCCGGCGCCTCGGCGAACTGCGCGACGTAGGTCTTCTGGCAGCCGGTGACCGCGTGCAGCGCCCGTGACAGGCGGACCTGCCAGGTGCCAAGCACCGCCGCCTCCTCGTCCGTCAGGTCCGCGATCGAGGTCACGTGCCGCCTGGGCACGAGGACGAGCCAGCCCGGAAGTCCGGTGCCGATAGCGTGCGCAACCCGCCATAATCCGTCGTCGGCGATCCGCTCGTGCGGCGCCGCGGCCGGGTCGGCGTCACGGCGGCAGGTGTAGCACTCGGAGGCGCCCATAAACGGGACCATACCGGCCGACCGAGGCATGCGCCGCAGGAATGCCGCTGGCATTCCCGCTGGCATGCGCCGCAGGAATGCCAGCGGGCTGACGGCAGTTCACGCGACTAGGCGCGCCGGATCACCCATGGTGCGCCCCACAACCATCGGGAGCACCCGTGACCACTCCGCTCACCAAATCCCTCTACACCGCCCGGGCCACCGCGACCGGCGGCCGGGCCGGGCACGCCGTTTCCGATGACGGCATCCTCGACGTGAACCTGCAGCCGCCCAAGGAGATGGGCGGCCCCGGCGGCGCCACCAACCCCGAGCAGCTTTTCGCCGCCGGTTACGCCGCCTGCTTCCAGAGCGCGCTGGGCGTGGTCGGCCGCCGCCAGGGCGTGGACACCAGCGATTCGCTCGTCGAAGCCGACGTCAGCATCGGCCCAGTAGCGGGTGGCGCATACGGCCTCGCGGTCAAGCTGCGGGTCACCATTCCGGGCGTGGACCCGGAGCAGGCCCAGTCGCTCACCGAGGCCGCGCACCAGGTGTGCCCGTACTCCAACGCCACCCGCGGCAACATCGACGTCACTCTAGAGACCGCCTGATCCCCCGGCAGGCTCTCTCCGGCGCGGCGGCTTTACCGCGGAGGCGGCCGCGCGCCGCCTGCACAGGACAGACGCGGCAATCAGGCCACCGATGGCGCCGGACAGATGGTCCTGCCAGCTGATTCCGCCGCCCTGCGGCACTACGTCGAAGATGATCCCCCAGTACAGCGCGCCCGCGATGAGCGCCGTGATGACGTCGGCCAGGCGGTGCTGGAAGAAGCCACGCGCGACCGTGTAAGTGAACAGGCCGAGAATCCAGCCGCTCGCGCCTATGGTGACGACGCCGGCCGGGCTGATGAGCCAGGTGCCCAGGCCGGCGACCACGATGATGATCAAGCTGGCCAGTGCGAACCGGCCCAGGCCCCGCCACGCGGCCAGCGTGGCCAGCACGAGAAACGGAAGGCTGTTGCCTTCGATGTGCTGCCAGCTCGCGTGCAGCCACGGCGCGGCGGCGATTCCGATCAGGCCATGCGCGGTGCGCGGCAGGATGCCGTAATCCTGATCGAGGACCTCCCCCATGTTCGCGTTCACGGCCTGGACTACCCACATGACCGCCAGCAGCCCGAACGCCGTCAGAAAGGCCTTGCCGCCCGCCGACCTGGGCTCCCGCTTGCGCACCTGGCTGGCAGTCATCCCGAATCAATCACCAGCCGGGCCGGGCCGGGCCGACGCTGAGTGCCACGCAACGGGATCGGGCCGCCGTTCCAGGCACCGTGCATACCCGACATCATAGGCGGAGTAGCACGCTGTGCTATCTGATGCTGCCCCAATGCGGCGGGCCAGGCGTCAACGCGGTGCATTGTGTGCGCAGGGGACGCACGATGCACCGCACTAACCGTTGTCCGGGGCCCGGGCGGCGGCGGTCCGGGCGTAGGCGTCCAAGACGAGGTCCCAGAAGCCGGGGACGTCGACGGACATGGCGACGAGGGCATTGCGCTCATGGTCGGGGGCGGTGAAGTCGGTGACGGTCATGCCCGCCGTCCACCGGCCGGCCGTCTCCACCTCCACCCGGGCAGGCACGCAGCCGAACAGGCCCGGCTCGGCCACCAGCGCGATCGCGCACACGTCGTGCACGGCTGGCCCCTCGGCCACGCCGGGCGCCAAGCCCACCGCTTCCTCGTGCCGGTATCCCGACAGAGCAGGCAGCAGCAGGTCGGTGCCGAGCCGCCCCAGGCTCCCCATCCGCTCCTGGACACCGGCCGTGGCCCGCACCTGGTGCGTCACATCCAGCCCGACCATGGTGACCGTCCACCCGGCGCCGAACACGATCGCCGCAGCCTCCGGATCGGCGGCGATATTGAATTCCGCGGCCGGGGTGACGTTACCCCGCCCGGCCGAGCCGCCCATGATGACGAAGTTCCTGACCTGGCTGACCAGCCGTGGCTCACGCCGGACGGCAAGCGCGATATTGGTCAGCGGGCCGGTCGCGACCAGGGTGATCTCGCCAGCCGCCGCGCCGATGGTATCGACCAGAAAGTCCACCGCGTGGCCATCCCGCGCACCGGACACGGCGGCCGGCAGACGCGCGCCACCCAGCCCGGACTCGCCATGCACGTGCCGGGCATCCAGCACCGACCGGAGCAGCGGCGCCGGGCTGCCGGCCACCACAGGCACCTCCGGGCAGCCGACAAAGTCCCGCACGCTGAGCGCGTTGGCCGTGGTCTTGGCCAGATCCACGTTCCCGCCGACGGTGGTCAGCCCCAGCAACTCCAGCCCGGGATGGCCGCAGGCGAAGGCGATCGCGAGGGCATCGTCGATCCCAGGGTCACAGTCGAGGATGATTTTCCTGAGCGGGCCCTGCGTCGGCTGCCCGGTCACGCAGCCAGGCCGGCCTCATCGATCAGGGCATTGATCTGGCTGTACAAGCTCCCGACCTGATCGGCGGTGGCATCCGGGCGGACAGATGCGATGACCGGGAAGCCGGCCTGGACCGCTCGCTCCAGCAGGGCCCGGGTGGCCAGCGCCAGCGCTGGTGTCCATTCATCCGGGACTCTGACCTCAAGCGTCATGACGCCTCCTTGGGGGGCGACCCCCGCACCCGCAACTGGGTGGCCGCGCAGTGATGCGGAGAGGTCCGTCACATCCATGGTAGGCCGATCGCCGCAGCCGTACCAGGACCCCCGTGCCCGCCGTACCCAGCCCGCCATGCCACGGCCGCCATGACCCGGCCAGCGCGAGGAGCCGGCTCACCCGGTCGCGTGCAGCCAGCGGACCGGGGCGCCCTCGGCCGCGCACCGGAACGGCTCGAGTTCGTCGTCCCAAGGCTCACCGAGCAGCCGGGCCAGCTCGTCCTCCAGAGAGCCGCGGGACGCGGCCGCGGCGGCCACCGTCATCGCCGCGCGCAGCCTGCTCTCGGGGATCATGATGTCCCCGTTCGCGCCCGTCACCGCGGAGAACGTGCCGAGCTCCGGCGTGTAGCTGTAGCGAACGGCGTCGCAGCCCGGGCTCGCCTCCTCGGTCATCTCGAAGCGGAGCCTGTTCCAGCCGGACAGCGCGGACACGATGCCCCCTGCCGTGCCGGCACGTCCCTGCCAGCTGAGTTCGGCGCGCAGCGACCCCGGCGCCGCGGGCTGACTTACCCAGGGCAGGCTCACGTGCACACCAAGTATCCCGGCCGCCGCCCACTCGATATGCGGGCATAGCGCCGGGGGGGCGGAATGGATCTGCAGCACGCCTCGTACGGACACCAGACCTCCTTGCGAGCGACCGAGGTGCGTCTTCCCCAACGACC
>OBLT010002094.1_pt1 | contig 12552 bp, 11 predicted proteins | sample 1518721 | NCBI WGS metagenome assembly OBLT01 (sample SAMEA3539307, study PRJEB22396) | soil metagenome | biome: tundra; feature: field; material: soil | place: USA | collected 2010-05 | depth 0.15 m | reverse complement strand
TAGTTGCGGAGTGGGCCGTTATTGGGCTTCCGGCGGTGACTTTACCGGCGATATACAGACGCGCATAAGTGTAGGGACATTCAGCGGCTGTGGCGCACGCTTCAGCGTGCCGCCGCAGGCTTCAGCCTGCGGAGAGCCAGCACGGCGAGCTGAAGCTCGCCGCAGCACGCTGAAGCGTGCGCCACGTGGGACGTCACGTCCCTTTACTTATACGCAGATGTATAGCCATCGCTTTTTCCACATGACGAAGTACACGACCACCAGGGCAACGTACGTGGCGGCCCAAAACCAGGGTGTCCACCATGCGATGCCGTCAATGCGGAAGTCCGAGATCGGCCAAAGGAACCGGGTTGCGTAGTAGCTAAAGCTGTGCGTCGGGATGTCGATCGCGATATGCATCAGCCAGCCGAGCATCTCGAAGACGATGCGGCGTGCCACGGCCGTGGTTAAGCCGAACACCAATAGGAAGACGATGAGGCTGTGACCTGCCGGATACAGCGGCAAACCGATGTGAACATGCGGCAGAACATGACCATTCGCCGATCCTGCATCGGGGCCGCCCGCCAGCCGGAGCCACAGTTCCACAACGAACGGTGGTCCAAACGCCAGCACATCGGGGAACGCGGCCCACCAGACCGTCCAGCCAACCCGAACGCGAGCATGGGTCGTCCTCTTCGCGGTGATTGCAGCCGCGGCAGCCCACAGCCCGTGCGCAACGATCTCCATGTGTCTGAGTTCGCCTTAGGTAACCACTCCGTGATAGCGCATGGCAGTCAGGAGCGCAATTCCGGCAACCCACATCAACGCACGTTTCAGGCACTACCTGCCGGCCCGGCCCCTCCGCCACTCTATAATGGAAGCCATGCCACGGAAAATCCCGCGCCTGCTCTGGCTGGCTGTCCCGTTGGCATATTTCCTTTACTTCTATCGCCTGGACGCGGCGGGGCTGATCGGGCCGGATGAGCCGCGTTACGCCTCCATCGGCCGCGAAATGGCGCGCTCCGGCGATTGGATCACGCCGAGGCTGTGGGGGCTGCCCTGGTTCGAGAAGCCGGCGCTGCTCTATTGGATGACCGGCGCCGGGTTCCGCCTGGGCTTTGGAACGGAGATCGCGCCGCGTTTGCCGGTGGCCTTGCTGGCGGTTGCCTTCCTGGCATTCTATTGGTGGACGGTGCGCCGCGAATTCGGCTGCCTCGCGGCGGGGTTCGCAACTCTGATCCTCGGCACGTGCGGAGAGTGGCTCGGATTCAGCCAGGTGGGTGCGCCCGATCTGCCTCTGGCCGTCACGTTTTCCGCCGCCATGCTGTTGGCCGTGCCGTGGATTGCCCGGAAGGACGCGCGGTTTCTTCCCGCCGCATCTGCCCTGCTCGGGTTCGCGGTCCTGGCAAAGGGCTTGACGCCGTTGGTATTGGCGGCGCCGGCGATTCCAGCCGTTTGGTCGGTCGGGCGGCACGCAGGCGAACCCGGGCGGCCAGTCCCTTCCTTTCGCGACCTCCTGCGCCTCCGGGTTATGGCGCCATTTCTAGTGGTCGCCTTGCCCTGGTATCTGCTCTGTTATCTTCGGAACGGCATGGCTTTCCCGATCGAGTTTTTCTGGCGGCATCACTTCCAGCGTTTCACGTCGGGCGCCCTGCTGCACGGCCAGCCTTGGTGGTTTTACCTCCCGGTCTTTGCCGGCGCATTCCTGCCGTGGACGCCCCTATTGCCGCTGGTGGGCCGGCGCGCGGCGTTCCGCGACCCGCGGCGGCTGTTTCTTCTGGCTTGGGTATTGTTCGGCCTCGCGGTTTTCTCGCTTTCGGTCAACAAACTTCCCGGATACGTGTTGCCGCTGCTGCCGGCGGCGGCCCTGCTGGTGGCGCTGGCGCTAGACGAGGCCGTGAATGCCCGGCCATGGCTGGCCGCCTGCGCGTTGTCGCTGGTGGCGTTTCCGATCGCGGTCCCCGTGCTGCCTGCCGCTCTGGCATCCGGGCTTTCCAGGGCGCCGCGGCCCGCGTTCCATTGGTGGTGGCTCTCACCGGCGGCGGTTGCGGCGGTGGTCTGGCTGCTGGAGACGCGCGGCCGGCGCCTGGCGGCCGTGGCCGTCATTGCAACCGGAGCCACCGCCGGCATGCTCTATGTGAAGCAGTCCGCCCTGCCGAGGGTGGATGGCATCGCGTCCGCCCGCGGATTGTGGCGGGCCATCGCGGGCCGTGCGGGCGACATCTGCATCGCCAACATCGAGCGCAACTGGGTCTACGGCCTCAACTACTATTCGGTGACGCCGCTGCCCGAGTGCTCCGCGCAACCACGGCCGCTGTGGCTGCTCCAGTCCCCGGGCCAGCCGCCGCACCTCGCTCCGGCCCCAAGTTCCCCGGATTCCATGGTTGACCTGGTATCGCCCAACGTTGTACTCTCACCTTTCCGGAACCGAATGAAATGATTCTGCCACACACCAATTCCATGATCCTGGTCCTAATGATCGTCAGCATGTTCTGCTGGGGATCCTGGGCCAGCACCTTCAAACTCGCCGGCAAGTGGCGATTCGAACTGTATTACTTCGACTTCGCCTTTGGTCTGCTGTTGTTCGCGCTCATCTACGCATTCACCACGGGCAACCTGTGGTACGACGGTTTCGGCTTCATGGACAACATCATGAATGCCGGAAAGCGCGAGTGGATGTACGCGATCGCGGCAGGCATCGTCTTTAACTTCGGAAACGTGCTCCTCTTGGCGGCCATTTCGGCGGCAGGCATGGCGCTAGCGTTTCCCGTGGCGCTGGGGACGGCGCTGGTCCTCGGCGTGCTAGAGAATTATTTCACCAGCCCCGGTGGAAACGCCCTCTACCTGTCCGCGGGATGCCTGCTGGTGGTGGGCGCGGTCCTGGCGGACGAGACTGGGCATCGCGCGCTGGGGCGCCTGCGGCATGAAGAGCTTGCCAAGGCCGGCAAGGCCAAGAGCACGCGGCGGCCTTCGGACCTCAAGGGAATCATGCTGGCCCTGGTGAGCGGCCTGCTGATGCATTTGTTCTCCCCGCTCCTGCAGAAAGCGATGGCGCCCGATATAGGCCTGGGTCCGTACGCCGTCTGGGTGTTCTTCGGCGTCGGCGTTCTGGTCTCCACCTTCGCGTTGGGAATGTTTCTCCTGAACCTTTCCATGCAGGGCGAAGAGTTGTCCATCTCCGCCTATTTCCAGTCCACCCCCAAGCAGCACATTCTGGGGTTGGCGGGCGGCGGTCTGTGGTGTACGGGGGCGGTCGCCAGTTTCGTGGCGGTTTACGCAAACACCGCGCCCGGAACCGGCGGAGGGCTCCCGGCGGGGGCGACGCCGGTCGGCCCCGCGCTCGGTTACGCCGTGGCGCAGAGCGCCGCGCTGCTCGCCGCGCTCTGGGGCATCCTGGTCTGGAAGGAAGGCAAGGGCGGCGACTTTCGGGTGAAACTGCTGATGGCGCTGACGCTTATCCTGTTCGCGGGCGGGGTGGCGCTGATTGCGCTGGCGCCCGTGTTCACAGCCAAGTCGTAGGCGGGGGAGCCCTGGTCTACTCAATCGTCGCCAGGACTTCGCCAGCCGCCACGGTGGCCCCCTCCCTGGCCGGAACGGTCGCGACGCGCCCGGCTAGGGAAGCCTTCATCTCGTTCTGCATCTTCATGGCTTCCACCACCACCAGGCCCTGACCGGCCTCCACCGCGTCGCCCGGCGCCACGAGCACGCGCACCACTTTCCCGGGCATGGGGGCGGTGATGGTTTCCACCCCCTCCCGGCCCTGCCTGCCCGATCGCCGCGCCAAGCGGCGGGGATCGCGCACGTCGATCTCGAACCGGAAGCCATCGATGACCACCACTAATCCGCGGGCGTTCTCCTCGATGCGCGCGTCATAGGCGCGGCCATTCATGACAACGGAATACACGCCTGGCTCGGGCGCCTCCACGTCCGCCTCGCGTTCGTCTCCGTCGAGGCGGAACCGGCACGCCGGCGGCGGGAGCAGGATCTCGATCTGCCCGGGCACGCCATCGATTGTCAGATCGAGCTTCATCGCAGGAGCTCGCTCCTTCCGGTCCGCAGCCAGGCGCTGGTCGCGGAGGCCGAGTCCGCGGCGCCGCTGCGCGAGCGGGCGTGCAGCGCGGCGGCCAGCGCAGCCACCGCCGCCAGATCGCGCGGGGGCCGCGGCGGGCGGCGCCGTTGGAAGAACTCGTCGATGAACCCCGTGTGGAGATGGCCCGCGCGGAACTCCGGGTCCTCCAGGATTTGGCGGAAGAAGCCCAGATTGGTGCGAATGCCGCCGATGTCGTATTCGCGGAGAGCGCGGATCATCCGGTCGGTGGCCTCCTCGCGCCGCGGCGCCCAGACCGCCAGCTTGGCCAGCAGCGGATCGTACTCCATGGGAACCGTCCAGCCCTCGTAGATCGCGCCGTCGATGCGGATGCCGGGACCCAGGGGACGTGTGAGGCGCGTGATCTTGCCGGGATACGGAAGGAAGCCGTTGTACGGGTCTTCGGCGTAAACGCGGCACTCCATGGCCCACCCCCGCCACCGGATGTCCTCCTGCTTCAGGTGCAGCCGGGCGCCGGCCGCGATCTGAATTTGCAGTTTCACCAGGTCGAGCCCCGTCGCCAGCTCGGTGATGGGGTGCTCCACCTGGAGCCGCGTGTTCATCTCCAGGAAGTAGAAGCGCCGCTGCTCGTCCACCAGGAACTCCACCGTCCCCGCGTTGTAATACCCGGCCGCCGCCGCGGCGCGGATGGCCGCTTCTCCCATGGCCTCGCGCATCTCGGGGCGCAAGGCCACCAGCGGCGAAGGGCACTCTTCCATGACCTTCTGATGGCGGCGCTGGATGGAGCACTCGCGCTCGCCCAGGTGAATCATGTTGCCGTGGCGGTCGCCGACGATTTGGATTTCGATATGCCGCGGCCGTTCGACGATCTTCTCGACATAAACCTCGGCATTGCGGAACGAACGCTGGGCCTCGCTCGCCGCGTCGCGCAGGCTGGATTCGAGTTCGGATTCGCGGTCCACGCGGCGCATGCCTTTGCCGCCGCCGCCGGCCACGGCCTTCAGCAGGATCGGGTAGCCGTGCGCGCGCGCGAATTCGCGGGCCTCCGCGAGCGTCACCGCCCCCTCCGTCCCCGGCACGACGGGCGCGCCGGCGGCGATGGCCGTCCGCCGCGCCGCGGTCTTCGATCCCATCGCGCGGATGGATTGCGCCGAAGGACCGATGAACGCAATCCCCGCGTCCTCGCAGGCGGCGGCGAACTCGGCATTCTCGCTGAGGAATCCGTAGCCCGGGTGGATGGCCGCGGCGCCGTGCTTCTTCGCGGCGTCGATGATGCCGCCGATGCGTAAGTAGCTTTCCGCAGAAGGCGGCGGCCCCACGCGCTCGGCCTCATCCGCCATGCGCACGTGCAGCGAGGTGCGGTCGGCGTCGGAGTAGACCGCCACGGAGCCGATCCCCATCTCGCGTAGCGTGCGCATCACGCGCACCGCGATCTCGCCGCGATTGGCCACCAGAACCTTGCCGAACATCAGCGAGAATTGTAGCAGGTGAGCGGAAGGGCACGGTTGGTACGGGCGCAAGAACGCAGGCCGGGAGGCCCGCGCCACTCACTTTAGGTGCTGGTTCAGGAACCGGACCGCCGCTCCATAGGCCGCCACCCAGCTACGGTGCAGCAGGAAGTCGTGGACCTCGTCGGGGAAAATCAGTTCCTCGATTTCCACGTTCTGCTTGCGGAGCGCGCCGGCCAGCATGACTGTCTGGTTGAACTGCACGTCGGGGTCGTCGTCGCCCGCGATGAGGAGCGCGGGCGAGCGCCAGCCCTTCACGAACGCCATCGGCGAGGAATCGTACGCCAGCTTGTAGTCGGGATCGGCGGGTGGGATGCGGAGCTCCGTGGCCCAGTTGTGAACGCCGTGGAAATCGACTCCCGCCCGGAACACGTTCGAGCCGCGGGCCAGGGCCATGGCCGTTAGATAGCCGCCGTAGGAGCCGCCCCAGGCGCCGATCCGCGAGCGGTCCACGCCGGCGCGCGATTGCAGGTACGTGGCCGCTCCCTGCACATCGTTGTAGTCGCTGGCGCCGGAAGCGCCGTAGCCGGGCGCCTCCCGGAAATCCAAACCGTACCCGATGCCGCTGCGGAAATTCACCGAAAGCACCACGTATCCGGCGCTGGCCAGGTACTGGTTGAGCGCGTACGCGTTGGAGTAGTAGTACATATAATGCCAGCCGAGCAGCATCTGGCGCCGCGGTCCGCCATGAAAGAAAACCACGGCGGGCGCGGGTGTGGAGGGCTGGACGGGCGGCAGGAACAGTTGGCCGTGGATCGGCAGGCCATCGGCGCCGGCGAAGATAACCTGCTGCGGCGCGACCATGCGCCCGGCCGGAAAATCCGGTGGTATCGCGCCCGAGTCCATATCCCGGATCGTGGTCCCGACACGGATTGCGGCCCGCAGCGGAAGGCGCGCGTCCGAGCGAAGGAACGCCACGGCGCCGCCGCTCAACGGGGACGGCGAGCATTCGATGCCCTCACCCGCGGTAATGGCGGCGGGCGCACCACCAGTGACGGCCACTTCCCAAAGATGCCGCCGGTCTATATCGCCCTGGTTGGAGGAATACACGATTCCCCAACGCCCCGGCGTCAGCGCCACGTTTTCCACCTCAAACGCGCCCGGCGTGAGCAGCGCCGGCTGCCCGCCTTCCACCGGGACGGAATAGAGATGGGTCCAGCCATCGCCCTCCCATGGGAAGACGATCCGGCCGGCGTCCGTCCAGAGGATTTGGTCTCGCGCGGCCACTTCGCGGAACACGCTGCCCGGACCTTCGCGCGCGCGCCACACCTGGCGGCCCGCCCCGGTCTCGGCGGAAGCGATGCGAATGGACCAAGGCTCGCCCGTACGCCGGGCTTCGCGCACCTGCCGCAGCCCGCTGCTGGGTATCCGGATGAAGGCGACGCTACGCCCGTCGGGCGACCAGGCGGGGTTGCTGTCGTAGTCCGTGCCGGCGTCGAGATGGCGCAGCGCGCCCGCGGCCACGTCGTACACGCCGATGAGGCTATGATCGCCGCGCACGCTGGTGAACGCGATCCGCGCGCCGTCCGGCGACCACGCCGGCTGCTCGCACGCGCCACGCGCGGCGAACGCCTGCGACGCGGCCGTCTTGCCATCCACCGAAGCCCACCAGATCTGCCCACCGCGCACGAACGCAATGCGGTCGCCGCGCGGCGAGACGGCGGGCAACGAGCCCGCCCCGATCTTGCGCGGAACCGAGCCATCGAAGCCGGCGATCCAGACGTCTTCCGACACACCGCTGGGATTCAGTTCGGGGTTGGCCGTTCCGCCGCGCACGTACACGATCGCCGAGGCGTCCGGAGTCCAGTGCAGGTCCTGCAATTCCTGTCCGTCGTCCTGGGTGTAGCCGGTAATCTTGCGGGCCTGGTAGGCCGGCGGTTCGGCCACCATGATGTTGCGAACCCCGCGCGCGTTCGACACCCATGCCACCTTGCCGCCAGGCGCGGCGGTCAACTCCGTGGGAAACGCGGAGCTGAGCGCCTGCTCCAGCGTGAATGGCGCCTGTTGCGCGAAGGCGGCAATGGAGAACAACAGGGCCGGCAGCAATCTCATGAGTTCAATAGTACGACGGCCCCGGCTCCCCGCGGTCGCAGCTCCTGCGGCCGGCCTCGTCATTCGCGTAGTTTACGCGACGCCGCCTGGCCCGCTTGCGAGTTGTTCCCTTCGCTTCTTCAGATCTTCGACGGCGATCAGATCCCGCGGGCGGCCGACGGCTTGTTTAAGGGCGATCAGATCGTCGAGACCGATCATGAATAGCGGGCAGCCGCCGAGCGTGGTCTCGACCCGGCGTTCCCAGACCGAATCAAACGGGAAATCGCCCGTTACCGAGGTAAGAATGTCGACGCGCCATCTGGAGACGCCTAACTGATAGAAGTTGCCGGGGATGGTGAAGAACTCCGGCGTGAGGTCGCCGAGCGGCGCGCCGAAACGAGCGAGCGCCCGGAACACGCGGGCGGCGTTGCCGGGCGAGGGATCAGCCCAAAGGTCGAGATCTTTCGTGTTGTACGGCTCGGTGTACTTCATCACCGCGTAGCCACCGATCATCAGAAACCGGGCGCCCTCGGTTGCCAATGCGGACAAGAGATCTCTCCAGTCGGAGCTGATCTGGCCGGTATCCAAGTTCATAGACACTGTATTCGACCGCCATCTCCAGAGCGGCCCGGAAGATCGCTTCGTCGCCTTGAGACTGCCAGAACTCGACGTCAAAGGAGCGATCCAGGTCCTCGATCCTGCCGGTCCGCACGGCCATCATATTTACCTAGGATACCGCGCCCGGTGCAGCCGAGAGGATCCTCGATCCTCCGCAAACGCGGGCGCGATTGGGGCAGCCACGGCCACAACGGGAAGCAGCGGAGCCCCGGTGGGAACCACGGGTTAATGAGGCTGGTCCATCGCCACGAAGTGGACCCGGCGATTCCGCTGCCAGCAGGATTCGTTGTGCTCCTGGCAGGCCGGGCGCTCATTGCCGTAGCTGACCACGTTGAGTTGCGCGGAGGGGATGCCGACCTGCACCAGGTAGTCCTTGGCGGCCCTGGCGCGCTGATCGCCGAGCGCGATGTTGTACTCGGCGGAACCGCGCTCATCGCAGTGGCCCTCGACGGTCAGTTTGAAGTCCGGGAAATCTTTCAGGATGTCCCGCAGCTCAGTCGAATTGGCCTGAAGGGTTTTCAGGGCGTCCGGACGAAGCGTTGCCTGGTCGTAGTCGAAATAGGCGTCCTCGATCTTGGCCAGAAGCTCGTCAATCCGGGCGCGGGTCGCCACACTCGGATATCGCGGCGCCGGCGTGACGGCCTCGGGAGGCCGCGTAGTGGCCGTGGGCGCCGGCGGTGCAGGAGGAGGAGGAGCCGGCTCCGGAGTGGCCGCGGGCACGGCGGCCGAAGGCGGCGGGGCCGGCGGGGGCGGCAGGGCAGTCGCGATCTGCCTCTTGGCGCAAGCCGCCGTAAACAAAGCGACGGCAGCAACTGCAATGAGGGTTCGTTTTTGAGCGCGCTTCATATCGGTCTTCTCCCTACTAACGATTGAACCACTTGTGGGGCGTGAGCGAGGCCCGTTCGGACAGGATACTTGGCTGGCCAGGTGTTGAACTACACTCTCGGCTTGCCGGATGGTGACTCTGGGATTCGGGTTGGCGCTTCTGGTGGATTCCGTCCTGCGCGTTCTTGTCGTCTACAGGCTTCCGCCCGAACGGGCGGCGTGGCTCTCCAACGTGCCGCACGTCACCGCGATGGTCCTCATGATTGCCGTGAGCGCTCTGGCTGGACGCAAGTTCAAGAGGCTCGTGGACCGGGAGGTGGAGGCCCTTCGTTCATCGGAGCGTGTAAGTCACCCGTGAAGCCGAAGTCCGCTCGATAGACAAACTCGTGCCCCCGCGTTTCTCCGGCGTAAGCTGGTCGGCCGGCAGCGGCGTAGTCTGCTCCACGGTCAGCGCGCCATCCACCAGCCGCACCGTCCGCTTCAAGGCCCTGCCGGAGAACACCAGGCTGTCGCCCGCCGCTACCACCTCCACCGCTCCCACAGCGGCGAACAGCCCCTGCTCCGGCAGGAAATTCGTGTTGGAGTCCTTGGCGGTGAATTCCACCCAGCGCCCGCCATCCTGCACCGAGAACACCGCCCGCGCCCGGCGCGATTCCAGCACCCATTCCGGCGAGCCGTCGCCATCCAAATCCGCCGTCCACGCCACCGTGCGGTCGCGCGGCAGCACCAGAGCGCGCATCGGCATGCCGGCATCCGTCCCGCCGGTCACCCGCAAACGCCAGTCGCGCAGTCCGGCCACGTCATCCTGAGCGAAGATGCGATACGGGACCGGGCGCTCGTCCATCGCGCCCACGCTGATTTCCGTCTTGGCCGGAAAGATGTCCAGCCCGGCGCCGGACGCTTCCAGATGGTATGTCTGAATCTCCATCGAGTTGTTCCGGATCACGACCTCGAGGCCGGTGCTGCCTTTGGGATCGATCGGCGCCGTGGGCGGGTCCGGCGTCAACTCGGTCTGCTGGCCGAAATGGAGTTGCATGGCCTGGGAGAGCCGGATGGTGGCGGGCCGAAACAGTTGCAGGTGCGCGCGGCCCAGGAGCAGGCCATCGGCTTCGAGCGCCAGATCGGCGTAATCGCCGTGGAGCGAGTCCGCGGGAACCGCGACTTCGTAGCCGATTTCATTCGGGGACTTGACCGCCGCCGTGGCCGTGAAGCCCTCGGGAAGACGCAGCCTCGACCGCGCCGCCACTTCCGCCGAAGAGTACTCGGTGGCGACCGTGTTCGCGCGGCCGATCAGCAGCCGGCGCGCCTCGTTGAAGAATGCGGCGGCTTCGGGTTCCTCCACGGCGATCCCGATGCGCACGCGGTTGCCGGGCGCCGGGTTCGCCGGTATGTGGAGACGCGCGCGCAACGCTTTATCGTCCCAGTCGAACTTGGCAGGCTTGCCCGCCGCCAGGAACGGCCCCACGGGCTCGCGCGCCAGTTGCAGGATGACCTCGCCTTCTTCCGGGGCCGCGAACTCCATGGCGAGAATCCCGTTTTCGAATTCCACCGAAAGGAGCTCCTCGGTGGCGTAGACGATTTTCTCGGCCGGGGAGAAGTTCGAGCACTCGCGGCAAAGGCCGTCCGGACCGAGGGAGGCAGCCAACGGCAGCCAGAGCGATTCGCCCGGCGGCACGGAGACTCCGGGAATGACCAGCGTGCGCTTACTCCCCGGCATCAGCACGCGCAGGTCGTCGTGGAACGGCTGCTTGCCGGTGTTGGCGATCGAGACGGCGGAGGCGGCCGGCGAAACCAGTTCCACTGCGTGAACGCCATCGGGCAGCTTGCCGTCGGCTGGTTTGGGCATCGCAATGGCGCGCATCCGCGAAATCGATGGCGACCAGCTCCGCAGCAGCGCGGCGCTGCGTCGCAGCGGTCCGATGGAAACGCGTTCGTCGCCCGACAGGCCCACCGCGCCCTTACGCACCAGCGTGGTGGGGTTCGCCGACCAACCTGCCGGATAGATCGCGTCTTCCACATCCCGCCACAGCAGCGCGCCGCGCGACCCGGCGATGGCCTCGCGGCTGCGTACGAGGGCCGATGGATCGCTGGCGGAAACCACCACGGTTGGCCCCGGCGGCGCGGATGCGTCCACCAGAAGCGCGCCGCCCGGGCCGCGCCCTTCGACGTACGCCACGGGGCCGCCATGGCGCACGGTCTGCTTGTCCAGCAGGTGTCCCAGTTCCTCGAACCATTCGCGTTGGGCGCTCCCGCCCGGAGGCGCTCCCACAGGCCATCCGCCATTGAGCCAGCCCGGGACCGGCGCGAACGGCCGCACCCACGCGCGCAACCCCAGCCGCCGCAGCAGCTTGAGGAATCCCGCCAGGTCGCGGCGCGGGCTGGTGAGCCCGGTAAAATCGAACTCGCCCGGCCGGAGTTGGTGCCAGTTCCAGGGAATGGAAAACTCGACGGTCCGCACCCCGATGTTCTTGAGCCACACCAACTCGCGCTCCCACAGGTTAGCCGGGTAGAGGTAATACGGGAACTCGACCGCCTGCACGAACGCCGCCGGCGCGGGCGGGTCCGGGGCGGGCGTGGCCCCCACGGCCGTGAAAGCCAGCAGCAGAACGAGCAGCCGCATCAGGGCTTCTTCGCCTTTCGCACACGGTAGTCGGGAATCCACGGCAGCTTCACGACGGTGCACATTTCGAAAAGGCGCGATCGCGCTCTGCTGCCGATGTGGTCCGAGAGAGTGCGGCGGTATTCCGGCTTGTCGAGGCCGGATCGCTGCACGACGGCGCTCCCCGCATCCGGGTCCGGCAAGTTCGTGGTGGCGATGAGCGGCTTCCGGTTATCGCAGCGGTACGTGATGATGGAGTTGATGGTGTCCTCGACCCAGTCCGTGACGCGATGCGCCCCCAAGTCGTCCAGCAGCAGTACGGGACTGTCCAGCGCCGTGCGGTAGGCTTCGCGGTCCGAGGAATTGGAAATGGGGTCGTAGCCCGACTTGATGCTGTTGAGCAGGGTCTGATAGTTGCAGTAGAGGCACTCGAAGCCCTTGGCCACAATCCTGCGGAGGGCCGCCACCGCGAGGTGCGTCTTGCCGGTTCCGGTTTCGCCCACGAGCAGCAAACCGGGACGGGGTCCCAGCGGGAATTCGTCGGCGTAGTTTCTCACGGCGTTCACGACGCGCCGGAGTTCGGTCGCGCCGGGGTCGAATTCGCCCGGAGGCGCGTCGAAGTTTTCGAAGGAAGCGTTGCGATAGAGCGGCGGAATCTGCGCGCGCTCTTCCAGCCGCGAGGCATAACCCTCGGCGCGGCAGGCGCAAGGCTCGGCCCCGGAAACATTGGCTCGCTCGACGATAGTCCAGCCCACGCCGCCGCAATTCGGACAAACGGATTGAGAGGCCATTGCCTCCATTATCGGTCAGACGGCGGGAAGGGGACAGCGGTTCCTGAGGCGATGTTGCGGGGCAGGGCCCGCGCCCTGCCCCAGCGAATCGCTGCAAGCTAAACATGGCGACGTTATTGTTTGCGCCACAACCGCTTGCTTACGCGCGCGGCT
>OBLT010002092.1_pt1 | contig 12560 bp, 7 predicted proteins | sample 1518721 | NCBI WGS metagenome assembly OBLT01 (sample SAMEA3539307, study PRJEB22396) | soil metagenome | biome: tundra; feature: field; material: soil | place: USA | collected 2010-05 | depth 0.15 m | reverse complement strand
CTGGAGTTCAGACGTGTGCTCTTCCGATCTGTAATAGATTGCCGCAGCCAGACCTTGGGCCGCCCGATTTTGGGTGACGAACTGAAGAAAGCGGGAAGGCACCGGGGGTGCAATCGCGTTCGCTCCCTGAACGTCAGCCACGTTCTGCGTGAGCAGAGCGGCCATGCGTTCGAAGCGTGTCCTCAGACTGGCGTGCGTTTTGGCGCCGTGCGGGATTTGTGGGTCTGTGTTGTGGCAGGCGTCGCTGTAAGGAGGAAAATCGACATAGTATGTCAGACCGACGAGTTGAACTGTGTCATGAAAGGTCTGGCGCGAATGGTTATAGCAGGTGTCATCATCCACAGTTGGCTCGACCATGAAATGAATGAAAGGAGTATCCACCTGCAGCAGCACAGGGTTGAAGGTTCCTGAATCGGGTGTACCCGACACAGAGAATCCGCTCAGGCTGCTGACGGTGTAGCGCAAGGTAGCACCGCTCGCATAGTCCTGACCGGAGGCGGGAGGATAAGAAGAGCCCGCACGACTGGTGGATCGGCTCATGGGTAGGTAGGCGTCGGGACGGGGCAACCGAATCGCATACCGGCCGGCCTTGCTATCCAGCGCGTTTTGCGAATTTTGTGGACTGATTGTGACGCGAAGAAAGGCAGGGTCGTAAGTTCCGGCCCCGGGCCCGACAGCGCCGGGAAAGGACAGCTGATAGATACCGGAATCCAAGTCGTAATGGTACGAAGCGGCCACATACAGAAGCCGGTGGCTGGTAGTTTTCGGAGCAAGCAGCAGAACATTGTTGGGATTCGTCGGATCGGGTGCAATGGCCCATGGACCTTCAAATACTACGTAAAGCTGAGTGCTAGTTGAGGTGTCCGCGGCGCCCTTGGGCGTAGACGCGGGAGAGGTAGCAGCGGGTTGAGATGGGTTACATGCGGCCAGGAAAAGAGTGGCCAGAATAACACTGGCCAGCGCCATTCCTGGACTACTGAAGTGGCGGCGGGTGTTCATCGGTTTCTCCTGTTGTTTGGGAATCAGGGTTGTCCGTATGCTGCAAATGCCGACCAATAGTAGGGATGAGAGGTGTTGCGGTTGGACAGCATTTTGCGGGAAGTCAGACGGAGAGAATCAGACACCGTCTGGCCAGAGACAGCGTTACGATAAAAGTCCTCCACAAATCCTTTTAACCCAATCGACTCGACGGACCAGCGGCTCGCCACTACATGGGGCACGCCTTGCCGCAGAAGCGCGTCCGTAACGCTGTCGAATCCGCTGGGTCCGCCGCTTCCGGAGGCGGTGCCGCAGGCCGAAAGCACGGCCAGCTCCAGGCTTTGCAGGCGAAGCCGGCGAACCACGGTTGCGTCGATCAGTTCAGGCGAGTTGCCTTGTGCGTCTCCGCCGCTCAGCGTCAGCCCCGACTTTTCGGGAGTACCGTACGAATGTCCAGCGAAGTGAAAAACCGCTGCGTTGGGAAGATCGTCTAAAACCGCGCGCAGGGTTGATTCTTTGCCCTCCAGAACATGGGCCGAATGAAAGTTGCGCGCGACAATGTGCGCTTCCGCAGCGACGTCGGGGAGCGGAACGAGCCCATCTAAGGGCGAGGATGCGTCGCTGGCGACGACCAGGGCCCGCAGATTAGCCGAAATCCCAGGGCTTTCTTGGTTCTTGCGCAAGCGCGACTGCGAGTCCCGGCCGAGGGAGTGCACGATTGCGCTGCGTTCGATCAGGTAGCGATCGTTTGCATCGATCAAGGCTTCAAAAGGAATGCTGGCCAGCCAACCTTCCGCCTCGATCACCAACGCCCGTCCGGGCGTGATGGTTTGTTCGACGGGAGCGAGGAGAGCGTCAAAAAGGCTGCGCGCGTCCCGGCGCAAGGCGCTCAGCTCCGATTTTGGATCGGAACAAAGTTCGTGAAACCTTACCGCCAACTCTTGCAGGTCATCGGTGTTCCCGGGAAACCAACGCGTTTTGAGATTACCGTCCTCGGAGGCCCAAATCGCCAAGCCGTCGGGCAACACAGCGTAGGTGAGCACGGTTTCCGGGCTCGCCAGCCCCGGAGAGGAGAGAAGCGATTGATCCGCTGTCTCATTCGCAATCGAGGGTTCCGGCTGCGACCCGGCCGGCACGTATTGCGCAGCTCCGAGGAGCCGCTCATACGTCGCCAGGGCTTCCTGCGAACGCCCCTGCAGCAACTCCGCTTGCACCAGCGCGAGATACGCGGGAGCGGCGTTCTGGCTCCAAATGGCGCGCTCGGCGTCGGACTTTAAAGTGGCGAGGCTTTGCTCGGCCAAGGCGAGCGCCGGGCGAAGGGCCTGTTCGGCATCCGCCTCGCGATGGCGGCGCAGTTGCAACTCTCCGAGCGTGGAATAAAACATCTGTACGAGATAGTTATTCGAAAGCGGGCGGATCTGGTCTTGTATTTCTGTCAGCCGCGTAATGGCATCGTCAAAATGACCGAGTCGCGCCTCCAATTGAGCGATGCGGATTTCGGTCTCGAGAACATAGCCGTGACTGGCATCGGTTCGCGGGGCCAGCGCAAAGAGCCGGGCCGCCTCGGTGTATTGCTCCGTCGCGATTTGCGGCTGTTGAGCGGCGGCGGCGGCATTGGCCATGTAGCCGCGCGCCCAGGCCCTGAGCAACATGTCCTCGTCCGACTCAATCAAGGCCACCGCCTCGCGCCAGACCGCGAGCGAACGATTGGGCTGCTGGTTCGCTCCCCAACTACCATCCACCTGGTAGAGGTTGTAGCCTTGCATGGCCGGGAATTGGCCCGACCAGAAGCGGTCCAGAGCCACTTGCAGCAGTTCCCATGCGCCGGGCTTGTCGCCCGTCTCAAAACGCGCGGCGGCTCCGAAATCGAGGGCGCGCAGATAGAGCGCTCCATGATTACTCTGGCGGGCACGCTCGGCCGCGCGCAGCGATGCTTTCGCCAGGATCCCGATGTCCCCCATTACTCCGGCACACACGCCCTGTTCGAGCCCGAGCTGAATCTGGAGCCAGGAGTAGGGATATTTTTCGGCCTCGTGCAGCGCGGCTGTCGCTCTTCGCTGGCACGTCTCACTGTGCCGATCAATTTGATCGGCGTAGATATGCTCGAATTGCGCGCGCAACATCCCACCCGCATTGCCCGAGGCGCGAAATAAATCTTCGGCACGATCCGCTTGTTGGCGGGCGACGTCATATTCGCCAGATCTATTGGCATTGAAGGCGCGGGCGAGGGCGGCGGCGGCTTGCGGAAAATCGGAGTCAGATGATTGGCGCAGAAGATCGGCGAGCCAGCGATCGCCATGTTGCCGGGTTGCGAGCTCCGCTAAAAAAAAAAGCCCGCGCGCGGCGGGGGAGCGGGCATCGCTTCCGTTATCCGGAAACGCCTGCGGCAACCAGGAGAGCACTGCCTGGTCCAGATATTCGTCGATGCGCCGATCAACCTTGGCGGCGAGGTCTGCGTCGGAGAGACTGGCGGTAAGTTCCGCGGGAGAAAGCAAGGGTTTGGCCTGGCTCTGATGCTCTTTCAGTTTTTCCCGCACCGCTTCCGCGCGCATATGCGCTTCTTCCGCCCACTGCGAGCTTGGATCGACGCGCAGGTAATGTTCCCAATCTTCGATCGCCTGATGATAGAGGAACTGGTGCTCAGCGACGATGGCTCGATTAAAAAGGGCGACCGGATCTTCGGGATGAAGCCTTAAAGCCTGGCTCAGATGCTCATACGCCGCGGCAAAGTCCTCGTTGCGGCCCTCCTGCTGCGCACGCTGCGAGTAGGCGGCGGCGAGGTCAATCAGAATCGCGGGCGAATTGGGATCCAACTGCAGCGCCCGCCGTAGAGTATCGACCGCCGGATCGTATCTTCCATCCAGCAAATCCGCTTCTCCCTTCGCTTGGAGCCAGGAGGGATCGGAAGGATGAGATTCCAATTGAGTAGCGATGAGCGCTTCCGCTCTTGAAAGCGTGGTCGGGCGGTCCGTGAAGGAGGTCGCGGGACCGCGCGAAATGCGCTGCGGCCCATAGGCGGCCCCGGCCAACCGGAGTTCCAACGAACGCTTCTCCGTATAGGCGCGGGCCAGCAGTTCCTTTGCCGCGGCAGGCTGGTCGCGACGGAAGAGACTCTGATAAAGCGTTGGATGTAAAGCGAGCCACAATCCCACCCCGAGCACCAGCAGAAGCGATGCTCCGGCCATCGCCAGACGCGGAAGGCTGAGCCATTTCTGCCACCAGGAAATGTGTCCCCATGATTCTTGTCGCGTGGGTGATGAGTAGAGGGCAAGAGACGGATCTTGGGTTCCAACGATTCGCCGGGCCAGTTGCTGCTGCCACTCCGGACTCGCGCTTTCAAGGGATGCGATGTGTACGCGTTCCGCCTCCGTGAGCTCCCGGTCGAGATCGATCGATTCGGCTAATGCTTTGCGAAGGAGCGGACCACAATGATCGCATTGGCTGGCGTGCTTTATGAAGCTAAGCGTCTGCTCCGGTGGGGTGGGGCCAACCACAATCTGACGCCAAACGGAGGGGCCCGGGCAATCGCCCTGAACGCTCGAGGGGAGCGCCGGGTTCACGCGCAGGTTCTGGAGTTGTCGATCCAGGGAGTTCAATTGCTCAAATTGCTCGCGACAAGAAGAGCAGGACGCCAGATGCGGGTGCACACTCTTCGCGTCTGGCGCCGATTCTCCCGGACGGCGAGATTCCTCCAGGAGTCTCGCCAGTTCCACGGTTCCGATGTGGTCGGTGGAATTGGAATTTCCCTGCAAAATCAGTTCCCCATCCTCCTAGAACGATTTTTGCGCTTAAGAACCTTCACTTCGCGATGGGGACTGGAGTTTAGGAGATGACCGCGAATCATAATCGCCAGGCGCATGAGAACGCTTTCTACGCCTTCGGTGGTCAGTCCGATGGAGGAGATCGAGGCGATCTCGCTGGCGGTAAGCCCCTGGCGATGGCGCAGCCAGAAAATAATGCGGTTTCGCTCCTCGTCCTTGCCCGAGGTGACCAACCTCAGGATCCGATCAATTTGCTCGATCTGAAGGCGGTGGCTGACAATGTCAAAGCTATCGATTACGGCCGCGGTGGGAGCTTTTTGGAGGGGCTCCATCTCGACGATCGCTTCGGTTTGGTTCGCTCCCCGCTTCGCGGCCAGCGCCGCCTTGAAATGATCGTGGACCACATTGGCCGCAACCACTTTCAAGAATCCATAAATGGAATCTTCCTGGCGCGGCTGGAAGGAGCGCAATAATCGGTAATCGTTCTCGCAGAGCTTCAGGTAAGTATCCTGGATCAGGTCATCCAGTTGTGAGCGCGACGGTTCGCCCCAGTGGCGGGCAGTCCTCAGCACGGCGGCCGCGATCACCACCTGAAAACGTCGGATAAACTCCGACCACGCGAGTTCATCCTTCGAGGCGGCGCAGGCTTGTATTAGTTCGGTGGACGAGAGATTCGCGTGGCTGGCCAAGACTCCGCTCCCAAGATGGGCGGATTTTACATCAGTCTTGCGCGTTTTACCGCGATAAAGATGGGCTTTGCGGCGGCTACCGCTTAAGTCTCTGAATCGAATGAGTTAGCGGCGGGGACAGAACTCGCCCTTGTTGTCTTGCTCGAGCGTTATGTGGGTTGGCAGCGGCCAACCAGGGGTATCGCCTTACACTTCAAATGTGTTTGTCCAACCGTTGGCAAAATTCACTTGCCGCCGGTCTCAACGCCGACACAACGTATTTTAACTGCTACATATGCAACCATAATGTTGCATTTACAATTCTAGCCTATTGAGCGGGTGAGTGACCTCAAGATACCTCTAAGCCAGCAACCGCGCGGCTTCCTTGGCATAGTAGGTCAGGATCATGCTCGCTCCAGCGCGGCGGATGCAGATGAGGGATTCCATCATGACGCGATCGCGGTCGATCCACTGGTTGCGCGCTGCCGCTTCGATCATGGCGTACTCGCCGGACACCTGATACGCGGCGAGCGGAAGGTCGAAACGCTCGCGGGCGGCGGCGATTACATCCAGATAGGGCATGGCCGGCTTCACCATGATCATGTCCGCGCCCTCTTCGATATCCAACTCGATTTCACGCATCGCCTCGCGCACGTTGCCGGGATCCATCTGGTAAGAGCGGCGGTCGCCAAACTGCGGGGCCGAGTCAGCCGCCTCGCGGAAAGGTCCGTAGAAGCCGGAAGAGAATTTGGCCGCGTAGGAAAGAATTGGAGTGTTCTCAAAACCAGCGACGTCGAGCGCGGTTCGAATCGCTCCTACTCGCCCATCCATCATGTCGGAGGGAGCGATGATGTCCACGCCTGAACGTGCAAGTGAAACCGAGGTGCGGGCGAGCAGTTCCAGGCTCTCATCGTTCAGGATTTCGTACTCCGCGGTAACCGGCGGTGCTGCCGCCGCAGCGCCCAGGGATTGCGGTTCGGCCTTTTCCCTTACCTTTTCCTCTACTATGCCGCAGTGTCCGTGCGACATGTATTCGCACAGGCACACATCGCCCATCACGACGACGTCTTTAACCTCTCGCTTGATGGCGCGTGCCGCTCGCTGCACGATGCCGTCTTCCGCCCATGCGCCGGTGGCAACTTCGTCCTTATTCTCCGGCAGTCCGAACAAGATGACGGAGAGCACTCCCAGGGCTCGCGTCTCACGCACTTCGTGCACGGCCTCATCGATTGATAGGTTGAAGACTCCCGGCATCGAACGCACTTCCTTGCGGATTCCAGTTCCAGCACAGATGAAGAGTGGATAAACCAGAGCTTCGGGAGTGAGCCGAGTCTCGCGGACAAGAGTTCGGAGGGTTTCAGTGCGCCGTAAGCGGCGAAGTCGATCGACGGGGAACGCCATAATCCGCAATTTTAGCAGTTAGCACGAGCAGGGCGACCGGTTAGGTCACGGCTCGTTGTGACGTATATCACAACCCGGAATCGCTACAATTCTTGTATGCGAAGAGCCCGGACCTCGATTGGCGTTGTTCTCGTCACTATTTTTTTACTTCAAGCTGCACCTCTCGCCCAAACTGCAGCCAAGCCGTCGCCCGCGTCCGCAACTGTCCCCTTCACCCTCGACCAGGGGCGCATCGTGGTGGAGGTGGAGCTCCGGCTGCCGGACGGCACGAATGAGCGGGTCCACGCATGGATCGACAATGGCAATTCCGACCTCTTCATGAACCGGCGAGCCGCTCAATTGATGGGGGTTAGCCTGCGCTGCGATGGAGCGTTCTGCGTAGGCACTCCAAAATCGAGAGAGGCCGCGCTCCATATTCTTATTGGCGCAATGAAAATTTCCTCCCCGATGAAAGAGATAAGAGTTCCCGCCTCCATCCAGGCGGTCGCCCCAGGAATGAGCGCCGAAATTGTCATCCCTTCCACCGCGCTCCAAAACTACGACGTGCTGATCGATTTTCCCGACCGCAAATTCACCATTGGCGTTCCCGGCAGTCTGAAATTTAACGGCGTAAAAAGCAAAATGATTGTCGATGCCGACGGGCTTATCCGGATTCCCAGCCGGGTGGAAAACAAAAATTACGACCTTGGCCTCGACCTGGGCGCTTCCGCCAATTTTCTTTCGGAGGATTTATTCGACCAGCTTGCAAATGCCCATTCCGATTGGCCGCACATGACAGGAGCCATTGGACCGTTCAATACAGGCTTGATCGATGAGCCGAAGTGGAAACTAGTGCGCCTGGAGCGCATGCAATTCGGCCCGCTGTTCCTAAGTCACGTAGTCGTAGCTCAACTTCCACCCAGCGCCGCGAGCCGCCCCGCAGTTCGCACCGAAGCTCGCGCCAGTTCTACCCGCGATGGAAGCCTCAGCGCGGAGGCACTGCTGAACTACCGCGTCGGCCTGGACTACGCGCACGCAACTGTCTACTTCGATATCGGACGAACCGTCAGGTTCCCTGACTTCGACGTGGTTGGACTCATGCTTCGTCCGGAAGACGACAACGGCTTCAGCATCCTCGGCGTGGCTGATTCCCAAGGCAAGTCATCGGTGCCGGGCGTGCAACCGGGCGATCGTCTGCTCTCTATCGATGAGACGCCGGTTGCCGACTTTACGTTGGGACAGACCTGGTCTCTTCTTCAGGGCGCTCCCGGTAAAGAACGCAGGCTCACAGTATCGCGCGAAGACAAGCAATTTACGGTCGTGGCCCGAGTCCAGCACTTTCTGGGCGACGCGCCTTAGTCTCGGGAAACCTTCTCACCAGAGCGGGGTGGGCCTCTTCCCCGGTTCCTCGACCCTTCAAGTAGAAAAAGAGCAAATTCTGCGAGACTTGCGGTCGATGGCGCATCAAACTAATTAGGCGGAACGGCAGAGTTCGAGGTTTCCAAAATCCGAGGTTGAGAGAAGGGGAGGAGCTCATGCTCAAATACATATTGCTGGCCTTAGCCGTGGCGTTGCCCACTTTCGGGCAGAGCCAGGCGGCAGATTTGCGATCAGCGGCAGGGTGCGGTCCATCGCAAGCACAATTCGATGTGAAAACGGATAAACGTCAGCACGCAGTGACTCAGCCGGATTCGGGCCGAGCGCTGGTCTATGTGATCGTGGAAGAGAGACGTGATCCTCATGCGCAACAGTTCGGGGATATAACTACACGCGTGGGATTGGACGGAGATTGGGCGGGAGCGAACCACGGGCAGTCGTATATATCTTTTGCCGTAGAACCCGGCGCGCACCGGCTGTGTACGGACGGGCAATCCCGTCTCAAAGCCGTGCAAGAATTAAGTGGGGCTGCAGACCTGATCGCGGAGGCAGGCAAAACTTATTACTACCGCGCCGAGCTGACGATTCCGTGGGCCGATCACGCAGCGAATCTGCGCCTGGAAGAGGTGGACGGCGCCGAAGGGCTGCTGCTGGTTTCGAAATCAGCCTCGAGCACTTGGAAAATCAAGAATCGATAGAACCAAAGCTGGCCGCACCAGTAAGCGCGTGTCCGCCGTGTGCTCCCTGCCCTATAAATTCTAGTTCTTGCTTCGCGGAAATCTTCTCACCGGCGGAGCCTTACCCCGGCGATCCCAAATCACCCACCGCACGGAGGAGTGAAATATGGGCTGACCATCGATTCGGGTTGCGGGCATATGAAATTGCACGTTGATAAAAGCTTCCTGCTGAAATCCGGACTGGAGCAAACGACGCGCTCGCCACCGTCTCCAGCGCCGCGCGGCTCAAGTCACGATCGGAATTCTGCAGCGCCTCCGCATCCAACACGTGTCCATCCTGCGCGTCGAGGATTGCGTGGACGATCACCGGTTGAAAGAAGGGCGAAGTGGGCCCGTCGGAAGGGTCGACGCGCATGGGAAAGCGGTTGGGCGATGCCAGCGCGAACGATTCGCCCGCGTCCGCCATCTCCGGCGTGGGCTTGAAAAGATTGGCGTCGAGGTTGGGCGCGTCTTCGATACTTTCCAAGCGCACCTGCACCGCGGGACGGCCATCCTCGAATATGGAAACTTGTCGCGGTAGAGAGTGACCGTGAAAGGGCGCGGCGCCGCTGTAGTCGTAGACTGCGTAAATTCCCGGCGCTTCGGACCACATCCGCAACAGGCCGGTCGCGTTGTCGATGCAGTATTCCCTCTCGACCCACGAGCGCGGCGCAGGATTCGGCGGGATCGAAGCGCTCAGCAGGAGACACGACATTTTTCTCCCGTCGCGCTCGATATCGGCGGCCCGGATCGCGGCTGCGCCGGCATTGCGCATGATCGGCCAATGCAATGCCGAACGAACTAATTGAACCCGCATCGGTATCGGTTCGCTGGGACTTGTGCCATAGACCCGGCCGTCAACACCGATACGAATCGTGGCCAGATCCTGTAATTGCGCGGTCCAGCGCCAGTGCGATCCTCCGTCGGAAATTTCTTCCATCGTCCATTCGCCCTCCATCTGCGCGGCGCCGTTGCTTTCGAACGAAGCTTTGAGCGCATAGGGGACGGAGACATCGTGCAAATTGAAGTTCTGACGGGCGCGATCCAACAGATCGAGTGCAGCGGAACGCTCCGCCGGTTTAGTGAGCGTACGCGGTTCGCGCGTGACCATCTCGTGCGAGTCGGCCGGAGGCGGGTTGGTCTGCGCCAACAGAACTGGTCCGGGAACGGTCAGAGCTAGCAGAGCGAAGGAAAGATATCGAGCAAACCGGCGGAGACTGCGTTCAAAATGCCGAGCGGTCGTGGGCAAGGGTGGCCTCCTCTATCGAGAGGGGTTCGAACAGGAACCGCCAAATATTCTATCCAATTCTCGCTCGGCATTACAATTCCACCGCTTCACCGGTTCGCCGCTGACCCGTGTCGGCAAAAACTGTTACCGAAGTAACTCCCAGTAACCTACTGGTGATCTAAACAATGGCTCTTATCCATCATATTATTCAGGGGTGTCCAGGAGCTACATCTCGGCGTTGTTCTGGGGAGCAGGCCTGCTGCTCGCCTTTGCGCTCGCTCCCGGGATCTTTCCCAGTCCGTCTTTTCGCGTGGCTATTGGCGACGCGGTCCCCCTGTTCGTGATCGCGGCAGCCTTCATTATTTCGGCCACGAACGCCTTTGACAGCCGCGGGCATACTCGCTTGTTTTGGAGTCTTATCACTGCCGGCATGGCCATGTGGTGTTTCAACCAGGCCTGCTGGATGTGGTTCGAAGTGGTCTTGCACCGCTCGCATCCAACCCCATTTTTTGGCGATATCGTATTGTTCCTGCACGTGGTTCCGATCATGGCCGCGGTCATCATCCGCCCCCATCAGGCCGACGAACGCGAGGGCATGCTGCCGAGCGCACTCGACGTGGCTATCCTGCTGGTCTGGTGGATCGTCATCTACGCTTTCTTTGTCTTCCCTGAACAATACATCGTCGCCAATATCCAGCTCTATCACTTGCGCTGGAATCTTCTTTACCTGGTCGAAGGAGTCATGCTGATTGGCGTATCGGCGTTGTCCTTCTTCAATAGCTCCGGATCCTGGCGCGAACTCTATCGCAGCATTTTTTTTGCCAGTATTCTTTATGTCTTTGCCTCGGAAGCAATCATTTTCGCGATGGGGAATGGTACGTACAAAACGGGTGCCTATCCAGACATCCTCTTCCTCGCGGCCCTGCTCGCGTTCCTCTGGGTGTGCATCTGTGGGCGGCGTTCGCTGCGCGACTCCCAGCTCACACCTGCGATCACCTCCGGAGGGCATCCTCTCGCGCCGCAACTGGCAAAACTCGCCCTCCTCTCCCTTCCCGTCATGGGATACTGGACGCTGTTCCTCAGTCACGAACAAGCTCATCTGCGCCATGTCCGTTTCGCACTGACCATTGGCGGCATCGCTCTGCTCGCTTTTGTCGTTTTTCTCAAACAACATTTGCTCGATCAAAGGCTTGTGCAACTGCTCCAGCATTCGCGCACCAGCTTTGATAACCTGCAGCGGCTTCAGGGCCGGGCCATCCAACAAGCCAAGCTCGCTTCCCTCGGAGAACTGGTTGCGCTCGCCGCCGGTGAACTGGAGTACCCCTTGTCGGCCATTCTGAGCAGTTCAGAAAGGATGGCGGCCAGCAGCAATCTGACCCGCGAGCAACTCTCCAACGCACAGAAAATCGGCCAGCAAGCCCGCCGCACCCGCGAACTGGTGAATGATCTGCTGAGCTTTGCGCAGCAGACTCCGGGAGAAAAAAGTCCTCTCGAACTGAAGCCCCTGTTGCAGCGCGCCGTGCAAATGGAGGGATTCAAACTGGAAAATAAGAAGATCAGTTTGAAGGTGGAAAGCGATGACAACGCTTCCCTGCCGCGCGTTCTAGGCAATCCGAACCAGTTGTTGCAGGCGTTTCTTCAGATCATTGAAAACGCGGTCGACGCACTGCAGGAAGTCGGCGGCGGCCGCCTTGACGTTTCCTTGTGGCGCGATGGCAGCGAAGTCGCTGTCCGGTTTGCCGACTCTGGTCCCGGACTGCGCGATCCCGAGCGCGTGTTCGATCCGTTCTATACCACCAAGCCCGTCGGCAAAGGCACGGGTTTGGGGCTCAGCGCAACCTATGGAGTGATTCAGGATCACAAAGGCCAAATTACTTGCTACAACCGCACGGAAGGCGGAGCCGCATTTGAGATACGCCTGCCGATGTTGAAGACCTCAGTCCCCCTCGCCGAAGCCGCCCGCGTCTAAGGTTGCCCCCGTTGTTCCTCTGTGCCCGAGGCCCAATTATTTCCCCCGCTTCTCCATCGGCACGAACTCCCGCGTCTCATGCCCAATCCACACCTGTCTTGGGCGCGCGATCTTCTGCTCCGGATCGGTCAACATTTCCTGCCATTGCGCCAGCCATCCCACCGTGCGCGGAATGGCGAAGAGCACGGTGAACATCTCCGGCCTGAAACCCATCGCCTGGTACATGATCCCGGAATAAAAATCGACATTCGGATAGAGCTTGCGGCTTACGAAATAATCGTCTTCCAGCGCGATGCGTTCCAGTTCCAGAGCGATTTCAAGCCGGTTATTGCGTCCCGTAACTTCGAACACCTGGTCGGCGGCCCACTTGATGATCTTCGCCCGCGGATCGTAATTCTTGTAGACGCGATGGCCGAAGCCCATCAGCTTGCCCTTGCCTGCCTTGATCCCTTCTATGTAGGCCGGAACGCGATCCTTGGAGCC
>OBLT010002090.1_pt1 | contig 12567 bp, 16 predicted proteins | sample 1518721 | NCBI WGS metagenome assembly OBLT01 (sample SAMEA3539307, study PRJEB22396) | soil metagenome | biome: tundra; feature: field; material: soil | place: USA | collected 2010-05 | depth 0.15 m | reverse complement strand
GCGCCCTCTGCGGCCTGGCCGGCACGGTCGCGGGCATGAACTCCGACTCGTTCTCGGTCGCCAGCGGCTCTGAGTTCCTGATTCCGATCATCGCGGCATCCATCCTCGGTGGTGCCGGGAGCCCCTACGGCGCGATGATCGGCGCCGTCCTCATCGGCGAGATGACCGAGATCAGTGCCGCGATCATCTCCCCCGAGTACAAGCAGGTCGTCGCATTCGCCGTCCTGGTGCTGGTCATGGTGCTCCGGCCTCAGGGTCTGCTCGCCAAGCGAGGCGCGCTCGCGGCTGCCGGGTGACCTACTACCTCACGACGGTCCTCGTCTACGCGGCCGTCGACATCCTTGCCTGTCTGGCGATCAGCCTGCAGTTCGGGGTGTCCGGAATTGTCAACTTCAGCTTCATCATCTTCCAGGCGGCCGGCGCGTACACGGCAGCGGTGCTGTCGCTGCCTCGGGATACCGCGAACGGCGGCTTTCAGACCTACGTCCTCGGTTTGAATTTGAGCTTCCCGCTGCCGTGGATCGGCGCAACCCTGGTCGGTGCGCTGCTCGCTCCGCCAATCGGCCTCGTCGTCCTGCGGCGGCTGCGCAGCGACTACCAGGCGATCGCGATGCTCGTTCTTTCGGTGATTGCAAGCCTCGTCGTCACCAACACGCCGGCATTCCTCGACGGCGCTGCCGGTCTCTCGCTCGTGCCTCAGCCACTTTCAGACAGGTTCAACCCTTATTCCGACGGCTACCTGTGGGCGTACACCGCGGGCGCGCTCGTCCTCGCCGTGATCGTCTTCTTCATCGTGCAGCGGGTGATCAACTCACCGTACGGGCGCTCGCTGCGAGCCATGCGCGAGAACGAGGTTGCCGCAAACGCGCTGGGCAAGAACGCGGTCGCGATGAAGATGACCGTGTTCGTGGTCGGGGGTGCTATCGCGGGTTTGAGCGGCGCGATCCTGGTCGGCTTCATCACGACGTGGGCACCGTCGACCTGGCTCTATCCAGAAACGCTCATCCTGTTCGCCGCCGTGATCGTGGGCGGACGGGGCAACAACTACGGCGCCGTCCTCGGCGCACTGCTGGTCCCGGTCGGGTTTGAAGAGGCGACCCGCTACCTGCCCCCATTTGGCCCACCCGGACTCATCCCCGCGCTGGAGTGGGTGTGCATCGGTGGACTGATTCTCGGCTTCCTCTGGTTCCGGCCTCGCGGGGTGCTGCCCGAGCGGCGCCGCGTTTTCGCCGCGCGACCGAATCCCGTGGAGGTGGGGGAGCAGCATGCCGGTGGAAACTGACGCCGTCGCCGCGACCCCCGCTGCGGCGCAGCAGCCTCTCTCCCAGCGCCCGCTCCTGGTTGCCACCCACGTCAGCCGCCATTTCGACGGTGTGCGCGCAGTCGAGGATGTCTCGATCGACGTGCTGCCGGGACGCATCACCGGTCTCATCGGCCCGAACGGCGCCGGGAAGTCGACGTTCCTCGCGGTGCTCGCCGGGACGCTGCCGGCAAGCTCCGGCACGATCACATTCGACGGCCACGATGTCACCTCGCTGCCGGCATTCCGGCGCGCCCGTCGCGGTCTCGTGCGGACGTTTCAGCTGCCGTCCGAGTTCGCCCAGCTCACCGTCCTCGAGAACCTGCTCGCCGCAGCGCCGCACAACCGCGGCGACTCGCTCGTCGGAGCGCTCCTCGGCAAGCGCTACTGGAGAGCGGACGAGGATCGGCTGGTAGCCGAGGCGCGGGCTCTGCTCGACCGTTTCCGTATGACCGCCAAGGAATCGGACTACGCGAGCTCACTCAGCGGCGGACAGAAACGTCTCGTCGAGATCATGCGCGCATTGATGCTGCAGCCGCGGTTGCTGCTCCTCGACGAGCCGATGTCAGGCGTACACCCGTCGATCGTCGGAGAGATCGCCGATTACTGCGAGGCGCTCCGCGATGACGGGTTGACCATCCTGATCGTGGAACACGAACTGCACATGATCGAGCGCATGTGCGACCCGGTCATCGTGATGGCCCAGGGGAGTGTCATCGGCCAGGGCACGATGGCCGCACTCCGGCAGCAACGCGAAATTGTTGACGCGTACCTTGTCGGATAACAGCGCGGCAGCGCCCGAGGGGCGTCCGGAAGCGCTCCTGCGCGCGGAGGGAATCACTGCCGGCTACGGCGGGGTCCCGGTCATCCAGAACATCACGCTCAGCGTCGGACCGGGCGAGATCGTCGCCGTCATCGGGCCCAACGGCGCCGGGAAGAGCACGCTGCTCAAGGCACTCGTGGGCATCCTGCGGGTGACCAGCGGGCGGATCATGCTCGGCGACCAGGAGGTCACCAACCGCCGTCCCGAGGAGCTCGCGCGGCGCGGGGTCGGCTACGTCCCTCAAGTGCAGGACATCTTCGAACCGCTGACCGTGCTCGAGAATCTCGAGATGGGCGGGTATCTGTTGCCTGCGCATACCATCCGGGAGCGTGTGCCGGAGGTCGTCGAGGTTTTTCCCGCGCTCAAGCCGATGCTCAAACGTCGAGCGGACAAGCTGAGCGGCGGCGAACGCAAGATGCTCGCGATCGCGCGTGTGCTCATGCTCGACCCCAAGGTGCTGATCCTCGATGAGCCGACGGCCAACCTCGCCCCGCAGCTCGCGGACCGGCTGCTCCGCGAGCAGGTGAGCGGTCTCGGCAAGCTGGGCAAGGCGGTGCTGCTCGTCGAGCAGCGCGCTCGTGCCGCGCTCGAAATCGCCGCATATACGTCTGTTCTTGTGTCTGGATCCATCCGTATGGAAGGTCGACCCGGCGAACTCCTCGATCGCCAGGATTTCGAGGAACTGTTTTTGGGAGCGGCGACGAGTCTCAGCTCAGCGTCCAGCTCGGAGGCGAACAAGGTATGAAACTGCTCATGTTTCACGATGGTGGGGCGCCACGCCTGGGTGTGGGACGCGACGGCGCAAGCGACGAGATCATCGATGTCGCCGCCGCGGCCAACGGCTCGGGGGACGCGTTGCCTGCGACGATCCTCGGCGTGATCGATGCCGGAGACGAGGGCCTCGACCGGCTTCGCGTCCTCGCGTCGTCAGCGCCTTCGAACGCGGTTCGAACGATCTCGGGCCTGACCCTGCTGCCCCCGTTCGATCCGCCGCGGGGCAACGTCCTGGCGATCGGTCGCAACTACCAGAAGCACGCCGAGGAAGGCGCACGCGCGCTCAACACCGAGGTTGGACCGCCGACCATCTTCACGAAGGCCATCACGACCATCACCTCGCCGTACGCGGATATCCGCATCGATCCGTCGGTGAGCACGAAGATCGACTGGGAGGTCGAGCTGGGTGTGGTCATCGGGCGCCGCGGCGCCAACATCAAACGCGAGGATGCGCTCGGCCACATCTTCGGCTACACCGTGCTCAACGACGTCACCGCGCGTGACATCCAGAACGGCTGGGGTGGACAGTGGTTCAAGGGCAAGAGCCTCGACGGTTCGTGCCCGGTCGGTCCCTGGGTGCTGACTCGAGACGAGGTCGCCGACGTGCAGTCGTTGCACCTTCAGCTGCGGATCAACGGCGAGGTCAAGCAGGATGCCAGCAGCCGCGACATGATCTACCCCGTGGACGCGATCATCGAGTGGCTGTCGGTCGGCATGACCTTGCTGCCCGGGATGCTGATCGCGACCGGCACCCCGGAGGGAGTCGGCTTCGCGCGCACTCCACCGGAGTACCTGCAGCCCGGTGACGTCATGGAGTCGGAGATCGAAGGCATCGGGACGCTCCGCAACACCGTGGTGGCAGCGCCGGCCTGATGTCTGACGGCACGCGGTTGGCTGGGCGAGTCCCATCCGCTGCCGTGGCCACCCTTGCCATTCACGGCGTCGCGGCAGCCCACGAGGCATACGGTAAGGCCGGTCTGCTCCACCCGGCCATCCGCCCGATCCAGCAGGGCGCCCGGCTCGCCGGCCCCGCTGTCACCGTGCTCTGCCCGCCCGCCGACAACCTGATGATTCACATGGCAGTGGAGCGGTGCATTCCCGGCGATGTGCTGGTCATCGCCACCGATCCTCCCGGGAGCGCGGGGGTCATCGGGGAGTTGCTGGCCACCTCGCTGCGCGCCCACGGAGTGATCGCTGCCGTTATCGATGCCGGGGTGCGCGACGTGGACGCATTGCGAACGCTGGGGTTCCCGGTGTGGTCGCGATGGGTCTCCGCGCAGGGAACGACGAAGCAGGGACCCGGAGCGGTGAACACCGGCGTGGTGTGCGCCGGCCAGATGGTCGAGCCTGGTGACGTCATCGTCGCCGACGACGACGGTGTCGTCTGCATCGCCGCCGGCGCGGCCGTCGATGTGGCCCGCGATGTTGTGGCGCTCGTGGCACACGAGGCGGCGATTCGCGAGCGCCTCTCCGCAGGCGAGTTGAGCGTTGACATCCTCGGCCTGCGCCATCCGGCCGCACGCGACCGGAACGCGCCGGGCGACCGGTGATACATCTCGACGCAGCCCAGTTGCTTCTGGTCGCCGGCGCGGCCTTCGTCGCCGGTGCGGTGAACGCGGTCGCCGGCGGCGGGACCCTCCTGTCATTCCCGGCCCTGCTCCTGATCGGCTTCCCCGCGCTGGCGGCGAACGTGACCAGTACGCTCGGCATCCTCCCGGGTTATGCGGGGGGCAGCGTCGCGTACCGCGCCGAGCTGACCATGCAGCGCGACCGCGTGCGCTTCCTCGGCCCGATCAGCGTCGCCGGCGCCGTGGTCGGCGCGATCCTGCTGACCCGAACGTCGAACCACATCTTCGCGGCGATCGTGCCGTGGCTGATCCTGCTCGCATGCGCGCTGCTCCTGCTCCAGCCGGTGGTCACCTCGCGAGTGCGCTCGCGCCGGCCGGAGCGGGAACAGCACCGCTCGCCCATCCTCGCCGTGGCGCAGTTCCTCGGCGGCATCTACGGCGCATTCTTCGGCGCCGGTCTCGGCGTGATGATGCTCGCGGTGCTGGGGCTCTTCATCCGCGATGACCTGCAGCGCATCAACGCGCTCAAGGGCATGATGTCGCTGATCATCAACATCGTCGCGGCCGTCTATTTCGCGTTCTTCGGGCCCGTGTCATGGCTCGCGGTGCTGGTCATGATGCCGATGAGCGCTGCGGGTGGCTTCATCGGCGTGACCCTGGCTCGCCGCCTCCATCCAGTGGTGCTGCGCACGCTCGTCGTTGCCTTCGGCGTTGCGTTTGCGCTACATCAACTGCTGTAGGCAAACCCGTGATGGGCCTGAATCGCTGGGTGTTCCGGGTGCTCGTCTACGTGCTCCTGATGCGCGACGAATATCCGCCGTTCCGGTTCGACCCGGGCGGGAGCGAAACACCTCCGGTGCCGAGCGCCCCGCCGGCACCGTGGCCCGGACTCACACCGGTGCCACCACCGGTCTGACCGTGTTTGGCGCGTGACTCGGTCACGCGCCGGCGATCGGGGTGCTCGACCCTACGCCTAGGTCCCGCTGGACGAGGTTGATCGCGGCCTGAAGGTTGGACTCATCACTGACGAATTGCGTCGTTGGCACCGCGCCGCTCGCGACACCGGCGAGGTCGGTCCTGACTGTGGCCGCTGCGTTGACCAGCGTGTGGACGTCATTCATCGCCGTGGCCGGAAACTGGATCGCGAGGAGGGCATCGCCGAATGTCTGGAGCGCCTGCGCATAGGACGCGTTGATCGGAGCTTCGTTGGCGACGGTGTTGGTTCCCGCCGCGACCAGTGATTGCCCGAGCGTGTCCCAGGTGGTCGTGGCCGTGTCCAGCGCCGCTCCCGCGTTCGCGTACTGCTGAATGTAGGCTGGGGTCGTTGTGGGGGTTGCCGCTCCGGTGACGGTGTCGCCACATCCGACAAGCGCCCCACCCGCAGCCAACAACACCACGACCCGCGCACGCGGACCGGTCATGACCTACCTCCGTGGGGGCCACTGTACCGCGGGAGGTTGTCACAGGTTGGTGGTGAGTCAGGTCAGCAGTCCGGGCAAGCGCATGCTGCGGAGCACGTCGGCCGCCCCGGACTGCTCGGTTCCGCCGCCGTCCAGCTCGACGGAGGAGCTGCTGTATCGGCATGCCACTCGTCGAACTCTCGGCGAGCACACGGAGACGAGCATGTCGATGAAGTTCTTCAGCCGCATTCCATCGGTGGGGCGCGGCCACGAGCACACGATTGGTCAGCCGAACACGGAGCCGCTGAACACGACAACGCAGGCGGATCTGGGCGGTCGGGTCTTTGATCTCAAGCCTGGTCTGATGCCCGGCTCGATGGTCGAGAACGTTCTGGTTGACGGACGCGCGCAGGGATATGTGATGTCTCGCTCGCGCCACTACGTCGTCTGGTCCGAGCGGTCTGACCGAGTACATGTCCAGGGCGACAACCTGCCATGGGCATGCGTCGCTCGGATGTGGGAGGGGCCACGCGGGGCTGCGATCAGTGACGACGAGCTGTGGTGTGTCGTCATTGGACTCGGGTTCATCGCGTTCCCGCTTCGTCCTGGTCGTGAGATGCGGTCGCATTGGCGGCATCCTTTTCACGAGCGCTGGCAGCTCCATCAGCCCATGACGGGAGACCTCGTCGATGCCGTCCTATTCACCGGCGTGAGAGCGCTCAGCGCGCACCGATTCGCCCTCTCGACCCGCTGGGGCCTCGGGAATGCGTGGACCATGCGGGAATGGATCTACGACGCCGACACGGACACGATTGCAGAACCGCGCGACATCATCGACGAGGCAAAACGCCGCGCATCTTTGCGGCCCAAGGTCTCGGCAGCGTATGCCGAGGAGCGTCAGCTCGCGGCCGCACTCCGTGGCGACGGCGCAGAGTCCACCGCCGAGGCCGGCACGACCTTCGAGCTGGATCCTCATGGCGGAGAACGGGTGCTCGCCAAAGGAAAGCCCGTCGGTACCGTCCTCTGCCGGACTTCGCGATTTGTCGTCTGGCAAGAGCTCGGCTCCATGGTCTGCGCGGAGGGCGAGACGCTCCCATGGCTGCTGCTCGACGACATGTACGGTGGGGCACGTGCTGCCGCGATCAGCCCTGACGAGGAGTGGTGCGTTGTCGTCGGATGCGGCTTTCGCGTTCGTCATCTTCGCCTCGCGGGCGTGTTCAGAACGCACGGAGCCGACCCCGGCAACATCCTCTGGCTGGACGAGGTCGAGGCGCTTGGTGAGCACAAGTTCCGCCTCCGTGGCGGCGCGGCCGGCACCGTCAATCAGTATGTCTACGACGCCGACAGCGATGAACTCCGGCTCGAGGCGGGCGAGTCGATCACGCCGAGCGATTGAGCGCCTGAACCGCGGCCAGGTGCGGCTCAGGCGGTGAAGCCGCGGATGGCGCTGTCGACGACGCGCTTCGCGAAATCGAGGTCGAGGACCCCCCCGAACATCAAGCGGAAGTAGACGGGCCCGACCAGCAACTCGGTCGCGACCCCGGCGTCGGCATCAGCGCGGAGGTCACCCCGCGCGATCCCGCGTTCGATCACCTTGGCGATCTCGGCGCGCCGAGCCTCGACAACGGTCGCGCGAAACGGATCACCGATCGAAGGGTCGCTCGCGATCTGCGACAGCAGGGCCCTGATCACCGGTCCAAAATCCGTCTCGGTCACAGCCCGCATCGGATTGGTCACCGCGGCGAGCAACTCCTCGCGTGTGTCGCCTGAATCGGCCACGGCGATATGCGGCGCGGCCAGATGGGCGAGCAAGTCCTGGGCGAGCGCTTCTTTCGATGCCCAGCGCCGGTAGATCGTCGCCTTGCCAACGCCCGCTCGAGCGGCGACATGCTCGAGTCGCATTGCGGCGAAGCCCTTTTCGATCAGGAGCTCTCGGGCGGCGGTCAGGATCGCCTGATGGGCGCGTTCGCTTCGGGGCCGGCCGCCACGCGCCGGCGCTTGGTGGCTCGAGGCCGATGGCGGAGGGGAGGAGCTGTCATTTGTCATGGGGCTGCTATGATACGGAACGCATCGTATCGATGTTACTGGAGATCAATATGACAACGACAGACGACACCCGCATCGTGGCGCTCATCGAGCGCGCCGAACGCGAGACCCCATTCTGCGACTGCGGTGAGCCCATGGCCGCGGTGGCCACGGACCGCCAGATCTGGCTCAACTGCACCGCGCATCAGAACCATCCGGGCGGAACGGTGCGCCGGTTCCTTGCCGCGTTGGCGTCGGCCGGGCACACTCGCAGACTCCTCGTCGACCCGGTGTAAACCGAAGCGGGCATGAGCCCGCTCCGTCAGCACAATAGGGCAGTCACTCCCGAGGGACTGGTGACTTGCGTCCACCTGGCGCCGCCATCGTCACTCAATTCGAAGTACGACTTCGGGGCATCGCTCACGTACTCGCGCACAGTAACCAGCAAGGATGTTCCCCGCTCAGCGATCGAGCAGTACTGGCTCGTCCCCGGCGTGCCGATTGCGGGCATCGGAACGCGCAGCGTGCTCCACGACCGACCGGAGTCGGTGCTGCGGTCGATGCCGGCGGTGAACCCGCTGACATAGATGGAACCTGACCCGCCGACGGAGACCCACTCTGCACCCGTCGACGCAACGCTGCCGCCTTGGAGTGCCTGCTCATCCCGCCTCACCGACCACTGCGCGCCGCCGTCCGTCGTGGCCAGGAGGCGCACCTCGGTGAGATTGATGCTCTCCTGTCCTCCGCCGGCGAAGGTGTCCATCGTCCCCACCACAATCCATGCGGCGCGACCGCCGATCGCGAGCAGGCTGTTCACAGTCGCGTCGTCGTGGCGGCGACCGACCGACGTGGTGCCGCTCCCCGGGACGTCGTGCTCCGCCCAGGACGCGCCGCCATCACCCGTGGCGAAGCACCGCGCCGGCGGGCTTGCAGCTGTTCGCGTGTCGCCGATCGTGCCGGGCTTGGACCCGCGCGCGCGACCTTGCTCACACAGCCATGCCACGTCGCTCGATGCGAAGCTCGCGAGCGTTCCCCACACGTAGTTGATCGCCGGCAAGCCGTTGACGCGTGCCCATGTGCGACCGCCGTCGGTGCTCCGGAGCAGACCGGTGCTGGTCATCTCCCAGCCGTGCGCGGTGGCGAGAACGACCGTGTGAACAGGTGGCCGAGCTATGGTCGCTGCCGGGGCGCTCTGCGATTTTGGGAACACCGAACATCCCGCCACCAGCAGCGCGGCAACGACGACGGTTGCGATGCGCATCAATTCGCCCGTCCTTGAGCTTCGCTGGATGCCCCGGTCGGAGTCAGACATCCGCCACCATCGTCGTCTCGAGATCCTCAGGCATCCAATAGCATGGCCCTCGGCTTCGCAGTCGCCGGTCGCGTCGGGTTAGCCAATCGCCACACCCGGAGCCACGCGACGACCGACTGCTCGTCCTCGGGATGACAAATATCCGGCGGCTCGCCTTTGTCGAGGAAGCGGAACCTATTGCGGAATTGGTCCTCGCAGAAGACGCCCCATTCCGCGCCGTCGGGAAGTTTTCCGCTCGGCCAGTCGTTGTAGTCAATCCACGTAAAGGCGTCGATTTCGTTTTGACTAGGGCCAGCCCCGACCGGGATGGGTTGCGAGACGTGCATCGTCGGTTTGTCTCGACCATCCGCTACGACCACGCGATACCCGGGACCGCGCCCGGTGTTCCATATGTTGCCGTGGCGGCGCACCCAGACCTGCATAGGTCGCCAATCCAACTCGCGATTGACCAGCGTCTCGTCGAGCAACTTCTCGGTCGCAATGGCCTGGCGGACCGCCGCTTCCGTGGCTTTCGTGGCTGTCTCGATCGACTTGCGGCTCTCGATCGTCTGCCACACGGTAACGGCGAACGCGAGCGCGGCGACGACCGCAAGCGCAATCGTCGGAGTAGGTGACGGCATCGTTCACGGTCTACCGCTCGGGACCTTCGCCACGACCTTGTGGTCGCCTTCCCGGACCTTCGGCTCGCAGTCGGCGCAGAACCAGCGCGGAGCCGAACGCGCCATCCCTACGGGCGAACACGACGACCGGCGTGCGGTCACAGAAGTCGCAGCGCTGCCAGTCGGCACCGGCACCGCGATACCGCGAGACGTAGACCTGCGTCACGTACGAATGTTTGCACCACGAGGTCCGGCATTCAAGGGGGCGTGGGTAGTGGGTCAGTTTGAATCCGGGCAGTGGGCCAGATCTTATCGGGCGGGGCTCGACGCCGGGGGCGACCCCAGCGATGGCCCTATTGGGTCGCCGCGATCCGTGGGATGATCGGGGCATGCCTTGGGTATTCAAGCACCGATGCTGGATCCTCGCGGGCGGCTTAGTGCTCTTGCTTCTCGGCCTTGTGCCACGTGGTCCGGTGACCGACGTCCGCACCGTCGTTGGCGCGGCGGGGTTCTTTATGGTCTTCATGGCGATGCTTGCGGTTCTTCTTGCGATTCCCATGGCCCTGAGAGCCCGACGTGAGGCTCGTCGACCTCCCGATTCAAACTGACCCACCACCTGCCGGTCCGGTCCACGCTGACAGCGTATGTATTCGGCGGTTTACGCGTCCACCTGCGGGACCGCTCGCCTCGGCCATGTCCCTTTGCTCGCCGTGTTCTGTTGACGTTTGGCTCATGCAGCGCGGTCGCGACGCAGAACTGCGCGCGGAGTGGCAACTTCGGTATGACCGGCTCGTTGCGACCGCACACGTCGATTGGGTCGAACCGCAGGTCGCGGTCGTTGTCAGCGCAGTCACAAGGGGCTCCCCAAGGGAGCAATCGCTGCCGTCCACTTAGACGGGTCAGGCTGACGAGTGGGTGGGAACGGGCGCTAAGTCCGAAACCTACGCCCGGATGTAGAACGGCTTGTTCGCGGGTTCGTCTAGGCGTTCGAGTAGAAGGAGCATTTCGGCGTGCAATACATCTGTAGTCTTTACGACGGTTTCTGCCTGTTCGTTGGTTCGCTCATACGAGAATTCCGGACCACTACCAATGCCTCTCGCTCGCAAGTTCTCGCGCGTCTGGTACGAGATCTGGAACGACTGGTAGGCGCGGAGGGTGTTTTCGAAGAGCGGGTCGATCCTCTTGGAGACGCGCGGTTCGAGTTGGAGTGCGATGCGCGCCTTGACGATCTCGGCCATCGCGTTCGTGATCGCCTCGTTGATGCTTTTGTCGCGCGCGTCGGTGTTCGCGGGTTGCAACGGGGAGTTCAACTGTTGCGTCACGTCTGACAGCACGCGCGCGACTTCGAGAAGCGGTTTGAACGACGCGCGGACCCGTTCCGCTTGCAGGTCGCGAAGGTGACGAACGTCGGCGTAGTACTCGCTGGCGCCGGTCCGCCACGCGGTAATGATCGTCCCGAGCAATCCACCGCCAAGGAACGTCGCGACGAAGCCGATCCAATCCACGCCCTACCGCTCCGGAATCCGCGCTATAACCGCGTGGTCGCCGTCGCGGACCTTCGTCGCGCAGGACGTACAGAACAGCGCGGAGCCGAACGCGCCGTCCCTACGCGCGCTCACGGCTACCGGGGCTCGGTCGCAGAAGTCGCAGCGCGGGCCAGTCGGAACCGGCGCCGCGATACGGCGAGACGTAGACCTGCGGCACGTACGAATGTTCGCACCACTAGGTCGGGGATTCAAGGGGGTCGTCTCTCGATCGTGGTGCGTGGGGAGGCTTGAGCGGTCAAGGCGAGCGTGTCAGTTCGCTGAGCGTGCCGTCAGCGCTGTTGCATCCGGCCACTGCAGCGCGGTGATGCTGAGCGTGGTGAAGCCAGCATCGAAGACCTGCGTCCAGAAGTCAGCACCGTACTCGGTGAACACCAGATACGACGGATCCGCTTCCGAGCCGTGAAAACTGGGCGGCAGACCATCGCGACGGCGTGTCAAGCGCGCCCGAATGATTGGGATCGTGAAGCACAGAGCGCCCCCTGGCGCGAGGACCCGTCGACACTCGGCGAGTGCGCGCGGTGGATCCTCGAGGTGCTCGACGGTGTCGGAGTGAACGATCAGGTCCCATGCCCCATCCGGGTAGTCGAGGCTGTGCATGTCGACGTCGGGATGCTCGACAAGGCGATGCTGACCGAGACGCTCGAGCCACGGGGTCAGCTGTCCGGCGCGATTGATCTCGAGGATTGACAGCGAAGCCCCCGATGACGTCCAAGCATCGAACGTTCCCCGCCAGCCAACGTGCTGGAGGATCGCTGCTGCAAGCGCTGCCGAGCGAAGTGCGGCACCGCAGTCAGGACACTGCTGCCCCTCTCGGCGGTCCACTGATGCAGCCTCAGGATCCGACAGCTCCCACTCCGCGATGAGCGCTGGCCAGAGGACACGAGCGGCAATCGGTCTGCTCACGCTGCCGCATACGACGCACGCGTCGGCGCTGCGCGTCTCGATCGGCAGCGGCGCTTCGGACTGCGGCACGTCGGTCATTGTGGCTTGCCCCCGGTGGCGTTGTGGTCAAGCGCAGCGAAGGCTAGCCGGCAACATTGGGGGAGAATCAAGCTGACCCACTACCTCCCGGTCGGGAGCGTTCGACGCTTGACAGCGTAATGACAGCGTACGTATTCGGCGGTTTACGCCCCAAAACGCGCTCACTGTAAGTTCATTTTGAGTAGCCGACGGGGAGATTCGAACTCCCGGCCAGCGGTTTACGAAACCGCTGCTCTAC
>OBLT010002089.1_pt1 | contig 12568 bp, 10 predicted proteins | sample 1518721 | NCBI WGS metagenome assembly OBLT01 (sample SAMEA3539307, study PRJEB22396) | soil metagenome | biome: tundra; feature: field; material: soil | place: USA | collected 2010-05 | depth 0.15 m | reverse complement strand
AAGCCAGCGCGCAATGCACGGTGTTTTTGAGCAGGATCGCCGCCAACCCGCCAACTACCGTCAGCGCCGCAATCAGATAAAAGAGAAGGCTCATCGGCAGTCCGTCCTTTCTGGGGAGCGGTGCCGGTCACAGGCGTGCAAGATCCCGCGCGCGCAACAATTATTCAGCATAACGATATTTCCTCAGCCCGAAGTGTTTCCGTGACATGCCCACTCCGCCCATCAGTGCGTATACCGCCAGAAGAATCGCCGAGCAAACCACCCAGCGCGCCCATCCATCGCTCATGAACCGCCACAACGCTGCAACGAACAGGTCGAGCAGCGTAAAGGGCAGCACAAATTTCCAGGCGAAGTTCATCAACTGGTCCTGCCTCAGTCGCGGCAGGGTCCCGCGAATCCAGATAAAGACCGCGATCGACATCAACACCTTGGAGAAAAACCAGAACCAGGACGGAACCCACCCCAGAAACGCAAAGGGCGCCGACCACCCGCCAAGAAACAACGTGGTTCCCAATCCTGAAATCGACAGCATTCCCACATACTCACCTAGAAAAAATAGCGCAAACTTGAACCCCGAGTACTCAGTAAAGTAGCCCGCCACAAGTTCCGACTCACCCTCTGGCAGATCGAATGGAGAGCGGTTCGTCTCTGCGGTTGCTGCAGTCGCATACATTACGAATGCCGCCAGGCCCCATGGCGTAAAGATGTACCAGTGCGGCAATCCCCAGGTGTACTGGTTCTGCACTTCGACAATCTTCTCCAGGGAAAGCGAGCCGGTGATCATAACCACGGCCACGCTCGACATCAACAGCGGAACCTCGTAGCTGATCATCTGCGCCACTCCGCGCATGGCCCCCAGCAACGAATACTTATTGCGGCTCGACCAGCCAGCCATGAATACCGACAACTCCGTCGATGCGCCCATGGCGAAGAAAAACAACAGCCCGGAATCCATGTGCACCAGTGTCATGTTTCGCCCAATGGGTAAAACCGCAATCCCCATGAACACCACTACCACCAGCAAAACCGGCGCCAGAAAATGCACCACTGCATCGGCGCGCAGCGGCACAATATCTTCCTTCGTCAGCGATTTGATCCCGTCGGCAATCGGCTGCAGCAGCCCGAACGGCCCGGCACGGTTCGGGCCAATCCGATTCTGCATCCGCGCCAAACCTTTGCGCTCCATCCAGACGGCCAATGCGAACAGAGTGGGAAAGATCGCAATGATGGCGATCACGCTCAGGAGAACACCGGCAATTTCCTGCAATCCAGCAGGCAGAAACCCCACAATCCAGTGCCTGAGAAGCACAAAGATCTGATCAGCGTTTTCGCTCACGACCGTGCCTCCCCTTCTTCCGGCTTCGCGGCTGCGGCGGCAACTGGCTTGGATGGTACCGCGGCTTTGGCTGCGGCAGCAGCAGCAGCAGCCGTCGCCTTGGCGTCCGCTTTGGCCTTCTCCTCGGCCAGCCTCGCGTCCACTTCGGCTGCCTCAGTTGGATGAATTTTGTGATAGTGCTCGTTTGATTTTGCCAGCTTCTCGCGGTCGAAGAGCAATCCGCCAAACCGGTCTGTCGTGCTCAGTTCGAATTCAGTGTCCATCTTGATAGCTTGAAACGGGCAAACCTCGACACAAATCTGGCAGCTCATGCAGACCGAAATGTCGATGTCGAACCGGGCAGGATAAAACTGAGGCTTACCCAAAGCGTCTGGTTTCTTGTCAGCGCTCTTGACGATGTAAATGCATTTGGGCGGGCATTCCTTCTCGCAAATCTGGCAGGCCACGCAGCGCATCCCCGCCTCCCAGTCTCCACCGTCGTACACCAGGAAGGGAAAGTCGCGGGTCGCCTCAATAGGGGCGATTCGTTCTTCCGGATACTGGACCGTCGTGAGACGGTCTGCGGACACAAAACTGCCCACGAAGTTTCTCGCCGTCTCCGCCAGCCCTCTCAAAATCCCTTCGCCCAGCAATTACGCCTCCCAAGATCAAGTTCTAGCTGCCAGCGTCTAGACTCTGGTCTCCCCCGGCACAATCAAACACCTGGCTTGAAACCGAAATGCTCATCGACCGCAAGAACGGCTAGCAGCTACTAGCTGCCTTACCGATCCACTTCCCCCAGCACAATATCCACGCTTCCAAAGATCAGCACAACATCAGCCACGTTCTGGCCGATTGCCATATCCTCAAGCACGGTGAGATTGATCAAACTGGGTGGCCGAATCCTATAGCGATAAGGATTAGGTCCTCCATCGCTAATCAGATAAAAGCCCAACTCCCCTTTTGGCGCTTCAATCCGCCCGTATGCCTCGCCGGGCTTCGGACGGAAGCCACGTATCTTCGCCTTCGGGTCCATGACTGGGCCGCCGGGAATATCCTTCAGCGCCTGCTCCAGAATCTTGATTGACTCCCGCATCTCTAGCAGCCGGATCATGAAACGGTCGTACACGTCCCAATGATCTCCCAGCGGCACGCGGAAGTTGAATCGGTTGTAGATCCCGTAGCCATCCACCTTGCGAATGTCATAGTCCACGCCGGAGGCCCTCAGCATGGGCCCAGTTACGCCAGCGTTGATCGCCAACTCCGGCCGCAGAATGCCCACGCCCTGTGTGCGTGCCATAAGAATCTCATTCGAGCAAAGCAGCCGTTCTATCTCTTCGGTGAACCCAGGCAGTCCGGCCACCACCTTACGGGTCGCATCGAGCCAGGCTGGTGTTGCATCCACTCTGCAGCCGCCAAAGCGCATGTAGTTCACCATCATGCGTGCGCCGGTCAGCGCCTCAAACAGGTCAAGAATCTTTTCCCGCTCGCGGAAGGCGTACATCAGCGGCGTGCCGCTTGCCCCCATCTCCTGGATCAGAAAACCGATTGACGAAGCGTGGTTCTGTACGCGGGTCAACTCGCCGAGGATCACGCGCAGATATTCAGCGCGTTCGGGAACCGCCTGCCCAGTCAGCTTTTCCACCGCTAACGCATACGCCCAGTTATTGGTCAGCGGGCAGATGTAGTCCAAACGATCTGTGAACGGCATCGACCCCAGGTAGCTCGTACCTTCGGCAATCTTCTCGTGATTGCGATGCAAATAGCCGAAGACAGGCTTCAGCCGGATCACACGCTCGCCGTCCAAGGCCACGTCCATCCTGAAAACGCCGTGCGTCGAGGGATGATGAGGGCCCATCGCCACTTCAAGCAGATCCGCATCGCCGTCCGGCACAATGACCTGCGGCCGGTTCCAGCCGTCCGGCTTGTTCTTGCTGCTCGCATCTGCGTTGAGTGTGGGAGTCACTGTCATTGGCTTGGACCTTTGCCTTCCTGGCCCGCGCCTGCTTCCTTTGCCTGGTGCGCCAACGCGCGAGTCAAGACCTCATCGTGCGCAGTCGGTTCATATTCAAAGTCGTCCGGCTCCACGTAATCCCGGCGCATCGGATGATCCTTGAACTCATCCCACATCAGGATTCGCCGCAGATCCGGGTGCCCCTTGAAGACGATGCCGAAAAGGTCGAAAACCTCGCGCTCCTGAAACTCCGCCGAACGCCAGATCGGTGTCAACGAGGGCAGCTCCACCTGATCCGTCCGATTGACCGTGCGCATCCTGACCACCACGGGGCCTTCTCGCAGTTCAACGGAGTAAAGGTGATAAACCGCTTCCAGGCAACCTTGAACTATGCGCTTCCTGGTCTCTTCCACCGTTTCTTCTAAGGTAGATTCAACTCCGTCGACGGTCTTCGTCACCGGACGCGTCAACATGACCTTCTCCGACACCTCTTTGTCCGGCCAGTCAACCCCGGTCACGTTTGACAGGTAACTGAACCCAAGATCATCGCGCAGAAACTTTGCTACCTCCACAACGGAGCTCGCCGCCAATCGGAGAGAGTGCTGCCCTGAGACGCTCGGATTGGCGACAAACTCCACCCCCGCGCCGGGCAATGCTGTCTGAATGGCCGCCTTGATGTGCTCAATTGTCCGCATCAGCGAATCACCACCGGCACACTCCAAACGCCAGGATTCGACTTGGGCTCGAGGTCGTGCTCTCCCTGGACGGGTACCGGGAATTCTCCCTGAGCCTCCGCATCCAGGTGCCGCGGACGTCCCGCGCCGGTCAAATGCTGCCCTTCAATCTTCTTTTGCAAAGTCATAAAGGCTTGTATCAAAGCTTCCGGCCGCGGAGGGCAGCCCGGAATATGCACGTCAACGGGAATATAGCGATCAATTCCCTTCAGTACGTTGTAACCCTGCTTGAATGGCCCTCCAGAGATGGCGCAGGCGCCCATCGCAATCACATACTTCGGCTCCGCCATCTGGTTATAAAGCCGCACCACCTGCGGAGCCATCTTCTTGGTCACAGTGCCAGATATGATCATGAGGTCGGCCTGCCGTGGCGACGGCCTGAAAATCTCGGCGCCAAACCGAGCCAGATCGTAACGCGCCATCGTCGTCGCAATCATCTCAATTGCGCAACAGGCCAGCCCAAATTGCATGGGAAATATGGAACTCTTCCGTCCCCAGTTGTAGAGCTCCTCGATGGTCGTAACGAAGATGCCCTGCTTGCCCAGTTCGATCTTCAATCCGTCGTCCACAGCCATCGTTTGCTCCGGTATTCGCTTAGCATTTTGCTGCTGAAAGCTACTGGGGACTTGCACCGCAACTTAAAGACCTGGAAACCGATCCCCGCCCCCTAGCCGCTGACCTCTGCTGTCACGCCCATGTCAGCGCACCTTTGGCCCAGGCCCAGGCCAACCCCTCGACCAGCATCAGCACAAAAACAAGCATCGCCAGGCAGGCCGCCGCGCCGAGCCCTGTAAAAGCCACTGCAAAAGGAAGCAAGAACACAGCTTCCACGTCAAATATCAAAAAGATAATGGCGTACAGATAATAGGCCGAGTGGAACTGCATCCAGGCATCGCCCTTTGATTCGAGGCCACACTCATAGATCGCGTTCTTGATCGCGTTCGGCTTGGGAGGAGAAAACACCTTTCCCCACAGCCATGCCAACCCCAATGGGGTCAACCCAAACGCCAAAGCTGCGAGGAACAGAACTGCCAGAGAAAAATAAGGACTTGAGGCCATCTTTGAAAATGAAATCCTTCTGATTCAACGTACCAGTTCAGGGGGTAGTTTGGCTAAGAAGTTATGCCGCCTCCAGGCCCGTCCAGCCCCATTTTATCTCTACTCATACCACCCTATGAACCGCTGGCTGATGTACGGGCCATCCGACTTGTTGTCCCGTCCCCACCTTTTGGTGGACGACAACCCTACGCTCCCTCCTGTTAAATTCAAGGTGATGTCTCGGCCATCCCCGACGTCCGGCCGCAGATGAACGATCGCATCTCAGGGAGATCATCGCGCCATGTTCAAGACTGCGTTCAGGAAATCAATGTCCAGTTGGCTCTTGAACGCCGCTCTCCTGCTGCTGTCCCTGGCTGTTGCATGGCCAGCACTCACACGAAGTGTCTGCGCCGCAACCGGTCCTGAGACACCCCCCTCCTCCACGGCAAATCCTTCAGCAGCGCCCACTACGACCCCGGGTTATACCGCCCCGGGCGAAGTCACTGGACCAACAACCGCGTTCCATGACTCAGTTGCCTCGCACTATAACTACGCCTTCGGGAAAGACGCCCCGTTTCTTCCCTCGAATGCACGGATAAGCAATGGACAGTTCATCAGCCCCAAGAGCTTCCCTACCGCCCAGTACTGCGGGCGCTGTCATCAGGAGGCTTACCACCAGTGGCGTCAGTCGGTTCACTCCAACAGCTTCCGTGCTCCCTGGTATCTCAAGAACGTAAACATGCTGATCGATGAGAAGGGTGTGCAGTACTCCCGCCATTGCGAAGGCTGCCACAACCCGGTCGCCCTCTTCAGCGGGGACCTGTCGCAAGGCATGCCGAAGAAGCGGCCATTTGAGGACGAGGGTGTCTCCTGCTCGGTCTGCCACTCAATCCAATCCACTGACGCCACGGGCACGGGCAGCTACATCATGGGCGTCCCAGCTGTCCTCGTAGACGAGGGCGGAGCACCCATCACGCGCCCGGTTTCGGACGCTGAAATCCTTGCCCACCTCGACCGCCATTCGAAGGCCGTCATGCGTCCGCTCTACCAGACCGCCGAGTTTTGCGCCGCATGCCACAAGGCCGCCATTCCCCACACTTTGGACGACTACAAGTGGCTCCGCGCCATCTCGCTCTACGATGAGTGGCAAGCAGCAAGCTTTACCAAGCAATCGCCACTTCCCTTTTATCGCAAGGATTCGGTCTCCACTTGCCAGACCTGCCACATGCTTCGTGAGCCGGTGCCCGCTGGATCTACCGAACCCGGTGCCAAGGATGGCAAGTTCGTCTCCCACCGCTGGGTCGGGGGCAACACTCTCCTCCCGCAGTACTACAAATTCGATGAACAAGCCGACAAGGTCGCCAACTTCCTGAAGAATGCCTCCGACGGCAAGGGAGTCTTCAATGTCGACATCTTCGCCCTTGAGAAGGAAGGTGCCGCGGCCACCGCGTCCGACCAGGTCCTCGTTGCCCCTCTTGGCCTCACCAGCTTCTCTCTCGCCGCTGGCGAAACCCTGGTCGCCGACGTCGTCATCCAGAACAAGGGCATTGGCCACTCCTTTATTCCCGAGCAGCGTGACTTTTACGAGGCCTGGGTTGACTTCACGGTAAAGGATGGCTCCGGCAAGACTCTGGCCGAGAGCGGCTTCCTGCGGCCCGACGGCAACCTCGATCCTGGAGCCCACTCCTTTACCAACCGGCTCATCAACAACAAGGGTGAGCTGAACGATCTTCACCAGATCTGGCACAACCGCGTCCTTGCTTACAACAACACCATCCAGTCTGGTCGCTCGCAACTGGTGCGCTACCGCTTTCGCTTACCGAAGGAAATTGCGGGCCAGGTCTCGATAACAGCCACGGTACGGTACCGCCGCTTCAATCAGCACTTCATTGACTATGCAATGGCGCAGAAGCAATACCCGGAGCCCATCATTGATATGGCTTCGGAAACCAAGACGTTCAAGATCGGCGAAAATGCCCCCGTTCAGCCCGATCCAGCCGAGAACAAGGAGTGGATGCGGTGGAACAACTACGGCATCTCCCTTCTCGATGCGCAACAGTATCAGGCGTCTGTCCAGGCCTTTGAACGTGTCGCGGCCTTGCGTCCCGACTACGCCGATGCGTTCACCAACATGGCCATCGTTGAAATCTCATGGGAGAAATACGACGATGCCAAGCAAAACCTGGCCAAGGCGCTCAACCTGCTGCCCAGCGACCCTCGCGCGCTCTACTATCGCGCACTTGTCGAGCGCAATGCAGGGCAAATCAAGGAAGCAATCTCAGACCTTGAAGCCATGCTGGCAAAGTATCCCCGCTCCCGCGATGGGCTCCGTGAACTCGGGTTCAGCTATTTCCAGCAGCACGACTACCCGCAAGCTCGCGACATATACGAGCGCCTCCAGGCTGTCGATCCCGACGATCTGGCCGCACATTACCAGCTCGCCATCCTTTACCGGCGCCTCGGGGATAAACAGAAGGCAGCCGTTGAATCGGCCAAATTCGCCGACCAGAAAGACGACCCTACCGCCAGCATCTATGCGCTTGAGTTCCTCCGCAAGCATCCCGAGGTTGCCGGAGAATCGGTTGTCTGGCACACACATGACCTGACCGGTGATGCAAAGCAGCCCCTCAAGATTGAGTACAAGTACATCCCCGGCGCTGGCCGCTAGCTCGCAAAGCGATCTTGCGTCCAACCGTTGCCTTCAAATCTTGAACCAACCCTCTACCGACGAAGCCGCCCTTCCCGGGCCCACGATACCGTATTTCAAATCCAGAAACTCCTGCAACTCGGCAGGAAGCAGCGGAGCGAGTTCCTGCCATGTAAGCACCTTGCATCGAACCCGCATCTCGGCGTGCTTAACGGCCGCCATCACCTGAAACCATCTCTCACGCAAGTCTGGCCTGCGCGCATCGTGCAAAACGCAAAAACTGCATTCCTCAGCATAGGCAGCCAGCACATTCCGAATCAGTTGATACCCCTCATACCCAGCCACCGCACTTTCCGCCTCTGTTGCGCGCGCCACAATTCCCGCTTGATACTCCCTGGCCGCATCCCCGTCCTCCGACACATCCTCCCACTCTTGCGTGAACTCTTCGGCAAACTCCGTCGCTGTCCGTCTTCTCGCCGCTCTCAACTCCACCCGCGGCAGCAACTCCCGCTCAAACACCGCATCAAAGTCTCGGTAGCCTTCAACAATCGTCGATGCGCGCGTCTGAAAATCCCCTTCTGTCAACTTGGCTTCGACCAGCAGCGATCCCCACCGCATATCCACTTCCGTTCTATCGAATCGTCCCAGGGCAAGTTGCACTCGCGCTCTCCATCCGAACACGGGCGTGGCCTCCCTATCTACTCCGAGCACCCGCCGCACCGCAGCTGAGGCTGCAACCCCCGGCGTGCAGAAGATGTTCATCAGCAGCGCATCCGAACTCATCGACGAGTCAAGCTCGCGCCACCTTCTGCCCGACCCTGCTTTCGGCAGCGATTTTCCCTGCGCATGAATCTTGTCAAAACGCCGCATCCAATCCGGCTTTCCAACAATTGCCGTATATGCTGCATCGAAAAAGTTCCCGTGCCTTCCAGCCGCGATAACCGGATCCAGAGCCAGGTCCTTGTTTGTGAGGTGCTCAGGCGGGGTCACAACCTGCAGGTCTTCGTCTGTGAAGTGCTCGGGCGCATAAACAATCACCGGAGAATTGCCGTAGCTCTCCACGTGCTCCCTCCCCCGCGCCCAAAGCCGGTTTCGCAGGCCTAGTTCCTGGCGCAAGTCGCCTGCGTACCTCCTTGCCATCACAAACATCTCGAACTCCTTATACCGATTTCGACGTTTTGCAGCCTTGTAACCTCTACGAAACATTGCAGTGATCTCACTGTAATGTTCGGTTGCTAGTTTGTGTTGAGTCGCGCCCAAAATCCCATTCGCATTCATGTAAGCCCCACAAACAACCCAGCAATTCTCATTCTCGGAGGTTCACCTTGACACACTCGAATTCGAGCGCCCGGAGAGGCCGGCTCACAATGGCGCTAGCAGTTCTTTTCCTGTTTCTTGGCGTAGCAATCAACGGGCAGACAACAGGCTCATCCTTGGAAGGCACCGTCGTTGATACGCAAGGCAAGGCAGTTGTCAACGCCACGGTTACTGTAAAGAACGATGCAACTGGCGCCATCAATACCGCCAGATCCAATAGCACAGGTTCCTACTCGCTTAGCGGCCTGGCACCGGGTGCGTACAGAGTGGAAGGATCCGCAAACGGGTTCGCTCCTTTCTCAAAAACGGTCGTTGTCAATGGTCCCGGAGAAACACAACATGTCGCATTGATACTGAGCATCAACTCCGTTGCCGAACAGATCACGGTCAACTCCGGCATCGATTCTGTCGCGGCAGAAACGGCCCCCAGCGGCGGATTTGTTGAAGAACGTTCCGCTCAATCGCTTATCTCGAACACTTATATTGAGAACTTTACGTCTCCGGTTGCCGACTACGGAGAGATCGTTCAGATTGTTCCTGGCGCCTTCACCACCAGCAGCGATGGCGTTGGACTGGGTCAGAGCAAGACCTACTTCCGCGGCTTCCCGGACGGCGATTACGACATCGACTTCGATGGTATTCCGTTCTATGACACCAACTCGCCCACCCACCATTCCTGGGCCTTCTTCCCCGCGCAGTGGGTTGGCGGAGTGGACTTCGATCGCAGCCCCGGTTCGGCCTCGACCATCGGGCCCACGCCATTTGGAGGATCAATCCACCTGCTCTCCAAACCGCTCACCAGCGAGCAAGACCTTCGCGGGACGTTTACATACGGAACCTGGAACACAAAGCTCTACGACGGAGCCTTCAACTCTGGCGCCTTCGGACTCTTCGGCGGCCCCAAGAAGTCGAACCTGTTTGTAGACTGGCATCGCATGACGTCAGACGGCTACCAGACCTTCAACTTCAACCAGCGCAACGCCGGATCGCTGCTTTATCAGTACCAGTTTTCACCCAAGACCGTGCTCACCGGTTTCAGCGGCGTCATCCAGCTCACAGCTAACACCTACGGCTTGAGCCCGACCCGTTGCCAAACCCTTGGACAGCCGACGGGAGCTTCCTACTCCTGCGCAGCCACCACGACGATCAACAGCATTGTTTACAACACGGCTCCCAACGGAATCCTTCCCTACACCGGGTATGGCTATAACTTCGAGATGGTCAACAATTCTGACCCGACAAATTGGCTCGACTACCAGTACAACCACTACCAGGTCCCCACTGACTTCGAATACGTCGGCCTCAAAACCGAATTCAAGGGCGGCTGGTACCTCGACATGAAGGGATACACCTACAACTATGACAACGGTGAGCTGTATACAAACGCGGTACCGATCACCGAGGTAACCCAGGCAGCGGCCGTCGCCAATCCCTCTCTGGTTCCCGGCGCAATCGTGGCCGGCACCGGCACCAAGGCGGTTGCTTATTACAACGGCGCGACCATCGCCCCCTGCGACGTGATCACCGCCGGCAAGGTGAGCAAGACGACAGGCCTCGCGACCTATGCTGAGCCTTGCGCTGTGGACAAGTACAACAGTTATCGCAAATATGGCGAAACCGCGGTTCTTTCTCAGACTTCAAAGTTAGGCGTTTTGCGCACTGGCATGTGGTATGAGTGGGCCCGCACCGATCGCCATCAATACCCATCCGATCCACTGAACGGGTTTGCCGATCAACCGCTGCCCAACTTCGCTGAGCAGTTCTGGACCAACTCCTACCAGCCCTATGTCGAATACGAGTTCCACGCGACACCTAAGTTCAATATCACCGCCGGAACAAAGTTCGCTTACTACACCTTTGACGTGCTCCATCACGCAGACAACGGCAAGACCGTTGGCCCCCTCACCTGCGCAAGTACCACTACTGCTTGCACGGCTACCGCCGAAGACAATGGCAGCTTCTACGCCACACTCCCTTCACTGGATTTCAACTACCGCCTCCGTTCCGACTGGGCGATCTATGCCCAGGCTTCAACCGGCAGCATCGTGCCGCCCAGCAGTGTTTATGACTTTTCCCACACTCCCACGGCAGTCGATCCCACCCCGGGACTCCTCACACCGCCCAAGCAGCAGAAGTCGACGACCTACCAGGCAGGTACCGTGTTGAAGCTCCAGCGCTTTACTCTGGATGCCGATGGCTATCGCACCCGCTTCCAGAACAGTTACTCAAGCCTTATCGACCCAACGACCTCGGAAACGGTCAACTTCCTGCAACCAAGTTCTGTCACGCAGGGCGTCGAATTTGAGACCACTGCGGTGCTCGCGCACGGCCTCAACCTCTATCTGAATGCGACAGGAGCAAACGCCTACTACTCAGGATCGCTGAACGCCGGCACACCGACTGCAACTTATTACCAGCAGACACCTGGAGGCCTCTGGGTGCAGCAGACCCCGTCCGACACAGAAATGCAGGGTCTCACATATCAGAGCCACGGCCTGGACCTGGGTTTCTTCAACAAGCGTATCGGAGAGCAGCGCGTGGATAACGGCGCATATCACAACCAGGCCATTATCCCGGCCTTCAGCACCGCCAACGCATACATCAACTACACGATCCGCAATCGCTCGATCTTCGATGGGACCAAGATCAGGCTAAGCGGAAACAATATGCTCAACCAGCACAACCTTACCGCCCTCACACTGTCGGGGTCCGCGCTCACCCAAAACATCCCCGGGACGACGCTCACCGATCTGTTCAATACCACCGGCCCAACTCCAATCAGCGGTGCAGACCAGCCAACCTTCATGTCTGCTCGTAGCCTTACACTGTCGGTGACATTTGGCATTGCACCCCGCGAGGCCAAGTAGAACTATCCAAAATCCGTCTCTAGGAATTGAACGTCCGGCCGCTACTGTGGAATTCATCCCCGATAGCGGCCGTGGTTGTTTCGGGTCAGGAAAGATCGCAGGATCTGCACGATACAACCGAAGGGTGGAGGCGCGCCGCCTCTCCGAAGTGCGAAAATGTCTGTTGTGATAGCCCCCGTGAAGTGCTTCCCCGTTTTGGCCGCCATTCTCCTGTTCATAGCCCTTCCAGCCTGCAGGCTCCTCGGAGCCACTCCCAAGGGTGGCACCAAAGGGGCTGAGCAAGCAGGTGCATTGCTCTTTCGCGACAAAGGTTGTGCGCACTGCCACGGAGTGGGTGGAGCCGGCACAAAAAAGGCTCCCTCCCTAATCGATTTGCGAAAGAACAAGCTCTGGACCCCAGCAAAAATCACTGACCAGATACTAAATGGCGGCTCCAAAATGCCTCCCTTCAGCGACTCCGTGACGGATGAGCAGATCGCTCAACTGGTCGCCTATCTTCGCGCCAAGCACCGGCCCGCACCGCCTCCACCTTTGCCCGCAAGCTAAGCGCCCATTCGAGAAGTCTGTGCCGAGTCCAAACTACCACTTGGACCGTAGTATGCCTCTGGTCGCGCATCGGCTGAGTCGCTCCACACAACGAACACCAAGCTCCGTGCGCGGCACTTCTGGTTCCTTTGATAATGCGGGGGGGATTTC
>OBLT010002088.1_pt1 | contig 12571 bp, 16 predicted proteins | sample 1518721 | NCBI WGS metagenome assembly OBLT01 (sample SAMEA3539307, study PRJEB22396) | soil metagenome | biome: tundra; feature: field; material: soil | place: USA | collected 2010-05 | depth 0.15 m | reverse complement strand
TCTTTCGAAACCAGATCCTAAGTCTGGCGCGTCTACCAGTTCCGCCATCCCCGCGTGCTTGGATTTCAACCACTTAGGCTATCTTCTTGTCTTCTGACGCGGAGGCCGTAGCCACAGCGTAACCAACGGTACCAGTTTCGGTCGATCCGGCCCGTAGGTCGACCGCGATAGTGCCAAGGTCGCGGGCGCCAAACAAGTCCGTCTTGAGGTGCGCGTACCGTTCTGTCATCTGCACCGTGGAATGTCCTAGGATCTCCTTCAGCTTCTCGATGGCCCCGCCGCCCATAACCCATTGCGATGCGAAGGTGTGCCGGGTCGCTTGATACCACGTCATCTTGGGCAGCTTCAGGTCTTCGAGTGCCGTCTTGAGGTGGGCTCGCAAGGTGTGGTCATCGCAGAACGCGCCATCACTGCGCATGGCAGGCACCACAGCCCCTAGCCCACCCTTCTTGAGCTTCCAGGCCGCCAGAATCGGGTAGAGGGCGTCCAGGATGGGCACCACGCGGCTTTCGTCGTCCTTGAGCGGCCCGTTCACCGACTCGCGGACATGAATACGCCGGGTGACCAGATCGACGTGACGCCACTTGAGCCCCAGCACCTCGCCAGTCCGTAGGCCAGCAAGCGCGCCGATGGCATAAGCGACGTTCACCGGCTCTTCCAAGGCCAGGAAGATTCGTTTCACATCGTCCAGGCGCTCCACGAAAGGCGTGGTGCGTGGGTCGTGGGCAGGACGAATCAGCCGACGGGTCGACCGAGGCAGCAAGCGCACCGGGTTGTGCGCGGCCTGCCCCTGCTCTACCAGGTCACTGTAGAGGCCGGACATTTCCAGCACCAGCAGCCGGACGGTGGTTGATGACAGGCCCTCGGTCAGTTTGGCTTCGATGAACTTGCGAAGCAGCGCCGGGTCTACCTCGGACGGTTGCAGCTTGGCAAACCACGGGGAAAGGTGCTTCTTCCAGCGCCAGTCGTCTTCGTCGGCGGATCGATGCGTGTGCTGGCGACGTGCGATCCAAGCCTTGGCCAGTTCTCCAAGGTCGGGAACAACCTTCGCGGCACGTGGCATGCCGTCGCGGCCGGCGCGAACATCGGCTGTGATCTTCGCCAGTACGTCGGCCGCTTCCTCCTGGGTGGCATAGCCCCCCTTCGAGTTACGCCTCCCGTCTTCGCGCCAACTGATCCACCAATTGCCCGGCCCGCGCTGATATGCGCAGCCCTGGCCGTGAGGTTTTCGTCTTCGTTTTCGTGCCATGGTCACTTCCTTTCTTCTGCCGCGACTTTGGCGAAGCATCGGCGGAGGGCTTCCCCAACGGTCACCCGCCATCGTGCCGCCAAGCGTTCCAGTTGATCTCGTTCACCAAGCGTCAGCCGCAAAGTCACCCGATCACCATCCCCTCTCAGCTTGGAACGCGGTAACGGTGGTCGCCCAGGGCCTTTCCGCTTCTGCCCCGCCTTCGGCCGCACAGCTGTCATGCCTTCATAATATGCGTCTGACGTTAATTAGGAAAGGACAAATGGGCTAGCAGGGCAAATTCATCGTTCCACAGTAAGCGCGGGCCTCGACTGCAAGAATCGAGATAGCCGAAGCATCCTTCCCGTGGAGCCGAGATAGGTCAACCCGGACCGTGTGACCTACACTTATGATCGGAACCTCGCCGCGCTTCACCCATCGACGCATCGTAGAAACGCTAACCTTGCAGGTGCTTGCTGCCTCCGTGACAGTCACGAGGTTCGGAGGCAATGCGGCCTGGAGGGTGGCCACCTTTTTGGTGTTCTCCTCCACCACTCGTTCCAGGGCCGCCAGTCGCGCGGGTATGTCCGCCATCGCCGAGAACAGATTCGCCAGGGTGCCGGTGTCAGACATAGGCGTTTGCTCCTGCTTCCTCAGCAACCCGACCTAGAGGAATAGCCTTGGACCCTTTCCGATATGACCGCAGACGACGGACGGCACACCACCCCCGATCCTTCCATCCCTCATCACATTGCGGGCGGACCGCGTCCTCTTCTCTTCCTTCTATTCTTCTTCCCTGTGAGTAGAAAACGTGTGCCGCGTCTGCCGCAAGGATAAGAAGAGTCCCCAAAACTAAGGGGGAAACGGAACCGCGCCTGTATGACGCGGGTCCGCCGTCTGCCTGTTGCGCCCGCCGCATCTACGCGCTCCCGACTGTCGAGTTCTGCGGCAGAATCGCAAGGTTCAGGTAGAAGCGGCCCTCGTGCCGGTTCTTGTAGTCCACTCCCTTGCATTGGTGGAGCCATGCTTTGAAGGCCCCCATGTCGTTGGTCGACAATCCCTGGTTCTTGAGGATAGTCCCAACGTCGCTTGCCCTTGTCCTGGTCCCGGCTTCAAATTTGAAATGGGCCTCGAACAGCTCTAGGTAGGGTTCCTCGAAGCTTGCCACCGAATCGAGCGTGAGTTCCTTGGTCTTCTCGGACAGGTCGATGTCACCACCCCTTGGGCAAAGCGCCTGATATGCCTTGCGGCACTCCCACAAGAACTGCGGTAGTTCCGTGGTCAGTCGTTTTTCCCACTCAGGGTCATCCTTGGTCTTGGTGGGTGCAACCTCGACATAGATAATGCGAGAGGTGTCCGCCGCTTGTGACGTGAACGAGGGCCGTGAGTTTGAGGCGACGAAAAGCTTGACGCGCATTACTGCGGTGAATGGTGTCTGGTTCTTGAATTCGACCAACACACTGTCGCCACTGGTGCAGTTTCGGACAATCTCTGTCATTCCAAACTTCGTGTTCTTGCAGTCGGGATATAGGACAACACGCTTGCCGTAAAAAGTGCTGAAGAGAAAGCGAGAGTCGTTCTTGATATGGCTGTTGTTGATGGCCGTGGCTGCCCTCCCAAATACCTCACCGAGAACACCCAGAACTACGCTCTTCCCGTCCTGTCCGTCACCTCGTAGCCAGAGGTACTGCCGGCTTCTATTGTCCTTCTCAAAGCACGACCAGACGAAAGCCTTGAACGCCTCAGCATCACTCAGGCGGGTGAGAAACTCCTCCCAGGCCGCATGAGGTCCTTCCTCAGGTTCCCAGTCAAACCGCTTGAAGCAGAGCCGGTCATTTCCTTTGAAACAAAACGGTTCCGGCTCCGACAAGAGCTTCTTGCATTCCAGAGGCCAGAGAGACAGCGTTCTTTCGATCAACCACTCGGGCGGAATATCTTGGCACCGCTCCTTCAGGGTGTCATGTAGCTTTTGCCTTTGGGGTTTGTCTTCCAGAATAAGGGTCACCTCATTCCGGCAGTTGACTGCGTAGATCCGATCATGTCCGTCCTCGGATCGGAACAGTACGAAGGCCCCTTCCAAGATAGGCACACAATCGCGAACGACGGCTCCGGAGTCCTTGTACGCGCTCCACGCACCGCAGCCGGCCTTCCCCCTCCCCACCGCACTCGACGGAGCTGCGACGCCTGTCGCTTCTGCAACCCACCCCACGGCCGAGTGGAAATCCTTCGCTTTGCGTTGCTTTACGAGAAAGTCGAAAACCGAAATGGTATTGCCAGAGCGGAAGGAGTGAAAGGCGCCACGCTCCACGCCGTCGGCTGAGTCCGCAACGCCCGCGGATGGTGTCCGGTCACCGCTGCCAGAGTCCGGATCCCGACATTCGAGCCACCCCCCACCAGATTCTTTGCCGGTCAAGAGACCTTCATAAACCTTATCGAGATCCAATGCAGTCAGTGCCTCCGAGCGCCACTGAGCCCACACGTTCGCCCCTGTGGTCTCTCTACCGTGCATTGTAGCCTCACCATGCCCGTTATCATTCGCTGTTTTGGACGCTTGACCTGGGTAGGTGCCCATGACCTCATCAATCGTGAATCTACAGAGATTCGTGTCGACCAACTCGACGAAGAACGGCGAGCTTCGGTCCTTCATGTGATACGTGCCAGGTAGTCGCATCACCCTGGCAAGATCATTCACAGCACCATCAGTGTCAAAGTGGGCGGCCAAGGCCTTCTGTGTTTCTTGTAATCTTCCCATCGACTCGCCGGCCTTAAGCAGCCAATAGCGGTGATACCCCCGTTTCGACCGCACGGTGATAGATGGTGGTACAGGCAGCAAAGGCGTGGGCGCATTCTTGTCGTCGTCTGTAAATATGGCGTTCAGCCCCTCCACGTCCTCATCCTTTCTGCCTCGACCGTTGCCCTTCTGAACCAAAATGAAGATTCCGCATCCAGCCAAGTTCAGCCGTTCTAAACCTTCCCAGTGCTTGTCCAGCGTTCCGTGCAGATGTCTGGGATTCCTTTTCTGTCCGTCCTCTTCAATAATAAAGAAGGTGACGTGCGCATCAGCTTTGCCGTGGAGCGCCTCGATGAAACGGGCCGCCATCTGCTTGTTTCCTATCAAGGGCATGTCTGAGCTGTCTGGGCAGAAAGCGGCACCTTTGGTTAAATTTGATTCAATTGCATTGCAGTTACTGTTATTCATTGATAAGCTCCTAATTGATTGTTACGATTCGGTTGGATTCAAAGTTTCGTTTTCAAAGGCCCATTGGTGGCTTTCCTTGGGTCATTACAAGTGGTTTTCGGTTTTAGTAAGTTCGGCATGGCGATCTATTCACTCAGAAGAGTGGTATTGCTATGCCGCTGAGGACAAAGAGTCGACTCGACGCCAGTGGCGTTTCTCCTCTGGCCCACGAGAAATGGACCTATATATGGCGGCAATGTTCCTAGTTTTGCTATCTTGGTGAACTACATGGCAATTCTCCTGTATTAAGCTGTAATGGCGCAAGTCGCCCCTAATGCGTCAAGGGGGTACCAAATGCTCGATGAATTGCGATCCGGTCCGGGGTGGTCAAAGCTAATCCCGATGTTTGGAGGATCGAGGATGCTGAACGTACCCGGCCCCGTGCCGGCGACAATTCGTCGAAACTATGAGAGCCATTATACAGGAGTTTGCGCAAAATGCAACGGAATTTCCGCCCGCACCTACCCAGTTTGAACAATAGCATTCCAAATCGATTGTTACAATTGTTTTGATAAGAATATTGTCAGTACCCGCCCAGTTAGGGCTGTACGGCCTTCAACACCCAACAGTGACCTGTAGCGCCCTGGAAACAGACCCTTGCGGTTGTGTTTCCCGCGATCCCGCTAGGAAGCGCAGCCAAGTGTTCTGTCAGAAGGGATGGAGTAATTGTAGTTGCCAGTAGGCACCGGCATTCCACTTGAGATTATAGTAATAACAACCTCTTCAAGCTGGGAATGGTAATAGAAACATGTCAATAACCCGCCTTTTGCCAATCCCCTTCGGTAGGATGGCCACGCACAGCGCGGCAATTTTGAAGCAAAGTTTTGATAGTCGGACCGACTTCCCTTGAAGCCGGCCTCGCTGGCACCTCCGCCCGCCAAGAACGACCAGTGCCTTGCGGCCATCGTTCTCAGCCGTCTCCTGTTTCTTTCTCCTAGCCCTCCTTGAGGGTTGCCGTGTTGTCTCCGCTGGCCAATCATCAATACCAATCTTTAGTACATGACAAAGTACGCCAGCAACAGACGAATGGAATTGATTTGCTTATGGAGACAGGCACGGTCCGAAGGCCAAGCCCAACAAGACTTCTGCAAGACCCAAGACCTCTCCAGCCGTACCTTGCGCAACTGGATAGCTGCCGAAGAAACACCGAGGGTATCGGCCAGGCAAGCGGAGATCGTCCTCAGGCGAATGGCTAGGAGCCTTCTGGAGGCCGCTGAAGAGCTGTCCTCGGCTCCCAAAGCTGAAACTGACCCTGAGATAGCGGCTGTGCTGGGGGAATCCATGCCAGCGGGAACGGCCTCACCGGAAGAGGCTAAGCCAGTTGCACATGCATCTTCCGGTTCTTCTGGCTACACCCCTCCATGCGTTCCACGGCTGGAGGCAACCGCAGAAATACCCAAGCGAAGGGGCAAGGGCCTATTGGACTTCGACTGATTCGCGCTATCTCAATGGTGTGGCGGTGTATAGACGGTAAGTGCCACCGGTACGGGAAGAGAGGGGAGTCAATGGACAGACCTGATTGTACACACCGCCCTAGCACCGCTCCTAATGGGCGCCACTTACTCGATGGGATTGTTTTCAATTGCCATCAATGGGATAGCCACGTCCAGAATTGCATTGACAGAAACCTCATCTTAGGCGTATCGTGCCTCTCACCGACACGGTCGCTCTTCTGCTGGTCTCAGGCGTAGAACAGCACGAACCCGAGCCGGCAAATGCCATCGGCAATAGCGACCTAGCCAAGGAGGCAGCGCATGGAGCAAGACCGATCAAAGTTCGTAAGTGACCCTATCCCTGACCACATTCATAGAGCTATTGAGAAGGCCGAGCACCTCGGTGAGGAACGCCTTTGGGCGCGCGCCTGCGAAATCTTGGTCGGTGTGAACGCAGAACTGCATGAGCTAGGAGTCGAATCGGGTTTCGTCGCGTGGCTACTAGCGGTCGCCTGCGATACGATTGGTGAGCTGGAAGCGGCCATCGGCTACATCGCTCAGGCTCGCGCTCTTGACCTCGCATTCAACCGCGTGATTGGTAGCGAGAAAATCATAGTTGGCCACGTGCTTACGCTTCTCGACGCCGCTGGTCATCGCGATCCTGAAGTTCTCTCGTTGGTCGAGGCCATTCGACGGAACTTTCCTGCCAACCATCCGGGTCTTCGCCTAGTCGAAGAGAAGCTCGCCCAGACCGCTGCTGACGGCGAAACCGGTCGAGAACGGGCAGTGGCGTAAATAGCGCCTCCCGCCCGTCTACGCGGTCAAATCACCCGCAGATGCTGTGGGTGAGCCCTGTCATAGGAGCGAGGGATACCTATGGTGAACGTACCTCGTAGGATCGACCGTGACCGAGCACGTGGTTGCCTTCTGGGCCTAGCGATCGGCGACGCTCTGGGCGCTACGCTCGAATTCACCAGGCCACCACAGCTTAACTTTCGCGACCTGATTCGAGGGCCGCACGTAGACATCATTGGCGGTGGTCCGTTTCACGTCCCGCCCTACGGCACTACAGACGATACAGCCATGGCTGCCTGCCTGGTGTCCTCGTTGGCCGAACGGTCCCGCCTCGATGTCGAGGATGTTGCCGCCAGATATACCCGATGGGCCGTAGACGCGCCAGACGTCGGCAACCAAACCGGGGAAGTCCTAGGCCGCGTGCGTGCAGGTGTTCCGGCGGCCGAGGCCGCAGCCAAGGTCTGGAACGAGAAGGCCCCTCGCCCTGCGGGGAACGGAGCCCTTATGCGCACGGCTCCCATCGGTGTGGCATTCGCATTGCGCCCCTTGGAGGAGTTGGCGATGGCAGCTGCCGACGAAGCTGCAATCACCCACTGGGATCCGCGGTGCCAGCTTGCCTCGGCAGCCCTCGACGCTGCCATTGCTGCTGCCCTGACAAGCGGGAAGGCACTCAAACCCGACGACATGCTCCAAGCCGCTTTCGACAGCCAGCCTCACGCCAGGGCTCGTGCTGTGGAGCGCAATCCCGAATCCTCTCTTGTTGTCGCCGCCGGTGCTGACATCGACAGTGATCTGCGGTCAGCAACCGCCGATGATCCAGCCCTCAACGCGCCCGATCTGCACCTGCATGAGCACATGGGGTTTGTGCGCGTTGCTTTCCGCCTGGCCTTCTGGGAGCTGTTCCATGCCCCCACCTTCGAGGCCGCCCTGGTCGATGTGGTCAACCGAGGAGGTGACACCGACACCAATGGAGCCATAACCGGCGCCCTACTTGGGGCCTTCATGGGGGAGAGTGCTATCCCTCAACGCTGGTCCGGTCCAATGCTCCGCGCCCATGTAAACAAGGCAAGCGAAGGTCCCACCGACCTGGAAACGCTTCTCGCCCTGGCTGATCGATGCGCCGAACGAGGTGGGCTCTAAATTCGTGTCGCCCTCGACTGGCAGCTTGGGCAGCCCCTCCTGAATCCGGCACCCGCTAGACTGCTCCTGCTACCTTTCCACCTTCACAAAGAAAGCCTGCGTATTCCCAAGCCTTTTGATGTCTTCCTCCAAGGACGTGTGACCATATCTGGCCAGGTAGCTGAATTTGGCATTGATCTGCTTGCGCACTTCTTCATCGTCCCCCTCGAAGACCTCGGTCTCATCGCTGTAGGCATTGTAAACCTCGATCCGCATGGCACTTCCTCCTTCGCATCAACATAATGATCGGCCCGGCCCCCGAACTTCCGCACCTACTTTTCCTTTTCGATGACTTCTAATCCAGTCATCAGGGCAATCCGAAGAGCATCCGTGCGGGTCACTTCCAAGCCAGGCCTGGACATCTTCGTGGCGATGGCGTCCAGACGGGCGATGACCTCAGCTTCCAAACGAACGGCGGTCTGAACGGTTGGCACCTTGTCTTTCACCGTCTTCGTTCGGCCCATTTCCCGGTTCCTTTCGTCGCTGCAAATAGAGGACTCATGCGGCTAGTCGTGCAATTTGTGTGAGCCCGAAGGGGCGCCCAACCCTGGACACCATTCCCAGGCGTCTGCTCTCTGCCGTCGCTTGTCGCAGCGAGAGGCCGGCCGTCCTGAGTGCCCGAATCTGCTGGATGATGGCTTGTTCGTCCACGTTCTCAGCAAGGTGGACGCCATCGGCAGTCAGCTCGTAGCCATAAGGGATGCCCCCGATTCGCTCGCCTCGGGTACGCTTCACCGCCAGGGCAGCGCGTGTGCGCGATTTGATAACGCCTCGTTCGTAGGCGGCGAACACATCGACGATTCCCCGCATCAACTGTCCTTCCGGGCCCGCACCATCGCTTGCGCCATCGGCCGTGGTCACCGCGGCGCCAGCACGACCGGCGGCCTGTTCGACCATGGCCACGATGACGGTGTCGCGCGCGATCCGGTCTCGCTTGGCCGCTACCAGTAACCCCGCGTTGTTCTCTCGAAGGGCGGCCAAGGCGGCCAGCAAGCCAGGGCGCTTCTCAGCTGGCGCGCCACCGCTGATTCCGTGGTCCTCGAAAACGACTGCCACACGCACGCCTCGTGCTCCCGCCCATTTCTCTATGGCCATTCGCTGGGCCTCTGGGCCGAGAGACTGCTCGTCCGTGCTCACGCGAACGTAGCCGACTGCCACCTTTGGATCGCCTGCCTTTGCTCGCCTTGCCAAGGTCTTACTGTATACCACTGGTATGTATAGTCAATCTCTAGTTCCTGTTAGTGTACACATTCCGACCGGTTGGTGTACGGGCGGCCCAGACCTTCTCGTCCTTTCCCCAAACATTCAGGATGTCCGAGAGGGAATGCCGTCGTGTGACACCACGATGAAGTTGCGCTCACGAGGAGTGGCGTGCGGGCAGATGTCAAGATGGCGGGTATCCGTGGTATAGCCGTGGTGCCGTTTCGACTCATTCACAATCAACGGCGAGCAATGTCCCCGTCCTCAGCGAACGCAGCGAACGCCGCCAGTACCGGGGACGCCGTTGAAGTCGGCGCCACCCTCGTTGAAGTCAACGAACCACGCGTTTGATGCCATGCCAACTACGGGCGTAGAGGACCAGAAAATCTCCGCCGGTGTACCTGGGAAAGCGGACGGATCAATCAAGGGTGCGGAAGCTTGCGAGAAGTCTTCAAGGGTTAGGAGTTCCTTGACCGTTGGAAGGCGCCAACCTGAGCCACCGAGGGTAGTGTTCACGGTAGTACTCGTACAATATGCCTTTGCTCCGGCGGGTGTGTAGGTGCCCGATGGGACACTCTGCTGCCAGGTGAGCTTGGTCTTCGTGTCATATACTGTACCACCGCCAATAGTGTAGCGACCGGCGGGAGCGTTTGCGGAAGCCAAGTGGATCGGAAGAAGCATTGCACTACAAACAAGTAGCAGGGTTGTCGTTGTGTTCATGTCGGATCTCCTGTTTGCGAATCGCTGCTCTGGACCAGTACCTCTGTGAGCGGCCCTGCTACCACTTCCTCCCTAACGCACACACCGCAGGCCGGCGGTAGTGGTGGCCTGGCTAGCGCCAACTTGACCCTTGTCGAAGAGGACAATCCACACTAGGTCATAGGCTGAATTTGCAGCCCGAGTCGAGGACCAGTAGCCGCCTGCCACCGTCCCTTGGAAAACCGCAGAGTTGATAGTCGGACCTGCGCTGGACGCGCCATAGTCCACGATTGACGAAAGCTCGACAATAGACGGTAGGCGCCAATCGGCATGGCCGCCCAGCGTTAGCGTCGGGCAGTAGGCGACAGCGCTGGACCATGTGCCAACGACGGTTGTCGGCACAGTCTGTTGCCACATCAGCCCTGTCACCTTGTCCGTCACGGTACCGTCCCCGTTGTCCGTGTAGCTTTCCGGATTCGGCGCCCCACCCAAGACATCTGCTGGTCCATTCGGCATAGGCCACTCGGCCCATTGGGGATCTGCACACGATGCAGGTGCAAGGCGCTCACACACGAGACCGGACGAGCACGTTGAGGCTGTCCACATCGAGCATCCGTTCTCGGCGGAAGCACAAGTCTGGATGCTGGTGCCCGATGCACACTGCGTGTTGCCAGCCGTGCACACGTTCGCTCCGCAGTCAACCGGGGCGTCTGCTCTCGACGTGCCACCGGTCGCTGTGCTTCCCCCCGTGGATGGAATCCCTCCAGTAGCGGAGGCGCCGCCGCCAGTCCCGATCACGCCTCCAATTCCCGTCACAGGAGCATCGAGGCGACCGCTTCCAGCGCCACCCAATCCAGCAGAACCGCCGGTTCCTAGTGCGGCTGCATCGAAGCGAGTCCCACCGGTGCCCCCTGTTGCCGTCGCGCCCCCTGTCCCTTGTGCGGCGGAGCTATCGGATCCCCCTGCCGAGGTAATAGGGCTGTCGTGATTTGGGTTGCTGTCCAGTAAAGGTCCACCGGATGCGCTTGAGTCCATGGGCAGTGGCGCTTTCAATTCGTTCGTGTCAAATGTGCAAGACGCACAGATCAGCCCGGCAGCCAGAAAAAGTCCTTCGGCAGCGCGAGAGCGCCCAACAAATCTGGACATCTTTTCCATGATCAGTACCTCACCGCTGCAACCACCCCGGTCACTCTACCTGCAAGCGGCACCACGGTGACGGGTTGGCCCTCGAAGTAGAAGAGCGCGCCCGTAGTCACCGCGGCGGCGGCGGTCAGGCCCCAGAAGACATTGGCCGTATTCTTCAAGGATGTGACCGAATCGACGTCGCTCTGGCTGCAACCATGGTTGGTCGGGGTGGCACGCCCGCACGAGCTTCTCAGGCTGTCAAACTTGGATTGCATCATCACGCCAGAGGCGGTGGCCACCGTGGCGAACACCACCGTCGATCCTGCCGCTAACCAGGTCCACTTGCGGCCGAGCCACCAGCCGTCGGGCTGCTCATGGACCTTGGGTTGGGTCACGCTTAGGTCTCCGTATGGGTTTTCTTTCAACTGCTTGCTGGCAACTGGCGGCGGGGCAGCTACTTCGACGGGAAGGACTGCTGGGGAAGGATTCAGCTTGAGGTCGACCAGGATCTCAGTGCCGGCGGCCACGTTGATAGTCTCGACCGCTGGCGATGCTCCGGACGCAATCGCCGTGATTTGGTGCCGCCCAGGCATCGCCCAAATTGGCTCAAGCAAGGGAGCTTGGCCCGCGACTTTGCCGTCGACGTTCACCTCTGCGCCTGGGGTCTGGCATTCTATTCGCACCTGGCCAAGCTTTGGCTTTAGCTCCTCCATCGCTTTTCGGGCATCGGCAATTGCCTCGGGTGAGGCGTCGCTGGCTCCGATGAGGAACTTCTCATACGCCGCCATGGATTCGTCGAATCGGCCAAGATCCCGGTTCGCCTGACCGATGTTGAACCAGATCTTCGGGCTGGCATAGGTGGCACGAGCTTCTTTGAACTTTTCCAGCGCGCCAGCGACGTCGCCCGATTGATACAAGGCGGAACCTTCGTTGAGCAAAACTTTGGCTCTGGCCTTGGCTTCGGGGCTGGCGGTCATCAGGGATTGCGCAAGCAAAGCGGCAAGGACAATGGCTGCTAGGTTCATGGCTATATGTCCGTGATGATTCTGGGTTGAGGTTTCGGATGCGGCCGTGGTGGGGGGGGAACGCGAGAGTCCTCGAAGGGGCTAATGGGGGCCGTGGACGGGTCGACCGAGGGCTTGGAATGAGGCCGTGGTGTGAGGGAGATCTTGCTATCCTCAAATGGGTCAGCCGGCTTTGCGCCAGGATCTACAGAGGGCTTTGGACGCTTGGTTTTCGTGGGCGTCTCGCCAGTCTTGTGGGCGGGTTGATCAACAAGGATTTCCGGCGGTGGCAGCGAAGGTGTGGGCGTGATGGTCACGCGGGGTGGATGTGTCGCCGCTGGCACACGAACCGGTTGGCTGGTGGCCCTGTCTTTCGCGGGAACACCGGACCGGAAGATCAAGAACGCACCAAACAATAGAAGGAGCAGCGAGCCCCCCGCGATGGCGATCATCCGCTTGGTGAAGGGGACTGGCAACCTTGAACGATGAGCCACTTCCCCAGCGGTATGCGTGAACGTGGTCAGCGATGGCTTCTGCTCCTGCGTCGGTGGGGGATTACCAGCGGCGCCGCCGTGCGAGGCACGAATTACGCCCTCCGTGTTCGTCGAGCCATAGACCACCGTGTCCTGGGAGAAGACAGATCGGAAGAGCACACGTCTGAACTCCAGTC
>OBLT010002085.1_pt1 | contig 12572 bp, 13 predicted proteins | sample 1518721 | NCBI WGS metagenome assembly OBLT01 (sample SAMEA3539307, study PRJEB22396) | soil metagenome | biome: tundra; feature: field; material: soil | place: USA | collected 2010-05 | depth 0.15 m | reverse complement strand
ACGGGTTGCTTCGGTGGTGTACTGCCGACCCGACGGGGCGGTCCAGCGGAAGGTCCCCGGGTTGACCTGCTCCACCTTCCAGCGGGGGTGCTGCTTGAGCCGGTGCTCATGACGGCACCGTGGACTATGGCATCATGCGCACCCGCAGTCGGCGTCGCACGCGAGATCCTGGCGCTTGAATCCTTCGAGTACAGCGGCGTCGGGCGCACGCCATCGCTCGGTCCACAGCCGCAAAGCCCCGGAATCACGAACATGGTCTCGCCTTTAATCAACTGCCGTCAGGTCGCGGGCCGGGGTGCGGCCGGCTGCTCCATTTTTGCTTGTCCAGCGGATGCGGGCGAGCATGAGCGCGCTGGCGGTGACTCCAGTGGCGCCGAGAGTGATCAGCCGTGGATCGGACTCATGCAGGCCGAAGATCAGCCAGCAGGAAAGCTCGCCGAGGATGAGCACCCAGGTTCCGGATGAGATGCCTGTGGGGCGTGCTGTCCGGTAGGCGGTCCAGACAGACGGCGCGACCTGCACGATAAACGATGCGGTGAGAAGCGTTCCGAGGCCGGTGCGGCCAGCGACGATGTAAGCCGTGATGAGCATCACCGACCACGTGCTGATCAGGGCCGACGACCGTCGCTTCGCCTGCCCTCGGCAGGTAAGCATTATCGCGAGCATCCCGGCGAGGATCGTCGCCGAGGAAGACGGGACAAGCGCGGTCCAGTACCGTTCGAAGGCGAAGTAGGCGATCCAGGCAGCGTTGTTAAGGCTGGTGAGCGTCGTCCCTGACCAGGAGACGCCGTCGGTGTCGTGCGTGGCCCGAAGTTTGAGGATCTGGGGGAGGAACTGCGGGACCGCGAAAGCGGTGGCGGCGACGGGGGCGTAGTCGAGCACGTCAATCATGATTGGTCGCTGGCCTCCAGCAGGAACGGCGTATCTGGCAGCAAAACTACGCCAGTTCTGCCGACTTTTTGTTGCAGATACATGCCGCAATCGCCGATATTCTGCAATTATCTTAGTGATGGATGCGATTGACCGGAAGATGCTTGCTGAGCTTCAGGCGGAGGGTCGCCTCACTGTCACTGAGCTCGCCCAGCGAGTCGCGCTCAGCGTGGCGCCGTGCCACCGACGGCTACGCGAGCTGGAACGCGCCGGAGCGATCCGCGGTTACCGAGCCATCATCGACCCCGCCGCGATCGGCCTCGGCTTCGAAGTGCTCGTGCAGGTAACCATGGACCGCGAAGACGCAGCGACGATCACGAGATTTGAGAGCGGTCTGGCCGACATACCAGAGGTGCGCCACGCGGAACGGCTGTTCGGCGACCCCGATTACCTGATACGGGTCGCGACCGCCGACCTGACCGCGTACCAGACTCTGCGCGACGAGAAACTCGCCACGCTGCCTGGTGTGCAGCGGCTCACCTCGACGATCGTGATGAAACGCGTCGTCGATGACCGGCCCTTCCCCGTGTCACCGCGTTCTGGCGGCACGCAATACAGGCGCTAGCATCGCCCGAGCGGCCGGCCGCCGCCACCGTCCAGGCGCGGTCGGGCCTGCCTACCTGCCCGACCGCGCCAGCGTAGTTGTGGCTGCGGGCGCGAATCGAGCGCGAGCAACGTTGATCACCTGCCCGCGCGCAGGCACTCCGCTGCAACTAATGTGGGCCAGCGGGTACCACGAGGAACTCATCCAGCGGGCCCCTCGCTCGGAGACGGCAGATGCGATGTGTGGTTATGGCTTGCACGTTGGACCGCCGTTGCACAGGCACGATCGGCCACGGACCTGAGGGCTTTGCACCATGCAGAATCGGAGCTGCGCAGCGTATGGGGGATTACATCAGCTCTGGTCAGGATTGTACCGGGAAGGCCAGCGGCCCAGTGTGGTCACGAAAGCCAGAGAAGTTATGGCCGCTGGCCCAAGACAGCGGCAGACCCGCCGGCGCGGGGGGTCGCCGGCTGGTCTGCCTTCCATCCCGCTTACGCCTACTGGCCAAGCCGTCCAGTCCTAGCGCCGGCGCAACGGGGTTCTAGCGGCTGACGTTGGGAAAGTACCCGTAGCCGTCAACCCGGTAAATGATGCCCATCTTGACTAGCTCCCGGTAGGCGTGAGTCACCGTTGCCTCTGTGATGCCCATCTTCGCGGCTATCTCCGCCCGCCGGGAAGCTTGTCTCGCGGACCCGTGTCTCCGCTCTCTATCGCGTCCGCCAGCAGGTAAGCGGTCTTTACCCACTGGCGCGGGTCATCCCTGCCGTTGCCGATGGCGACCATCGTCCTACCGGCCGGCGAAAAACCGGCCGAGATCTCGTTCGTGATGCGCTGATTCCTCGAACAAATGACCGTCCATAAGACCGTCGTCATCGGTGGCCAGGCCGCATCCGCACATCCGCACGCCGCGAGAGACCATCTCAGCGTCAATCGCCAGAAGATGCGCGTTGATCGGCATATGAATCGGGGAGTCAGGGCGTGACAGCGCGGCGCTTACGGCCAGCTCCCGCCGTGCCTCCCCTAGCTCACTGGCGGACATGCTGCCGACGTTATGCGTTCGCATGAGCCGCTGCTTTCGCGCGGTCGGCTATCCGTTCGCGGTCGGCCTGTTCCTCTAGCACGGCGTCCAGCCGCTTCTGTAGCGTCTCACGCGGCGCGTGATGCGGCGGCGGCGTTGAGAGGCTGAGCGCGTCTTCAAGGGCGGAGCGGAAAGCGGCTAGTTCGCCCGTGGTCATGCGCTCAAGCGGATGCACGGGGAGGAAGCTCTTTGCGGTCACGTTCACGGCAGGCAGTCCTTAATCCGGGGTCGGGGCGGCCCGCATGCCATCCCCGAAGGGGACACGGCGGGCATGCGAGCCGCTACTGGCCACGCTGTCAGCCACGGGCTAGCGTGGGGAAGCTTCCAGAGCGTCACATCCCAGCGATGTAGAATCTAGCGACCACGTATAGAACCCGAGGTAGGGACATGGACAGCGACCCATATTCAAGTCCGTTGGCATACTTCAGAGCAGAGCTAAAACGCTTGCGCGAACGCTCCGGTATGACGCAAGGTGAGGTTGCCGAGCGGACCAATTACGCGCTTTCGACTGTCTCGGCGTACGAAACGGGGAGACTAGTACCATCGGCTGGCTTTGCTGAACGGGCGGATGAGGTATTCGGGACAGACGATTACGATGAGGCAGCCAAAACCCATAACGGCGACCTCGCGCGGCTACAAAGACTAGTGGAGCGGGTATCGGTGCGGCCATGGTTTCGCGACAGAATGGACGTTGAGCGCAGAGCTACGGAGATTAGAGAATACGACTCCTATCAGATACCGGGATTGTTGCAGACGGAAGACTACGCACGCGCGGTCATTAGCGCCGGACGGCCAAAGATGTCAGAGGATGAAATAGAGCGTGCCGTTGCCGTAAGGATGACACGCCAGCAGATACTTGAAAGAGACGACGATCTTCCAGCCGATCAGGACAACACTCCTCGCCTTTGGGCCATTCTAGATGAGGCAGCACTACTCCGCATTGTGGGCAGTACCGAGATTATGCGAGTACAGCGCGATCATCTAGCCGACATGACCAAACGCCCGAACATCACTATCCAAGTCATATCTAACGGCGAAGGGGTAACGTGCGCTTACGGTCGGGCGTTCACGATCCTGATATCAAACAACGGGCCATCGGTTGTCTACCTAGAAGATCTGATCAACGCTCACTATGTCCGTACCCGCGATGAGGTAGCGCAGTTTACGCTAAAGTTCGATCACCTACGCTCAAACGCTCTTACCGACGACAAATCTCAACGACTCATAAAGGGTTGATACCCATGAAAAGCAACTGGCGGAAATCAAGCTACTCGGGAGATCAAGGTAACTGTGTCGAACTCGCCGACCACGATAGCCGCATACTCGTAAGAGACACAAAGCAGCATGGTCACGGCCCGACGCTCAAATTCAGCCCTATTGCATGGCGCCGGTTCGCCGAGCAGGTGAAGAAGAGCTTAGCCAGCAACACATAGCGGCCCCCTTCGGAATCAACCGAAGGGGGTCGTTTCGCTTGCCGGTCGTCTGCGTAGCGGAGGGCTGGCGCTTTAGTACCCCGTTAGCGCTCAGAACGCTTGTAGTTATAAGGGAATCTGAGGGTTGCAGGCTTTCCCGGTACCTACCACTAGGGTGGCTACCTGGAACCGTATCTTCGATCGCGGACCCGCCGGTGAAGGTGAGCCGGACGAGGCCGCCCTGCTCAGCGCCATCGCCGATCACCTCCCCGCCCCCGCGACTTCCCTGCGACGACCCTCGTTTTACAGCAGGTACTCGCGGAGCTTGCCGCGGACGTGGGGCGGGGGGCCGAGCTGGCGGGCGCCGCGGTCAGGCGACGGCCGCGGCCACCCGGTCCACGCTGCCCTCCATCTGTTCCTTTGACACCCGCGGGTACAGGCCCAGGGCGTTCTGGTCGCGGACGCCGCTCCAGTCGTAGGTGTGGGTGACCTTGGTCCGGCCGTCTCCTGCGGGTTCCAGCTCCCAGACGTAGGTATGGCCGCTCGGGTCGAGCTCGCCGATGATGTGGGCCAGCGCCCCCGGCGGGTGAATGGCGGGAGCCCAGCCGATCCGGCGGTCAGCTTCGTAGACCACGATCTCGCTGCGCATCTGGTAATCGCCGATGCCGTCTTGGTTCATGTTCATCACGAACGCCTGGCCGGCGGCGGTGATCGGGGCGTCACCGGAGTCCAGGCCGCGCAGCATGCCGGCGCCGTCGAGTTCGCGGTGGCGGGCCGGGTCGGCCAGCACTGCGAAGATGCGCTCGGGGGGCGCGTCGATGATGCGGCTGACCTGCAGCTGGCGGTTGTCGTCCACGGGGTCGCCCTCCTCGGCCCGCAGCCGGTGCCGAGGCCGTAACGCAAGGAGTCTATTCGAGCGACCTGGCGGCCCGGCAGCAACTCGCTGAAGCACATCCGAACGCGTCAGCATGATCCACTATTTGGCCCCTGGCGTCAGGAACGCACCCTAGGCGCTCCGGTGCAGGTCCGGCACGTCAGGGAGCTGTTGGAAGCCGGCCGACCTATAGGTAGCGACAGCGCCCACGTTGGAGCTCTCGGCGCACACGATCGCACTCGACGACCCCATTTCCCGTAGCGCGTCCGCCGCGGCGACGGTGATCGCCGTGCCGTAGCCGTGACCGCGATGGTCGCGGTGCACGCCCATCGGCTCGAGCAACCCGGGCCTCCCCGAACCGGCCGACCACACCGTCGCGGCCGCCACCGCAGTGCCGCGGTCGTCGTAGGCGACCAGACACTGGGCGTCAGCGTACGGCGCTCCGGCGGCCATCGTGTGCCACCGCTCTTCCGTGAACGTCGACCCGCCAAACGCCGCGCGCTGAACAGCCACCCGCACGTGGGCCCGCTCCGGACCGATCACCTCAATCTGCACGCCGCAGTCCTCCACCGGCTCCGCGAGGTCACGCTGGAGCGGTGTCCACGGCTCGTCGGGGTCCCACCCGTCATCGAACAGCAGCCGTTGGAACAATCCGCCCAATCGCGCCTCGACGGAGACGCTCCCCTGCGGCAGGACGCCGCGCTCCGGCTGAGTCACTTCGGCGAGCATCTGATAGGCCAGCTCCTCGTCATGCTGAGCTTCTGGCACGATCGCCAGTCGCACCAGACCGGGACTGTCCACCAGCCCGACGGCGAGAATCTGTCCATCGCGGCTCCAGGTCCGGACCGCTGCGGCCGTCGCCTCTGCGCCGAACCGCCAGTGCCAGCCCAGGTCCCCTGGATGCAACTGCATCGGTGCCCCGTCGTACTGCCACTCCCGCAGCACGCGCGCAGCCTCGCTCAGCCCATCGACTCCTGGCTTGCTCAACACGATCGACACATTCTGATACAAGCACCACCTCATGCCAGCCCGCACCTGGGACCTCGGCCGGGGTCTGGAGAAGCCGGTCCTGGGGTCACGCAGCACCGCCCGTTCAGAGGAAATGATCTTGAATTTGTCTTGTGAGGTTATCAAACCTAATAGCGAATAACGCCTTCTCGGGTAAGCTTATAGACCAGATGAGAGATTACTTATCGAACAGGTTGACTAGTGTGTTTGCTGTGACGGCGGATGCGGTCCGGGCGGGGAGGGGATCAGGAGAAACGGGCGATCTGGCGCATCTTGTTCATCGCGTCCAGCGCGGCGACCTTGTACGCCTCGGCCAGGGTCGGGTAGTTGAACACGGCGTCGACGAGGTAGTCGATGGTGCCGCCGCAGCCCATCACGGCCTGGCCGATGTGGACGAGCTCGGTGGCGCCGGTGCCGAACACGTGGACGCCGAGCAGCTTGCGGGTATCGAGGGAGACCAGCAGCTTCAGCACGCCGTAGGAGTCACCGATGATCTGGCCGCGGGCCAGCTCCCGGTAACGCGAGACGCCGACCTCGAACGGGACGCTGTCCTTGGTCAGCTGCTCCTCGGTCCGCCCGACGAAGCTGATTTCGGGAATGCTGTAGATGCCGATCGGGTGCAGCTCGCTGACCTCGTGCAGCGGCTCGCCGCAGGCGTGATGCGCCGCGATCCGGCCCTGCTCCATGGAGGTGGCCGCCAGCGCGGGAAAACCGATCACGTCGCCGACCGCGTAGATGTTCGGGACGGAGGTCCGGAAAAACTCGTCCACCACGATCCGGCCGCGCTTATCGGCGGTCAGGCCGGCCGCGTCGAGGTTAAGGTTGTCGCTCACGCCCTGCCGCCCGGCCGAGTACATCACCGTGTCGGCGGGGATCTTCTTCCCGCTGGCCAGCGTCGCGATCGCGCCATCGGGCCGGGCCTGCACCGAGTCGACTGTCTCGCCGAACCTGAACGTGACGGCGAGATCGCGCAGGTGGTATTTGAGCGCCTCGACCACCTCGACGTCGCAGAACTCCAGCATCCGGTCCCGCTGCTCGACCACCGTGACCTTGGTGCCCAGCGCCGCGAACATGGACGCGTACTCGATCCCGATCACGCCGGCGCCCGCGACCACCATCGAGCGGGGCACCTGCTCCAGGTGGGCGATCCCGTCGGAATCAATCACGGTGCGGTCGTCAAACTCGACGCTGGCGGGACGGGCGGGCCGGGTGCCGGTGGCGATCACGACCTTGTCGGCCGTGGCCCGGCGGATCCGGCCGTCGCCGTCGTCGACGTCCACCGTGTGCGGGTCGGCGAAACTGCCGGTGCCGGTCAGGATCGAGACCCGGTTACGGGTCAGCTGGCTGCGCACCACGTCCATCTCGCGGCCGACCACGTGGCTGGTACGGGCGGCCAGGTCGCCGACCGTGATGTCGTCCTTGACCCGGTAGCTCGACCCGTACATCTCGCGCTGGTCCAGGCCGGTCAGGTACAGGATCGCCTCACGCAGGGTCTTGGACGGGATCGTGCCGGTGTTCAGGCAGACGCCGCCGATCATGTCCTTGCGCTCGATGATCGCCACCCGCCGCTCGAGCTTCGCCGCGGCGATGGCTGCCTTCTGGCCGCCGGGCCCCGAGCCGATCACCAGCACGTCGAAGTCGTACACACGATCTAGTGTGACCGCCCGACGCCGTCTTTAGAACCCCTGCGGCGCTCGGGGTTCTACAGGGGCGGGCCGGCGGTTAGGGACAGGGTGCCGGTCTTGGTCTGGCCGGCCGGGGTGACCCAGGTGAGGGAGACGCTGGCGCCGGGGCGGAACTTGGACATGAGGCCGGTCAGGCTCTTCGGGGAGCCGACCGTCTGGCCGTTCACGCTGGTGATGACCGAACCCGCAGTCAGGCCCGCGGCGGTGGCCGGGCTGCCGCAGATCGTGCCGAGGACCAGGGTGCCGGCGCTGACCGAGGCGATCGGGGACGGCACGGTCAGGTTGCCGTCACTGTTGTAGCAGCCCGGGGTGCCCGAGCCCGAGCCGTTCCCGCCGCCGGAACCGCCGAAGCCGCTCTGGTTCTGCTGCTGCGCGGCCTGGGCCTGCGGGCTGCTGCTCGTGCCCTTGCCGATGTAGATGCCGATGAAGGGCGGGTAGCCGATCACGACCGTGGCGCTGGCGTGCTCGGCGGAGATCTGATGGGCCACCGCCAGGGCGGTGTTGATCGGGATGGCGAAGCCCGAGGTCGACTGCTGCTGCGGCGAGAAGCCGCCGCCACCGCCCGCGGTGTCCATCCCGATGACCTGGCCGGCGGCGGTGGACAGCGGGCCGCCGGAGTCGCCGGCCACGATGCTCGCGTTCGTCTCCAGCATGCCGTGCAGGGTCTCCGAGGTGACCGTGCCGCCCTGATCGTTCGCGGTGACGGTCTGGTTCACCCGGGTGATGCTGCCCTCGGCCGAGACGATCTGGCTCTGCCCCTCGGCGTTGCCCAGGGCCACCACCGCGGCTCCTGCCTTGACCTGGGACGAATCGCCGATCGGGACGGTGTGCAGGCCGGACGCGCCCTGCAGCTGGATCTCGGCGATGTCGCCGGTGACGTCGTAGCCGACGACCTTGGCCGGGTAGCTGCGGCCGGTCGACAGCACGGTCGCGCTGATCTTGGTGGCGTTCTCGATCACGTGGTTGTTGGTCAGCACCAGGCCGCTTGAGTTGAGCACCATGCCGGTGCCCGCGGCCTGCTCGCTGCTGTACTGCAGCGTGGTGTTGATGATGACCACGCCGGGCGCGACCTTCTTCAGCACCGCGGAGCTCGTCCCGGATCCGCTGCTCGGCAGCGGTACCGGGCTGCTGCTCGGGGCCGGCCCGGGGACCGCAGGGATGGCGCTGCTGCTAGGCGCCGGCGCCGCCGAGACACTGGACGCCGGGTGGTACACGGCCACGACCGTGCCGGCCCCCAGCGCACCCGCGGCCAGCGCCACGGCCAGGTAGCTCAGCAGGCCGATGCGCCGCCGCGGCGGCCGGGGAGGCGGAGGAGGTCCCTGGGACAGGGGTGAAGTGGGACCGCCGTAGCCACCGCCATCGGCAGGCGGCATGCCGTAGCCGCTGTAATCCTGCATCTGTATCACGCCTTAGGTCGCGTGCGTCCGGTCGCTCGTGGGCCGGGACGGGCCCGCGCAAAATCCTGGCCTGTCCTGCCTGCCCTCTAGTGAGCACTACGAAGCTGATAGATAGCTGAATGCTCGCTGCAGATCCCGTAAGGCTGCCTAGGGTCGCCGGGTTCAGGCCCACGCGCGCGGATGCGGCAGGACAGACGCCGCCTTCCGGCCCAGCAGTATCTTGCGCCCCAGCTCGCTCGCCACTTTCGGGGGGAGGACCGCCCGCAGCCGCGGCCATACCTGCCGCTCCTCGAAGCCGAAGTGCTCCCGGCCCGCCCGGGTGAACCGGCTGAGCAGTTCCTCGAACCCGGGGTCGGCGGCGTCAAACTGGTCCAGCTCGGCCAGGAGTTCCCCGACCTCGAGCTGCTGGCAGATGGCCCGGTCGGCGAGCGGGCCGCCGCCGGGGACATGCTCTCGTACGGCTGGCCACAGGTACATCCGCTCGACGTCAGCGTGCTTGGCTTCCTCGATGACGAGCTCCTCGGTCATCATCTTGCGCAGCATCAGCTGATCCTCGCAGGCGCCGGTGGCCGCGGTCGGGCCCTTCTCGAGCTCCGCCAGCACGGCGCCGATCTCCTCATGGTCCTCGGCCAGGACCTCGAACACATCCTCCATCTCGGTCTTCCTCTCCTCATATGCGAGCCCACCCCGAGGGGTAGGTGCCCCCATCCCCCGAAGGTGGGGCTTATTCATGGCAGAAGGGTTGTGCGGTGCGGTTGATTCCACCGAGAAACGCGAGGTCATAGCACACGTAGGAGGCGGCACACGACGTCAACGATGCCGTCACCCGCTGACAATGTATCCCGGCGCAAGCCGCCGCGAGCGACGCTTTCTGCCGAGATAACGGAAGCGTGCCCCGGCGCGGTAACGGGAGTTAGTTCGGCGCCATCAGCGAGTCAAAAGGATACGGAAGTGACGCGCCAATACTCGTTCGGCCGGAAAAGGTCTTAGTGACCGGCGAGGAAGGCAAGCTCGCGGACGAAGTACCCGGCGTTCACCGTGCCGACCCCCGAGGCCAGGTCGTAACCGGGCCGGGCGGTGAAGCCGCGCACCGTGTCCTTATGGCCGCCCTGACTGAACGACACGGTGTTGTTGCCCGAGGTGACGTCCACGATGCCGGGGGCATGCTCGGCGGACAGCTGGTACAGGGCCGGGTTGATCAGCCCGAGCGAATGCCCGGCCACCTGATCCGCCAGCGCCACGATGCCCGCGAACATCGGGGTGGCCTCGCTGGTGCCGCAGGCCGGGGTCCAGCCGGCCGGCGCTCCGCCGAAGCTGCCGTAGGTATCCACCGACCCGTTGCAGGCCCCGCTCATCGAGATGTCGGGCACGCCGCGGCGGCCGCCGACGATGTTCCGCACGCCGTTCTGGTAGGCCGGGCGGCTGAACAAGACCGACTTGCCGCCGCCGCCGGCCAGCGGGTTCGGGCCCGCGTTGCCGATGGCGAACTCGTTGGTGGCCTTGCTGTACGTGTCGTTCCACACGGTGGGCGCGGTGGGCTGGCCCTTGGCGTTGATGTGCAGCTGGGTCCCGCCGATGCCGGTCACCAGCGGGTCGCTGTCCGGCCACGACGTCACCGGGTACAGGTAGTAGGTGCTCTCATCCAGCCCGACGTCGGCAGCGCCCGAGTCGCCCGCGGCGGCGAGCACGGTGACTTTATCCTTCGCGGCGAGCTCGTAGGCACCACGCAGCGCCTGCACCGAGGCCGGCCGCGGGCGCGGGAAGGTCTGCTCGGTGGCGCTGAAGCTCTGGCTGATCACGTCGCCGAGGTGGTGGTTGAGCACGTACTCCTCGGCCGCGACGATCTGCGGGAAGCCGTGCACGCCCTCGGTCTCCGAGACCGGCGTCTCGACCAGCAGCAGGTTCGCGCCCGGCGCGACCGTGTGCGCGTACTCCACGTCCAGCGTGGTCTCGCTGGCCCAGCCGACCATGTCGGAGTTGCCCGGGTTATAGGCGGGCACCTTGCCCGCGGGCTGGATGATCCGCAGCGACGGCGGCGCGGGCAGGCCGAACGCCTGGTCAAACACGCCGAGGTCGTGCTTGATCGTCGGTGAGCCGTAGGAGTCGACGATGACGATCGTGGCCCCCCGGCCGGTCACGCCGCTGGCGTACACCACGGGCAGGTTATACGCCTGCCGGATTTGGGCTGGTTCGTAGCATGCGACCTTGTAGGCTTTCTCGCAGTCAGCGGTGGTAGGGGGGCTGGACTGCGCGCGGCCGACGTGCATCACGCCCGGTTGGACGGTCACATCCGACAGCGCCTGCCCAGCCGAACCCGTCGCCGCGGGGCCCGCGGCCGCCGACCCGGAAAGGTCCACGCCCGGCCCGGCGGCGGCCAGCGCGGCAGCAGTGAGCCCGCACGCACCGAACGCAACCACGATCCGCCTCGGCACCCGCATTGACGACTCCCTCCACCAGCCCCGATGACCTTAACACCCAAGTACCGCTCAGGACGACAGGAGAGCAGCATGCGCCTCCGGAGTAGCGTGGCGATCGACCTCGGCACCGTGAACACGCTCGTCTGGGTGGCCGGGCGGGGCATCGTGCTCGAGGAGCCAACCGCGATCGCCATCGACACCGCCGCAGGCAAGGTGGCCGCGGTGGGCGAGGCGGCGGACGCGCTGGCCGGCAAAGAGCCGCAAGACATCCAGGTCATCCACCCGATGCGGGACGGGGTCATCTCGGATCTGGACGCGGCCGCCGCCATGCTGCACGAGTTTTTGCGCCGGGTCAGGCGGCGTGGCCTGCTGCGCCCCAGCGCCCTGGTCTGCGTGCCAAGCGGCGCCACCCAGGTCGAGCGCCGGTCGATCATCGCGGCGCTGAGCGTGCGGCGCCCCCGGTACAACGTCCGGCTGATCGACGAGCCGGTGGCCGCCGCGGCCGGCGCCGGGTTCGACCTCACCGGCGGGGCCGGCGGCTTCGTGGTCGACATCGGCGGCGGGACCACCGAGGTCGCCGCGGTGGCGGGCTGGCGGGTGGTCAGGTCGCGCTCGCTGCGCAAGGCGGGCAACGCCATGGACGAGGCGATCGAGCACGCGGTCAGGAACGAGCTCGGCCTGATCATCAGCCAGCGGGCCGCCCGGCAGCTGAAGATGACGCTCGGGGTCACCGGCGGGACAGCCGGCGGAGCCGAGGTCGTCGGCCTCGACGTGGCCCAGCGGACCCCGCGGTCGGAGTTCGTCCCCGGCGCCCTGGTAGCGTCCGCGCTCGAGCCGATCGTGGCCGCGATCGCAGGCGCGGTGCACGAGATGCTGTCGGAAATCCCGGCCGGCCTGGCCGAAGACGTGGTCCGCGGCAAGGTCAGGCTGGCTGGCGGCGGCTCGCTGCTGCCCGGCCTGGCCAGCCGGATCGAGAACGCGGCCGGCATCGGCACGGTGCTGGTCGAGGACCCGCTGCGGTGCGTGGTCCGCGGCGCCGCGGAGATGCTCGAGCGCAAGGACACCGGCCAGGACAAGGGCAAAGGCCGCTCGGCGGGACCTGGGCTGCGGCAGTGAGACCACGGCCCGTTCGGTCAAGGTCATGACGGAACGGGCCGTGGTGCGTGCTCTTCTTTTGCGTATTACTCGAGCGGCTGGTGCGCGATCGCGGGCGGCTCGCGTCCGGCC
>OBLT010002084.1_pt1 | contig 12574 bp, 8 predicted proteins | sample 1518721 | NCBI WGS metagenome assembly OBLT01 (sample SAMEA3539307, study PRJEB22396) | soil metagenome | biome: tundra; feature: field; material: soil | place: USA | collected 2010-05 | depth 0.15 m | reverse complement strand
TGAGGCAAGCTAACCATGTGTCCCTGATCCTCATCAAATTGATGCGTGCAGAGGGTGAAGGCGTCCTGGAGGCGATGGGTGACCAAAATTGAAGGGGTGTGGTAGACGTCGCGCTCCTTCATCACCAGCTCAATAATCGTTGTGGAAGTGACGGGGTCAAGACCGCCCGTTGGAGAGTCGTAGAGGATGAGCTCGGGTTGATGGATGAGAGCGCGCGCAATGGCAACGCGGCGTCGCATGCCGCCAGAAAGACTGCTGGGAAAGAGCGCAAAAGTGTCGTCGAGCTCGACGAACTGCAACGCTTCGTGGACGCGGGCATCGATTTCGTCATCAGGGACACGTTCTGCAATCAACTGGTAGGCCACATTGTCCCGGACGGAGAGCGAATCGAAGAGCGCGCCCTCTTGGAAAACCATGCCGGCCCGAGTGCGGAGGGCGAAGAGGGTTTCCTCGCGCATGTCGGCGATTTCCTGGCCGAAGAGCTGGATGCTTCCCTGGTCGGGCCGAACCAAACCATTGACCAGCTTGAGCAGGACGCTCTTGCCTACACCGGCGGGCCCAAGCAAAATGCGCGTCTCACCCGGCGCCAGGGAGAAGCTGATCTCCTGAAGAACCGGCTTGCCCTCGAAGGCGATAGAGACGTTGCTGAAGGCGACGACGGGACCGGCATCCGCGGGCAGAGCAGGGTGTCGCCCCGAGGGAGCTGGATTGGGCGAGGCGTTGGAGGAGGTCTCGCTCATAGCGGGGGTAAGAGGGTGAGAAGTACTTGAGTAACAAGAAAGTCGACGAAGATGATGAGGACCGAAGAAGTGACGACCGCCTGAATAGTTGAGCGGCCTACTCCCTCAGTGCCGCCCGAGGTTCTCATGCCATAAAAGCAGCCGATCGAGGCAATGATGAAGCCTGAAAAGAGCGGCTTGACAAGCCCCTGAATAATGTCGGGATAACGGAGGTGCTCCCACGCCTGGGAAAAATATTGCGTGCCGTCCTGGTGGTTCATGAAGACGCTGACGGCGGCTCCGCCAAAGATGCCGAAAGCGTCGGCAAGGATGGTGAGAAACAAGAGCATGGTGATGCATGAAAAGAGGCGTGGCGTGACCAGTTTGCGCATGGGGTCGACGCCGAGGGCGCGCATAGCGTCAATCTGCTCGGTCACGACCATGGAGCCGAGTTCGCTGGCCATCGAGGATGCGTTCCGGCCTGAGACCATGATGCCTGTAAGCACCGGGCCCAACTCCCGAATCATGGTAATGCTGACGAACCGCCCTGTGACGGCGGCGGCACCGAACTGGGCCAACGTGGCGGCAGATTGAAGGGCTAAGACGCCTCCGGTAAAGAAACCAGCCATGAGCACGATAGTTGCCGAGCCAAAGCCGATAATATCGGACTGCACAAGGAATTCCGGCCAGTAACGGGGCGCGCTAAAAAGATTCATGACGGCGCGATGCGCAAACAGGGAGTATTCCTGAACGGTGAGCACGAGTTGCTTGGCAGTTCTATCGATCGTGATGGTCGCCATAAGGTTTGCCGGGCTGCGGGATGTGCCGGGGTGACTGCTCGGTTGAAACGATCTTGCATGGTCAGAATAGCGCATCGGGGGAGCCGGTCCATGTGCGAAGGTTGTTCGACAGTTAAACAGGTCGGGCCTGGTGAATCACCTGGCAAGAATTACTTGGGTGGGTAAAGAAAATTCCCCCCCTTGCCGCCGCAGGCTCGGTTCGGTCGCTTTCTTTTCACTAAGTTGTGGTGTGGCAATCGGAATGCAGTTGATCCGGCAGACGCCGGCGGGTTCCGCGAAAACGGTTAGAGAGGTGAAGGGGATGCGCTTCTTCGGTGTGCGTTTGATCCTTGCTCTGTTCGTGGGCATCACATTGGTTTCCCTTGGCTCGGCTTATTTTGAGGTGTTGGCGCATAAGCTCTCGCTCCGGCGCGAGTTGCAGCGCCGGACCATTTGGCTCGCCACGAGTCTGCAACTCGACCTGGAGCCAGGATTGGCGAATGGGCAAATTGGGAACCTGGCGGACCAGATTGAACGGCTCCGCGCCCGAGATGAGGCGCTGGCCTTGGCCGTCTATGACGTCCATGGAGCAGTGCTTGCCACCGCCGGACCGGTTGAGCTTTTCAAGGAACTTCCACAGGCAGTGTTGACCAAGGCCATTCAGAAGGGCGCGAATTCGGGAGCGTTTGGTCACGATTCTAACTATCAGTGGCTGGAGGAGGCTGTCCCGCTGAATTCCGGCGGCCAGCCGACTGGCGCGCTAGTGGTCTTGGAAGATGCGGGGTACATTCGCGCCGAAGGCACGGCGGCCTGGCTGCGGAGTTTCTGGCGGATTGTCGCATTCCTGGTGCTGATTGTAGGCGTGACGCTGCTGATGGTTCGCTGGTTCCTGATGGAGCCGATGACCAGGGTGGTGGAGCGCTTGCGCCGCGTACGAATGGGGCACAACGACCCGGATCCCGAGGAAAACAAAGCAGAGTTGAACCTGTTCCGCCCGTTGGCGCACGAGGTGGAGACTATGGCACAGAGCCTGGCCAAGGCACGGGCATCCGCGGCTGCCGAGGCTCGAATGCGCGATGAAGGCGAGCACCATTGGACGGCGGAACGGCTGGCGGTGCATGTGCGCGAACGGCACGGGTCGAGCAAGATTTTCGTGGTATCGAACCGCGAACCATACATGCACGTTCGGCAGGGCCGGCAAACCGTTTGCGTGGTTCCTCCCAGCGGACTGGTAACGGCCATTGAGCCGGTGCTGCGGGCCTGCGACGGAGTGTGGGTGGCACACGGAAGCGGAGCGAACGACGGTTTGGTTGTGGATGAATTCGACCGGCTGCGCGTTCCGCCGGACGATCCACTTTACACCCTTCGGCGCGTTTGGCTGTCCAGGGAAGAAGAAGAAGGCTACTATGACGGGTTTGCCAACGAGGGGCTGTGGCCTCTTTGCCACATCGCTCATACACGGCCGATTTTTCGCGCTTCAGATTGGGAGCACTACAAGCGGGTCAATGCCAAGTTCGCAGCGGCCCTGCTGGAGGAGATGGAGGGCAGCGCCGAACCAGTCGTTTTTGTGCAGGATTATCATTTCGCGTTGCTGCCGCGAATCTTAAAGGGGGCGCGCCCGGATGCGCGCGTGGCCATCTTCTGGCACATTCCCTGGCCCAATCCTGAGGCGTTTGGGATTTGCCCGTGGCAGGCGGAGTTGCTGGATGGCCTGCTTGGTGCCGATCTCATTGGCTTTCACATTCCCCTGCACTGCAACAATTTTCTGTCGACCGTGGACCGCGTGCTTGAGTCGCGAACCGATCGTGAACACATGACCTGCCGGCGGAATGGACATACAACCACGGTGCGCCCATACGCGGTAAGCGTGGCCTTGGACGGGACCAAGCCCAATCGAGTTGGACGCGAACCGTCGCGTTCGGAGCTGTTGGCGATGTTTGGCGTGCGCAGCGAATCCCTCCTGCTTGGAGTAGACCGAATGGACTACACCAAGGGAATTGTCGAACGGCTCATGGCAATCGAAAGATTGCTCGAAGAGCATCCATGGCAACGGGAACGGATCACCATGGTGCAGATTGCGGCACCGAGCCGGTCGCGCATTCCCAGCTATGTGGAACTCAGCAAACGGATCAAGTCGACGGTGGAGCGGATCAATCTGCGTTTTCAGACTCCGCATTGGCGGCCCATTGTCCTCATTGAGCGGCAGTGTAGCCATGCAGAGGTCGACCGTTGGTATCGAGCAGCGGATCTATGCCTCGTGACCTCACTTCACGACGGGATGAACCTTGTGGCGAAAGAATATCTGGCCGCACGCGACGACGAAGACGGAGTGCTGGTGTTGAGCAAGTTCACAGGCGCGGCAGTGGAGCTGGGCGACGCACTGTTGGTGAATCCATACGACATTGAAGGCGTGGCCGAGGCCATCCATCGGGGTCTTGAGATGGACCCCGGGGAACGGCGGATGCGCATGCAAAGGATGCGGCGACAGGTGATGGAGCACAACGTATACCGGTGGGCGGCAAACATATTGGGCGACCTTTGCGAGCTCCGCATTGATAACACTGAGGATGTGGAGCTCGTACGAGGCAGGTTGTTGGTCGCTTCAGCAGAGGGTGGGAATCGTCGTAAACTGGCTTAGAGAGCGGGGACACGGTGACTCCAGAGGTGGCGGACAAGCTGGAAGCATTCTTTAGCGGCTTTGCCAATGGGGCAAAGCCGCTGCTGCTTCTGGACTACGATGGAACGCTGGCTCCGTTCCGCGTGGATCGGTTCACAGCGCGACCTTGGGCTGGAGTCCGAGAGTTGCTCGCAAGCATTCAAAAGCAGGGAAGGACGCGAATGGCGGTGGTGACCGGACGTCCCGCCAGAGAAGTTGCCCCGCTCCTCGGTCTCGATCCACCGCTTGAAGTGTGGGGGTTGCACGGCGCAGAGCGGCTGCACCCGGATGGAAGACGGGAGTTGGAGATGGCGCCAGCCGCCACGCAGGCGGAGTTGGAGGAACTGCGGACCGCATTGAAGAGAGACAGTCTGGGCGGGCTTGTTGAAGACAAGGCTAACGCAGTGGTAATGCACTGGCGCGGAGCACCGCCACGGAAAGCCAGGTCGATCGAAAATCGGACACGAGCGTTATTTGAGCCTCTGGCACAAATGGACGGCCTTGGCCTGCTGGAGTTTGAGACGGGGCTCGAGTTGCGCGTGGGCAGGGACAAGGGCGGCGCTGTTGAGGCGATTATGGAAGAGGCTGGAACCCTTGGGCCGGTCGCCTATCTTGGAGATGATTTGACCGATGAGGCTGCGTTTCGCGCGGTGCAGCGGATTGGCAGTCGCGGACTGAGCGGAATGGTGCGGCAGGTGTGGAGAGAAACGGCAGCAGAAGTTTGGCTGCGGCCACCCGCCGAGCTGCGGGAGTTCCTGAGAATGTGGATCAAGGCGGCGGCCAGGAAATAGATATGCGGGTTTACTCCCAGCGAAACACCTTTGCCGAAAGTGCCGTGCAAACGAGAAACAATAAGGCCAATGCACCAACGTCGGACATGTGGGCCGACCACGGATCGCCATTCCAGATTCCCTGCAGCAGCCGCACAGCGTAGGTCAGCGGCAGTACCTGCGCCACAGCATGCAGTGCGGGCGGCATATATTCAATGGGCACAAAGAGCCCCGAAACAGCGATCATGGGATAAAGAATGACGGCGCCAATGGGCTGCGCAAAGCGGGCCGTTGGAACGATGCTGGCAATGATGAAGCCAATCGACAGGATGCTCCACGTGCTGATCAACAACGCGACCGTAAACGAAAACCATGGCACATGAACGCCGGACGGAATGTAGCGCTTGCCGGCCAGCAGCATCAAACCCAGCGTCGCCGCGGTGAGTAACAGCTTGACGATCACGTGTGCCGTAAGAATCGTCTGTGGACGCAGGGGCGTAGCGCGCAAGCGTTTGAGGATGCCCCCTTCACGGTAGATGGAGATGATGGTCACCAGAGAGAGGACTGAGCTGATGGCAATCAGAATTGCCATCAGAACCGGAACACCCGCCCGGGAAAAGCTGCTGACGACGAGTGAAGGCGACGCGAGCCGGTTGTTGGCGAGTCTACCCAGCACGAGGAAAATCAGAACAGGGACTCCGATGGTGCCGAACGCGCCCATAGGCTCGCGCATAAACACCTTGATCTCGATCCATGTCAGTTTCCAGAGCCCACGCAGCATCATGTTTCGATCCTAATCGCGAATGGAGTGGCCAGTCAGCTTGAGAAAAACATCCTCAAGGTTGGGGAGAATCGTGCGGAAGTCCGTTACCCGAATCTTGTTCTCCGAGAGACAATCAATCACTTCAGTGACCAGGTCTTCGCTTGCGCCGCGAATCGTGATTCGGTTGTCGATAGTTGTCACCGACACGATTCCAGATATTTTCTTGAAGCGCTCCGCAGCGCTCAAAACGTCTGTCTCGAGGATGACGGTTCGCTCAGGGCAGTGCCGGGCGACGAGTCCTCCCGGCGTGTCGATGTCGATAATCCGCCCATGCTCCATAATGGCAACCCGATCGCAGAGCCGTTCAGCTTCCTCCATCAAGTGAGTCGTCAAGAACACAGTCTTGCCCCGCTCGCGAATGCCACGCACCAAATCCCAGATGGCCCGCCGTGCCTGCGGATCGAGCCCGGTTGTCAGCTCGTCGAGGAACACCACCTCAGGATCGTTAATCAGCGCAAGAGCAATGAACAGCCTTTGTTTCTGTCCTCCGGAGAGGTTCATGAACCATGCGTTCCGCTTGTCGGTGAGACCGAGCTGCTCGAGCAGATGCTCACCATTCACTTCTTTCTTCTGGTAAAGCGATGCCCAGAGGTCAACTGCCTCCCACACCTTGATGCGCTTCTGCAACTGTGCCTGCTGCAACTGGACGCCGATCCGGTTCTGCAGCTTGTAGACCTGGCGAAAGGGGTCGAGGCCCAGAACTGCGATGGTGCCACGGTCGGGCTTGCGCAACCCTTCGATGCACTCCATCGTAGTGGTCTTTCCAGCGCCATTCGGCCCGATCAAGCCAAAAATCTCGCCTTCGTTGACTTCAAACGAGGCTTCGTCGACAGCCACTGTGCGGCCGTAGGTCTTGCGGACTCCGGAGGCTTGAATGACTGGCGGCATAGTGACAGGAAAAATCGAAGACTCACAGAGCCTGAACCGAGTCTATATCGCGGCACCCGGGTCACTGATGATTGTGGCGTCTTGAGTCAGTGCGATCGCTTCAAACCAGGGAAGATGCAAAGAGCGCGGCAAGCCGCACTCAGGAAGAAATGCGATTGAGATAAGGCCCCGGACTCAAGGAGCTGCCTTTCTATTCCTGGTCCCATTTGAGCCGTCTATTCCCTGCCCTTTTTGCGGATCTCAATGGTGAGACGCTTGATCTTCTGGTTCAGGGTTGAGAGGGGGATACGGAACTGCTCGGCAGCTTCGGTCTGGTTGCCATTGCAGCGTTCGAGCTTTTCGATGATGATGCGACGCTCAATGTCTTCGAGGATGTCAAAGAGCGAGGCATTCGGGTTGTGCTCGAGCAGCGCGTCCTGGAAGCTGCGTCCGGTAATGTGCCCGGGCAGGAGATCGGAGCCGATCACCGGGCCAGATGAGAGCACAACACCGCGCTCTATAGAGTTCTCCAGCTCACGCACGTTGCCGGGCCACTCGTAATCCACCAGGGCGCGCAGTGCATCGGCAGAGAGCTTGCGCGGAGGAAGATCGTTTTCCCTGGCGTAGAAGTCGAGGAAGTGATTGGCAAGCAGGGGGATGTCTTCGCGGCGGGCGCGCAGCGGAGGAAGGTCCACCGTGATGACGTTCAGACGATAGAAAAGATCCTCGCGGAAGCGCCCATCACGCACCGCCTGACGGAGGTCAATGTTGGTGGCGGCGATGATGCGCACATCCACCTGGATTTCCTGGATCCCGCCAAGGTGCATGAAGCGTCGATCCTGCAGGACGCGCAGAATCTTGGCCTGCGTATCCGTGCCCATCGTGGCGATTTCGTCCAGGAAGAGAGTACCGCCGTTGGCAACTTCAAACAGGCCTTTTTTTGAAGCGACAGCGGAAGTGAATGCGCCCTTGACGTGGCCGAAGAGCGTGGACTCAAGCAGCTCAGAAGGCATGGCCCCGGTGTTGATGGGAACGAAAGGCTTGTCGCGGCGAGGGGAATTGGCGTGGATGGCCTTGGCGATGAGCTCTTTGCCCGTTCCGCTCTCACCTTGGATGAGAACCGTTGAGCGGCTGGGCGCGATCTGGGCCACCAGGTCGAAGACCTTGAGCATGATCTCGCTCTTGCCGACGATGTTGGTAAAGTTGTAGCGCTGCTTGAGGGTGCGCTTGAGCTGCAGGTTCTCTTCTTCAGCTCGATGGCGTGCAACAGCGGAGCGAATGTCAGCCAGCAGCTTTTCGTTGTCCCAGGGCTTCTGAACAAAGTTTTCAGCGCCGGCGCGGACAGCCTCCACCACATTGTCCACCGTGCCGTAGGCGGTGATCATGATGACCGGCAGTTCGGGCTGCCGTTCCTTGATCTGGGGCAACAGTTCAAGCCCACTTTGGCCGGGCAGGGCCAGGTCAAGGAGCACAAGATCAAAATTCTCAAGTTCAAGAATGCGCAGGCCCTGCTCGCCATCGTTGGCCATTCTCACGGAATAGCCTTCAAGCGTGAGCAGCACTTCCAGCGACTCGCGGATCGCTGCCTCGTCGTCAATGACAAGGATGCTGGCGCCGTCAAAGTTGCTGTTGGTGGCCGGCGCAGAAACGGGTACGTTCAAAGGCTGTTCAACCTCAGGCATTTACAGACTTTCTTAAAAGCGGAAATTCGAGATGAAAGGTTGTGCCAGCGCCAATGGAGCTCTCGACATGGATTTTTCCTGCGTGCTCCTGAATGATGCCATAGGAGACGCTGAGCCCGAGTCCAGTGCCGCGGCGGTCACCTGGCTTGGGCGTGGTCTTGGTGGTAAAGAATGGATCGTAGATGCGCTTGAGGTTCTCCGGAGCGATGCCCGTGCCGGAGTCAGTAATCATGGCGGCAACATGACCGTTCACGAGCGTGGCAACACGGAGACGGCCTCCGCCTGGCATGGCTTCTTTCGCGTTCAACAGCAAGTTGAGAAACACTTGCTGCAGCTTGCCGGGGTTGCCGTGGATGGGCGGCAATTCCTCCGCCAGGTCCAGGTCAATCACGACTTGCGCAGTCTTGAACTGGTGTTCAAGCAGCAAGAGCGTATCGCGAATCACCTGGTTGAGATTGGTTTCGCGGAATTCCGTGGTAGACGTACGGGAGAAGTTGAGCAGACCATTGGCAATCTCCGCCGCACGGAAGCTCTGCTGGGTGATCTTATCGAGCACAGGGCCTAGGCGAGCATCGCCCTTCAGCTGTTTTGAAAGCATCTGCGCGTACGAGGAGATAACCGCAAGGGGGGTATTGATTTCATGGGCAACGCCGGCTGCGAGCAGGCCGATGGAGCTGAGCTTGTCTGCCTGGGCAAGCTGCGTTTCAAGCGAGACGCGCTCGGTGATGTCATCCACCAGGATAATGCGCCCCACCGAGACAAAATCTCGTGAAAGCAGGGGTGCGATGGCGATGTTGGCGGTGCGGTTTTCACCGGCGCGGGTAATCAGGCGGAACTTGTAAAGATGATGCACACCTTGTTCATTGCGGAAGCCGTCGAGGGCATCGACAAACTCCGCAGGGAAGACGGCGCGAAGCGGCTGGCCAAGGGCCTCAGCGCGGCTGAGGGCGTACATGGCCTCCATCTGCGCATTCCAGCTTTCGATGCGATCGCTGAGATCGATGGCTAGAATACCCACGTTGATTGACTCAACGATGTTCTCGTTGAACTCCTTGAGGCGCTCGAATTCGCCGATCTTCTCTTCAAGGCGCGCGTAGAGGCTTGCATTTTGTAGTGCGATGCCGATGTAACTGGCGAGGGACTCAAGCAACTCGACATCTTCGCTGGAGAGGAAATCGCCACCAATGGTGCGGCCCAGGCCAATCACGGCAATGGTGCGGGTTTCAGCGGACCCAGAAGAGTTTATTTCGCTCGCCTGCATCTGGCCCGCGGCCACGCGGCAAGGGAGGTAGTAATTCAAGTCGAGGAGGGCGGCGGTCCTCTGCTCATCTTCAGGGAGGTGCAAGGCCTGCTGTGCGTTTTCGAGGAAGATATGCGGTTGGTCCTTGGCCTCGTCGAAGTCAAGGAATCCCAATGCCAGCGAGCTCGCTGCAAATCGGTTCTGCGCGGACCCCCCATCGAAAGGGGCCGGCAATCCATGGGCGGCGGCCAGACGCAGGCGGCCGGAATCCTCAGTAAGGAAAACCGCGACACGGGCAACCAGCAGCGCGCGGGGCAGCCGCTCCACGATGGAGGCCAGCAGGGCCTCAATGTTTGTCTCTGAACTGAGCCCGCGGCCGAACTCGACCAGGGCCTTGCGGTAGTCGTAGCGATGGCGATCGAACGCTTTGTCGACCCAGCCCTGAATGCGGCGCTTGAGGGGATCGAAAATGGCGGCCGTAACCAGGATGGTAAGCACCAGGCCCCACTCACGCACCTGTTGCGGCATCCCGTTGTGGACCACCAGGGCACTGAGGGCAATGACGCCGAAGTAGGCGCCGAGCAGCAGGCCGGTGGCGAGCGTGTAAGCCACGCCGCGCTTGAAGATCAAGTCGGTGTCCATCAGCCGATAGCGGACGATGGCCCAGCTAAAAGTAAGCGGGAGAATGACAAGCGACAGACCCGCCAGGTTGGTGAGCAGCCGGGGCGGGCTCAAATCAAAAAGAAACGGTATGGCATAGAACAAAGTGAAAGGCAGCACAGCAAGCAATGTGCCACGCGTGACCCACTTCAACTGCTGGCGCAGCAGGGGAGTGTTTGCTCGGCGGTAGCTGAGCATAAAGAGTAGTGCGGCCAGAACATAAAAGGCGGCGTCGTACGCCGTGCCGATCTGGTCAAGACGATGTTTCAGCAGCTCTGTTGGGAGCCTTGTCCCAATCGTCCAGAGCCACAAGCTGAGGAGGCCGACGGCCGGCGCATAGACGAGCGGCAGCAGCCAGCGGCGGCGGCTGCTTCTGAACCGTTCCTCTGGGAAACTGAGCGCGAAGTGCAGGAACAGCGCTGGTTGCAACGACTCCGCGAGCACGTTCGACCAGAAAACTGTCCAGTCAAGCGCATCCAGTTCTCCCGTGTACTTCAGGGCAAAGAGGGCAAACGAGACCAGACAGAAAAAATAGAAATGTGTGGCGCGCGGCGCGGTCCAGCGCCGGAACAGGACGTAAATGCCAATAGCAAGATAGATCAGCCCGATGATGCGTTGCGCCTGTGACAGACTGCGGTCCAATGGGACTGGAATGACCTTCACCGGCTCGTCCAGCGGAATGCCGCCGCGAGTGATGGAATAATTCGCCTGGACGTAACTGCCGATAGGATAGAGCACCCGTTCCAGGTCAGACACCCGCTCGATGGGGGTGTCGTTGACGTCGGTAAGCAGGTCATGCACCTGAATGCCGGCCCGCTGGCCGGGCATGTCAGGGATCACTTTGACCGCTTCCAGGCCTCCGCCGCCCTGCACTTCGCGCCACCAGACACCATCGTCCGGCTGCTGGAACTGGCGCTCCTGCCTCAAATTCAAAATCGCCAGCAGGAACAGACCGGCCGTGGCCACGGCCAGCAGGGTCGCCTGCAAACGATTGAAGAGGCTAGTTTCCATGGGAGGGCTCTCTACATCAGTGGAGTTTGTAGCACGTCGGCTGCCATGCGACCGACATTACGAGACACGTCACAGTACTTCCATGAATCGATTGAGAACACGCGAGATAGTGACTTCTCGTGCGGAGAAACGTCAACAGGCACATTACCAAGGTCTGTGGAAAATGCAGGAAACAGTAGGCCGGCTACATTAAAAGGGATCGATCTATGGAAATAGGTAGCTCCTTGAGATGAGGCAGTTTACTGGGCATCGGTGGGAGAAACAACCAGGGCACGCATGCAATTCTCTTCGGCTCTGGGACTGATAATGCGCAGAATAGTGGGCTGAATGAGATCGTTTCAAGCGTGTTAGGGTGTGGGCTCAACGCTGACCGTATGTGGCTTTCGGGCCATGCTTGCGTTGGTAGTGGTGCTCGGAAACATGGGCTGGAATCCCAGATTCAGAGGCTCCGAGCAGGATGCTTCGGAAGGCGAGGCGCGCTATGTATTCAAGAACATCAGCGTGTTCAACAGCGTCAGAGACCGTTTTGCCCCAGGTGAATGGGGCGTGTCCGGCAACAAGCACACCTGGGACAGCAAGGGGGTCTAGATTGTCAGTGTGGAAGCGCCGGACGATGACGGCGGCAGTGTTTCGAACGTAGCCCTTGGCAACTTCCTCGGCGGTAAGGGGATCAGTAATGGGAACGGGACCGTGGAAGTAGTCGGCGTGAGTTGTGCCAAGGCAGGGGATAGGTCGGCCGGCCTGGGCCCAGGAAGTTGCGAACTCAGAGTGGGTGTGAACGATGCCGCCGATCGAGGGGAACTCGCGGTACAGATGGGTGTGCGTGTCCAGGTCACTCGAGGGGCGTAGATGGCCTTCAACAACCTCCCCATCGAGGCCTGTGATGACCAGGTCGGCCGAGGTGAGCGAGTCGTAGTCGACCCCGCTTGGCTTGATCACCACAAGCGGCTTTGCGCCGGCCCGGTCGATTCCGCTGGCGTTGCCAAAGGTGTGGGGAGCAAGCCCGCGGCGGGCGATTTCGCGGTTGGCATGAAGGACTTTTTCGCGGAGGGCGGGCAAAAGCATGGCGGACCCAGTGTACAGTTTCCAACTTGCTCTTGTCGTTGGCTGAGCCCCGAGTCCAACGAAAAGAAGAACGAATATTGGGTACGCCATTGCACGAATTTGGACAAGACCAAGCAAGAGATGCAGGTGCACGCAAAATGAGATTGTAAACGCGAACGCGAAATTGAAGCGCAACGCAGACTTCCCCGGCATTGCGCGGGAGTACCCTTTTGGATTGGTCTTTGAATCGCTGTTAAGCTATTGAATCTATGGTGGGCGCTGCAGGATTCGAACCTGCGACTTCCACCGTGTGAAGGTGGCAC
>OBLT010002083.1_pt1 | contig 12574 bp, 15 predicted proteins | sample 1518721 | NCBI WGS metagenome assembly OBLT01 (sample SAMEA3539307, study PRJEB22396) | soil metagenome | biome: tundra; feature: field; material: soil | place: USA | collected 2010-05 | depth 0.15 m | reverse complement strand
TCGGCGCGCATGACCAGCGGTGTTGCGGTGGGAAATTCCACCGCCTGCAGGTGTAAGGCCGCATCACAGCGGATGGTGCGTAACTCACTGGGCTCACCGGTGGAGCGGGCACCGAACTCCAACATGACGGTGGGCGGAACATAGCCCGTACCGCTGACCAACGGTACGTAGTCGATGAACACTTTGTCGCCCTCGGCCCGCACTGCTGCTGGTAATCCTTGCTGCTCAAGGTGTTGCGTTAGTCGGGGCACGATCTTGGCAGTCACCCAGTCAGACAGGCGCACACGTATCTCCTTGCTCCACTTCTTTTCCTGGCTCTTGTTGGCCGGCAGTGGTGCATCTGCATCGCCAACCAGATCGCCTGCGATGGCGCGGATGTCGTAGGTCAGATCCACGTCTTCAGAGAAGCGACGGATGACGCCATAGGCCTTCGACAATGATGTACCGCCCTTGAAAACAAGATGCTCAGCGTAGGGGCCGGTAAAGAGGTGCTGCAGAGACCAGACCACCCAGATATCTTTTTCCAGTAGGTGGGGCATGAGGCCGGATGTGTTGGCTACCGCGTTTAGCGCGTCCAGACGTTCTGCAGCGGAGAGATGAAAGAACTCAGTCATGAGTTACCAATGCACTGATCTCTTGGGCCATCCAAGTCGGCAGGCGCGAACGCGCTGATGCAACCTTTTCCAGTTCAGACGGCGGCAGTTTAGAGCGCAGCTTCAGGATCGCTTCGCCGGCTTTTTCCGGACCCAGCCAAGCCAGTGCCCGCACTACGTCGCCGGCAGCCAAGCCAGGGAAGATCAACTGCCAGATCGGCGCATGCCGGAATTCGACCGTTTGTGCGCCCAGTTTCAAGTGGCGACTGCGACCGGAAGTGAGATAGACCGCCCGCATCGGCACCTGCGTGGTCAGGCCTAGCGTGTTGGCGGCAGCAGCGCCGTGAGACACGAGAGTTTCCCCCCGTTGGTTCGCTAGACCTTCGACCATTTTGACGGTCGAAGGCGCACGGGTTCCAAAGCGGCTCTCGACAGGCAGCGCATAGATGCCGCGACCAACTCTCAGCAGAACGCCGCGCCGCACAAGGCGGGATAGCACTTGATCAACTGCCGCTCTGCTGCCTAGATGCAACAACTCTTTGGCAACCAAAGGAGTGCCCTCCGGCAATCCGGTAGCGTGCTCCAAGACTTGTTTGGTGAGAGTTTGCATGGCGATACCTCTTTTATCTGGTAGAATTATGATCATATTTCTGACACTTTGCAAGATTTATTAATTAATCATGAACGCAGGGAGTGTTTAAGGTGGCGTGTGAAATTGGCGCTTACTATTGTGCGCTATACATGTATCATTCTGGGGTGGGTGTTTCTTAAGGCAGAAGGCCAAGTGAGAAAATTTATCTGCGCGACTTTTGCGCGACTCTTACCGCATTTATAGGCACTAATTGACACTGAACTGGTTATGGAAGTTGGCAACCTATTGATATATATAGACGTAGAAAAGTTATGGCAGGCTACGAACCAAGGGGTCGGGCGTTCGAATCGCTCCGGGCGCACCAACAAATCAAGGGGTTAGGCATGTTTGCTTAGCCCCTTTTTCTTTCACTGTCACCGAAACGTCACTTAACGCCTGGCGACGATTCACATAGTCTGCAAGATGCACAGTTGACAGGTGCGCATACCGCCTCACCATCTCGGCACTCTCCCATCCCCCCAGTTCTTGCAGGACATGGAGCGGAGTGCCATCTTGTGCATGCCAGCTTGCCCACGTATGACGCAGATCATGCCATCGGAAGTTTTTAAGTCCCACCGACCCGCAAGCTGTGCGCCACGTTTTGGTAGCCGTCTGGAAAACCGGCTTACCTTCAAAGACGAACACATACTTATCGTGCTTGCCTTTCCATCTACTAAGAACCGCGACAGCATTTTCAGAAAGCGGTACAGCAATGGGTTTTTCAGCCTTGGCCTGATCCGGGTGAATCCAGGCGGTCTGGCGTTCGAGATCGACTTGCTCCCACTCAAGATGCGTCACGTTGGCTCGGCGTAATCCGGTTTCCAATGTGAAGCGCATCATTTCCGACGAGTGATACGGCAATGCGTTCAGAAGCTCTTCGGCTTTCTCGCGCGTGATCCACGAAACGCGCCGCGTCGGCTCCTTCAGCAATTTCACTGTCGGGATATGATCGATCCACTCCCACTCATCCCTCGCGAGTCGAAGAACAGAACGGATAATTTCCAGCGTTCTATTCACCGTTGCAGGTTTCGGATCAATCTTCCGATCCGGCCCCTTGATGCGAGGAATACTGTACGGCAACCTCCTGATCTTGGTGATTTCAGCAATCAAATCCTTGCTGATTTCATCAAGGTACTTATCGGACAAATAACGATCCAACCAGCGAAAGTGCGACAGGTCACTATTAAGGCTAGCCTTTCCTGCCTTCTCTTCGGAATAGCGTACGACTGCTTCTTGCCATGTCCGTCGAGGTTTTGTGCCGAGCCGCTTTTGCTCCCACAATTCGGTTTTCAGCCGGTCGTGGACTTCTTGCGCTTGCTGCTTGTTGTCTGTGCCAGTAGTGCGCTGTATGCGTTTCCCGTTGATGGTGAAATCAATCCACCAAATAGTGGAGTTTTTGCGTCGGAAGAGGGGCATATTTTTTTCCTTTCTTTGCGTGAGCCGCCTTCCGATGCCCGCGCCGAGTATTGTGCGCGCAGCCAGTCGGCCAGGTCAAGATCAATAAACACCCAACGCTTACCAGGCTTTACAGCAGGTACTTGTCCTGACTGTGCCATTCGCAGCAGAGTGATCGGATGGATGTGCAGGAACTCAGCAGCTTGATCAAGCGTTAACGTGCGCATTGAGTTCTTAATCGATTGCCAGACGGCGGTTTAATCCGCGCCCCGTTTTGGCTTGGATGCTGATTTGAAAGCCGCACTTAGCAACATGGCAGCCTCGGCTTGTTCCGCTGCCAACTTTGCAGTAGTTTCGGCAGCTTGCTGTTGCGCGAGTTTTTCTGCGGCCAGGCGTTGCTGTTTCGCTATGGCGGCATCGTGCACAAGCTTTGCGTGGTGCTCTGCCTCGACTCGCGCCTCGTTATCGCGTTTGAGGCGGATTCTTTCCTGCTCCGCATGTGCGGCGCGTTGGCTGGCAACCGCAGAAGCGCGCTGTTGATTGGCCTTCTTGCGCCGCAACCACCAAACCCATGCGCCATAGGTTAGCGAAAGGAGCACAGCGCAGGAAAGGAGTGGAATGCGCCATCTGCCCCACCACCCCATTGCGGTTTCCTTGCGGTAGCCATAATTCCATGCCTGTGCTTCGAGCATGGCTGTTGGCATATTCCAGTACCAGGGAGTATCTGGCAGTTGCAACGCGTTGGCTTTCGGTAGCAGTGCGGAGACTGGATGCTTGCTGATGACGCGAACTACGGCTTGGCAGAGCGAGCTACGTTGATCGGTCTTGCAGGTGGCGACTGCGGTGGCGATGTCTTGAATCTGATGTTCGACTATCCCACAACCTTTCAGGTCTGGATATTTCTGGCACATCTGGCTCGCATCAACCAAGCCATTCAGTGGAATGCCATCGCGCCAATCTGTCTGGATTGTCGCGCTGATGCGTGATTCCATTTCCTTGATCTCGCGATCATGCTGAGATTCGCAGGCACTCAACATCAGTACGGTGATGATGGATATAAAAACTGTCCGCATGTTCAGTCACCGATGAGATGAAAATCGATCTTGCCAATCAGCCACTCTGGCACCTTGATGGTTTTATCAATGACCCAATGTCCACGCTGATCCTTTTTCCACATCAACAGAGCTACACCCGGCTGCATCGCTGCGAGGTAGCGGTTGATGATGGCCGGGCTATCCGAGATAATGGCGAAGCGGTTATATTTAACAGGTCTGTCGCCGCCGGATTGCAGCGCTCGTACTATGCCGAGCGTGAACATATCCAGGTCTCTTGCCCACTTGGCGCTCAATTCGACCTCGGCGCCAATGGTCAGACCGGCTTTTGTCCTCCATGCCACATCAGGCCGCTTCACACCAGATTTGTCGCCTTCCCCGGAAAACATACGCTCGGTCTCGTAGTCGATGATGACGCCCGCATTGAGTGCATTCACTGTCGATGACTGTGCGATCAGGTAGTGCCGGATTTGCTGCTGGTTGACCCTAAAAGGATCAATCTCGGGATAGCGGTACAATGCTGCGGCGTGACGCTCCGCTTCTTGCCGCCCTTGTTCTGAAAGCGTGAAAAACAAATTTGGAATGCCGGATTTTGTTTTTGTTGCAACAAGCCAGCCTTGGCGTGCCAGTTTTTGCGCATAACCGGCAGATGTTCTGCCAAGCAGCAGTTCAACGATCGTTGCCGAGGTGTATCCCCAGCGGTATATCCACTCAATCGCCCTCAGCCTGGACTCTTCACCAAGCTGGCGCGGACTCTTTCCGCTTGCGGCCAATACCGCTCTGGCTGCCGCGAGCTGGGCTTCAATTCTTGTCGTCTCCTTCATCTGATCATTCATTGGACCAAGCCTTTTCCTTGCAGTCACTACCAAGGCTTTGCGTCGGGAGACGCAACGCGCAACGCGCGCTTGCTGCCTGCTGTTTTTTGTTTTTCCGCGCGCGGGAGCGCGTGGGCTCTCCGTAGGTCGTGCGTTCTGTCATCTCATACTCCTCAACCCAGAGGACTATTCCATGCAGATACTCATTCGTTGCCGTGTCTAGTTTTGAAATGGCTGCAATAACCAATTCGTAAAAATTGTCGCCATCGAATTGATATCCATGTTGTCGCAGGAATCTGCCCGCAATGCGCAGACGATGCTTTGCGCTGTCCGTCAGAAGTCGTGGCTGATTGATGTCATGCATACCCGCGCCGTCACGACCGAAAAGGTCAAGTTGCAGTACACTTCGCAGGCCGGGTTTGTCAGTGGTTTTAATTTTGTGAATTACAATTAAATGCAGTGGTATCCGATTGTCATCCGATGCATTTATTGATACCACCCGGCTCGATTAGATAATTTCGTTACTCATTTGCACGTATCTATAATGTCAGAAGTGAAATCAGAAAATCCTGAGCGCAGGGGACGACCAAAACATAGTGCTGTAGATAGATTCCAGACGATGGCCTGGTTTAATTCGATTGCCCGCGTTATGGAAATCGAGTCGCCTTATTCCCTGGAACGCGTGATTCAAACGGAAAATATTGTCGAGCGCGACGGCAAGATTATTACCAGCCGTGCCTGGGACAAATACAAAGTCGGTACACGCGTGCCGCAGGATGGCCATATGAAGACCGGAAAACCTGGCGCGGTTCTCGCGGCGGAACATCACGTTCCGGAATCTGGTTATGTGTTCCGGCACCCGATCTGGAAAGTAATGCGCGCCCGAACGATGGGATTTGACGAGGCAACACGACTCATTTCAGCTTTGAAGTCATCCGTAGCTGGGTACTATATGGATCTCAGCAAGGCCATGGCGAACAATCGGCCAGACTCGCTTTCCCGGAACATCGGCCTGCCAATATGGATCGAACGGGGTGATTATTACCATGCCCTGGATCACTTGGCAGCCAACCTGATTTTTTTGCGGCTAGACATCATCAGGCATCTCGAAGGCCAGCGAAGAGACTGTGCTGAAAATATCGCGAAAACCTTGGGGCCGGTTGCGCAGTCTCCATGGATATGGCGTTTCCATGAGGAGATGTATGACTGGTTGGAGGCGAATGTGTGGGGAAATCTATTCGATGAACTTTATACTCCCCGGCAAGAAAATAATGCCAGTGGCTGGAGAAGAACAAAGCCAGATTGGCTGACTGCGTATTCCAATGAAATCCGCCAGTCATAACGATTTCAAACCCGCCACCTGTTACGATGGAAAGTCGGCCAGCAATTCCAACTGCAAACCCGCCATTTGAAATGTTCAAATATTGTCGTGATGCGAACGACTGCTGTTGATCTCATAGCAGACGAATTGCCGGTAGATTGATCCGCTGTCAACACTGAGCGGTCGGTTTACGATGTTTGTCGAATGACGGCTCCTCGGCCATTGCGGACCCTGGCGATTTTATGAAAAGGTTGTCGGTTCAGCCTGCTGGGATGTCCGCTTTCTTCTTTTTCGAACCGTCACTTTCGCCCCTATTGGGACAGTCAGCGTTGAGAAAAGCGGACGCCGTTCAAAACAACCGGTGAATTCAGGAAACCGGTTTTTCAAAAATAATCGGCTCATCCTCGAATGAACACTTGGTTAGCGTTCAATACGTTCGACCAATTTTTCCAGTTGTTGGCCAACGGCGTCCCATATACCCATAGGACCGGCTTTCTCGATTTCATCTACCCGCCAGTTTCCAAGCGGCTTCAGCCGGAGTTCGTCGAGCCAAATGGAAAATTTGTCACGGTCTTGCTTCAGACTCACCAAAGTATCTCTGATCTCCGCGTGTTCGGGACCTTTACCAACTCCTTTGTGGACACGCTCTATGAGTTCGTCAAAGTGTTTTAACCGTGATTCGTATTCCATAATATTTCGCTGCATCAAGTGATCAAGGTCGGTCATTTCAGTTCTCCCGGTTTGCAATTAAGGCTACAGTCCTGTTGCGAATCTCCCTGCTTAAATCGCGCGTCGTAAGTGATTACAGTGTTTTCGGAACGCCAATGCGGTTCGATGACATTGCCGAGATTTATTACTTGTTGACTGACTAGCGAGAGATATTCGCTCTTAGACTATAAAATATTCGACTTGAATGTTAATTTAGGCGCTGGATCAGGTCAGTGCGGTGGCGTACATAGCAAACTGCTCAGTCTGAGCTGCCCCCGAACAATCTTCTTCCAAGGATGACGTAAAATTACAAACCCACTGAAAAGGAAGACGGCATGAAGATATCCATTTACCCATTGGCCGATGGCGAGACCCGCGAGAACACAGACAAAAACCAGAAATGATGCAATTGGATTCATGTTTATTGTTCCTTGTGTTTAGTTACAGCTGTCCAAACTATGTAAGCTGAAAATCAGCCTGCGCATGCTGCCAAGAGGCGTCGATGGCATGGTAGGGCGATGGGGAAGCCCAATCCCGGCTGCTGTTCACGGCTTTGCGGATAGGCTTCTTGGTTGCTCGGTCTATCGGGCATCGTGACCGTCGTGCCGTCAAACAGTTTGACTGGACGACCTTGCCACCGCCAAGCCGGTGGTGTCATCGCTTCCAGCCTTTCACCGAGCATGATGCCCAGCGTTACCGGCAAGGCGACAGGCAGACGCTTGCGCGCGCGCAGTAGGAGCCAGTGTTGAGTGCGCTCGCCGACCGGCCTTGTGCAATGCGCTCGGACAAACGACGACCCACCACGTCCTGACAGGCACGGTCAGACGATAGGACTTGACCAACGAACAAGCGCAGCGTGTCCAATGGGGGGTAGATGCGCTCACGGTGAGGTGTCTCCAGTTCGCTCACGACCGCTGCAACCTCCCGGATGCCAAGGGCTTGGTCGAATAAACCTGTATCGCCTTGTAATAACTGTTGTTTCAGCATCGCAACTTTCTGACGAATCCGCTCAATTTTGTTATCCTTCATTTGGGCTGACCTCCTGAGTTTGGTGGCTTTCGTGTCGCAACAAAAGCTTACCATCAGAAGTGTTCAGCCCATCATTTTTAGGGGCGTTTAAGGCTTAACCGAGTGCCATGAAGGCCAGTGTCGATATATTCTGTTCAGCTTCTCAAAGCTGGAATGCTAACCAGAGCACCAGACCTTCAGTCAAATCGCGCAACAGCCCCGGCTTGCGGGCTTGATAGCGTATGGCCGCCTCGCGGTGTTCTTCGATCACGCTGGCAAAGCGCCGAATATCGGCGAAGGCATAGAACGCCACCATCAATTCGTAATTGAGGAACAGGCTGCGCGAGTCGAGATTGGCAGAGCCCGACAAGGCCAGGCCATCGTCGATCACCACTGCCTTGGCATGCAGCATGTACGGCACAAGCCACACGCGTCCACCGGCCGCTGCAAGTTCCCGTAGCGCCCGGTGGCGTGCAAAATCGGCCATAGTGTGATTTGAACGTCTGGGCAGGATCAAATCCACAATCACGTCCCGCCGTGCGGCGAGCGACAACGCCATCAACAATGCGTCGCTTGGCACGAAATACGGTGTCACGGCAGTAATGCGGCTGCACGCCTTAAAGCATGCGGTGACCAACAGGTCATGCACGGTGTCGTCGGCCTGATCCGGGCCAGAAGCAATCACTTGGGCGAACGGCTCCAGAGCAATTTGTACCTCCTGTGTCCTTTCTACCTGAGGTGAGCCGGTTGCAAATGCCCAATCGCGCTCGAACAGATCCCGCGCCTGTGCGGCGAGCGGCCCATCCAGATCAAAGCTCAGGTCTTGCCACGGGGCATGGTTACGGGAGCCCTCAAAGTATTCCGCGGCAAAATTTCGTCCGCCGCACCACAGGCGCACCCCATCAGCCACCAACATCTTGCGATGGTTACGCAGATTGGTGCGACTCTTGAACGGCACGTGCAACATCGGACCGTACAACGCGACCTGCACGCCGGCCGCTTTGAGCTTGTGCAGATTAACCCCACCACCCATCATGCGGCCCGCACCGTCAATCAGTAGCCGTATCCTAACACCCCCGAGTGCCTTGCCCATGAGGCGGGCCATCAGCGCGTTGCCTATTGCGTCGCGCCCGAGGAGGAACGTGCACAAGACCAACTCACGCTCGGCGCTGTCGATCAATTCCCACAAGGATTGCAGCGCCTGCTTGCCGTCGGCGTGGATACGCAAGTTCTGGTACGACGCTACCGGCGGTTGGCCCATTGACGCCGCCAATTGGCGCGGCCATGCGTCATCCGAGTAGAGGTCAGATGGGGGCGTTGTACCTTGGATACGGCTCCCGGAATGCACGAGTTTGCGTGTGCCGAACAACAGGTAAAGCGGCAGCCCGACATAAGGAATGAGCGCTATTGTCAGGACCCAGGAGATGGCAGAGGTGGGAGCACGCCGCTGCTGCAGCGAGTGGGTTGTCAGCACATAGATGAGGAGTCCAATCACTACAATCAGGACATGCACCGAAAGCCATTGTGGCGATTTAAAAATTGTAGATATCATGTGCGACTGAGTGATTTGCATTCGAATTTGACCATTTTCTTGAAGTGTCCCCCGCTATGAAGAGACGTCAGATTTCGGTGGAAATCATATCTGGATGCATAATAACCCTGAAATCTAATCAGTATCACACATCGGATTGCCAACGTCTGCTTTCTGGAATCTCGAATGACTGCTTAGTGTCGAAAGTGACGGTTCGAAACGGTTGAAAGCGGACATTGCAGCGGGCTGAACAGACAGCCATTTCTGAAAAATGCCACAGTCCGGTTTGGCCGAGAAAATGACGGTCAGGTTCTAAACTAAAGCGGACCGTTACATGGTAAATTCCGCCAACTCTGAATGCCTGCTTTGTGGTGCTTTGGCTAGAGGACACTTTGTGCCAGGAGCCATCATTCACATATATGATTCTGAACGACCGCAATCGCTTGGAAAGCGGACTGTGGCGAGTAGAATGCAGAACAGTCGCAAATCGGCCATGAGCTGCCCTTCGCGTCTGTCCGCTGTAGGGAAGCCGAATAACAACTTGGCAAGTCGTCTTTGCACCCAAGGAGAAGTGACCATGTTCATTCCCGATATGCCCAATGTGCCGCCGCAGAATGTGCCGGTGATGATCGCGCAAGCGAATCAAGCACAGCAAGGCGATGTAACGACCATCCGCACCCTTGGTGTTTGTTCACCTGTCCCCAACGCAATGTATTCGTTGGAGAATGTCGTCGAACCGATAGGTGAGGCGCAGGCATATTTTCGCATGTACGAACACCAAACCGTTACAGGCCACGCCACCATTACTATATTGCAACAGCCCAAGAACGGGATATTGCGATTGGTCACTCAAGCCGATGTTGGTACTATCTTGCAGGGTGACACTGGAACTATTAGGCCGGATGCTGGACTCTATTTCTACCTTCCAGAAAATGGCTATCTCGGCAAGGACAAGGCCATCATACTGGTGGATTTCGGCAATGGACTCAAGGTCAAGGTGATCTTCTTCTTTCAGGCGATTGAAGGTCAACTCGGGAATACCGGACTGGAAAATTATTGCAGCAAGACGGGAACTGATTGGAAAATCTCCTCGACCCTCGATGCCAACGGCACCAACACCATCACCTCAGTTGAATATCAATCGCCCGCCACCAGCGCCGCAGACGCGACAAACACGAATGTGGCCGCATTGGCCTCTTGGATCAATTCCACCGATTTGAATGGCAATACTGCGGGAATCACCGTCAACGTCGCCGACCTTGCTGGTGCAGCCATCGGACAGGACACAGGCACCACATCACCCTTGACGCTACTGCTGCGGGCAATGGCTGGTATATCAATACCAACCCCGCCGACAACAGCGAGTTTCTTTCCACCGCCGACGTCCGCTAAGGAAACGTTGCAGTAATCAGCGTGCGGCTGCTTTGAGGAATCGAAATCGCAATTCAGACTGTCCGCAGTGGGTTATGAAGCGACAGTCAAGCTCACAAATTACCGTCCGATTGAAGGTCTGCTTTCAGCAGTAAAGCAGCCGCTCTGATGTTCCACTTTGACGGTCTGGTGTGTGTCGATAGTGACGATTCGAAAAACTTGGAACCGGACATTCCAGCAAGCTCTACCGACAGTCATTTCAGGAAATCGCCAGCGTCCGGTAAGGCCGATAAGAGGAAGGTCAGGTTCTAAACTTAAGCGGACTGTTGCATGGTACATTCCACCAACATCTGGATGACCGCTTTGAAGTGCCTTGGCTTGGAGGTCACTTTGTGCCACAAGCGGAAGTTGGTGAGCGGTTGTGATTTGCCATACGCAGACATTCAACCGACAGTTTGAATGATGGCCAGCTCGAAAGATCAGGCAAATCGGATATGATCATCCTGCGCTGCAACTTTGAGGGGAGACCTCAGAGTCTGACCCTATTGATTCTTGCAGAAAAGTCCTCAACGGGCCACCCGCACAAAAAAGATGAGACGAACGCGGGCCTTGTTACGGAACCAACCTCACGGCGCGCAAACGCAGCAGGCACCCCCATGACCTGATATTGGTTCACTGTACGCAGAGCAACCACCAGTGTCAGAGGTTACTTGACAATCGCCAAAAACTTGAGAGACCAGCTTGACGGCGCAACTACACTGACCTCTAGTGGTAGCCGAGGCACTTACACAGACAGCGCTCGTGTGTACGGCCGGGCCCTGAGGCCCGGGCGACCCCTGTGGCCCGGGAGGGCCTAGGGTACCTGGCGGCCCGGGAGGGCCTAGGGGACCTGGCGGCCCCCCCGCTGACCCGGGAGGCCCTTGGGGACCTTGGGGACCTTGCGGCCCCTGACATGCGCCAAGTGCGAATGCGAGGAAAGCAGCGAGTGTTAAATGCGAAAGGGACCTAGCGATCGGCGTAGAAGCCATGCAACCTCCTGTTCTCCGGCAGGATTGGACCGACGCGGCTGGTCAACCTCTGACGGATCGTTCTGGTTTGATACACTGAGCGCATTCCCGCCCAACTAGAAGTAGACCTCATAATAAACGTTTCTATTACTAGAAACATACTTAATACAATCATAAGCAAGTTTCCATTAGCATAAACCTGAAATTGGCTAAAGGATAGGGAATTCAACCGCACAAGTCAAATTAAACTTCGGCCTGCGCCCCCCCGTCAATCCGATTTTCATCGTCAAAACCATGATAGATTCCACACCTCGCCCGTTCCCATGGCAAGAATTGGTCGCGTCAACGCCAAAAATTGACGCACTCTAAACCCAGCGCACAAGCCTGGGGGTGAGATAGTCCAGTTTGACGAAGTGATTGCAGTAGGCTAACTGCCAGGCGGCATCGTAGCCATAGCTGGCGACAAATCCCGCTGTGCTGGTTTGCAGGTCAACCGAGCGTAGCATGGCAGAACTGCCACCCACAGCGCGCGCAAACGCTTCAAGAAAAGACGGCCATTTGTGCTCATCCAGTGCGGCACCGTAAACTATCCCCACGAGATCGAGCACGACATCTTCCGAAGTACTCATCTGAATTGCCCCTGATTTTGAACTGCAACCCCATTAGAACTTAAGGTAGCCCTTGAAGCCAAACCGAGTAGTCTGGAAAGTAGCCACTTTTTCGGCCTGCTTCTTTGTCCAGCTGAGTTGGTGCGAGATAGGACTTTGCTTTTACCGCTTCGTCGGCAATGCCAAGAAAGCCAGGCTCAGTTAGCAATGGATAAACTATCTTTTGCTCAACATCGCTCTCATTAAGAATCGCTTTGCCGCCGCCGATTGTTATCATCAATCCACCAATAATGTCGTGCTACAAAGATAATGCTCATTCTAATGGAATTCACCTACTTTTGTAGACACTTCTGAACGTCTGCTTCGGAGCAAGTTGTAGGGCCGCTTAGTGTCGAAAGTGATAGTTCGAAAAACTTGGAACCGGACATTGCCGCTGGCTGAAGCGATACCATTTTCATAAAATCGCCAAGGTCCGCAAAGGCCGACAACTGGACGGTCGCAGTGCTTCCATTGACGTTCCGTTCCTGTAACTTC
>OBLT010002081.1_pt1 | contig 12578 bp, 10 predicted proteins | sample 1518721 | NCBI WGS metagenome assembly OBLT01 (sample SAMEA3539307, study PRJEB22396) | soil metagenome | biome: tundra; feature: field; material: soil | place: USA | collected 2010-05 | depth 0.15 m | reverse complement strand
TACGATAAATACCGGAATATCGGGATATTATGACCATAAATATAATTCTCTAAATAGCGGTGACCGCAGCCAGTATTATACAGGCAGCCAGGTTGACGGGGGAACAGCAAATGTGGGATTGAATTATGGAATAAAGGTTGGGAAACAAAATGGCTTCATAAATTTTTCCCTGAACTTCTTAAACCAGGGTAAAACTTTCAGGCAGGCCCCTATTTCTTCACCATTGGGTGTGAATTATGTTCGCCGAGCGTTTGGTGATGCTTCAGTTACCTCCGGAGGAATTGCTATAAATACAGAACTGCCTATTGCAGGAACAAAAACCACCTTTTATTCGTTTGGGATTTACAATTATAAAAATTCAAACGCTTATGCTTATACGCGACAATATGCCAATCACCCCGAAAGGTTCCCTGTTAATTCAGATGGAACAATAAACTATGATGCTTCTATCATGCATACTGCCAGCGATGGAACTATATTTTACAATCCCGTAGAAGATGTACATATTACCGATGTTTCCTGGGCGACAGGCCTGAAAGGAGATTGGGGTAATAACTGGAGTTGGGATGTCAGCAATACGCTTGGCTACAACAACTTCCATTATTTTGGACAAAAGACCTATAATGCTTCTCAGGATACAGCCGGAAATATTCCACAAACAACTTTTGATGACGGAGGATTTTCGCTTTTACAAAATACTATTAATGCTGATATCAATAAACATTATGCACACATTGCACAGGGCTTCAATCTCAGCTTTGGTGTAGAAGGAAGATATGAAAGGTATAAGATTTATGCAGGAGAGCCGGCTTCCTACCTTCAGTATGATCAATCAAATATTGGTTATTACATTGGAGATACACTTGCACCTGCAAGCGGTGCACAGGGCTTTCCGGGTTTTCAACCGTCAGATGCTGCATCCACCTCTAATGCCCACAGAACTAACATTGCCGGGTACGTTGAGGGAGAATTGGATGTAACTAAACAATGGTTGGTTGACGGCGCCATTCGGGCAGAAAACTATAGCGACTTTGGAGGGGTATCTACCTACAAATTCGCAACACGATATAAAGTAACACATAATTTCAATTTAAGGGGCTCTGTCAGTACAGGGTTCAGGGCCCCTTCTCTGCAGCAAATATATTTTAGCAATACAGAAACCAATGTGGAAGCAGGCGTACCAACCCAGGTTCAAATAGTTCCTAATGCAAACCCGATTGCCAAGGCTGCCGGCATACCTGATCTTAAGCCAGAAAAATCAACTAACGCCAGCGTTGGATTTTCGTGGAATCCTGCAAAAAACCTTACGATTACGGTTGACGGTTATATGGTTAAAATTAAAGATCGTGTGGTACTTACCGGAGAATTCAGTACTTCAGATACTGCTATTGCGCAGGCGCTGATTGCCAATCACGTGGATGATGCCCAGTTTTTTGCTAACGCCGTTAACACAACTAACTGGGGTATTGATGTCGTGTTTGATTACCGGAAACATTGGGGTAAAAACACGTTAGGTGTATTGTTTGCAGGGAATGTTCAAAACCTCACTGTTGATAAAATAAATGTTCCGCCTGCCTTGGCAGACAATCAATGGGATGCCTTAAACTTTTTCGATTACCGGGAACAGGACTTTGTGAAGGCTTCGGCTCCTCCTGAAAAATTAAACCTGTCAATTGATTATGGGCATAATAAATGGAGCGCCGGTATACACTTTACATATTTTGGCAAGATCGTTTTATTGGGCTATGGAGATGGCAATCCAGGCGACTTTGCAAATGGGTTTGAACATGGAGGTGTACTGGCTTATGTACCGGCCAATTCGAATCAAATGCCCGTTCGGGATCAATACAATTATACCGGTAAAATGACAACAGAAATTTTTGGGTCTTACAAATTTACCAGGATTATTACCGGCTATATAGGCGTTGATAATATTTTCAATGTACATCCCGATTATGGTTACGTGAAAGCTGCAGCAGGATGGGATTACAATAATGAAACCGGCGGTGCATGGGATGCTGTTCAGATGGGTTTTGACGGAATGAGGATGTTTGCAAGGCTGGCATTTAATTTATAGAAAAGGTATGATTTTTTGAAGGGCTGTTGAAATTTCTAACCGATTTATAAATTTGTATTAAATAAAAGGGTTCATTTTAATCCCGGCAATTCGACAAATTGATTTCGCGTAAATTTTTACCGGTGCCTGCTTTCCAGGTATTTATTATAAATGATCTCACTCATTGGCTTATCATACACCTTACTTTCCACCCATGAAATGATATCCAGGTAGGCAAATGATCTTGTTTCAAAACGGTTTTTTTCGAGGTGTTTTATCTTTTCAAGAAACTGTTTAAGTTCCGGTTTCAATTCCTTTAACCTCATTTTGGTGGAGTGCCGCAGGAAAATAAATATCTGTTCTTCCACCACGGTGAGATTTTTCATGCGGGCCATAAACCGGTAAACTGATTTTATTAATGAATCCAGTATTTCTTCATTCCCCAGTTCATAATGGCAAAGCAAATGCATGAGCCGGGCATAACTTTGTAAATCAATGCGCAGACCAGTTTGGTTGTCATTTATGATCTTATGCAGATAATCAATGGCTATATCATATTTTTCTGATCCAAAATACAGGGTGGCAATTTTATAATTAAAAACGAGGATCCGGTGGCTATCCACAAATAAAGAATATTCGTGTAACTTTTCTACGATTTCGGGCACAATACTCAGCCCTTCATTAAAATTACCTTTAATAAGGTACAGATTTAGTTTTGCGCTATTGATATAAATAGAAGTGTGCGTGCGAAAATTATCATGCTGGTTGGCTATAGGTGTTTTGGCAAATGCTTCAAATTGCTGAAGGGTGATCTCAAATTTTTTATAATTACGAAGGTCAAAATGAGCGTTTAGCAGGTTATGCATTCCTTTAATATAATGACCGGTTTCCACCGCAATCATCACTTCATTTTCACCAAAAAGATCAATCCATTTTTGGCTATACCGGTAATACATTAAAAAATCCTGTCGAATAAAAGCATACCAGGTATAGCTTTGGTATAAATATAATTTTTCATAAAATCCATTTATAGCCAACTCATCAGCCGGTAAAGAATTTCTGAAAAAATCGCGGATCCCTTTTTCATCCTGTTCATTTCTTGCGTGCCCGTTCTTCACATACCAGCGGTACAGGAGCAATGCAAGGTTGGAAAGCCGCGTCACCCTGTCTATGTGCCCGCTTATTTCAAGAGCCTCCTCGGCAAGAAGCTGTGTTTTTTCCAAAGTGCTTCTCGTTATGTGCAGGGTTTCTATTTTCTTTTCCAAAGAAATTACCTGCACCAGGAAATTCATTTTCTGGTTAGTCTTGGCGAGTTCCTTTGCCTTCTCCAGAATGTGGAGACTTTGCAACTTTAGTCCTTTATTATAAAGCAGCCTCGCATTATCTAATTGCTCACTCAGCTTCAGATCAATATTTTCATTTGTTTTCAATAGCCGGAGACTGGCCAGTAATTGTTTATAGAGATGCGTTTTTAAGTTGGAAAGCTGGGGTTTCGTAATGTCGTTCAGGGTTTTGAGCAATTGTTTTTCATCATAATCTGACAACTTATCCAGTGCATCAAACAGGCGGATTATTTTTAGATCCTCCTTGGATGAACTCCTCTTGATATAGAGTTTAAAATGCCTCTTCTCGGACTTTTCAAGTGAATGCACTAATTGAAATAAGGTATCAGAAATATTGTTGGGCATCATTTAAAATTTATCCTGAAACGCAATACGGTAAAGACTTTATCCCGGCAAAGTCAGGCTCAGCCATAATAGAATCACGCAAAAATTGATTGGTTTGGCCTGATTGCATTACTTAAGTTCGTTTAACAATAGGGTTAAGAATTCTAAACAGGAATATTTCAGGCAGGCTATTAAACAGATTCTTCCTATTGCAAGCTGTGATTTCAGCACAACTAAAACAATTAAAGATTCTCATATCAAGCAATCGTAAAGGCCGTCTTGTTTCTACAAGGGGGCCTGTTTTTTTGAGACCGTGAAAGTAGATATTATTGGGCATTAATAAAATTTTTTTCTTTCCTTCATTTTTATGATATTCTCCAAAAATGAAAAAGACCTGACGGTAATTGACCGCCAGATCTTTAATTGATTTAAAGAGGTTAAAACTGCCTGCGTTATAGTTTTGTAATTCCTTCATTTTCAGTAACTCCGGTCAGGGTGCTGATGTTGTAAACATCAGTTTGGTGAGTCTTTTCTGAAGTTACCTCCACACGTACCATAATTGCCGGAGCGCTGAATTCATCTGATGCCAGATTGAGAGTGAATACCCTGGAAAGATTGGTGCCTTCCACAATTTCAGAATACAGAATATGGTAATTCATGCTTTTGATATTAATAAAATATACCCCGGGTTCGCTATTATTCAGATTAAGCTGAATTGCGGGGAGGTTTTTGATTTTCCCGATGAATTTTACTTCAACAGGATCATCTGTTTTTACGCCGGCAAAAGTACCATTCGTTAACCCCATTGTACAAAGGGTAAATAACCCCATTGTAATCATTCGTGCTGACTTCATTGTTTGTTTCATAAATTCTAATTTTAATTAAACGAATTAAGTTTGTTCTCAAATCAAACAATCGGATGTAAAGGTAGACCGGAAAAAACCCTGTTGCAAGCCAACCTATCACACTTATATGCATGTTAAGAGTGATAAAAATATGTTAAAACCGTTGACAGCGAATGGTTTAGGCCGAAAGTGCCCATTATGCCCAAGACAGTATTTTTCAGTCGCGATAAGTTGAAAATCAAACCGGATATGAGCCAAAATCAGGTAAAATTAGGTTTTGTGAGATCGTAAAGTTTCAGATAAAGCCTGGATAATAAGGATGGAGGGAAATATTTAGTAGCCTTGAAAGAACCAAAGGGTTATTAGTAACAAATAATTTAGGTACGGATTGCAAAACAAACCGTATTCCGAAAAACAATTTTTCCAATTATTTTAGCAAAACAATTTTATATCGGTTCCGAATCATAAAGAAAAAGGGTAAAATATGGATGAAATATTTGAGATTTTTTTATTCAGGATTGGTTCGTTTGTAATCTTACTAACTTCCAAATATTAATGTTGGAACCTCTAAATATATTTAAAGATCAAGAAACATATTTCAAATTTCTGCAATCCGGGCCGCCTTAACAATTATACAAAATGGTTAATTGTAGATTGCTGATAATGGATTCAATTTTTTTTCCAGTCCTACAACTAATAGCATAAATACTAATTTGAGTTAAGTGGAAATGCGATGGGAGGTGAGAGCATTTCAATTCCTGTAACTGACGTCGGCATTGGTGTTAATATAAAGTTTGACAAAAAAGGCAACTATGTAATTGGACGATAAACGGCATGTAACATTGGATTCCCGCTTTATTTAGGATACGGTATCTACCGGTTGCGAATATTTCCCTTTCTTAAAATTCTTTCTAACTCTCCGGCCCTGGAAATTTTCTGCTACTATCTTATAATATCCTTCATCTAAATAAATGAGTAAAATGGATTTGTAACTGCAGTCGTAAATATCTATTAATCTCTGGCGATTTTCTAAAGTGTCGTAAACCTTCATTGTGGTCCGGCACTGGTTTGTTATTGATACTAAAACTTCTTTTGAAACATTAGTGGGTTCTTTACCACAAGATGAGATAATTGTAGTCAAAGCAATAATTTTTGTAAGTTTCATAAAATAATTATTGAAAAAATGGTTGTATTGAATATTTGTTTTCTCCCGGCTTACATTTCACAAAGGATAATTTTCTAAGGAAGCCCTGTCCCGGGCGGTATGGTATCGGGATGTATAAAGGATCTCCTTTCCTGCATTTTAAAATAAACCCAGTTGTAAGGCTGTCAATTGCGATTATGAAGGAATCTGCAACCATTAGAAAAACTTGGCCTGCAGGTTTATGTTTTCTGGTCATTTGAAAATTGTATTTACATTCTGCTACAACTTTGCAATTAATTTTAGTTAAGTGTGCTTTTTGGGCTTTTGCTGTAATTACTAATAGTAATAGAATGAATGATAGTAAGGCTTTCATCATTTTTGTTTTATGGTAAAAAATTCAATATATCCGGTTATTGATTGATACTTCCTTATATGAAGCTTTGATTTTCAGAATTCAATTTTTGTTTGAATTGCAGTTAATGTGGAGTGGATTTGCAGCACTATAATAAACGTCTTAATAGTTTGCGGATAATGAGGTAAGGACATCATTTGTTTTTTTAAATTTATTAAAAAAATGATCCAGACATTCGCCCTCCTCTGCTAATGATTCAAAATATCTGTTATGAGTAACATTCCTCCTGGTCTTTTTCCAGAATGATTCAATAGGATTGAGTTCAGGAGAATACGCTGGCAAATACATCAACTCTAATTTTTCTTCAACTGATTTTAAAAATTCTCTGTTAACAATAGCGTGATGAAATCTGGCATTATCCAAAACCAATAAAATTTTTCTCCCTGTTTTTGCGCATTTAATAATCTTCTTAACAAATGTCCTAAAACTTACTGCATTGAATATCTCAGCTCGCATAGTAATCAGTTGCCCATTATCCATGCCCATTGCGCCCATGACACTGATTTTCTCCCTTACCGGAGGAGATTTTATTTCTGGTGTTGTTCCTTTTAAAAACCAAGCTCTTACTATCGTTGTGTTCCTTTGAAAGTGACATTCATCTTCAAAATAAATTTCATATTTTCCTTTTGTTCGAATCCTCCGAAGTTTTTTTTAAAGCTTTCTTGTCTTCGGGACTCCCCTTGGCAACCATTGTCCTCCCTCTCTTCAATCTAAAACCAAGTTTGTTAAAGATCCTTTGGCATTGCCTTACTTTTAATTCCTTCCCAAATTCTTTCTTTATACAATGAGATAGCAATTTACCGTCCCATAAGTTTGCATCCAACCCAGATTCATTCGGATGCTTTTGGATTTGGGCTTTGAGGTGTTCCATCTCACCTTCGGTCAATGTTGTATTCCTGCCTGGTTTATCCTGGTCTCGTAATATATTTATATTGCCTTCGGAATTAATCCAATTAATCCAATTTGCTATTGTTCTTGGAGACGTTTGCATAAGTTTTCCAAGGCGCTCTGTTGTGCATGTTGGATCATTTAAAAACATTTTTAAAGAACATAGCCGATAGATGAACTTCCCTTCTGGGTCGCTATTAATCAACTTGTTAATTTGCCGTTCAATTTTTTTTGGCTCATTAATGATTAATTTTTTCATACCTTAATTTTTAACAAAGGTATAAAAATAAGTTTATGCGCAATTATATATGACGCTTATTATAGTTTATTGATTTGTACAATTTTATTTTTTACTGCAGGTAGTTCTTTAATTGCCATTTTCTTTGCTGCAAGATCATTTCCGTTTTATATCCCTCAACAAAGAATTGTATGTTTCAAAAGCCTGCTCTTTTGATTGCTCATAACTGGCATTTTCTAAAGATTCGATATTTATTTGATCTTTCATGTTGCTCAATTCGAGTGGCCAACCATTGCGCGGTATCCGTTTTTGGTTCCTGTATAGATTTATCAAGGAGGAAGGAATAGTATTAAAATGCTGTCGCATTTCAAAGGAAACTAAATGTGGGATTATAAACCCTTTGGTCAGGCCCAGAGCACCCTTACGGAGAGACCAGGCGGGGCATTAAGGCCAAAGGGTTTTATTAAATTTGAAGCAGGAACACGCTCGAAGCTGGAAAAAAATTATGACAACAAACAAAATGGTTGGGCAGATGCAGGCTTAGCTTTTACACAACGTGTTTTTCATTGTCGGCCATTGTGGCAAGCTTATAGTAACTATCAGGTTTACTGACTAACTTTAGCAAAAAATACTATTTAGAACCAAAAATCCGATTGATTGCTCTCACATTCCGGTTTTATAAAACGATTAATTTTTCTTTGCCTGCTCATGCATGCCGGTACGGTTGCTTTTAGCCAGAATTATGTTTTTGCACAACTCAAGGGGTCGCCGATGAATACTGCAGGATGGGATTTAACCGGCGACGCCCAGGTAGCCAATGTCATAGACACAAATTATGATGAACTGCGGCTTTGCCGTGCGTTTAACAATTTGAATGGCGCCGCATTTTTTAGTCAGCCAATCGATCTTTCCTTTTGCAGCAAATGGATCGCTGAATTTGATTTCAGGATGTACGATGGCACAGGAGCAGACGGGCTCGCTTTTTGTTTCCTGGATGTGCCGCCTACCGGATTTGACAATGGCGGAGGGCTGGGCATACCTGATGCAGCAAACGGTTTAAAAGTGTGCTTCGACACCTGGAACAATTGTATTCCATACGATAGTTCCACTGTTCACCTGGATATGCCAAAGATCGAGATCAGGTGGGGACTTGGATATAGCAATAATTCCGACCCGAATAATCCCATTCATGGCGAATGTGTCACCAGCGAACCCACAAGAGATAATTCAGATGGGCAGATTTCTTACATGCGTTCGCCCAAATATAATCATGCTAAAATAACCTACGACAGCGGAGAGATAAAAGTATACGTGAACAACACTTTATACCTGACTGGCCAGCAGCAATTCAATTTCAAAGGTTACCTTGGCTTTACGGCCAGCACAGGCGGATATACTGATAACCATTCAGTAAAGAATGTGATCATCTATACACAAATGCCTCCGTCATTTGCCGGAATCAACCAAAGTTTTTGTCCGCAGGATACTATTATTCTGGGCGGTCCATCCAATCCATCATACACCTACGCATGGTATCCTTCTGCCGGATTGAACGATACCACAATTGCATCTCCGCTGCTTCACCTTTTCAATGATTCGGCCGCGACACGTTCGCTTACCTATTATGTAAAAACTTCTTACAGCAATAACATAGGTTGTTCATCCGTCGATAGTGTTACAGTTAAATTATATCCCAACCCAAAAGTCAATTTTATTACTCCCGCTATTTGCCTGACCGATGCTGTCGCACAATTTTACGACAGTAGCTATACGGATGAAAGTGATATGCTGCCATTTACTTATCAATGGAATTTTGGCGACCCTAATGCACAAACAGGCAATTCAAACTATTCCAATCTTCAAAACCCCTCTCATCGGTACAGTGCAGCCAGCAATTATAGTGTAGGCCTTATCGTTACAAGCAGCAAAAGTTGCACAGACAGTGCTTTTAAAATATTCGCCGTAAATGGCGCAGTTCCCAAAGCAGATTTTATTGTGAATGATCCGTCCGGGCTTTGCACTAACCGGGCCGTTCAAATAACCAATAACAGCACTGTTGATTTTGGCTCCATTGTCAGGGTGCAGATATTCTGGGGGGATTCTGCAGGAGTCTCTTACACTGATAGCACTCCTTACCCTGGCAAAAAATATTATCATTATTACCCTGCCCCTGTACCATCTGCTGTTAGCTCATATACCATCCGTATGATCTCATCATCAGGTATCTTATGCCAAAATGAAAGGGACGAAACCTTAAACATTCAGCCGGGCCCTCACTTGCTATTCAGTACCATACCCGCCGTCTGCAACTATGATCCTCCATTTTATATCACGCAGGCCGCAGAACTCACACAAATTCCGGGAACTTTCAGCTTCTCAGGAAAAGGAATTTCATCAGGCGGCTTGCTGAACCCACACCTGGCAGGTGATGGGGATGATATGCTATTATGTGTTTATAATGCCACAAACGGCTGTGTTGATTCTGCCTATCAAACAGTTCTAATTCAGGCACCCCCTGTAGTGTATGCTGGCAATGATACGTCTATCGTCATTAATGAGCCATTGCAATTGCACGCATTTTCTTCTGACGTGAGCGGAGATGCATTTACCTGGTCGCCATCAACGGGATTGAATGATCTTAACATACCCAATCCTGTTGCCATAATTGGACCTGGGATAGATACCATACGCTATTCCGTAACGGCAACCGATAGCGAAGGTTGTTACGGTACAGCCTCTATTGAAGTGAAAATATTCCAAACAATTCCGGATATTTTTGTACCTAATGCATTTACGCCCGGAGAAACTATTAATAATATTTTCCGGCCAATTCCTGTAGGCGTTACATCATTGCAATTTTTTAGAGTGTATGACCGATGGGGTCACCTGGTCTATAGCACATCACGCATTGGAGATGGTTGGGACGGCAGCATCGCCGGACAACAGCAGGGAACAGGAACGTATGTATGGATGGCACAGGGAAAAGCATACACAGGAAAAATAATTTTCAAAAAAGGCACTGTAACGCTGATACGATAAATACCTTTAGTTCTTTATTGCAATAATGAATTTAATTTCCGACTGTGTCTCCCTGCCTTCTCAGCAACCTCTCTCCCTGTTGTTGGCTAAGTATCTCCGCTCACTTTGTTGCATTATAAAGAAAATTTGCAATGGCTCCCACCTTTGGCCCAAGCATATCCACAGATTTGAACCTTGGTAGGGTTACAAAGCTTTCTTATTCTAATAATAACCTCCTGCTGTTTAAATTCTGTGATGATCAGCACGCCATTTGGTTATGGCAGCTTTAATGTCTTTTTGGCTAAGATTTTCGTTGATCGTCCTTTGCATTAGTTCTGTAAATTGGTCATCATCGGCAAACCGCAAGCCGATAATTTGGCTTCTTGTAATGCGGCTGTCCAATGGTTTTCCTGTAAGGCGGAAGCACCTGAAATTTTCTTCTGCACGTATGATACGGTCCTGGTTTCCTGTTCCAAACTGCCGGGTATAAAAAAACAAAAGACCTAAACTGACTGAAACTAAAACATAGAAAAAGGTTTCATGGCTAAATCCTTTATGAATCATTAAAATAACTGATATAAGAAAAGCGGCTATTATTAAGGCCGATGTGAGGAAATGAAAACCTGGTACATATCGGGGATGATTTTTTAAATTTTGGTCTTTCATAATTTTTGAGTTTTATAACCTTCAATTTACAGAGAATAATTTTATTCTTACTTTGTTTTTCAAACAACATTTCAGATACCTGATATACCTCTCCTGGGCCGTGTCTCTACTCCGGGTCTTTGTGGGCGGCAGGATAAACCGTGCAAGACTTCTTCTTGAATCGCCGACTTGTCCCGCTGCCGGCTCGGAAGGAGAAACACGTCTCGGGAAGAGCAGGCAATTAATAAATTAAAGGAATATTGATACCTCCCCATAATGGCGTCTGTATCTTTCATCTTCCTTCAATTATATAGAAATTATCATTGGCAAGTTTGGTAGCTAAACTTGCCTGGAACATACTTTATACCTGGACCAACATAAGGTGACATTAATTACGCCTCCTAAAATCAAGCTTCAAACTCTTTCCCATTTTATTTTTGAATGAAAGTCCTTCACAATCAACCTTTATGTGAATAGACCTCTTCCAATTTTTTTCAGGGAATAATAGTTCACCAAATGCTATCTTTGAAATCAGCTTGCTTTAATCTTTCGCCTGAGAATTGAAATGCCTTCTCGTTTTGCATCATGATAAACCAAATAAAATGTCTCACCGCAGGGTATTTATGAAGCAAGTTGGCATCTCTGCCATTGGCTTTGGCATGTTACCATCTTTACCGGGTTTTGGTACATCAAATTTTTTCAAAACACCATTTATTTTGCCCCGAAGTTCGCCGGAAGAGCATGGCATAGCTTCTGAAGGGATTATGAAATTCCTGGACGCAATTAAAACTATTAATCAGGAGTTTCACAGCCTGATGATCCTGAGGCATGGAAATGTAGTGGCAGAGGGTTGGTGGAGTCCGTATTCCTCAGAACATAAGCAACAATTATATTCTCTCAGCAAGAGTTTCACGGGAACGGCTATTGGTTTAGCCGTGGAAGAGGGTTTGCTCACTGTGGATGATCCCGTAATAAAATTTTTCCCCGATATGGTACCGGCTGAAATAAGCGATAACCTGGCCGGGCTAAAAGTGAGGCATTTACTTTCCATGAGCGTAGGTCATGCAAGAGACGCTATACTTCTTTTAGAAGCTTCACCGCCGGGTGTTCCCTGGGAAATAACTTTCCTGGACCAACCCGTGGTTTTTAAACCTGGAAGCCAGTTTATGTACAATTCGGGGGCAAGTTTTATGCTAAGTTCTATTGTTAAAAGGGTTACCGGGAAGACTGCCCAGGAATATTTGAAACCCCGTTTATATGACCCGTTGAATATTACGGATGTAACCTGGGGAGCTAATTTCGAAGGAATAAATATGGGGGCATCTCATTTGCGCATGCCCACAGAAGATATAGCAAAGTTCGGGCAGCTATACCTCCAAAATGGGGTGTGGCAGGGAAAACAGGTCATTAGTAATGAATGGGTGAAAGAGGCCTCATCCAAACAAATGTCGAATGGAAAGAACGACAGCAGTTGGGGATATGGCTACGGATTTCAGTTTTGGCTGAATCCACCCGGTGGCTACCGGGCCGATGGAGCCTTTGGGCAATATAGTATGATCTTACCCGAACTTGATGCGGTAGTGGCCATCACCAGCGAAAGTATCAACACAAAAGATACCATGCAGGTCGTGTGGGATGTGTTGTTGCCTGAAATGAAAGAGGCTC
>OBLT010002080.1_pt1 | contig 12581 bp, 15 predicted proteins | sample 1518721 | NCBI WGS metagenome assembly OBLT01 (sample SAMEA3539307, study PRJEB22396) | soil metagenome | biome: tundra; feature: field; material: soil | place: USA | collected 2010-05 | depth 0.15 m | reverse complement strand
GGTCCCGGTGGCCGGGTCGAGCACCAGGAGCACCGGGCTTGCCGAATTGACGGTTGCGTCGAGTTCGACCACCGCCAGCCAGCCACCCCCCGGCGACAGGGCCGCTGCGGAATAGGTGTAGAGCGGTGCCGCAAAGGCGGCACTGCCGCAGCCCGACTGGCGAGGGCACCGGGGCACGACCAACAGTGCCTCCGTCGAGATCGGATCACCGGCCACCGCCGGTGCCGGTGGAGACACGAGCACCGTCGACGCCCCCTCGCCGGGGCGGCCGGCCAGCACCACCACGTGCGGCCCCGATGACATGCCGGCGGTCGTGAACGTCGAGGTTGCGCCGGTCACCAGAGGTTGACGATTGATATCGGTGGCGGTGGTGGCGACGGCAAGGCGATAGGTGACGCCGGCCTGGAGCGTGGCCCCCGGCAGCACGACGAAACGGCTCGGGTCACGACGGTTCCGAGCCACTCGCGTTCCAGGCACCGGCGGGTCCAGGGTGATCGCCGCCTCGGTCGTGTCGACCGCCATGGCGGTCGAGAAGCTCACCGAGATCGAGGTGTCGACGGGAACGTTTTTCGAGCCGTCTGCCGGCTGGAGGGCGCGGATCGCCGGGGCCGGTCCGGTGGTGAACGACCACCGATGGTCGACGGAGTTCACCACCCCGCTCGGATCGCTGATGCCCCCGGCAAGCGTGAACGTGTACGACGTGCTTGGCGCGAAGATCGCTCGCGGGTGGAGCAGGGTGAACCCGGTGTCCCCGGAGAGCCAGACGATCCGGCAGGGTGCGAGTGGGCCGGCACTGAAGGCCGCCTCGAGATCACACGAGTGAATCGGCCGGCTCACCGAGAATCTGCCCTTGACCGACGCCGTGACCACCTCGCGGTCGAATTCGACGGTGACCGGCGCGTCGGCCGCCACGCCGACAGCCCCGCGGTTGGGAATCAGCTGGATGATCTGTGGCGGGCTGCTGAAGCACCCGGATAGGGAGGCGCATATGAGGCCGGCCGCAGCCCAGAGTGCCGTCCGGCGCGCGCCGGATGCGAGGCGGGGGCGCCCGGCTCGGCTAGTACGCGCGGTTGAGCGCGGCGTCGACGTCGATGGCTGCGATGGCGCCGTCGCCGCCCTTGACCTCGATGACCGACTGGCGATCGGTGGCCAGCGAGGCCACCGCCGTGGTCGCCTTGTCGAGGGATCGCTTTGATTCGGTGTAGGTGCCGAGGATGTCGCCATCGCGAAGCAGGATGATCCCTGCCTCAGTCGGCGTTTGCACCACGACCGATCCGCTCACGTGCTCCTCGGCGAGGTACTCCAGCAGGGCTTCGAGGTTGACGAATCGGCCGAGCAGCCCGCTGTAGAGATACGGCGACGTGAAGAGCTGGGCCAGCGCGGTCACCGTCTCGCCGTCGAGCTCGATGACGTCGATGACTCCGTCCCCGGCATCCATGTGCCGGCGGATCTGCAGGAACGCGTCCTCGCCCTGGACGGCCGTGCCGTTGCTGCACAGCGCCTGCAGGGCCTGCCCGTCGTTGAGGAGGATCACGCCGCTGTAGCCGTTGCCACTCAGGTTCACGTAGCCGGTGTGGCGGTCCGACCGGAGCGTCCGCAGCAGTCGTGGGAAGTCGACGAACGCGCTCTTGAGGCCTTCGTAGTGGGCTCTCCCGGAGGGGAGCGGATACACGCGCACGCTGGGCTCGCTCGCCGCAGCGCCTCCGGAGGCGGCCGAGACTGGGCGGTCGGGCGATGCGGCGGGTGCGGTCGCAGGCGCTGCGAGCTGGTACGACACCGGCTCTGGCGCCGGCTGGTAGGCGACGGGCTCCGGCGCCGGAGCGGGCTGGAATTCAGGCATCGGGGCAGGCTCCGGCTCAGGGGTCGGTGGGTAGGTCTCGGCCGCCGCCTCCGGGGCTGGAGTGCTGCTCGCGACGGCATATGCCGGCTCCTCGATCGGCTCGGGGAGGCTTGCCGCTGGGGCGGGCGAGTACGTTTCGGGCGCCGCGTAGGCGGGCGCGGCCTCGGGCCACGTGGAGGCACCGGTTGACGCGGCAGCCGCCGGCGCGTGGCGGCTGTCGGCCGCGGCGATCAACTCGGCCGGAGAGGCCTTGATCGTCTCCTCGGCGGGGAGCTTGGCGCGGGGATCGAACTGGTAGGAGCCGTCGTCCCAGCCGAGCGCGTCGATGATGACCTCCTCGCCCTGGCCGCCCGGCCCAGCCGCGTGGAACAGATGGCCGAACAAGAAGTAGAGCGAGGCGCTGTCGCCACCGTTGTCGATGGTCAGGGTGCCGGTGGCTCGCTCTGCCTGCATCGATTGGAGCAGCGTCGCGAGCCCGCCGTCACGAAGGGAACCCTGGGTCTGCACGGGTGCGGGTCTCCAGTTTTGTGTATGAGGACCGTCCCGAACGAGGCGGTCCGAATTGGAGTCGGCCCGTATAGTAGCAACCCTTCACCGTTCCGAACGAGGTTGGATACTCCAGAATGACGCGAGCTCACTTCGAGGAATTGGTGTGGATGGACAGCAGGTACGGGTGCTCGTGGTCGATGACGACGCGCTCGTGCGCCGAGCCGTGCGTCTCACCTGCGAGAGCGAGGGCTACACCGTCCAGGAGGCGGAACGCGCCGGCGAAGCGCTAGCCCGCCTCGAGGTCTTCCATCCCGACGTGGTGGTGCTCGATCTCATGCTTCCCGATCTTTCGGGATTCGACGTCTGTCGGGAGATCCGCCGTGCGGGGCACCGGATGCCGGTGATCATCCTCAGCGCCAAGCACGATGAGATCGACGTCGTCCTCGGGCTGGAGATCGGCGCCGACGACTACATCGCCAAGCCGTTCCGCCCCCGGGAGCTGCTGGCCCGGATAGGAGCCCATCTCCGAAGGGCCAAGGAGCTGCGCGGCGACGACAAGCCCGCGGACGGGCGCCTGGTCTTTCGAGACCTGGTCATCGACACCGCCGAGCGCCGCGTGACCCGCTCGGACCGAGACATCGTCCTCACCCACACCGAGTTCGATCTCCTCTCCTACCTGGCGTCCAATGCCGGCAAGGTGCTCTCCCGCGAGCGGATCCTGAGCGCGGTCTGGGGTTACGAACACCCGATCGAGACGAGGGTCATCGACGTGCATGTGCGCAACCTCCGCCGCAAGATCGAGCCCGATCCCGCGCAACCGCGACACATCCTCGCAGTGCCGGGCATCGGATACCGCTTCGCCGGGCTCAGACGCTGACGATCCTCGCGGATGCGACGTGGCCGCAAAGTACACTCGGCATGGTGCGCACTCCTCCGATGCTCGATCCCCGCGAGCCAAGCGTCCACAGCAGGCAGACAGATCCCGTTTCGGCGATCACCGTCGGCGCGCTCTCGGCCATCGCCGTGGCGCTGTTCGCAGCGGCGGTCCTGGCCACCTACACGTACTCGACTCCCAACGTCGAGCTGCCCCTGGTCATCGCCATCGCCCTGAGCTTCGTCGTCGTGGTCGGCGCCAACGTCCTTCGGGCAGCGGTGCGCCACATGCGTCCGGGGCGCTGACCGATGAGTGAGCATCCGGGCGCCGGCCAGGCGGGTTCGGAGCCGGCAGGAGCCGACCGTCCGACCTTCCCGTCGTATGAGGAGTTCGCCTCGGACCTGCTCGAGGCGGTCGACGCCGTCGGCCTCAGCATCGAGGACGTCCGCCATCACCTCGAGCCAGGCCTCGGCGAGCGCCGTTTCGAGTGCACCGTGCGGCTGACGGGCGATCCGCCACCGCGCTACCACGTGCACGTGAGCTACACCTGGGATGCGCTGCTGACGTTCATCTCCGCCTACGGACCGGGCGCGGACTGCGAGCTCTATCACGATGACGACGAGGCACAGGACTGCCCGCACCAGCAGATCACGCCGCAGGCGTTTGTCGACGTCGAGGCGGAGTTCGTGCTCGGAGACGGTGGCTACGAGCTCCACGACCTGGATGAGGTCGGTGGCTGGGTCGAAACCGTGCAGACGTTGCTGGGCAAGGCTTTTTCGGAGGACGACAAGCCGAGCGTGCATGTCGGTATCGCGGTGCTCGGCACCACCACGCTGGTCGAGAAGTTCACCGCCGAGCATTCCTGGTTCCTCGACTTCGAGAAGCAACCCGACCTCGCAACGCTCGCCAAGCAGATCGACACCGCGCTCAAGCTGGTTCCGCAACTCGCCGACCGCCTCCCGATCTGAGCCCACCGCGGTTCAGCTCGGAGAGTAGCCGGCAGCGGCGAGCAACTCGCCCTCGAACGGGCGATTGACAAGCTCGGGGTGGGGGATGGTCAGCCCTGCCTCTTGCACGTGGACCTCGCCGTGCTCGCCGAGCAACAGGATGTCGGCGTCGGCGATGCGCGGCCCCCATCGATAGGTGTTTCGCCGTCCGGCCGCGAGCTCGGCGGCTTTGCAGTGCGCCAGCCACCGGTCCGGCGGCCACCTGTCCGGGCTCCGCAGGCGGACGACCTGGTTGTGAAAGTCGCCCTGGGCGGTGACGCCCACCGGGCGGGTCACAATCTCCGGTGAGAGCGCGACGATCGTGACGTCGCGCTCGATGAGCGCGTCGCGCAGCCGTGCGAGGTTCCGGCCGCGATGGCCGAGGTTGCTCCCCAGGCCCACCCATGCGGTATCGGTGGACGTCGGGTCTGGGCTCACCCAGTTGGGCCGGGAATCGGAAGACCGCGAAGCGACTCCGGCGTCCCGCGGACCACCGCGTCGGCGGCGCGAAGGGCGCGCACCGTCTCGGCGACGTCATGAACGCGAACCAGGTGGGCTCCGTTCTGTACCGAGAGCACCGCGAGCGCGAGGCTCGGTTCGAGCCGGTGACCCTGATCGGTTTCTCCGATGAGCAGTCCGGTCGTCGACTTCCGCGATGGACCCACCAGCACCGCGTGCCCCAGTCCCAGCAGCTCGCCGAGGCGACGTATGAACTCGAGGTTGTGCGCCGGCGTTTTGGCAAAGCCGAAGCCGGGATCGATGATCACCTGGGATGACGGGATGCCGGCCTTCTCGGCGACGGCGAGGCTTTCGCGCAGGCTGAGGCAAACGTCCTCGAGAAGGTCGCCGTACTCGGTCCCGTGCTGGTTGTGCATGGCGACCACGCCGGTTCCGGGATGAGCGGCGATCAACGAGGCCATCGCGGGATCGCCGCGTAATCCCCACACGTCGTTCACGATCACCGCGCCGGCATCGAGTGCAGCTGCTGCAACCGATGCCTTGCGCGTGTCGATGCTGATCGGGACTTGGAGCCGGCCGGCCAGTTCGCTGATGACGGGGAGCACCCGCGCCATCTCCTCCGCTGCGCCGACCTCCTCCCTGGTGCGGGACGGCCTGGTGCTCTCACCGCCGATGTCCACGACATCCGCACCCTGCTCGGCAAGCGAGTGTGCCCGGGCCACCGCCGCAGCGACGTTGTCCCCGACACCATCGCCGGAGAATGAGTCGGGGGTGACGTTGAGGATCCCCATGATGAGCGTCCGCCGGCCGAACTCGAGCCGGTGTCCGCCGGCCACCAGGGGTGGCGGCGAGCCACCTCGCGCCATGAGCACCGCCCCGATTGCCGCGCCGACCTCTCCCGCGTTGTCGCTCCAGGCAGCGAGCTGCATGGGCAATGCGCCCGCGGTCGCGAGCGGCATGAGCAGGACCGCTCGGTCGCCATTGGTGTTGCTGAGCACCTCGCCGCCGCCCCCGACGACGAGGCGCTCGATGACCCGTATCTGATCCGAGCTGAGTCCGCGAAGCGCAAGTGCCTCGACAGCGCCGCGCTCGGCGAGCACGCTGAGCCGCTCAGAGGGCACTCCGAGCCGGAGCACCGCATCGCGCAACGCGTCGACGGGCCCTGGAAGAAGCGGACGCACGCTGTAACGGGCGGCGGCCGCAGCGCTCCCCGCGCTCACCTCAACTTCCGCCGGCTGGGATATCCGCCGGCTGCAACTCGCCGGCCTCGCGCTTGGGCACCATCACGCGCCGCTTGAAGATGCACACGCGCTCGCCCCGTTGATTGAATGCGCGTGTCTCGACCGTGATGATGCCGCGGTCAGGCTTGCTCGACGACTCGCGCTTGTCGATCACCGTCGTCTCGGCGTAGATGGTGTCGCCGTGAAAGGTCGGGTGCTCGTGCTTGAGCGACTCGACCTCCAGGTTGGCGATCGCCTTGCCACTGATATCCGCGACGCTCATCCCGAGCGCGAGGCTGTACACGAGGTTGCCGACCACGACGTTGCGCTTGAACTCCGTCTTGGTCTCCGCGTAATGGGCATCGGTGTGCAGCGGATGGTGATTCATGGTGAGCAGGCAGAAGAGGTGGTCGTCGGCCTCGGTGATCGTCTTGCCCGGCCAGTGCCTGTATGTGGCTCCGACGTCGAATTCCTCGTAGTAGCGGCCGAACTGCATGTGCTCAGGTTCCGACGGGAATCGGTTGAGCAGCCGCGAGCGCGGAGAGGATGTCCGAGACGGGCGGGTGGTCGCCGGCCGCGCGACTGACATGCCGGTGCAACACCTTGTTGCCCGGCGCCATGACCACTAGCCCTCCCTGCTGATAGGGGTGGCCCTTGGTCGTGGACTGCCGGGCGCCGGAGCGGAAGGCGCGAATCCCCGCGCCCCAGGCGCCGGGACCGAGGGTGGAGAGCAGACCCGACCACGCGCCGATCGCCTCGTAGGAGACGAGGTCCGGATCGGTGAGCACCGTCGAATCGGCCGCGAAGCGCTTCTGGAACCAGGCCGCGGCGCGCGGCGTGCCGTTACCGACGAAGGCGATGCCGCCGCCGAGCGCCTCGATGTCGGCGCGGTTCGCGCGGATCTCGGCAACCTGCTCGCGGCAGAAGACGCAGCCGAAATGACGGAGCCAAACGATCACCGCCGGGTGGTCGGCCCATTCGCGGGACAGCCGCACCGCGGTGCCCCGGGTATCGAGGACGGTTGCCGCGCCAAGCGCACGTGTGTCCATGGTGCAACCTACTCTACGTGGCCGCGAAGCGACTCCGCCCCGACGCGTCGAACGCCAACGCCACGATCGTCCATGGCGAGGCGCTCGATGTGCTCCGCTGGTTGCCTGACGGATGCGCGGGCCTCGTCTACGTTGATCCCCCTTTCAATACGGGCGGCGCACGCCAGGGGCTGAAAACCACCGCCACCGAGGACGCGACCGCGTCGCGTCTCGGGTTTGCGGGGCGCCACTACCGGGTCGAGCGTCAGCCCGGCGCGCGGTATCACGATCGTTTCGACGACTACCTCGGATGGCTCCGTCCCCGACTCGAGGAGTCGCGACGCATCCTCGCGCCGCAGGGGACCCTGTACTTCCACATCGATCCGCGCGAGTCGCACTACTGCAAGGTGCTCCTCGATGAGATCTTCGGACGCGCGTCCTTCCTGAACGAGGTGGTGTGGGCATACGACTACGGCGCGAGGACGACGCGCAGGTGGCCGGCGAAGCACGATGTGATCCTGGTCTACGTGAAGGATCCGCGCCGGGATCACTTCGACGCGTCAGAGGTCGCGCGCGAGCCGTACATGGCGCCACGCCTCCAGACGCCCGAGCGCGCCGCGCGCGGCAAGCTCCCGACCGATGTGTGGTGGCACACCATCGTGCCGACGTCATCGCGTGAACGGACGGGCTATCCGACCCAGAAACCGCTGGGGATCGTGCGCCGGATCGTGGCGGCGTCATCACGTCGCGGCGATCTCGTGGTCGACTGGTGCGCGGGGAGCGGCACCACCGGCGCGGCGGCCGCCGAGCTGGGCCGTCGCTTTCTGCTCGTCGACGATCAGTCAGCGGCGATCGAGGTGATGTGCCAGCGGCTCGCCGACGTGCCGGGCCTGCGGGTGATCACCCGGTGACGCGGTGGCGCTCCAGCAATCCCTTGGCGATGATCAAGCGCTGAATCTCGTTGGTTCCCTCGCCGATGATCAGCAGCGGCGCGTCGCGGTAGAGGCGCTCGACGTCGTATTCCTTCGAGAATCCATAGCCACCATGCACGCGCATCGCTTCGCCGACGACCTCGAAACAGGTCTCGCTGGCGAAGAGCTTGGCCATACCGCACTCGACGTCGGCGCGCTCGCCGGCGTCCTTCTTGCGCGCCGCGAAGTTGGTGAGCAGCCGGGCCGCCTGAATCTTGGTCGCCATGTCGGCGAGCTTGAACTGGATGGCCTCGTGCTGCGCGATCGGCACCCCGAAGGCATGTCGCTGTTGCGCGTAGGCGATCGACAGTTCGAATGCCCGCTGCGCGACGCCGACACCGCGAGCGGCGACGTTGACGCGGCCCACCTCGATCGCCGCCATCATCTGCTTGAACCCCTGCCCCTCGACCTCGCCGAGCAGGTTGGCAGCGGGTTGGCGGTTGTTCTCGAAGACAAGCTCGGTGGTCTCGACGCCTTTGTAGCCGAGCTTCTCGATATGCCGCGATGAGGTGAAGCCCGGGAACTGCTTCTCGGCGAGGATGCACGACATCCCGCGGTGCGGCGGCTTGGCGTCCGGGTCGGTCTTCACCAACGTTGCCACCACGGTCGAGTGCTCGCCGTTGGTCGCCCACATCTTGGTGCCGTTGATGACGTACTCGCCGTTGTCACGGATGGCCCGGGTCTGGATCGCCTGGACGTCCGATCCGCAGTTGGGTTCGCTCATGGAGAATCCGCCGTGGAACTCCCCGGTCGCCATGCGAGGCAGGAAGCGCTGCTGCTGCTCCTCGGTCCCGAAGTTTTCGATCAGGAAGCTGACGATGAAATGCGTGTTGATGATGCCGGTGATCGACATCCACCCCCGGGCGATCTCCTCGCACACCATCGCGTAGGTTGCGTAGTCGAGGCCGGTGCCGCCGTACTGCTCGTGGATGGCGAAGCCGAAGAATCCGAGTTGTTTCATCTGCGCCACGATCGCTTCGGGGTAGGTGTCGTTGTGGTCCAGGTCGTGCGCGACCGGGATGATCTCGCGCTCCACGAAGTCGCGGACCATGCCGACGATCTCGCGCTGCTCGGTGGTCATGTCGATGGACACGCGCTGAGTCTAGTCGTCGTGGTCGGGCGTCAGACCCGGGCGACCCCGAGGATGTGCACCTGCGCGCCATGCAGCCGGGGCGTGGCGAGGATCCGCTCGATTCCGAATGACATCTCGAGCAACGGCCGGTTGAAGGCGATGTACGAGGGGTCGCCGTTGTACGTCAGGTCGGTCCGATCGAACCCGGCCGCGTTGAGCAGTCGACGCAGGCGGGTGCTGGTGTTGGCCCGATATTGGACCGGGTAAGCGTCGCCTTCGCCCCGTCCATACAGCCGCCGGGTCAGGCCGGCGTGCCAGCGGTGCGGGATCGCCCTGATCATCCACGCGTTGTAGTTCCAGGCATTGGGTGTCAGGAACACGAACGCTCCACCCTTGGCGAGCACGCGGTGGACTTCGGAGAAGACGAGCCCCGGATGCTCGAGATGTTCGAGCACCCACGCCGAGGCGACGACATCGAAGCTCCCTGTCGCAAAGGGCAGATCCTCACCTGAGCCGACGACACGATGGGCGATCACCGCGTTGGCGGCGAGCGCTTCCGGGTCGGGATCGACGCCGAACACGGCTGCACCGGGCGCGCACGCGAGATCGTCGCCGTGGAGACCGTTGCGCCCACAACCGAGATCGAGGATGCGTGCTCCCGAGGATGACACGCCGCCGATCACGGCTCGGTACCGGGTGACGCTGTCAGACCAGGAGGGGTGGCGGCGCTGATACTCCTCGCGGGCCCGCACCTGCCGCTCGAAGCCTTGTGCCATGCGGGCGGCAGTGTAATCGGCGGTCGACGAGCCGGTTGCGCTGGTACAGTTGCGGCGATGAGCGAACGGCCGTTCGCGCGATGATCGCCCGCACCGCCGGCAACGACCTGACGGCACTGAGCGCGGCGTCCTCCTTCACTGCGTTCGGCAGCTTTGACGTTCGCACACAGGATTGCATCGAGTTCCTGCGTGGACTCCCAGAGGAATCCATCGATCTGATCGTCACCGACCCGGCGTACTCGGGGATGAATCAGCACATGCGCTTCGGGCACGGTCGGATCGTCGGCCACTACGGAAAGCCTGACAACCAACGCTGGTTCCAGGAATTCTCGGACGACCCTGAGTCATATGCGGTGTTTCTCGGCGAGTGCCGCCGCGTGCTCCGCCGCGACCGCCACGTCTACATCATGTTCGACAGCTTTTCCATGCTCTCCCTGGGCGCACTGGTCCGCGAGTTCTTCGACGTCAAGGGCGTCATCGTCTGGGACAAGGTGCACCTCGGGATGGGTCACTACTTTCGGCGCCGTCACGAGCAGATCGTTTTCGCGAGCAAGGGACGCCGAAAAGTGTCGCGACGAGACCTCCCGGACGTCTGGGCGGTCGCGCGCATCCACCGCGCGGCATATCCGACCCAGAAACCGGTGAAGCTGTTCGAGCTCATGATCCAGGCCAGTGCCGAGCCCGGATTCCTGGTCTGCGACCCGTTCTGCGGAAGCGGGTCATCAGGAGTCGCCGCATTGCTCGGCGGTTGCGATTTCATCGGCGCGGACATCGACGCGCGTGCAGTCGAAATCGCCGAGGATCGACTGACTCGGCTCGTGGCTACGGGGCGGGACCCGCTCGAGCCGGTGCGCTAGCCCTTCCGAGCTGCGTCAGGGACAGTAGGTTCCCGTCTGGATCCTCGAACCAGGCAACCCGATCGCCGCCCGGCGACGTCCAGATACCGGCGGCGTCGACCTCCATACCCCGATAGCTCACGAACGCGACGCCCACAGCGGTGAGGGCACCGACTATCGATGCGATGTCGTCGACGCCCCATCCGAGCACCGTGTATCGAACCCGCGACAGCTTGCGAACCGGGGTCAGCCGAAGCATCGTCCCGTTGGCGTCGAAGACGCATGCAAACGGGCTCTCCTCAGCCAGGCGCAACCCGAGTGTCTCCTCGTAGAAAAGCCGAGCGCGCGCCAGATCGACGGTCGGCACGAAGGCAATGAGGCGTCCGTCCTCGAGGCCGCCCATGTCAGCTCGCCGCTGAATCCTCGCCGCGCGCCGGCGACGGTGTCAGCCCGGCGGCGATACCGCGCGCGTAGAACTGCACAGCGATTTTCCGCGACGCCTCATCGATCATCTCATCGCCGAGCATGACCGCGCCCTTGCGGTCGACCTCAGTGGCCTGTCGATAGGCCTCGAGCATACGGGCGGCTTTGTCGAAGTCTGTCTGCGCGGGGGTGAACGTTTCGTTGGCCGGCTCGATCTGCACAGGGTGCAGCACCCATTTACCGTCGTAGCCGAGCGCCGCCGCGCGCGATGCGGCAGCCCGGTACCCCTCCACATCGTGGATGGCCAGGTATGGCCCGTCGATGACCTGGATCCCCGCTGCGCGCGCCGCAACGGCGAGCTTGAAGAGGACGTAGTGGAAGATATCGCCGGGGTAGGTGGAGTCATTCCGCACGGAGAGAGACGGGAGCTGCATCGAGGCGGAAAAGTCCGCGGGACCATACGTGAGCGTCTCCAGGCGCCTGCTAGAAAACGCAATCTCGTCTGCGCGCATCAAGCCTTCGGCGTCCTCGATCTGCGCTTCGATGCCGATGCGTCCCACCTCATACCCCAGGGCCTGCTCGAGCTGCAGGAGTGCGCGGTCGACGAATGCGATGTCGCCGGCATTGCGCACCTTCGGAACCATGATGCAGTCGAGGATGTCACCTGCACCGGTGACGACCTCGCGCAGATCGTCGAAGGCGAACTGGCTGGTCACCTGGTTGATGCGCACCACGCGCGTCTTGCCGTGCCAGTCATGGGTCCGCAGCGCCTCGACCACCTTGCCCCGCGCCGCGGGTTTCTCCAGCGGGGCGCACGCGTCCTCGAGGTCGAGGAAGACCTCGTCGGCAGCGCTGGCCGCGGCCTTCTCCATCATCCGAGGGTTGCTGCCGGGAACGGCAAGAACTGAACGGCGAAGTCGGGCCGTGGACACCGTCAGCTACTCCGTCGGCGGTGTCGGCCGGTCATCGGGCGGAGCCGGCTTGTCCTTGGGAGGCGTCGGCCGGTCGTCAAGAGGAATGGGCCGATCGTCCGGAGGGACATCGGTGCCTTCCGGGGTCATGCCGCCGAGGCCTCCCATCCCGCCGAAGAGGCTACCGAGCATCTGCTGGAATTGCTCCGGGCCGCCCATGTCGTCCTGGACGCGCTCGAACATGCGCGCCATCAACTCCTGAAGCTGCGGGTCCTCGGAGAGCTTTTCCTGGAGGCCGCCCAACTGGCCCATGAGCTGCTCCATCTGCACCTCCTGAGCCACCTGCATCAGCACCGGCTGGGAGGCGGCGGCGGCGACCACCTGGACCTGCTGGCGGATCACCTCGAATCCCTTGCAGGCCATGCAGGTGCCCTGGTGCTGGCACCGGCACAGCTGAGACTTGAGCCTGTCGAGTTCCAGGTGGATCCCACTCAGGTCGACCCCGGTTGGAGAAGCGTCGCCCATACCATGATCGTAGTGGACATTCGGGTTCACACCGCAAAGGTTGCATCCTCACCGGGATCGGGTATAGTCATTGGCAGACGGGAGGCCTCGCGCATCCCCGCGGTTGACGTCGATTGGATCGTCGCCCCGCGTCAAAGAGCACCGCCCGAGGCCGTCCCGAAGTCCAGTAAT